>ERZ1292630.4375-Hain-H41-02um-R3-4375-length-11970-cov-45_pt2 | contig 10146 bp, 9 predicted proteins | sample MGYA00564408_ERZ1292630 | MGnify/ENA primary metagenome ERZ1292630 (study PRJEB36523, sample SAMEA6512641) | groundwater metagenome | collected 2019-01-08 | study: AquaDiva: Metagenomics assemblies of 32 groundwater samples
GATCTGTACGCGCGCTTTCGAGATTCTGCGAGAATGCTTCGTCTTTTTTCTCGATAGAAACTCTGTTCAAGGATGAAAGATTGCAGAGATGACTTGCTTACGTACAATTGTCGACCTATTCGTTTTCCGATAAGTCTTCCTTCTTTATAAAGACGCGTAAGATAATCGCGGGTTAAAGAAGCCTTTGAGGCGGCATCGCTCGCCGAGAGATACTTAACCCAAGGAATTTGCGCTTCTGATCTGTACGCGCGCTTTCGAGATTCTGCGAGAATGCTTCGTCTTTTTTCTCGATCAGCACTCTGCTCAAGAATGAAAGATTGCAGAGATGACTTACTTATGTACCATTGTCGGCCTATTAGTTTTCCTAGAAGTCTTCCTTCTTTGCAAAGACGCACAATATAATCACGAGTCAGAGAAGCGTCCAAAGCGGCATCGCTCGTCGAGAGATACTTAACCCCATCGAAAATTATTGGATCACTCATAATGAGATTAGAACAGACAGATTATCTATATAATACTAGATATACCGTATATCCGATGTCCATATCCCAATAGATTTGGGGATAAGACTTTCTAAAGAATCAATACGACAAATTGATCAGCATAATTACGAAAATTATAATTACTTGTCTTAATCGGATATAAGGAAATGCAACGTTGAGCGGAATACTGAATCCCTCGTCTAGAGAGACATAATTTGCAGCTTTTTTGATATTAAAAACATGCTTAATACCATCACCAAGTAACCATTCAAGAATAAATATCCGTCTTTGCGAGGTCTTTGGCCGAAGCAATCCAGAATATGTGTACAAACTCTGGATTGCTTCGCTTCGAACGTGACCAATTTTTCTAACATGGTAATCCATGTTAGAAAAATGGAAATGCCCTTGTGGTGCAAAGACAAGCGGGGATAGGTTAATTGGAGATGGCAGTACAGAGTATTTCCATTACTCATGAGATATCATCTCGTCATGCCGAGATACGGTATTAAGGCTCATCTCGGCACTTTTTGCCTTGAATTCTAGCCAAATCTCGGGTCGTCACCGCACCCGCACGATATGACAATCAATTAAACATTACGTTGCCGGACATTCCTCGCACGAAAGCAGTCGCAAAAAGGTACGGTTTGGTTATCTCGTCGCTTCACCAACGTATCGGCTGGAACATCCTAGACGAATCCATTATGTTCAAGGCGGTACGGGTTTTGCTGAAAACTGCTGAACAGTTTTCTGATGTTGGACATCTTGATTTTGGCGGCGGATTCAGCGTTCCATATCAAATAACTGATTCTTTTTTTGACTTGAAAAAATTCGCCCGAAAACTCAATGCGCTCATCAATGCCTTTGAGGGTCAACGCGAATCGGAGACTAGCTATTCTTTTGAACCTGGAAGATTTTTGGTTGCAGAAGCTGTAATACTGCTAGCTCAAGTTGTCGATACGAAACGAACGGGCAAACATATTTTTGTCGGCGTGAACACTAGGCTCAACCACTTAGCGCGTCCCATGATGTACGGAGCATATCACTGCATTGAAAATATTTCTCGTTCTTGCGGCACGTACACTAAAGTAACAATCGCTGGTAACATTTGTGAATCTGGCGACATTTTCGCAAAGAATCGCACCATGCTTATGCCGAAACTTGGAGATATTTTGGTGATTCGAAATACTGGCGCGTATGGAATGAACATGGCATCAACGTATAACATGCGCCTCCTGCCACGAGAGATACTTATCACACGAGGCCATAAGTCAAAAGAGATTTCATTTTCAAAAGCAAAATATCTATGATTATTGTTCTCGGTGTCATGATTAGAGTTTAAATCCCCCGCCACAAAAAATATATGGAGCGCTTTGCGCACGTGATTCGTGTGAGCCACAATAATTTCCTCGCCGTCATAAAAATGACTTGTGGTCACGGATAATTTGATCGCCGTCGCGATCAAATTTCCTCGACCCTGCCTCCGCTGTTTTTGCTACTGCAAAAACATGCGTCCGGCTGTCACCAAGTGCAAAAAACTCTGCAACAATGCAGAGTTTTTTGTCTTAATGACCCTACCGGGAATCGAACCCGGATTAACGGCTTGAAAAGCCGGCGTCCTAACCATTAGACGATAGGGCCTACTTTGGCAACTTTCATATTAGCACTACAATGAAAATATAGCCTATTTTCGACATCCTAGAAAGTGTGTTATTTTGTTCAGAGACCGATGTGCCGTTGTGGCTTTTTAAATAAAAAGACCACAAGCAGGATTTACTTATTCAAACGGAGAGGTGCGTGAGTGGTTGAAACGAGCGGTTTCGAAAACCGCCATGCCGAAAGGCATCGGGAGTTCGAATCTCCCCCTCTCCTCCGAAAAAATATTTGATCTTGGATCTATCCTTAAACATAAGACCATATGCTTACTTATAGCGAGGTATTAAATTTTACAAGAAAAGGCAACAACGCTCCGACACGCAGAGTAGAAAAGACTTACGAGGAATGGAAGAAAATTCTCACCGATGAACAGTTTCGCGTCACCAGACAAAAAGGCACAGAGACGAGAACGTCCTCGAGCCTCTGTACCCTACATGAACCAGGTGTATATATTTGCGTTTGCTGTAATACTGATTTGTTCGATAGCAAAACAAAATATGACAGTCGATCCGGCTGGCCTTCATTTACTGAACCGCTGACAGATAATGTTATTTCGTACCGTGATGATGGCAGTTATGGCATGAGTAGAATCGAGGCTGTTTGCAGTGTATGTGACGCGCATCTGGGACACGTTTTTCCTGATGGCCTGGAACTCACAGGATTACGTTTTTGTATCAATGGGGCAAGCCTAAAGAAAAAATAACTTTAGGAGTCTCGCCATACAAAATTCTTTAAGAAACGGCTAGGCACAATATCAACATGTGTTTGCCTCATCCACTCTACTCGCACAACAACCCTCGTAGTTTGAAGAAAAATTATAGAATGGCGGGGGTTGGCTCTTTACACAATCCAAAATGACTGCTTGCCAAATGATTTTCCGTTTATTTGTATTTCTAACTCGTGCTCTCCACGAAACAGTTTCCGTGTAGTCATATTTTCACGCATTACATGAAGTTTTGTGAGTGTGATTCTTTTGTTTTTCAAAAGCGAAAATCGCTTAAGTTTGAAGACTTTTTTACTACTCAACTTTCCCACTTTATTTTGAAAGTAGATGATGTAATCGACGATTATCTCTACATTTTCCATGGCTTCAACTTCGAAGGAAAATTCAAAGGCAGTATTCATTTTCACCTCTTTTAGAACATCGAGGTTTACCACGCTAACGCACGGCAAATTAGAAACACCCAGCAATCGCATCGCCTCTTTATTGCCTTGTTTTACAAGCGTACGAAGTGCGTGACGTACGATGTAATCCATTTCCTCCGGTTTTTGTTTACCGGATTTCTGCCATCTCGCAAGCGTGCCTGTCGCAAACTCGGGGTCTGTTTTCGAAATGTCGTTGATATGATTCGCTACGGAGCGTGTAACGAAACGCGTTTTATCCAAAAAAAGATTGTCGAGTATCTGGATCGGAGCAGTAATGGGAATGTTTATTTTCTGCGACCACGGAAGTTTCGGACGCGTTCCTTCGCTACAAAGTCTTCGGACGTGGTAATGAGAATCCTTGCTCCATTTCAGCAATTCTTTGAGCACTTCCTTTGGAAACGCATTTATGAAATATCGAATCGCATCCTCAGACGAAAAACGTGTTGTCATTTCTCGAAATGCTTGCAACGAAAATTCAAGATGCTCTTTATTGCATCCATTTTTTGCTACATATTCCGCGTACGGAGCGTAAATAAAATCGCCAAAATCATCATCGGACAATTCCGGGTTGTTCGGAGCAGGTAGCGCCCTGATAAGAATATCGACCGCGCATACGTAGTCACTCGGCAGATACTTTTTCAGACACTCCGCTATCCACGAAATACGTGCCTTTAGCTCAAGTGCGGGAAATTGATCGAGAACAGCACGAACAAACTCATTCTTTTTAAACGCAAGATGTACACATTGTATGTCTCCCGCAATCTGCTCAACTTTCGCCTTGTTGAATAACAGATCTTTGAGTAAAACTTTTTCCACCATGATGGAAGCATAATGCACGTATGAAAAAGCACAAAAGAAAACGCGCCCATCACTTCATTCGGGGCGCGTTTTGCATAAAAAACTTTTAACCTATGTAGTGCTTCCAAATAAGCCCTTGAGTTTCGTAAGCTCTATCTGCACGGTTGCCTTGAATGTCTCAATTGCTACCTTAATAGCCGAATCGCGTGTAGCACGCAACCCCTTGAGCTTTGAGTCGACATCTCCCGAGGGCTTAACTGTCGCCGTGAAAACGTCTTGCGTGGTCTTAAGTGCCACCCGAAACGCTTCACGACCAGTCTTCGGATCAACACCTGCCGTACAATCAGTTTTTGCTTTTGCGATCACGGCGTCAACAGAAGCTTTTCGTACAGCTTGTGCGGTATCCACCTTTGTTTGTCGGTCGACGAGATGCTGATCAACGCTTGTACGAAAGGTTTGAATTGCAACATCCACTCCTGCACGTCTGATGGAAACGGCCGCATCCACCGATGCTTTAAAGGCTTTTACTCCAGCTTTCTGCGCATCAGTCGTTGCACGTTCAGTAATTTTGTCATAACGTGCATCACGGTTTTCATCCCATTGTCCACGCTTATCATCGAGCTTGCCGTCCCGAATACCGTGACGTTCTATTAGCTTACTCTTCTTGGCATTTAGACGTCCATCTCGCTTTTCGTTTCGATTTGCGATACCTTCCATAATTTTTTCCGATAATTTGTCTATTCGCGAACAGAAGTTTCCCTCTGAATTCTGCCCACGAACTTTTGAATCTTGCGTTGCCTCACGAATCGGATGCGCTCGTCCGTCTTGCGCGAACACAAGCGCCGGCACAAGGAGCGCCGCGGAAAGGATTGTTGAAATAGTTTTTTTCATACTAGAAGTTAGTGTCGATAGATCCTCCGGTCCCCGATTTTACCGAAGAAGCCGAGTTGTTAACGTCGGTGTCGAGTGCGTCGACCGCAGACATTTGCGCCGTAATGTCTGCATCGAGCGCCTTTGCAAAATCATCGAGCGCCGCAGTGGGAACAGAAGCCGCGGGTGCGCCGGTGTCTTTTTTCATTGCGTCACCCGCACCCCTCGTCGCATCGTTTTTCATCATAGCGTCATTCTTTTTCTCATTCATTACATCGCCTTTCTCCATTCGCACAACGTTCGCATCCGGCAGAGTTTTACTCGGACCACCCATGACTAGAAACACGCCACCCATAAGCGCGACGAGAACAAAAATGATAATAATAATCTGTATTGCATTCATATCTTATATTGTACTAATTAATAATTGAGCATAACTTGAGAAAAGAATACACCATTTAGCTCCCTGCGCAAGAAGGGTAAGATGAGTGTAGCAACTGTGACGTTAGTGAACCGTCTCCACACCCATAAAAACAAACACACTCGACGATGAAAAGGTTCCTGACACATTAATAATGGAACAAAGAAATGGTTGGTGGAGAAAATGGTTGATCTTACCTATCACCCGTTTGTGCTATTAGTTGAAAAGAATATTCGACTGGATGAAATTAATAAAGAAATCGCCAAACGCGACGCCTCTCGTTCGGTATGACCTAGCACGACTTAGCGGTGATGTATTAACCTTTGCGCGAACCCACTTCGCACGCGCGGAGCGCGTGGTGGCTCTAAACTGCCTCGTACGCTCGTATCGTCCCGCCACTGCCTCGCTTCTCTCGGCAACACCAAAGAAAAATGTTCCTTGCATTTCTGATTTGGCGGGGGTGAAATTTTTCTTGAAAGTGGAAAGGACATTTTTCTTTGGTGTTCTGCCCTCCAAGTATTCGGGCAGGTGGCGGAACAATGCGGACGAAGTTTTGGCAAAACTATTTTTTGGGGAAAGGATTTGCCAAAACTTCGGCTCATTTGTTTTTGAATTCGGATGTCGCAAATGGAAAAGGAGGGGTTTGGGGAGGAATTTTCCATTTGCTCCTCTTTTTGTTTTGGGGGAATTCGGGGCGGACAATACAAAAAAACTTCCTAAAGATTCATTTACAAAATTGTTTAAATTATGTATCATTGTAGTATCAAGAAATTATGCTATATATTCTATTCTATATACTATAATGTTAAACAATAACGAAAGCAATGTCAAATAACATTTCAGACAATTTAAGGAAGCTACGGGGCAAAAAGGGCTATTCTCTCGAAAAGATAGCTCGGCTTGCTGATTTATCGCTCAATACCATTGTAAAGGTTGAAAATGGCGTTAATCAGAACCCGACAATCGAAACCTTGACCAAGATCGCCAAGGCGCTTGAGGTTGGCGTTGATGATCTAATAAAATAATTATGGCAAATTCTAAAGAAGCAAAAGCACGAATAAAAATAAACAAACTGCTTGAACAAGCGAGCTGGCGATTTTTTGATAATGAAAAAGGACAAGCAAACATTTCGCTTGAACCAAATGTAAAACTTACCCAAAAGGAGATTGACGCTTTTGGCGAAGATTTTGAATCTACAAAAAACGGCTTTATTGATTTTTTGTTGCTTGATGAAAAAGGTTTTCCTCTCGTTATTTTGGAAGCCAAAAAAGAAGATAAAAATCCGTTAGACGGAAAGGAGCAAGCGAGAAAATACGCTCACACTGAAAACGCTCGCTTTGTTATTCTTTCAAACGGCAATCTTCACTACTTCTGGGATTTGGAAAGAGGCGATCCTGAAGTTATAACCGAATTTCCAACACAAGAATCTTTGAAGCATAGACAAGATTTCAAGCCTGACAATCAACGATTGGCAGATGAAAAGGTTGAATCCGATTATATTGCACTGACACAAAATCCAAGTTTCAAAGATGACCCTCGTTATGTCAAAGAAGAAACACGCGAACAGTATTTGTGGGATGAAAACTTGCGGATTTTGCGTCCGTATCAGCTTAAAGCTATTCATGCTTTGCAAAAATCCGCCGAAGCGGGAAATGATCGTTTTCTTTTTGAAATGGCAACAGGCACAGGGAAAACTCTTATTTCCGCCGCAGTCATTAAGCTCTTTTTGAGAACAGGAAACGCAAAGCGAATTTTGTTTTTGGTTGATCGTTTGGAATTGGAAGATCAAGCACATAAAAACTTTGTCCGATATTTGAGCAATGATTTTTCCTCTGTTATTTACAAACAAAATCGTGATGACTGGAAAAAGGCAGAAGTTGTCATTACAACCGTTCAAAGTCTTTCATCGCAAGATAAATACAAAAAACTATTTTCACCTACCGATTTTGATTTAATTATTGCAGATGAATCACACCGAGCAATCGGTGGAAATTCACGAGCAGTTTTTGAGTATTTTATAGGTTATAAACTTGGACTTACTGCTACGCCAAAAGATTACTTAAAAAATGTTGATCCTCAAAAACTGTCGCAGAAAGACCCGCGAGCTTGGGAAAAACGGCAATTACTGGACACATACACGACTTTTGGTTGCAAAAATGGCGAGCCAACTTATAAATTTAGTTTGCTTGACGGTGTTCGTGGAGGATTTTTGGTTAATCCCGTCGTTTCAGACGCACGCACAGACATTACGGCAGAACTGCTTTCTGAAAAAGGTTATGCCGTAATGGTAGAAAATGAAGAAGGTGTTGAAAGTGAGGAAACCTTTTTCCATAAGGATTTTGAAAAGAAATTCTTTTCCGAAAAAACAAATCGTGTCTTTTGCCAAACATTTTTGGAGAATATTTTGAAAGACCCAATAAGCGGAGAGGTTGGCAAAAGTATTATATTTTGCATAAGCCAAAAACACGCTTCAAAAATCACGCAAACGCTCAATCAAATGGCGAGCCAACTTTGGCCTGAAAAATACAATTCTGATTTTGCGGTACAAATCACTTCAAATATTTCTGATAGCCAACAATTCACAATCAATTTTGCCAATAATAATCTCAACGGACATACGAAGTTTTTAGAGAATTACAAATCAAGCAAAACGAGAGTTTGCGTAACTGTTGGCATGATGACAACTGGTTATGATTGCCAAGATATTCTAAATCTCGCACTCATGCGCCCAATATTCTCACCAACTGATTTTATTCAGATCAAAGGACGAGGAACACGAAAATTTGTTTTTGAATACAAAGACGAATACGGCGAAACTCACAAACACGAGAAAGATAATTTCAAACTTTTTGATTTCTTTGCTAACTGTGAATATTTTGAAGAAAAGTTTGATTATGACGAAGTTTTGCAATTACCTATCAAACAAAAAGGAACAGGCGGAGAAGGACCTATCGGCGTTGATATTGATGAAATAGAAGTTTTCAATCCCGATAAGGTCAAAACACTTACGGAAACTCCTGTCGGAATTGAGGGAATGAAAGTTGATAGAAAACTTTTTGAAAAAGCTCGCGAGGAATTGCAAAATGACCCCGAAGTAAAAAGTGCGGTTGAAAATGAACAGTGGGAAAAGGCGGTGCAGATAATGCGGGACAAATACGAAGACAAACCGCAATTATTTTTGAATCTTGAAAAAATCCGCAAGAGCGAAAATCTTGATCGCCGTATTTCTTGGCGTGAATTTTTGGAACGAGCTTTCGGCTTAATTGATGTCTTTAAGTCAAAAGATGAAAAACTGGAAGAAGAATGCGAAAAATTTATCTCAATCTACAAACCCGAAAGCAAGTATGTTCCGCATATCAAAAACTATCTGAAAGCCTATGTTACGGATGAAAAGTTCCGAGACATTATCAACAAAAAGCATTTTGCAGAACTGAATGTCTATGCTGGATTTACGATGTCGGAATTTAAAGAATTAAACGGCTGGCGAGAAACTGTTCCCGAATATGTAAAGGATTATGTTCCCGTTAATGTTTACATGAGGTAACCAAAAAATTATTATGCTTGATTCAACTACAAAACGAAAACTTGACTCTGCCCGACAAATTCTTGTCGGTAAAGTGCCTGATCCAAAAGCACAGGTTGAGCAAATCACAACTGCCCTCGTCTATAAGTTTATGGACGATATGGACAAGGAATCGGAAGAACTTGGCGGAAAGGCGAAATTTTTCGCAAATGGCTTTAGCCAATATTCTTGGACGAAACTTTTGGACAATAAACTTTCAGGACAGGAACGGCTTGATCTTTATGTTCAAGCAATTACGAATATGTCGAAAAATCCGCATATTCCGCAACTATTTAGGGATATTTTCAAAGGAGCATTTTTGCCATACAACGACGCGCGAACACTCTCGCTTTTTTTGAAAGAGATTAACGAATTTAATTACGAACACAGCGAAAATTTAGGAAATGCTTTTGAATACTTGCTTTCTATTCTCGGAAGCCAAGGCGACGCGGGACAATTCCGCACACCACGCCACATTATTGATTTTATAGTTGATGTCGTTGATCCAAAGAAAAACGAAACAATCCTTGATCCCGCTTGTGGAACGGCTGGATTTTTAATTTCTGCCTATAAACATATTTTGAAGCAGAACAAAGAAAAATCACTCTCGCCTGATGAAAAATTGCGTTTGATGAATAATCTTGCGGGTTATGATATTTCGCCCGATATGGTGAAATTAGCACTCGTAAATTTGTATCTGCATGGTTTTCCAGATCCAAAGATTCACGAGTATGATTCGCTTACAAGCGAAAAACGTTGGGGAGAAACCTTTGATGTCATAATGGCAAACCCTCCTTTCACAACCCCAAAAGGCGGAGTTAGCCCTCATTCAAGATTTAATGTAAATGTGAAAAGAACCGAAGTTCTTTTTGTTGATTATATTGTAAACCATTTAAATATTTCGGGTCGCTCTGGTATTGTCGTTCCTGCTGGTGTGGTTTTCAAAGATGATTCTGGCTATGTCAAAATAAGAAAAAATCTTGTTGATAGCAATTTACTTTGGGCTGTAGTTTCTTTACCTGGTGGAGTTTTTAATCCCTACTCAAACGCTGAAACAAGCATTCTATTTTTAGATAAAAAAGTCGCCGAAAAAACCAAGAAGATTTTATTTGTAAACATAAACAATGACGGTTATAGCCTTGGGAATACAAGAAATCCTAGTAAACCCACCCTGCGCAGAGCGCAGGGCGTTGACGTCTGAGTCCGTTGATTAG
>ERZ1292630.5654-Hain-H41-02um-R3-5654-length-10145-cov-5_pt1 | contig 10145 bp, 11 predicted proteins | sample MGYA00564408_ERZ1292630 | MGnify/ENA primary metagenome ERZ1292630 (study PRJEB36523, sample SAMEA6512641) | groundwater metagenome | collected 2019-01-08 | study: AquaDiva: Metagenomics assemblies of 32 groundwater samples
GCCGTCCGGCCATAATGATTTTGCCAGGACGAAGGACAAGACGGCCATCACGGCGCCACCAACGGAGTTGGATTATGAAACCTGGTGCGGGCCGGCGCAGAAGCTGCCGTATATCGAGGCGCGGATGCACAAGAATTGGCGCTGGAACTACAACACGGGTGGCGGGCAGTTGCTGGACTGGGTCGGGCATCACTGCGACATCGCGCATTGGGGCATGGATTGTGACGACAGTGGTCCGTTGGAGATCGAAGGGAAGGGTGAGTTTCCGCCCGCAGACGCCGTCTGGAATACCTGCACCAAGTATCGGCTGACGGCGAAATATCCGAACGACATCGAGGTGATCATTTCCGGTGGCCACAGCGACATCAAAGGTGGCACAAAATGGATCGGCACGGATGGCTGGGTCTGGGTGACGCGTAACAACGCGTTCGAGGCTTCCAATTCGGAGTGGGAAGACAGCCGACGTTTGCCGGAAAACTTGCGCAAAATCAAACTCTACGAGTCCAATGACCATTTCGGGAATTTTTTGGATTGCATCATATCCCGCAAACCGACGGTCACGCCCATCGAAGTCGCGCATCACTCGGCGATCCCCGGTCACCTCGGGTTGATCGCCATGCAGACGGGCCGCAAGATCAAGTGGAATTCGAAAAAGGAAGTCATCATCGGGGATGCCGCTGCGAGCAAATTGCTGACGCGGGAATATCGCAAGCCGTGGAAGCTGGGGTAATACTTGAAATGGATTATGGAGAATAACCGTAAGGCGAGTCGGTTTATTTTGATGGCCCTCATTGGCATCACCGTTGGAATCGTTGCAGGTATCATCATCTACACGACTTCAAATTAAGACTCGGCTGAAGCCCGGCTGACCTTGCCGGGGTTGGGCGAAAGTGAAATACTCCGCCCATGAAACCTTCGCGGCGGACGCTGCCGAACCAGAAGTCTCCGGGGCGACGCAAACCCGTCGCGCCCATGGAAGTTTATTCCACACGGCTTTCTCCCACGGAACAACGCAATCCGCGTTCGCTGCATCTGGACCAGATGTCCGTGGCGGCGGCGGTCGAACTGATGTTGAGCGAGGAGGGGAAAGTCACGCGAGCGTTGCTGAAGGAAAAAGTTCTGCTGAGTCGGGCGGTGAATCTGGTGGCGCGGGCCTTTCGGCGGGGCGGGCGATTGTTTTACTTCGGAGCGGGAACCAGCGGGCGGCTCGGCGTGCTGGACGCGAGCGAATGTCCGCCGACTTTCCGCGTCGCGCCGACGATGGTACAGGGCATCATCGCGGGCGGCGATGTGGCGTTGCGGCGCGCAGTGGAGGGTGCGGAGGATGACGCGACGGCGGGGGCGCGGGAAATCCGCACGCGGGGCATCAAGTCGAAGGACGTCGTCGTGGGTATCGCCGCGAGTGGGACGACGCGTTTTGTCTGGGGCGCGCTCGGAGCGGCAAAACTTTGCGGGGCGACGACGATATTGCTTTGTTTCAATCCGCATCTGGCGATTCCCCGGGCGATGCGACCGGATATCGTGTTGGCGCCAGATTTGGGCCCGGAAGTTTTGACCGGTTCGACGCGCTTGAAAGCCGGGACCGCGACCAAGCTGGTGTTGAATCTCCTGACCACCCTGGCGATGGTGCGCCTCGGCAAGGTGGCGAGCAACTTGATGGTGGATGTGAATCCCAGCAACGCCAAGCTGCGCACACGGGCCGTGCGCATCGTGCGCGAACTGACCGGCGCGGATGAAAGCGCGGCGGAGCAAGCCTTGCAGAAATCTGGCTGGGTGATCAGGGCGGCGTGCCGACGCCTGCGCTGACCCCGACGAGATTGGTGATGGCTTTTTCCAGGCCTGGGAATTTACCGAGGAAAAATTGCCAGGTGACCAATCGCCATAAACCGAACATCACGACGAGCGTAAAGCTGGTCATCACATAAAGTCCGAAGGCGTGGGGCGGATCAGGTTTCAGCAGGCAGGGAAGTCCCAGATAGAGCACGGCCACGGTCAAGACCATGCCGGTGATCCACGGCACCCAGGCATTGAGGCCCACGATCAAATCGCCGAGGCGCAACGTCAGCATCGGGGCCAAGCCGTAGGCCACGGCGTTGAATGCCTGTTGGAAGGTGGAGCGGCGATGAAAAGTAGCGGCGTAGTTTTTGGCGGCCGCGGCCGCGAGAAAAGCCAGTGCCAGATAGACGAGGGTCTGGGCGGATTCGATGACGATGACTTCTTTGAGATCGTATTGCTTGACGTAGTTCATCTCGCCCTTGTGGATGCGACCCCATTTCATCAGGCCATAGCCTTCGGCGAACGAGGTCAACAAGATCAAGGGCAGGAGATGGAGGCACAGGACGTAGGCAATGCTGCGGTTGGCGGCATCAATGCCCGCCCAGGTCGGCACCGGTCGAAAAATCAGCAACAACGCTTTGATCATGGCCGGACATTGTTAACGAGGCTGTGGGCGACTGACAATGAAATTGCTCGGTTCGTTCTCGCCACTCCGGTCTGCGGGCGGCACGATGACGGTCGCTTTAATTGAAATGAAGGCCCGCTTGCATGAGATCACTTTACCCGTCCGGGATTACGATTTGGACGCCACGCTGACTTCGGGACAGGCGTTTGGGTGGGAACGTGGCGCATCCGGCTGGATGGGAGTCGTGACCGGACGTTGGGTGGAATTGAGTTCCGGGTTGACCGGGATTCAGGCGCGCACGGTGGTAAATCCCGGTGGCTGGAACTGGCTGAGAGATTTTCTGCAAACAGAGGTCAGGCTGGCCGAAGTGATTCGCACTTTTCCGGCGGATGATGAGCATCTGCAACAGGCGGTGCAGGCGTGTCGCGGTTTGCGGTTGTTGCGACAGGAACCATGGGAATGTCTGGCATCGTTCATCTTGTCCTCGACGAAACAGATCGTGCAGATCCGGCAGATTGTGCAGTTGTTGCGGGAACGGTTCGGGTCGCCCGTGTCCGTGCGGGAGGGAGTTGCTCCAGTGTTTGCTTTTCCCACGGCGGCCCAACTCGCGGGTTTGACCGAGGCGGATCTGCGGGCGTGCAAGATGGGTTTTCGCGCGCCGTATCTGCTGGCGGCGGCGCGGCGGGTCAAGGCGGGGGAGATTGATCTGGTCGCCATCGGCGGGATGGAATTGGCGGCGGCGCGGGAGCAGTTGCTGCGGTTTGAAGGCGTCGGGGAAAAGATTGCGGATTGCGTTCTGTTGTTTGCGTATGGCTTTCCCACCGCGTTTCCAGTGGATGTGTGGGTGCGACGGGTGTTGGTGGACTTTTATTTTCGCAAGCGACAGGTGAGTCCCGAACGGTTGCGGCGCTTCATCGAAAAGCATTTTGGTCCCCACGCCGGTTACGCCCAGCAATATCTGTTTCATCACATCCGGACGATGCCGGCCAAAAAACTTTCCATCCCGAAAGCCGCCCCGTAGTTTTTAAGCATGCGTCCAACCATTGAAGTGCTGCTGAGCCCCGCCGAATATCAGGCGCGGGCGGCGTGCGGCTTTGCGGGGCAGGTGGGCGTGGTGTTCGATGTCTTGCGGGCGACGAGTGTGATGGTCACGGGATTGGCGAATGGCGCGGCGGGTTTCATTCCGGTGGCGGAGATTCCCGAGGCGCTGGCGTGGCGAAGAAAGTTGCCAGACGCATTGCTGGCCGGGGAACGCGACGGATTGAAGATCACGGCGGCGCAAAGTGGGGGGGTGGATTTCGATCTGGGCAATTCGCCGCGCGAATACACGCCTGCGCGGGTGAGCGGGCGGACCATCATCACGACGACGACCAATGGTACGCGCGCTTTGCGGGCCTGTGTGGCGGCGGAAGCAGTGGCGGTGGGAGCGTTTCTGAATTTGGCGGCCACGGCGCAATGGTTGTCCGCGCACCCGACCAAACGGTTGGTGCTGGTTTGCGCGGGCACCGGTGAGGCGGCGGCGTTGGAGGATGTTTTATGCGCAGGCGCGTTGTGCGATCTGCTTTTGGCAAAAGGCTATGCGTTGGATGATTCCGCCGAGGTCGCGCGGCGAGTCTATGCGGCAGCAGAGCAGGATTTGGCGGCGGCGATCAAGGGTTCGCGGAACGGTCGGCGGTTGCTGGCAAATCCAGAACTGCGAGATGATGTGGAGATTTGTCTTCGGAGAGATGTGTTTGCGTTCGTGGCTTTGCTGGCGAATGACGGGGTGGTGCGGCAGCAGAAGTCCTGAAAGGAAAAACGCCGCTGGAATATTTAGCGGCGTCAAAGAGGAGAATGTAGTTACAAGCCGATCACGGCATGACCAAGCCCAAAATGTTTTGGCGCGATACGGTGCCGTAAACGCGGCTGTCGGCGCTGTTGTTGCGATTGTCGCCCAAGACAAAATATTGATTCACCCCACAGACCCACATCTGTTCGCGATAGCGGGGACCGGCGTGGGTCGGTGTATTAGGGGGAAGATACGGTTCTTGCAGCAGCTTGCCGTTGACGTAGAGATGACCTTCTTTGACGATCACAGTGTCGCCAGCTTTGGCAATGATGCGTTTGACGGCGTAACAATTGTCGGCGGGATCACGGAGGACGACGATGTCCCGGGGTTCGGGATCGCGGACATGATAAACGAAGCGGTTCAAGACATAGCGTTCGGAATCATGCAGGGTGGGCGTCATGCTCGCGCCGACCACTTGAACGGATTGCAAGACGTACCGGCTGACGAAGCGAAACGTGCCATAGGCGACCGCTGCGATCACGAGGCAGGAGAGGATCTGCTTGAGGAGGTTTCGGCAGAAGGCTGAACGCCGCCAAGAAGTCGCCGCCATCGGTGGCGTCGCTGCTAATTCCAGATCCCTCGGTGCTTGCAAATCCATAACTGGTTCGGTGTCCGTCGTTACGCACTATGTTTGTCACCAGCACCCCGCCGGAGCAATCTGAGTCATTACGTAGCGCGTGGTGAAAATTACGGATTTGCGGAGTTCATCCGGGGGCAAGTCCGGCTTTTACTTGGAAGCGAATTGGTTTTCCAGATCCGGGTGAACCGACTATTTGCCCGCCGAGTTTTTGCCTGCGGTGGTTTTCTCGATGGCTTCGCGGAGGTTTTCCAACAAGAAAGGTTTGCTGACGATGAAGTCCACGCCAGTGAGCGGAGTTTCATCGGATTTAAGCATCTCGGCGTAGGCCGTGATCAGGACGATGGGTTGTTCCGGGGCGATGGACTTGATGGCGATGGCCAGTTCATCGCCTTTCATCGCGGGCATGGCGTAATCGGTGATCACGAGATCGTATTTGTCTTTGGCGAACAACGCGAGTGCGTCCTTGCCGCTACCGGCGGTTTCCACCTGATGTCCATCAAATGCCAACATCATCCTGACCGCGTCGCAAACATAAGGTTCATCATCCACAACAAGGATGCGGCGCGGTTTGATGGTGGATTTAGTCATGTATTATTTAAGCGTGCTGGGCGCGTAACCTAGGACGATTTTAGCCGAACAACGCGGTGACGCCAGTTTTTGTTTGAAGAGGGAAATGGTGGCCCGGCACGGACTCGAACCGTGGACCAATTGATTAAGAGTCATTCCTGATCTGTTGCACTCTGTTTCAGACTGTCTCTTCATTGTGGCCAAAACCCACGCGGAGTCAATGGTTTGGTCACTCACGCTTCAATCGTTGACGGGGTGGTACTCTGTGAAACATCAGGCAACGTGTTACTACTTTTGATACTACTTGCCTCGGGGCTCGCTTGGACCGTCAGCCTGATTCTCTGCGCCTGCTGAAGTAGGTGATCTGGCCGCACGTCGCCGTAGGTGGTGGCTATGATGGCGGGGCCACTCTTGTCCCCAATCAGCATGGCGATCTCTGCATCAGAGAGTCCACTTTGGCGCGCTTGGGTGACGAAATAGGAGCGCAGCCCATGTGGCGTGACATGAGCCAACCCCAGGCCCTTGCAAGCCGCTGTAATCCGATGGCGCACGGCTGAATCATCGCGTGGCGTGTTTGCCTCAAATGGGGAAGGAAACAGTAAAGGGCTCGTTGCCCGCTTTCGCATGTCTTGTAGGAGGGCCGCCATTTCGGGGAGGATCGGCACCCAAGGAAAAATTCCCCGCTTCTGCCGGCGGACATGGACGACGTTGCTTGCCAAATCCACTGCTTCCCAATCCAACGGAATTGCTTCGCCGATTCGGAGGCCGCTATAAGCGAGAAAGCACACTAAATCCGCTACCTCGTGAGAGTCGCGCACTCTTAGCCAGTGCGTGATCTGTTGCAACGCTTCCGGTGATGGCGCGACCTCGCGACAATGCCGGATGTCCGCTGCATGGGTGTAACGTGAGCGACCCGCAAGGGGATTGCGGTCCAGCGTTCCACGCCGAACAGCCAAATTCAGCACATTGCTCAAAATCGTCAGCTCCAAATCCACGCTGCGATTGCCGCTTTTCAACCGAGCATAGTGTTTTTTGCCTTCCCGCTCGCTGTTACCCGTGAAATACCCTCCACTTAAACGCCAGTCTCGGAATTTGTCGCAATCCACCAAGGCAAGGCCCGAAGCCGCGCGATTGCCAAAATACACCGTGACGACTCTCAAACATGCTTGCTCATTCGTGATCGTGGCTTCCGTCTTGGTTCGCATTTTCCGGGTTGGATAACCAGCTTTGACGTATTCTCCAATCAATTCAGTGACAGTCACGCGAGTGCCATGCAAAATGACACCCTTGGGTTGGATACCATTGCGAAGCTGCCATTCCTCCTCGCGCCATTTTTTCAGCCATTGCCGCGCTTTGGCCGGTTCATTCGTTTCGGTGCTGCGCCATGTCAATTTTCCATTTACGCGCACGCGCGCCACGATCTTTTCACCTTTCCAATAAAGGGATTCCCCAAGTCGCTCGAAAACCGGCTTCGCTTTCTCAGTGGGTGGATTTGGAGGATTCACGATGCCACTACCTTCGATGGTTGGATATGGCGGATGGTGAGGATTCCGGGTTCGTTGCATCGCACTTCCACCCGGCTCCCGGGTGGAAATCCGGCGCGCTGGAGCCACTGGCCGGAGAGTCTGATTTGCGGCTTTATTTTCCCGAGGAAACAATCTCCAGCGGCTTCAATTTTGAGAGATCGAATTTGATGGTCGGTAGGCATGATTTTAGGAAAGTTCCTTTCATATCTGCCGTGGCTAGGCTTCAAAATTGTTTTTGAACCAAGGAAACGCACTGGGTTGAGTTCAATTTCGGCCCTTCCTAAAACGACTGAGCTGCCCTCTAGGCTATGCAGCGTTTTTCCTCACTCAATATCAAGAACTCTGGAATCCATGAAAGACATCATCAGTGAATCGAAGGCTGTTTTCAGTTCGCTCGAAAAGTGGACTGCGTTGTATGAAATCAACCAGCAAGTCCCGGCAATCATACACCGCTGGTTTACTGATGGAGTCGAAGCCCTGCGGAAGGATTTTGAAGCAAACCCAAGTCAGGAATGGAAATGTTCCGAGTGGGGTTCCAAACAGGACCTGCGTTGGTATCTCGCGGACTTGGGCTGGCACTCTGTAGGTTTCGGTTTCGGCTGGCCCGAGTTTGAGTTTCATTTGCATGTTGAATTGGGTGGATCTTGCGATTGGCAAAAGGCCATCAGTGTTCTTCGCAAGCCCGAATTTGAACCTTTGCTGACAATATTCGACGCGCATTACTCCAATACTCCGCATCGCGGCAAAGAGGGTAGCCTTTGCTCGGATGGCCATTTTAATCCGTTCTCCGACACTCAAGACGCCAAACTCAGGCAGCATATCATTGCGTGGCACGCAATCCATGATCAGGCGAACTTCGTCGAAAAAATGTCAGCCAAGGTCAGGCAAATTACCGACAATCCTTCCATGACCGGCTTGATTCGTAAACTCAACCTTCAATCCAGAAGGGAGACTGCATCGTGAAATCCAATCAGGAATTGCTGACCGGAAGGATGCGGCTGGTATGAGTGCATTGAAAAATCCAATGCAACCAACGGTTCAGTTGACGCAGGAGTATCTGCGGAAATGGGAGACACTGGAAAAATACAAATTTCAAGAGGCATCCCTTGCGCTTCTCTTCCACCAGTTTTGCCTTCGCAGCGATGACATCGTTCACGTGTTGCTGAAGGTGAGCGCATTGAACGACTTTTATAGCACCAATGTTTATGACACGCACACTGTGGCCAAGCACATCGTCGCAATCCAAGCGACCGACCGAATCGCCAGCGGTGACGCGACGGTGGTGAATCAAATGGCTCGCGTTTCGGTCGGACGCAAAGAACGGAATTTTTACTCATTCGCATCCAAGTATTGCAACCATCACAATCCCGAGGCATACCCGATTTACGATTCATACGTTGAAAAGATGTTGCTCTACTTTCTGAAGCGGGATGGTTTTGCAAAATTCACCAAAACTGAATTGAAGCAATACAGCCGGTTTGTTGAAGTCATTCGTGCTTTCCGGCAGCATTATGGGCTCGATCAGTTTTCGCTTCGGGAAATAGACATCTATCTCTGGCTCGCCGGCAAAGATGCGTTCGGAAAGTTTAATAAAGAGCCAGCGACCACACATGAGGCGGGAATTGCTGAACGAGAGAAAAGCTTCGCATGAACGCCGCCGCCGAAACCTTTGATACTCTTTGGGCCTACTGCACATCCGACGGCAGAATGATCCCAAAGGATTGGCAGCGGTTGCATGACATGCTGGCCAACAAGAATCAAAAACCTTCTGGTGGTTGGCAACCGTCTTTACCGCTGATTCTAGCTGCGCGGGATGTCACCATGCCTATGGAAAAGCAACTGATTGGTAAAGCGCTGCCAGCAGGCGAAGCGCTTTGGAAGATTGAAGCCTATTGGCAAGGGCATCAGTAAGCGAGGGGGGCATGATTGAAGAATCTCCATATCCAGAACGACACGTATTGAAGTACCGGCGCGGGGTGGATTTGCAGTTGTTGGTGGATACCAACACCAACGACTGGCGGTTCAAATTGCTATATGACGGTGTCGCGGTGAGCGGGGCGACGGCGGTTTTTGATGGCGACGTACTCGTGCTTCAAAGCTTCTGGATGCAGAGCGTCATTCCCACACCTGAAAGTTTCCTGGGAGGCATCTGGAGGAAGTTCACCCAAGCTGTACCGAAACCGACTGAATTGCAGGGGGCAACCTTGGGGCGGTTGCTGCTGCGGACCATCATCCGGCGGGCGAGAGATTTTGTCGCGACTGCAATTGTGGCTGACACCACGGGGGGCGGCTTCGGGCAATTGCCAGACGCACCAAATTGGTTGCAGCGGCAGGGATTCAATCCGGAGGTGACACCAGACGGAGCGCCGGCAGGGCGATTGCGTCTGGGGCTGGTGGCGGAAGTGGCAGAAGGCGCATGAGAAACGTCCGGATGTTGTCATCTATGTCAACGGCATCGCGCTCGGCGTGCTGGAGTTGAAACGCTCCACGGTTTCCGTTGCCGAGGGCATCCGCCAGAATCTCGACAATCAGAAGAAGATTTTCATCGAGCGGTTCTTTTCCACCATGCAGTTCGTCATGGCGGGCAACGACACGGAGGGTTTGCGCTACGGCACAATCCAGACGCCCGAAAAGTATTACCTCACTTGGAAGGAGGAGAGTCCGAACGAAAACCTGCTTGATCGGGCCTTGCTACAACTTTGCAACAAGGCGCGCTTCCTTGAACTGATTCACGACTTCATCGTGTTCGATGCAGGGGTGAAAAAACTGTGCCGGCACAATCAGTATTTCGGTGTTCGCGCGGCGCAACCGTATGTGAAGCGGCGCGAGGGTGGAATCATCTGGCACACGCAGGGCAGCGGCAAGAGTCTGGTCATGGTATGGCTGGCTAAATGGATTCGGGAGAATGTGACTGACCCGCGAGTGCTGATCATTACCGACCGCACGGAATTGGATGAACAGATTGAAAAAGTGTTTCTCGGCGTGAACGAGGGCATTTACCGCACTGACAGCGGCGCGGACATGATCGCCAAACTTAATGCGACGAAACCGTGGTTGCTCTGTTCGTTGATTCACAAGTTCGGCACGAAGAAAAATGGCGATGACGAAGGGGATGCCGACGAGTTTATTGAGCAGTTAAAGAAGGCGCTGCCACCGGACTTCAAGCCCAAGGGCAATTTGTTCGTGTTCGTGGACGAATGTCACCGAACGCAATCCGGCAAGTTGCACGAGGCGATGAAGGAG
>ERZ1292630.5656-Hain-H41-02um-R3-5656-length-10144-cov-4_pt1 | contig 10144 bp, 5 predicted proteins | sample MGYA00564408_ERZ1292630 | MGnify/ENA primary metagenome ERZ1292630 (study PRJEB36523, sample SAMEA6512641) | groundwater metagenome | collected 2019-01-08 | study: AquaDiva: Metagenomics assemblies of 32 groundwater samples
GCTCGAACGGCATCGGGGCGGTCGGTTACGTGGTGGCGATGGTGGAGTTGATGGAGCAATTGCGCGCGAGTCAGCAGCGCGTGGATCACATGGTGTTCGGTTCGAGTTCCGGCGGGACGCAGGCGGGAATGGTGTTGGGAGCGCGTCTTGTGGGATTTACCGGTCGAGTCATCGGGTTGTCCATTGATAAGAATGATCCCGAGCATTTCGAGTATGAAACCGAGGTGGCGCAGATTGCGAACGAATGCGCGCAATACCTCGGCTCAGAGGTGCGCGTGACCAAGGACGACATCCAGGTGGTCTATGGCTACAAAGGTGAGGGCTATGGCGTAGTGGGCAACTTGGAACGCGAGGCGATCCGGCTGATGGCGCGCTTGGAGGGAATCATTCTGGATCCGGTTTACGCGGGGCGGGCGTTTGGCGCGCTGGTGGATTTGATTCGCAAAGGCCGGTTCAAGCGGGGCGAAACGGTTTTGTTCTGGCACACTGGCGGGGCGCCGGCTTTGTTTGCGTACGCCCGGGAGTTGCTGGGGCGGTGAAATGTTCTTCTTGGCCGCCGGGAAAAGTGTTTTAATCCCATTCCCGATGAAACGACGCTGGAGAAAAATCCGCTATCGGCTGGAGTGGCTGGGCCTGGTGCTCTTGACCACTTTGGTGCCGCTGCTGCCGCGCCGGTTGATTGTGCTGCTCGCCAATGCGCTCGGCACCGTCGGCTACGCGTGTGACCAGCGGGGGCAAAAGGTGGCGTTGGCCAACATTGAAGCGGCTTTTGGCGACCAATACACGCCAACCCAACGGGTGGACATCGCGCGCGCTTCCTACAAAAATTTTGCCCGGACGATGTGCGACCTCTTCTGGGCCCGGGCGCTGACGCCAAAGAATTTTCGCCACTATCTGCATGTGGAAAACATCGAGGTGTTGCACCGGCTGCAGGCGCGGGGTGAGAGCGCGGTGCTCATCTGCATGCATCACGGAAATTTTGAGTGGGCGAGTCTGGCCGCCGGATTCGAGGGGGTTCCCGCCACGATTGTCACCGAGACTTTCAAGAATGCGCAGCTTAGCGAATTCTTCAAACGGTGTCGGGAAGTTTCGGGGCATCGCATCATTCCGCAGGAATCATCCATGATCCGGTTGCTGAAACATGTCCGCAAAGGCGGTGTGGCTGGCGTGCTAGTGGACTTGAATCTGAATCCCGACAAGGCGGCAACAATCATTGATACGTTCGGCATGAAGATGTGCGTGACTTATCTGCACGCGGTGTTGGCGGAGCGCGGTCCGGCGCGGTTGGTGCCGTTAGTCAGCCTTTCGCAACCGGACGGAACTTGTCGCGTCGTTTGTCATGAGCCGTTGGAGATTCCTCCCGGGGCGAACCATCAGCAAGTGGCCCAGCTCTGTTGGAATTATTTTGAACCGGCGGTCCGCAAGAATCCCCACCAGTGGTTGTGGGCCTATAAACATTGGCGATTTAAGCCTCGGGACACGGCGCGGAAGTATCCGTTCTATTCCAATCAGACGAATGAGTTTGAGTCCTTATTGGCAAGTGTGCGTGAGGCCGGGGGGCCCGACGCGGCGCGGTGAGATTTTTCTGTTGGATTAAAACTTTTTTATCTTCGGTGCAATTTTCCAGATTCTGAATGCGGCTCGTCCTGTTTTTTGCACCGACCGGGATTTCCCCGGGACGGGTCGGTGTGGGTTTCGCGCGGTAATCGTCACAATCGCCGGAAAAAATTCTACTGGCATCATCGCTGCTAAAGCGCTTCCGTCTGTTCATCAAGGAGAGAGGATGCACAGGTCATCGAATGCTATCAGACGTAATGATTCGTGTGGCCGGCACACACTCCCGCTGGTCCTTGGTGCGAACCCATTTCTTCGCGCTCACCGTGGCTTTCCTGCTGCTCGTCGCGCATTTGCAATGCGTCCGGGCGGAGAATCACATTGACTACCGCTACGAGGACTACAAAGAGGACGACGCCCGCATGCGCATCCAGACGCACGGAGTGGCGTTCGGTGCGAAGCTGACTTCCAACATCGAAGTGGACGGCGAAGTTGTTCACGACGCAGTTTCTGGCGCGACGCCCAATGGTGCTTTGCCCACGCCGGGCACGCGGAATTGGTTGCAAGAAATCAATCCCGATACACGCGATGCTGGCAGCCTTTCTGCCGCAATCGCGTGGGGGCGGAACACCACCACGCCGCAGGTCGCTTACAGTTTGGAGAACGATTACGAGTCTTTCGGCTACTCGATAAATCACTCGATTGATTTCAACGAGAAGAACACCACGCTCACCATTGGGTTGGCGCATACCCACGACATAATTTTCGCCAAGACGCTCGGAGGAAACGAACCACGCAAGGACGGCGGTGACCTCCTGATCGGCGTCACGCAGTTGCTCGGGCCGAAAACTTTCATCACGGCCAACTTGACCATCGGCACGGCGCACGGGTATTTGGACGATCCTTACAAGGCGGTTCACATCCCATACTACCCCGATCCGCTGAATCCTGATCCGACGGCGGTGACATTCGGCGAACAGCGCCCTGACAAGCGCGATAAACAGATCGGTTATCTCAGCTTGACGCATTTCGTGACCCCGCTGAACGGCAGCGTGGAGACGTCGTATCGGCTCTATCACGACTCCTACGGAATCATCAGTCACACATTGGCGCTCAGTTGGTATCAGAAGATCGGCAAGCATGTGATCATCTCGCCGATGTTCCGGTTTGTGGATCAAGGCGCAGCGGATTTCTACATGACGCAATTGCCCGGCGATTACACTCTGAACGATCCGCTCGATCCGTTTTACGCGCCACTGCCGGAGTTTTATTCATCAGATTATCGTCTGGCCGCGCTGCAAACCTTTACCTACGGCATCAGCGCCACCATCAAGTTCAAGGAACGGTTCTCGATTGATCTCAGTTACAAACGCTACGAGATGCAGGGCAAAGATAGCGTCACGTCCGGCGCGCTGTTTCCCAAAGCCAACGTGTTCGCGATTGGAGGGCGGATATGGTTCTGAGCACTCAAAGCATCTTGGAACGCATCACCGCCACCGTCACCGAGATGCCGCTGGCGAGCGGGCGGAAGTTCACGTTCCGCGCGATGGGTACGTTGTGTCAGGTCACATTCTATCCGACGGACTCGCGCGTAGCGGGGGAACAATTCAAAGCTGCCACGATTCGTTGGGTGGCGGAGTTTGAAGCTCGTTACTCGCGATTCCTGCCCGATAGCTTGGTCAGTCTGATCAACCAATCCGCCGGCAAGAACTGGGTGGAACTGGACGAAGAGGCGGACCGACTCCTCGCGCTCTGTCACGAATTGTTCTTCCTGACGCGCGGCGCGTTTGATCCGACGGCGATGCCGCTCATCAAGTTGTGGAATTGGAAGTCGACCCCGCCGGTGATTCCGAGCGACGCCGACATTCAGGCGACGAAACAAATCGTCGGTTGGAACAAAGTCCAACGCCGCAAAGGTTCGATCTATCTACCGCGCGAAGGCATGAGCATTGATCTCGGCGGCATCGGCAAGGAATACGCCGTGGATCGCGTGATGCAGATCGCGGCGCAACACGGGCTCGCGAACGTGCTCGTGGATTTCGGCCAGGACTTGTTCATGCGCGGGACGCCGCCGAGCAAGCCCGCGTGGCACATCGGTCTTGAAGACCCGGCCCAGCCCGGCAAATGCTGGGTGAGCCTCGCCGTGCGCGACCGGGCAGTGGCAACCTCCGGTGATTATCTGCGTAATTTCCAGATCAACGGTCGTCGTTACGGACACATCATTGATCCGCGCACCGGTTATCCGGTGGACAACGGCTGTCGCGCAGTTTCGGTCATCGCGCCGAACTGCACCATTGCGGGAATACTTTCGACCAGCGCATTCATTTTAGGCCCGACGGAGGGCTTGAACCTCATCGGCAATTATATGGGCGCTGATGGGTGCATCATCACGGACAACACCCGACACGAAACCAGAAAATTCCATGAATATGTCACTCACTAAAAAATCATTGTTAGCCGGAGCTTTGGCTCTGTGCGTCTGCGCCACCTCCGCGTTCGCGGGAGGAAAAACTCTCAAGGTCGGCGATACGCTGCCCGACTTCAGCACCTTCCAGCTCGAAGGGAAGTTGCCCGCTGATTTCAAGGGCAAGGTCATCTTGCTCGACTTCTGGGCCTCCTGGTGTGGCCCGTGCAAAGAATCCTTCCCCGTGATGGAAGACTTGCACAAGAAGTATGGCGAGAAAGGTTTTGTCATTCTTGCGGTCAACGTGGATGAAACCAGCGAGGCGATGAAAGATTTCCTCAAGGAACACAAGGCGAGTTTTACCATCGTTCACGACAAGAGCAAGAAACTGGTCGGCACGGCCAACATCAGTTCGATGCCCACGTCGTTCATGTTGGACAAGGAAGGCAAAATCGCCGCCGTCCACAAAGGTTTTCACGGCAAAGACACGATCAAACAATACGAAGCCGAGATCGAAAAGTTGTTGAGCACGGAAGTCGCCAAGAAGTAAGTGAACATGAAAAAGAAACTCCTCCTCCTGTCCGGCTGTGCCGGCGTGTTGCTGCTGAGCGGTTGCGCGAATGTGAAACCGTGGGAACGCAGCACGCTCGCCGATTACACCATGCGGGCGGATCGTGATCCCTTGACGATCTCGCTGTCCGAACACATGTGGTTCTCGCGCGAGGCGGCATCGGGCGGGCGGGGCGTCGGTGGTGGGGGTTGCGGTTGTAACTGAGTTGGAAACGTCGGGAATTCGATCAAGGAGAAGATCGGTAATCATTCTGTCATGAAAAGACTGTACGCATTTGTTTTGTCTGGTGTGGTTGGCCTGTTTGTCTTGACCGCTCGTGCGGAAAGCCCGTTTGAGATCACGCCGCGAGTGGAGTTAGAGGACGGTGGGCGGATTTTGCGCGTTGGGTTTGAGATTCCGACCAATCACATGCTCTACGCGGAAAAGATCGCCTTCAAATTTGGTGAAAGCGAAACTCCGGTGACCTTCACGCTGCCGGAGCCGGTCGTAATCCATGACAAGTTCAGCAAGAAAGAGAAACAGGTTTTCAAACAATCGTTTGAGGCTGTCTACGCGCTGGACGAGAAAATCGCGCGCCAGAATCTTACCGTGCATTTCCAGGGCTGTGACAATGCGAACTGTTATTTCCCCGAAGACCGGACGTTCTCGATTGCCACTAGTGGCGCAGTTGCGAGACTGGACAATGTTGACGAGGAAGAAACCACCGATGTCGCCGCCGCTACCGAATGGCGGCAGGCCGTCGCCGGGTTGACCGTGGCCAATCGCGGCAGCGGCTATATGAGCGAGAAGGAGTTTCTCGGCTTCCTCGAAAAATCAAAGTCTGGCGAAGCCATCTCCGAAGGCATGGCGGTGCGCACTGGTTTCTGGGGCGTCTTGCTGACGATGGGGCTGATTCTCGTCGGCGGCGTGGCGTTGAATCTGACGCCGTGCATTCTGCCGATGATTCCGATCAATCTCGCCATCATCGGCGCGGGCGCGCAGGCCGGTTCAAAAAAGCGCGGCTTCGCGCTTGGTGCGACTTACGCCGCCGGCATGGCCATTGCGTATGGCGTGCTAGGAGTGGTGGTTGTGCTGACGGGATCAAAGTTCGGCACGCTCAACTCTTCGCCGTGGTTCAATCTCGCCATCGCCTCGGTGTTTCTATTCCTTGCGCTCGCGATGTTCGACATCGTGAATGTGGATCTCTCGCGTTTCCAGAAAAGTTCCTCGGGCGAATCCTCCGGCTCAAAAAGCAAATTCATCGTGGCTTACACGATGGGCACGGTGGCGGCATTACTCGCGGGTGCGTGTGTGGCGCCGGTGGTGATTTCGGTTTTGCTGCAAGCCACGACGTTGCACGCCAAGGGCATCGCGGTCGGTTTGTTGCTGCCATTCTTGCTGGGTTTGGGCATGGGATTACCATGGCCCTTCGCTGGGGCGGGACTCTCCTTCCTTCCCAAGCCTGGCAAATGGATGATGCGCGTGAAGTATGGCTTCGGAGTGATGATTGTCCTGTTCGCTGCGTACTACGGACACCTTGCTTACGGGTTGTTCCGTTCCAGTTCGGACATGGTGGCGCAGGCGCGCGTTGGTGAAACTTCAGGCGCGGCCAGTGGCAACTTCGCTGCGGATTTGGTGAAGGCGCTGAATGCTGCCAAAGCCGATGGTCGCCCGGTGTTCATAGATTTCTATGCGAGCTGGTGCAAGAACTGTTCGGCGATGGAACACTCCACGTTTGCTTCCGCGAAAGTGAAGGCGGAACTCGCCGGTTATCACGAAGTGCGTTTCCAGGCCGAGCATCCGAATGAATCGCCTGCCAAGGAAGTACTCGATCATTTCAAAGTGATGGGCCTGCCGTCGTTCGTCGTGCTGACGCCAGAGAAGGTTTCAGCCGGAGCAGCAAAACAAGTTTTGTCGGCACAGAAGTAAAGTCGCGTGGGAGAACGCGCAGTTTGTAAAAAGGAAGTTGTACCATGAATGTTCGTCAAATCGCCTCTATCGGCCTTGCTGCTGTGCTGCAAGTGCTGCCCCTGACCCGTGTGTTTGTCGCGGCCACGCCCGCGACGGGATCGAGTTTCGCCATCATCGCCACCTGGATTGCGGGCGCGGCGGCGTTGCTCGGCGGTGTGGACGCTGTGTCTGGCGCCTCCACCACCATCACCAGCGCCAAGACGGGGACCGCGACCAACGGCGTCGCGTATTCTTATCGCATCACCACTGGTCCGGACGTGGCCAATCGCTTTGCGGCGGCCCCGCTACCCGCCGGGCTCACGGTGAACACGACCAGCGGACGAATAACCGGCACGCCCACGGTGACAGGGGTGTATGTCATCGGCCTGACTGCATCGGACAACGGCCAGGCCAATCGAACAGTCACAGCAAATCTCACTTTAACCATTCTCGCTGGCGGAGGCGGTGGTGCGATTGCACCAAGCATCACCACGCAACCCACCAGCCAAACGGTGATTGCTGGAGCAAACGTGAACTTCACGGTCGCCGCGAGTGGTACGGCGCCCCTCAGTTATCAGTGGCGACTCAACGGCGCAAATATCGCCGGGGCGACGGGTGCGACGCTAAGTTTGACGTCTGTGACGACCGGACAATCCGGCGGCGGCTATTCTTGCGTGGTTTCAAACTCCGCTGGAACTGCAACCAGTATCACGGCGACCTTGACCGTCAATCCCGCCGTGATTGCGCCAACCATTACGACTCAACCAGCCAGCCAGGCGGTGACGGCCGGAGCAAATGTGAGTTTCACTGTGGTGGCAAGCGGGACCGCACAGCTGAACTACCAGTGGCGACTTAACGGCGCAACCATTGCCGGGGCGACGAGCGCGACGTTGAGTTTAAGTTCGGTGACAACTGGACAATCTGGCGGCAGTTATTCGTGTGTCGTTTCAAACTCGGTGGGCACAGCAACGAGCAGCGCGGCAACCTTGACTGTGAATCCGGCAGCGGTTGCGCCAACCATCACGACGCAACCCACCAGCCAAACGATTATTGCCGGTGCAAACGTCAGCTTCACCGTGGCCGCGAGTGGGACTGCGCCCTTGAGTTACCGGTGGCGCTTGAATGGCGCAAACATTGCCGGGGCGACGAGTGCGACCCTGAGTTTGACCAGCGTGACGACCGGCCAATCCGGCGGCAGCTATTCCTGTGTGGTTTCAAACTCGGCGGGCACAGCGACGAGCAGCGCCGCGATCTTGACGGTGAATCCCGCTATCATCGCGCCGACTATCATGACGCCACCCGCCAATCAGTCGGTTACGGCCGGGGCGAACGCGAGCTTTACCGTGGCCGCGAGCGGCACGGCGCCGTTGAATTATCAGTGGCGGTTGAATGGGGCGAACATCGCGGGCGCGACGAGCCCAACGCTGACACTGAGCGCTGTGACGATCGGGCAATCCGGCGGCAGTTACAGTTGCGTAGTGACTAATGCAGCGGGCAGCGCCACGAGCAGCGCAGCGACGTTGACCGTCACGGCGGCGGCGATTGCCCCAACCATCGCTGCGCAGCCGGTTAATCAAACCGTGACCGCAGGCAACAACGCGAGTTTCACCGTGGTGGCCAGCGGCACCGCGCCCATGAGTTATCAATGGCGTTTGAACGGAGCGAATATCGTGGGCGCGACGAGTGCGACGCTTACGCTCACCTCCGTGATGACTGGGCAGTCGGGCGGCAGCTATTCTTGTGTGGTTACAAACATTGCAGGCAACGCCACGAGCAGCGCGGCAACTTTGACGGTGAATGCCGCGCCCATCGCGCCGACGATTACTACGCAGCCAGTGAGTCGCACGGTGACGGCTGGCACCAATGTCAGTTTCACAGTCGCGGCGAGCGGCACCGCCCCGTTGAGTTATCAATGGCGGTTGAACGGCGCGAACATCGCTGGTGCGACGAGTGCGACGTTGACGTTGACCTCCGTGACGACCGGGCAATCCGGCGGCAGCTATTCCTGTCTTGTCAGTAATGTGGCGGGCACGGCCACGAGCAGCGCGGCGACGTTGACGGTGAATGCGGCGCCGGTTGCACCCACCATCACAACGCAGCCGGGATCGCAGACGGTTACTGCGGGCAACAACGCGAGCTTCACCGTGGCGGCGAGTGGCACGGCGCCGTTGAGCTATCAATGGCGATTGAACGGTGCGAACATCGCGGGTGCGACGAGTGCGACGTTGACGCTGACCTCCGTGACGACCGGTCAATCCGGTGGCAGCTATTCCTGTTTCGTCAGCAATGTGGCGGGCACGGCGACGAGCAGCGCGGCGGTGTTGACAGTGAATGCGGCTGCGGTTGCACCGACCATCACGACGCAGCCCGTGAGTCGGACGGTGACGGCGGGAACCAACGTGAGCTTCACGGTCGCCGCAACAGGAACAGCATCCCTCAGCTATCAATGGCGTTTCAACGGCGTAAACATTTCCGGTGCGACAAGTGCAACGCTGACTTTGACCAGTGTCGCGACTGGCCAATCAGGAAGTTATTCGTGTGTCGTCACCAATGCGGGTGGTGCCGCGACGAGCGCGGGGGCAACATTGACAGTGAACGCGGCCGTCACGCAGCCAACAAAGCTGACGATCTCGATGCAAGGGCTGGGGACAGTGACGCCCAACCTTAACGGCATGGCTTTGAACATTGGCCAGGTTTACACGCTGAGTGCGCTTCCGGCGGCGGGTTACACATTCTCGGGCTGGAGTCAGAACTACCAGCAGATGTCGGGATCACCGACGATCTCGTTTGTGATGAGCAGCAATCTGGTGCTCGTGGCAAACTTTGTGGCTGACCCGTTGGTCACTGCTGCGGGAACTTACAACGGTTTGTTCTATCAATCCGACGAGGTGCGACTCGCGGCGGCAGGTGCGTTCAATCTGCGCGCGGACATCGCAGGCAATTTCTCTGCGTGGGTGCAGATCGGTTACTCGCGGTATCAATTCTCCGGCAAGCTGGACGCCAATCTCCAGGCCACAAGCACGGTGACGCGGTGGAACGGGTCGCCGCTCACGGTGCAGATTACCGTGGGACAGGACGCGACCGCCGGAGTCATCTCTGGCTCAGTCAGCGATGGCGTTTGGATGGCACCGCTCTCCGGGGGGCGCAGTCTGGCGAGTTCGCCGTATGCGGGGGAATATACCGTCGTGATTCCCGGCACACCAGGGAATGCCAGCCTGCCTGCGGGGGATGGTTATGCGACGATGCATGTTGCTGCGGATGGTTTGGGCACGATGAGCGGTTCGCTCGCGGACGGGACGGCTTTCGCGCAGAGCGCGTATGTCACGGTGGACGGCGACTGGCCGTTGTATGTCTCGCTGTATGTCGGCAAGGGCGCGATCGTCAGTTGGTTGACGTTCACGAATCTGACCAGCAGCGATGTGAGTGGTGATCTGGTTTGGATCAAGCAAGCCGGGGCGAGCACGACGAGTTTTCCGCTCGGCTTCACCATCGGCACGAAGGCGGTCGGTTCAGTGTATGTCGCGCCGGATGCTTACAGCAAAGCCGTCAATCTGTCCGGAGCCGTCGTGAGTTTCAGCGGTGGGAGTCTGGGTTCATCGTTCAACAATGTGGTCAGCGTGAACGCGGGCAGCCAGGTGGTGCACTTGAGTCCGAACCTGCTGACGCTGACGGTTTCCACCGGAGCG
>ERZ1292630.5661-Hain-H41-02um-R3-5661-length-10139-cov-7_pt1 | contig 10139 bp, 5 predicted proteins | sample MGYA00564408_ERZ1292630 | MGnify/ENA primary metagenome ERZ1292630 (study PRJEB36523, sample SAMEA6512641) | groundwater metagenome | collected 2019-01-08 | study: AquaDiva: Metagenomics assemblies of 32 groundwater samples
CTGCGATCGACCTGCACCACTTACTCATCCGGCAGGTCGTCAAGCGACACGGCGGATACGAGGTGAAGACGATCGGCGACAGCTTCATGGTGGCGTTCGAGGACCCAGCGGCGTGCGTGCGCTTCTGCGCGGACGTGCAGATAACTCTGGCTCAGAGCTCCGCTTGGCCGCACGTCGCTAACTCGTGGGAGGACCTTTTCAACTCCCTGTACGAGAGCATGGGTTTGGAGCAAGCTTTGAGCATGAGCGGCGGTTACAATCCCATCGAAGACGTGTCAATTTGGTCTGGCCTCCGTGTGCGCATCGGAGCCCACTACGGCCAGGGCCTCATCAAGTTCGACGACGCTGCGAAGGGCTACGACTACTACGGGTCCGTGGTGAATGCAGCGGCGCGCATCGAGAGTGTGTCGAATGGAGGCCAAACGGTAGTGTCGCGCGAACTGTGGACTGCCGCGTGCGCAGCGGGCCTCGATTCGGGCACCATCAACACCCTTCCCTTGGGACTCGTGCCGCTCCGCGGGCTGGACGAAGCGACGGACTTGATTCAGGTGAGTGCTGCCGCCTTGTCGCGGCGAACTTTCCGACCTTTGCGGCTGGACGCCAGGAAGACGGACACCTTGGAGATGTCGGACGTTGAGCAGCAGGTCGCTGCCGCCGCCCCAGCGGAAGTGTCGGAGATCAGCTCCGAACGGTCGAGTGTGGAGCTTGCAGGATCCGCCGAGAATGCCATCAAAACGTGGTCACACGGCGACGCGCGGAGAGCCCAAGGCCTATCGACACTGCACAAACAGTGGGAGCTGACCTTCGCGCCATTTGCACCCGCGACCGCACGCTGCGTGCTCGACGTGATGATGCAACAGTGGCGACTCAATCAAAGCCGCAGCCGTAAATTTTCCGTCGACTTGCTGAGGTTGTCTACAAAGGTCTACTCCAGCTTCGAGAAAAGTGGCTCCGTGGCTACCGTTCACGACCTCCACGATCCGCCGCCAGCAGGTAGCAAGGCTCTGTCCGTGGTGCCCGTTGAGAACTGACGATTCCATCCGCTCTTTTGCCGGCCCCGCCCCTTCTCCCCTCCATTGTTATCTTGCCCCCCTCCGTGGATATGCCATACGCGCGTTGACCTCCTTGCCGCACGCTGACGAGCTCAGCTTTGAGTTCGTGAAATGGGCACCAAGATCCAACCGTACGTGAGCGAAACGGATGACTATCCTTCGCGAACGGAATCAAGCGTCTCACCTACCTTTCCTCGTCGTCGACTTTCCCTTTTTGTTAGTTCCTTTTTTGTGTCGGGTGGAGGGGTTTCATCTTCAACCGCGCGCTTCCTTGTCCACGCCGTCGACCAGACCCCCCTTTCACTTTGTATGTCGTCGTATTTCCGGCTCACTGCTTCTTTTTCATCTTCCTTTGTTAGCTGTGTGTGCCCCAGGCACATTGTCATGTCTTTTCCCAAATAATTATCGTTTCGTTCTTGACGCGCTGTGTGCAGTCTTGCGATCCTCTCGGATCTCTCTCGTGACGCGATCAACATGGAAAAATCACGACGACGCGAAGCTTTTTTGTGGAGCAAACATTCGTTCATCGCCAGTGAAAAAGCACACAGTTGCAACGCGTGTTGAGACGGAAATCGGGGAGGGGTCGTCCGAGGAATGCCTCCTCCTTCTCGAAGCAATCAGGGGGGTAATTTCCTGCCTTGATGTGGTGTGGGCTTTGGAGTTGCCTTTTCCGCTTGAGAAACGGTCGCCAACTTTTCATTGATGTGTTGTTTCCGCCGACGTTCCACCGGCGACAAAATCCTTATTACTTTTCAAGCATCAATTGATCTGAACTGTCAGCGGCATGGCGTTGGACTCGGCTACGATGGGTAATCCGGCGGACGCCGACCAATTCGACTGGCCGGAGCTGCGCCCTGCGCACGTCAACGCGACAGGGCCCACGCATTTTTTTTTTCGCAACGCGGCCGCGCAACAACGACCGCTCGCGGCTGTATCGAATTTACAGAGTCCCCTGCGTCTCCCCACACATCTCGGTGCGCCGCTCCTCAGCCAGCCCGTTCGCGACTTCGCCTCGCTCAGGGAGTTGAGACACTGCACGACGCAGTTCGACGCCGTCACTCATTTGTCGAAACAGTTGACATCGTCCCAGCGCTATCGCCTGGTTGCGCACGGTGACGAGGAGAAGGGGGAGGACACGTCCAACGATGACCCACCAAAGAGGTTCGACTTCCAGGTAACCTCCCCGGAGCAACATCAACGGCGAACTAGTTTGCAGCGTTTAAACACACGGCTGCAGCATCATGCCACTTCGAATAGCCGTCATGCCGAAGCGGGCGGCATGCGCCACCCGTCAGCAACCGCCCACCGTGGCGGCCACGAGGCAGGTGGAGGATGCGACGAGATGGGCGGAGGGCAGCCGCTAGGGGGGGATTGGCCGCGCCGTGCTCCAATCGCCGCAGAGATGTCGCCTCCTGACGGCCCCGTCAGTGTGGGTCAACCGTCCGTCCGTCATGACCCCGCCCACGGTGCTCGGTCGACGGCCCTGGATCGACACCGGCAGCGCATGTTGGCACTCACAGCGGAAATGGATCCGCAGAACCGACGGACCGACGCAATGATCGTCGATCGCCAAGACCGCGAAAACCGTCACCCCACCACTGCTGCCAGCGAGGAGCCACCCGCGGACTCTGGCAGTATTGCCAATGTGGCGCACGATTCTTCGTCGTCCACGTCGCGGTCCCCCGTGGCGGTGGCGGCGTCGCCGCCGTCGTCCTTGCTGCCCCCCCTGCAGACGTCAGCCCAGATTCAACGGTACCTCAAAGACGAGCTGCACCGGCAAGCCGGCCTTGCGGCTCCACGGGGGCCCGTCGCAAAACGGAAAGGAATCTTGTCGCCCACGCGACTGCGGCACCCGCTTAGTGGCCTTCCAACCTCTCTCCGCTCGCCCTCACCTGCTGCGGCGAGCCCAGCCGTCGTGAGTGAGCATCACGACCGTCGCGCTGCAGCTGGCAATGCTGCTTCTTCCGGTGACGCACGGACGATCCTACCGGATTCGTTATCCGACGACGTCAACGCAACCGCCGACGCCGCGGCATTTAGCCACTACCATCGTTGCGCGGCCGGTGCCCGTCACGCCAAGAGGGCGCTCGAAACTGCCAGAGCCATGTCCATCCTGACGTGGCATGACGTTCTCTCGCGCCTCTCCGTGGACGCCCGACCTGCGCGTGAACTCGGCTTTTTGATGAAAGAGGTGACCCAGGTGCAGTGCTTCATGCGCGCGTTTGCGGCGCGCCGTTTGGTGTACCCCGCGAGCATAGTCATCCCCACGGTCGTGTTGTCGACGGCAGGCGGGGGTGCGCCTTCCTCGTTGTTGGTCGCGGAAGCGCAGCGTGGTGGTGGCGGCGCCCCTGCCGACCGGCGGAAGGCGACGCGTGCGATCGCGAGCATCGCGGCACGTCGAATGGCGGCGCAGCGCCAGCCACGAGATTCGCATCGAGGAGGCATCCCGCTGCCACTGAGCAGCTCGACGCTTGATGCGACCGCGGGGGGCGCCGTCAACCCCATCACGCCGCCTCCGCATCCCATGACCACGTCGTCCTCGCCGGCCACCCCAGCCGGAGGAGGGCGATATTTTCACCCGCATTCGTCGATGCCGCCATTGGACCAAGAAGCACTCGTCGCGCACTTGATGCGAGAGTTGCTTCTCCGTTCAGAGGGCGCCGTCGGCGGCGGCATGGACGAATTCAGCGCCGCCGCGAAGCGATCATCATCGTCGCCGCGTCGCACCGCGGACCGGAGATCGGTGCTTTCCGCGAGCGATTCCACTAGCGCTACAATGAACGGCACGACTCCGGTATTCTACCAGCCACCGCCCTCCCACCACCGGGCATCCCGCGGAAGTCACAACGCGCCAACGAGCGCGGCCTCCACCTGCTTCAGCGATTCCACGGACCAGTCAGCGTTGAACGCGACGGGGGCAACGTTGCCCCCCATGTCGCCTTCGGATTCGACGGCTCGCTTCGCTACCGTCGCATCCAACCGTGGCGGCAGCAGCACAGCGAACAGCTTCGAGTTCGTGGCACGCGAGCAGCACCGGTTCTCACCCCTTTCTGAAGATGTCTACGCGCAACTCGCCGCCGCAGTCGCCACCGCCGCGGCCGCCGCCGTGCATCGGCGAGCGCCAGTGGACGGCAGCCGCGGGGGCGGCGGGCCCACTGCCGCGGCGGTTGCCTCGGAACCGCCTTCGCCCGACAAGGCGCGGCCAAGATCGTCATCGTGGCTGTTACCGCCCCCCGGGCCCGCCGCCGCGACCAACGAATCAGAACGTTGGACGCCGCAGGATCTCGGCCCTCGCATCGACCTCGCCCGGCTCGTCGTCGTCGAAGCCGTGGAGCAAGGGGTGCTGACGAGCCTCTCCGACCACTGGCGCGACGCGGATGTCGTTTCGACAGGAGGCTGCCCGTAGCACCAGAGCCGCTTCACCGTAGGTGAGAGAGGAGAGAGAGTATCGTTCCTCGTTTCTCTCATTCGTTCCTTTTGTTATTTCGTTGTGTCATACCGAACAGTCGGCCGGACAGTCGGCGCCCCCTTTAGTGAAACGTGTCGCGGGTGCATGCTGCCTGGATGCGAAAGAAACATGTGGATAAAAATGTGAGTGTCCGGACTCCTGGCCGTTGATTCGACGTATCATTTCTTCCCCGCACAGCTCTCAAACGACCACTCATCCTTCCGACCAATGATGCGCGGGTTTCTGATGTCGGCGAAGCTGGCGCTGCAGCAGCAGTCGGGGAGCCGAGTGCCATCCTCTGCTCCCTTGGCGTCCAATCCGTTTTTACCCCTCATCGTGTTTGTGCTGGGCAACGAGGGGGGCGACATGGATAGCACGATCGGGGCGCTCTATCTAGGGTACACCCTGCAGCAAGCGTGGTCCCAGCGACTCGTCACGCCGGCGGCGACGTCTGTGTTCGCCGCCCCAGCGGCCCGGTTCATCGACCGACTCCTCGCGGACAATGGCCCGACGCGGCCGGTCGTCTTCGTCCCCTTGTGCAATTATGCCATGGAAGATTTGCCGCTCCGCCAGGACATCGGTCAGGCACTCGCGGCGGCAGTAGCGGACGACGAAGACACTGCCGCCGTCCCCGCTGCCTCCTTGGCCAACGAATTCATTTTCCTGACCGATGATGACTCAACTTTGGAATTTTACTCGAGGGCAACCGACGGTGACGACACCAGTGCGGTCACAAGTACCTCCACCTCGGGGGTACCGCGACTCGTACGACTACCTTTATCGCCCTTCTTCACGGCTGCTGCTGCTCCGCACTCGACACCCAAAATCGTGCTCGTGGACCACAACCGGCTGTGTGAACGGCAAGCGTGGTTGCAACCGCACATCGTCGGCGTCATCGATCACCACGTGGATGAAGGACAGTACCCTCAGGATATTGCCCTGCGCGACATTCGAGTCGTCGGATCGGCCTGTTCCCTTGTGACCCTCATCGCCCGGCAGGTGCAAGAGGCCACACTCACCACGAGCGCCGCCGCTGCCGGCGCCGCCGCACTTCCACATCCGTTGCTCCTGACGTCCACAATCTTATTGGATACCGGTAATTTTAACCCGGACGATAAAAAAACGACCGACACCGATCTGCAGGCGTACGCTTGGCTTGCAAACGAGGCTGACGGAGCGCAGGATGCCGGCTCTCAAAGCGCAAGGGTGCACCGCGCAGCGGGTCGTGCACTCGGACGGTTGCCTTCGGATCCCAAACTGATGAAGCACTGGTACAAGAGCTTGCGCGAAGCCCGACGCGACGTCACGAGCCTCTCGCCGGCACAACAGCTGCGGCGCGATTACAAACGAAACACGATGGCCATTACGGACGTCATGGCACGGTTCCTGTTCGACTCGTCGTTAACCGTACCGCCCCTAGCGCGGTCATCGACGTCACTCAGCATTGGGGTCGCTGCCTGGGTGGAACTCTGGGACACGGTCATGCAGCGGCTCGAGCCCGAAGGTGGGATCGTGGCGCTAGAACAGGCATGTCTCGCGCACTGCAAGCGGGGGGCAACGCCGTTGGACGCCATCATGATCATGTTCTCTGGGCACAAGGACGACGCCACGGCAGGAAACGTCCAGTTGCGCGAGTTGCTGATCGTCGTCCCGCGCGCCCTCTGTGAGGTTGATGGGACAGGCGGTGACGAGTCGTCACCTCGCGACACAACGGAGTGGCGCATGTTCACCGAATTGTGCCGTTTCGCGACTCAGCAGCGCTGCCCACCGGGAGCAACAACGGACGCCCCGCCACCGCCGTTGTTGTTCAGTTCCACGATGACATGGGGATTCCCGGCGAACGCGTCGCGTTACGTCCCGCGCACATTGGACGCCACAGAATCTACTGGCGGCGGCTCCGCGACGGTCACCGGTAGCTACATGGCGCTGTTCCATCAGTTGGATAATGCGGTGTCGCGAAAGCTGTTCGCCCCGATGTTGGCCAAATACTTGAGCACCGCCGCTCCGTCCTCTCCCACAACGGCGGAAGCGGAGAAGAAATCATCTTCCTTGTGAAAAGGACCGTTTGATACTAATGGCACCCACACCTGCCGCCTTCTCGGCGTCGCCCCTTTTGGGTGTCAAGGATACGCGTGACTGGTGTGTCGGCAAGCATCCTCAAAACACATACAGTTGACTTCCGCACCAAAGCATTTTAGTTCGAGAAAGAGGGACGACGTTGTGATCCCCGGATTGCCGTCTCTTTAGCCTTGGGTGGTGTGACTTCCATGTCGGAGCCATCCGCCGCACTACCCTTGGACGCCCCGTTGCTGCTATCGCCTTTGAGCAGCGCTCGACGTCACCACCAGCCGCCGTCGGATCCCGCCAGCTGGGCTCGCCGGCTGTTTGCACTGACCGTTCAATTTGTTGTGCTCACCGTCGTGATCGCCGTTTCCACGCTCGTCACCTACGGCTGCTGGTCCGAAATCCTTCGCGGCATCGCCGACGTACCGTTTCTAATTGACCAGTAAAAACCGTTCACTCTATGCTTTTACGTTGCGTCCTCACGTTCTCTCTCGCCGCTCCGGTTGCGAGAGGACTCGTGCAAGCCCCCGCATCGATGAGAGGATGAGTGGCTGTGGCTATCGTTGTGTACGCTTTCACACAAAACAGGCAGCGCGATGTTGGGAAGCAAGCGACCGCGGGAAACGCCCGTCAATGTTGACGCCACCGCGACGACAGCCATCGCGCCTTCTTCTTCTCCTTCGAGTTCCACGAAGGAGGATTTCCCGAGGTGCCCAAATGATCGGCCTGTGGACGATGAGCGTCACCACCAGGGGGAGGACGGACCACCGTCTGCCAATGTCGCTCGAGATGCCATCCCCCCCGAACAACAATCCTCTCCGCATCCACCCAGCGGGGTCGCATCCACCCGGGGCCGTGTCAAGCCTCGAACGCCACCTTTCAGCCTTGATGTTATTCACACGTACCTGGAGCAAACATGCGCACCCCATGCCGTGGATGTGAAGCAGTTCAAAGTCGTGCCGTGCGGTCACCGCAGCAGCGGAGTTGGGACTCCGAATGCGGTCCCAAGTTGGGACTCGTGCACTCGTTGGGGTTGCGAGTGTCTCTCGTGCGGCACCATCATGCTTGAACCGAGGGGCCTCGTCTTGTGGGAGCACTGCCAGTGCGAGCGTCACCTTAATCGTCGTTTCACTCGCTGTTGCGCGGCGATTTCGCATGATCGGCAGGCGGCCTATGTGACGGCATCCTGCGCATCCCATGCCGTGGACGCATCACAGTTCAAGATTGTACCGAGAAACGGTCCGGAAGACGGCGTCCATTCGAGTCGCATGCCAACGTGGGAAACGTGCACGGACTGGGGTTGCGACTGTCGTGTGTGTGGCTCAGCCTTGCTGCACCCGACCGGTCCCGTGTTGCAGAAACACTGCGATTGTGAGCGACACCGACACGCGGCGAGTGAAGCGAAAAGAACGACGACGGCCGAGGGATCGCCGCCGCCGCCGGCGTTGGTGGCACTCCGAAAGCGAGACGCTTCTCGCACCGAAGAACTCGACAAGACCGAAAGCGAGACGCTTCTTGCACCGAAGAACTCGACAATGCCACGTAATGACAAGGCAGTGTACTCATCGACGGCTGCAAAGGAGGAAGCACACCAAGAGAAGGCCGCGGACGAGCCTCCCAGCCAACCGCGGCGGTCATCCGCGTCCGCGGCGGTCGCCTGCCACGACGAAGGATCCTCGCTGCTGCCGACGGGCGAAGACCCCAAGTGGCATCTCTTGTCTCGCTGCTACGATTGGCGGTTTGTGGACGCGGTGAGATTCCCGGAATACTTCGAACACGATGCGACTTGTTTCACCCACATGGCCTCGCTTGCCGTTGGCGTGGAGCCGACGGATGTGCTCAAATTGACGGTGCGTCCCAACGTAGCATCCGCAGGCTTCGCCATTGTCGCCTACTCGCAACGAGACCCGGCGACGGTTGTTGGCATCGTCGGTGGCCACCTCGTTGATGTCGCTCTCACGACGACGACGACGACGGCGGCGGCTGTTCGGGGGCATCGGAACGCACAATCAGCTGGTGCACACGGCAACGATGCTGTCACCACGGCGCTTCGCCAGTTTCATATCCCTTTACTGTACGTCACATTTCGACACCGTGGTGAAGGAGTCGCGCGGATGCTATTCGAAGCAGGGTGCCACGTGGCTCGGTGCCGGGGCGCCACTCGGTTGTCGGTGCTCAACCCACCGCAACTGGGGAGGTTTTGGAAGTCGTTTGGCTTTTACCGTGGGTGCGCCCGAGGCAATACCATTCTCTGGCGGGATGCCATTCCTCCTCGCAGGCTCACCCGAGCCGACGGAAGAAAGAGTGGCAGCGGACGGACGTTCGCCTACGGCGGCCAACGCCACCCCTTCATGGAGTGCCTCCCGGACGTGTCCCGCCGGCTCGTATTTCGTCCTGCGGTCCCACGAGACCGGCGCGACATTGAATTTCTCATCTTGTCCGGCTGCGACTACGACATCGGCGGGCGGGAGGCGCTCAACGAAATTATGAAGGAGACGAGCGTGCGACTGGTCGCGGAGGAAGTTATATTCCCTGAGGATGCTGGTGAGGACGATGATGACGGTGCAGGTGAACCGCGTGTGGATGCCGCCACGCCGTCGATGGCAGTGGCGTCACCCGCATCACCCGCGTCGCCAGCGGCGGGTCTCCCTGCGAGTCGCAGCTGCCGAACGTCCCCGACGACACTGTCCGCGGCGTCGGATGTGTTTCGTACCTGCGGCGGCAACATGATGACCGTTGGCACCCGCGAGGCACAGCGCAGCGGCGCGACCGCGGACGAAAGGAGGTTGGGTGGACGCGGCCGCGGCTCACCGGAGAGGCGCATCGTGGGCTTCTTGTCCCTGCGCCCGACCGGGTGGATCGCCTTCGTCGTGTGCCACGTGTCGATGCGGGGCCAAGGGCTCGGGACGATGCTCATTGCGATGGCGCTTGAGTGGTTGCGGCTGGCGTCCCTCGCCGCCCTCACGGAGCCCCCGTCGCCGGAAACGCAAACGCCGACGTCGAATGATCGCGACTGCGCTGCCGCTAGTCACGTCGCCGCCGTTTCCTCCGTCCTCGCACCGTCCATCGAGGCCAACAACACTACTACAACTACTACTGTGGGACCGACCGTCGAAACAAGCGCGTCGTGTCCCGCCGCGTCGGGACTCGTGACGACGCACTGCCGCTTGACCCCACTGAATCGTAAGGTGAAGCAATACTACGAGCGTCTGGGCTTCCGGGATGAAGATGGCGATGGACCCCGCTGCACTGCTGGCGCGACGGCGGCGAGCAAGTCCCATCAGCGCCGTCCCGCGAGGAACGAAGCCCAGCGCATTAGCACGGGCGACCTCGTCATGTCGCTGCCCGTCATCGATGGACAAGAGGCCGGCGCACCTACGCAGGATGCTCCTGGGTTGGCGGACTTCCAGCGGTCATGGCTCCCACCGAGTTACACACTCGAGCACATTTTAGAGGGCTGGCATCTGCCGACGGAGTTGCGCCTACGAGTTGATGCCGACAGGTCATTTTCCTGAAAAACATTTGCTTGATTTCGTCTTCGCGATTAACTCGAATCCGAAATAGAGGGGAAGACC
>ERZ1292630.5663-Hain-H41-02um-R3-5663-length-10137-cov-12_pt1 | contig 10137 bp, 9 predicted proteins | sample MGYA00564408_ERZ1292630 | MGnify/ENA primary metagenome ERZ1292630 (study PRJEB36523, sample SAMEA6512641) | groundwater metagenome | collected 2019-01-08 | study: AquaDiva: Metagenomics assemblies of 32 groundwater samples
TTATAATACCATGAATCAATTTTTATCATCCGCCTTCCTTCTTAAGGCTGACACTTATTTGCTCGGTAGCCCCTTCTCTTATCTCTATGTCCCTGCTGGCTTCAATAAAGCCTTCTCTGGCAATCTTTATCCGGTGTTTCCCGCCAGAGACTTTCTCGATGGTCAATGGCGTCTGACCCTTTAATGCCCCATCCAGATAAACATTGCCCCACGGTGAGGCATTTATTACCAGCTTTCCCCCTCCCCCAAACTTATATGAGACCTTAGCTGTCTGCCCTTTCGAGATATTGACCCTTGTCTCCCAGGCAGGGGAATTAGGGTTCTCAAGCCTGACCTTATGACTCCCGGCCTTTAAGTCTTCTATGGTCTTTGGAGTTGTCCCGTAAGCTTTCCCGTCAACATAGACATTGGCCCAGGGCATTGCGTTAACTGTCAATCTCCCCTCTGCCTCTTCAGCAGCCTGCCTGGGTTCAGGCACAGGAGGCGCTTTATGTTCTTCCTGAACAGTTGCCGCAGCAGGGGCAGGGGGCTCAATGGCCGGAACAGCTGTGGATGCGAAATTAATCTCAGCCACATCATCCTTTGGAACACAAAACTTGCCTGAAGGGTTATAAGTGCAATAGTTTCCCTCCTCCTCGAAATAACCGGACCATGAGAGGACGTTCCCGTTCTTAAGCGAAATGTTGACTGCCCGTCCTTCCGGCTGAGGGGCAGGCCCTTTGTTTATTGATTTAAGATTTACGGAAGACTTGATGCCGTCAAAATAAGAAAAAATCATATCCCGATTGACCCAGAAAAAATAGCCGGCTGCCGACAAACAGACAACCGCAACCAAAGATCCTATAAAAGACCCGTATGACCTCTGCTTCTTCTGTATCCGGGGTGCTGGCTTCTGAGCCTCGCGCTGTCTTAATGCAGCTGTCTGCCCGGCTGCCTGAACTGCAAGCGATTCCTTTTCAAGGGGCATGCTTATTGTCTCTTCCACCATCATCGTTTCTTTTTTTAACTCTGCCTCAATCTCAGCCTTAAATAGGCTATGCATGAACTGCTTGAGAGACAGCGCAGGATCGGCGCGAAGGAGTTCGAACAATATATTTCCAAGGTCGGCTTCCAGGTCTGATGCATTCTGATAGCGTTCTATTACTTCCCTTGCAAGCGCCTTTAACAATTTTGCCTCCAGTTCAGCCGGCAGGTCGGCATTTATGGATGAAGGGAGAGGGTCTATCTGCGCAGCCCTGACTTTTTCGAGGGTATTTATCTCTGAATCCCCCTTAAAAAGTCTTTCGCCTGTCAGCATCTCGTAAAGCACAATTCCGATGGCAAATATATCGGACCTGTGGTCAATAGTTTTGCCCCAGGCCTGCTCAGGGGACATGTAGGACAGTTTCCCCTTAAGCACCCCTGTTGTTGTCCTGGACTGTGAGCCTGCCTTTGCAATCCCGAAATCTACGACCTTTACATCGCCATCATAAGATATAAGAATGTTTTGAGGACTTACATCCCTGTGAATAATATTAAGGCTTTTCTCCATGCTGTCTTTTTGCCTGTGTGCATAGCTAAGGCCGGAGGCCACTTCCTTTGCTATAAATACTGCGAGGGTAATAGGGAATTTAATATTTTTTTCATTGCATTTTTTTAAGATGCCCCTGAGGTCTTTGCCTCTTATATATTCCATTGCAATAAAATAATTCTGCTCTATCTTTCCAAAATCATAGACCTGGGTAATGTTTTTGTGGCTCAGGCGCGCAACGAGTTTGGCCTCGGCTATGAACATATCAATGAATTCCTCGTCAGAGGATAAATGAGGAAGGATTCTCTTTATGGCAAGCACCCTCTCGAAGCCTTCTATGCCTACTTTTTTTGACTTGAATAGCTCCGCCATGCCGCCGGAGCCTACCTTGTCGAGCAGAATATATTGACCGAATTTTTCCATGTTTACTTAAATTTTACCAGTATTGCCGTGATATTATCATGTCCGCCTTTTTCATTGGCCCTTTTGATAAGTTTTTCGCAGCTTTCTTCAAGTAACCCTCCCTCACCCTCTCGCAGAGTCGAGTCTCCGACCTTTACTAAAGGAGGAAGGGAACTTTTTATTATATCAAGCATCTCGGCCTCCTCTAACATGCCTGAAAGGCCGTCGCTGCATAGCAAAAAAATATCTTCACTTATTATGCTTTCTACTCTGCAGTCGCATGTTATATCTGCGTTAATTCCTATGGCCCTTGTTATCACATGCTTCAATGAGTAATTCCTCGCCTGTTCTTTGGTAATGGTGCCGCGTCTTATTTCCTCTGCTGCGAGTGAATGGTCTTCTGTTATCTGTTCAATGCTGTTGCCTCTTATCCTGTAAAGCCTGCTGTCCCCGGCATGACATATATATGCCTTATTGTCTCTTACAAGCAGGGCGACCATTGTTGTTCCCATGCCTTTTGATGCATTGAATATATATCTGTTTGCAAGCCTCATTCCGGAAGAGATGATATTAATCTCTCTGGGGAGCGAATGGTCCATGCCGAACGGCCATGTTATTTCATGGTCCGAGAGCGCTGTTTTAATAAAATTTTTGACGGTTTCTATTGCCATGCTGCTTGCCATATCGCCGCCTGCGTGTCCTCCCATGCCGTCGGCGACAACAAACAGTCCATATTCAGGTTCGACTGCGTAATTGTCCTCGTTGCGGTGTCTTTTAAGTCCTATGTCTGTTTTCCCGCATACAAGAAAATTACTCATATATTACCTCATATATTCCTACTTCCATGGTCTTGCCTTTTATCTTCTGCATTCCTATGGAACGGGTTTTAAAAATACCTTTTACCTGCTCATAAGTTGCTTCCCCTATATAGATGCTTCCCTCAGCAGCCATTTTTTCCAGTCTGGAGGCAATATTAATTGTGTCGCCTATTGCCGTATATTCCACTCTTTTTGAGGAACCGATATTGCCGATGACGGCAGTCCCTGTATTTATTCCTATCCGGACCTCAAATTTATTCAGTTTTTTAATTTCTTTTTGTATATCAATTGCCGCCTTGACTGCCATCTCAGTATAATCCATATCGTGAAACGGGGCGCCGAATATTGCCATGGCAGCATCACCGATAAATTTATCAATACTGCCTTTATATCTGAAAACCACATCGGTTATTATGTCAAAATATTTGTTTAAAAGTCTTACTGTCTCCATGGGGCCGAGTTCTTCGGAAAGTCTGGTAAAACCTTTTATGTCTGTAAAAAGAACAGTTATCATCCTCTCGTTTACCTCGCACGTGCCTTTGCCTTTGATTATCTCTTCAACCACCTGAGGAGAATGATATCTCATCAGGCTTTGCCGCGCCTCGCGCTCTTTGAGCATCTTATCTCTGAGATTTGTCTGCTCTATGCCTATAGCTGAAATATTTCCTATAGTGGTAAGCAGGTGGAGTTCATCATGGGTGAATTGCCTGTCTGAATTCAGAATGTCAACATAAATAACACCTGTTACCCTTTCCGCTCCAAGTAAAGGGACGCACATCGCAGAACGTATGCCATACATAAAGATGCTCTCGGATTCCCTGAATCTCGAATCTCTTTTGGCATCAGCCACTAACAGGGAGATTTCTTCATCCATAACCCTGTTTATTACGGTTCTGCTCAGCATTAATTTATCTTCTTTGCCTGATATTTTACCGGCGTCTCTGGCGAGCGCAGTTTTTATGGAGCCCAGCTCCTCATCTTTCATCAGGATATATACCCTTTCAGCCTTAATATCGCCCAGAATTGTATTAGCCGTCAGATTCAATATGGAATCAATCTCTGATTCTTTTAAAATAGCCCTGCTTATCTGGTAAAGGCTGCTTAGCATCGCTGTTCGTTTTCTGAGGATATCGGGAGAGAAACCGTCATCCTTTTCTTCTATTGTGCCCATCAGAATGTCTTTTGCAGGTTTGATGATTGTTTGAAGATCCGATGTGTCAGCTTCTACAAATATGTCTTCTTTCCCTGAATCAAAAAGAAGGGTGTTGCCGCCTATGATAATGGCATCGCCGGTCTTGATGCCTGTGCTTGTGATTTTTACCCCATTGACCCAGGTGCCGTTTTGACTTCCGAGGTCTTTGATGAAATACTCGCCATTGCTTAGAAATATCTCGGTGTGATGACGGGAAACCCTTTTGTCTTCAAACGCAATATCATTGTCTGCAGCCCTCCCGATTCTGAACGGGAAATTCAGCAGCGGGTATGTCTCGCCTTTTCTTTCTCCGGATGTGATATTGAGCTTAAAAGTTTCCGGCATTGTTCATACGCTATCCAGCATATGCCCTAATTTTTTCTTTTTTGTTTTGAGGTAAAGAATATTTTTGTCATGAGGCTTTGTCTCTATCGGAACTCTTTCTACTACCTTGAGCCCATATCCCTCAAGCCCAACAATCTTCTTGGGATTATTTGTCAGCAGCCGCATCTTTCTCACGCCAAGGTCAACAAGCATCTGTGCTCCTATGCCATAATCCCTGAGGTCCGGTTTAAACCCGAGTTTTATATTGGCCTCGACAGTATCAAATCCTTTGTCCTGAAGTTCGTACGACCTTAATTTGTTGACGAGGCCTATCCCTCTTCCCTCCTGCCTCATATATAAGATAACGCCTTTCCCTTCTTTCCCTATGAGTTCCATGGCCTCATGAAGCTGTTCGCCGCAATCGCACCTTTTTGAACCAAAGACATCACCCGTAAGACACTCTGAATGTACCCTGACAAGGACCTCGTCTTCGTGTTTTATCTCTCCTTTGACAAGGGCTATATGTATGTTGCTGTCCAGTTCATTTGCATAAGCGATAGCCGTAAAATCCCCCCCAAACTCTGTAGGCAGTGTTGTTGTTGTTATGCGTTTTACAAAAAGCTCTGCCCTCATCCTGTATTTGATCAGGTCTTTTACAGTCACTATCTTCATGTTGTGTTTCTTTGAAAATTCCATGAGCTGGGGCACTCTTGACATTGTGCCGTCGTCATTCATAATCTCGCATATAACGCCTGCCGGATAAAGGCCTGCAAGCCTTGAAAGGTCAACAGAGCCTTCTGTCTGGCCGGCCCTCTGTAGTACCCCGCCTCTTTTGGCCCGCAGAGGGAAGATATGTCCCGGTTTGGAAATATCTTCCGGTTTTGTATTTGGGTTAATTGCCGTAAGTATGGTGGTTGCCCTGTCAGAGGCGGAAATTCCTGTTGTTACACCCTTTTTAGACTCTATAGATACAGTGAAGGCAGTGCCGAATGGCGAGGTATTGTCATCTGTCATCATCTGAAGTTTTAATTCCTCCACCCGTTCAGGCGTAAGAGAAAGGCATATAAGCCCCCTCCCATGCTTTGCCATAAAATTAATTGCCTGTGGTGTTACCTTCTCTGCCGCCATGCACAGGTCGCCTTCATTCTCGCGGTCTTCATCATCTACAAGAATTATCATCTTGCCTTTTGTTATGTCATCTATTGCTTCGTCTATTGTATTGAATTTATACCTTTCCATTTTCCCAGTTGTCTCCTTTAGTCTGTCATTCTGAGCGTAGCGAAGAATCTCGCCTTTAAAAATTGCGGAGACTGCCCTGAGTCTTGAGATTGCTTCGGCTTCGCCTCGCAATGACAAACGAGGGTCTCACTCCCCACAACGACATTTTTAAATATATCCGCTTTTCATCAGGGTCTTCATAAACCCCGTATCTTTATCCGCATCTTTATTTAAGAATTTTGCAACATATTTCCCTAAAATATCCGACTCAAGATTTACAGTATCCCCAACTCCCTTAAAGCCGATGGTAGTAAGTTTTGCTGTATGAGGAATTATAACAATTGTAAAACCATTACTTAATACATCAACTACCGTAAGGCTTATACCGTCCACAGCAACAGAGCCTTTTTCGACAAGAAATCTTGTTACCTTTTCCGGCGCCTCAATCCCGACCTTGAGCATATCTCCCATATTCACTTTTGAGCGGATGCTTCCTACAGCGTCAACATGCCCTGTTACAAAATGCCCGCCGATCTTTGAATCAGGCCTCAACGAAGGCTCGAGGTTAATTCTGCTGCCTGTCTTAAGGCTGCCGAGGTTTGTGCTTTGCAGTGTTTCATCAGAAAGGTCAAAGGAAAGCATATTATTGTTCTTGCTTACAACAGTGAGGCACACGCCATTTACAGAGATGCTGTCTCCAGGTTTTGCAGTTGCTGCAGATTCATCAGCCCTGAGCGAGAGCACTGCGCCGCCGCTGCGCCTCTTAACGGATGTTATCTCACCCGTTTCAAGTATCAGGCCTGTAAACAAATCACTCCCTTATATCGAGATTAAAAACAATTTTTTTCTGATACAGGCCTAAGATATCAACTGTTTCAGACCATGAGGCTCTTATCCGGATCAGGTTGCCTTCACTTACAACCTCTATATCCTTTTCTGTTATAGGAATTTTGAGTTCTTCGGCCCTTTCAGCAATCTGAGCCCTGGTCTTTTCAAGATTTCCAACGCTGATCCTTGCTAATTCCGTTGCATCGGTTTTAAGGGTTGAATATCTGTACTGCGGCATCCCGAACTGTATACCTGCATACATAGCAAATGCAATGAGCGCCGTGATAAAGGCAAACTTGAAAAATCCGTTTTCATTATTGAGCAATCCTGCCTTTTTCATTTTACCAACCTCCCTATTCTTGCAAATCTTACCCAGTTATTTTTACTGTCCCATGACCAGTACAGTATCAGCGCCTTGCCTTTTATGTCCTTACGGTCCACATATCCCCAATAGCGGCTGTCATAGCTCTGGTCACGGTTATCTCCCATAACAAAAAATTTATTCCTGGGCACAATCAAGGGCCCGAAATTATCTCTTGGTTCAATCCCCATCGGCCTTATAGAATTGTCAGTATGCTGGGCATAGGGTTCGCTTGTCTGCTTGCCGTTAACATATATAGTCTTGTTCTTTGATTCAACCACATCGCCCTCAACTGCAATTATCCTTTTAATGAAATCCCTCGTCGGGTCTTCGGGATACTTGAAGACTATTATATTCCCTTTTTCAGGTTTCGTAAATTCCAGAACCATTGTTTCAGAAAAAGGAATCTTAGTGCCGTAGAGAAACTTATTAACAAGGATATGATCTCCTATAACGAGCGTTGGTATCATTGAGCCTGAAGGGATCTTAAATGCCTGTATTATATATGCCCTTATAAGCAGCGCCAGAATAAGCGCCGTGATTATTGCCTCTGTGTATTCCCATAATAACCTTTTTTTGCTCTTCACTATTTCTCCTTAAGCGGCATTATATGTCCTGTCCTGTTAATCGTCCTGACGCAGCAAAAACAAGCCCAGCTGAACCTATTGTGCCGGCGTCGTCTCCCAGAGAGGATGGAATTATCCTTACGGCATCGGAAAGGGCTTTAAAGGTCCTTCTGGAAGCCTCTCTGATAGCCTCCTGCACATAAATGTTCCATGCGCCGATAAGCCCGCCTGTAAGTATTATAGCCTCAGGGCTCATTATATTTATTATATTTGCTAGGCCGACGCCCAGATATCTTCCTGCATCTTTAAGCGCCTCTCTTGCAAGGTTATCGCCTTCAAGGGCAGACCTGTAAATATCTTCAGGGGTAATCTTGTAAAGGTTGCCTTTGCAGCATTCTTTCAATATGCTCTCAGCGCCTTTTCCCAGCGCAGCGACAACCTTTGTATTTATTGCATTTGCAGCTGCATACAACTCAAGGCATCCGTAATTGCCGCATGGGCATTTCTCGCCATCCGCATTTATGCTCATATGCCCGAGCTCTGCAGAAATATTGGCAAGTTTTTTTTCATATACTATGCCTCCTCCTATGCCGGTGCCGAGCGTAAGGAGGACAAAATTATTGAACTCCCTGCCGGCCCCCATCCATTTTTCTCCCAGCGCTGCCGCATTGGCGTCATTTTCAATAAATACCGGCACTGAAAATTGTTTGTGCAACGCCTCCACGAAATCAATCCCTTCAACAGAATGAAGGTTTGGAGAAAGAAGCACAATGCCTTTCTTCCTGTCCAAAAGCCCTGCTATTCCAATGCCTATTCCTGCGACATCCCGTTGCGGGTCGAGCCCGGCATCCGCATACAGGCTTTTAACAGCATTTTGCAGGGTTCCCAGCACATTCCCTGAAGAGGGCTCTTTCACCTTTTTAATAACCTCTCCGGCGCTGGATATCAGAGCAGCCCTTAAATTTGTTCCACCGACATCTATCCCTATGGCATAATTTTTTGACATAACAGGTTTTGAGGCTTAAATGAAGATTTCAAATCTTAACATAAACACATTTATGGTGTAAAGCAGCATGGGGTATCCGAAAAATAGACATAGAAGGTTGTCATTGCGAGCAGGTCCCTCGCTGTCATTGCGAGCCGAAGGCGAAGCAATCTCGGTTTTTGCTCGGGATAAACTCCGCAATCTCGTCTTTTGCAATGAGATTGCCACGAACCCTTCGGGTTCTCGCAATGACAGCTAAATCAACGGTTTCATAATTCTATGTCTATTTTTCGGGGATATTCTTGACATGCAGATTAATTAACTGGTAAAGTATTTTTCTGTAATTTTACGATTTAAAATTTTAAAGAGAGAGGGGGGATATATTAATGCCCTCTATTAAAGTGCGCGAGAGTGATTCCTTTGAAAATGCCCTCAGAAAGTTTAAGAAACAGTGTGAAAGAGAAGGGATACTCTCAGAAGTAAAAAAGAGGGAGCATTACGAAAAGCCGAGTCTCAGGAAAAAGAAAAAGGCAATTGCTGCTCGTAAAAAAGCTCTCAAAAGAGTAAGGCTCACGGGAGAGAAGTAAGCCGCTTAACTCTTCTCCCGTTTAACATCAGCCCTGAGGCTCCGGAGTTTCTCCTCCATTTTTTCATAGCCTCTGTCCAGGTGATAGAGGCGGTGGATAGTGGTTTCTCCTTCTGCCCTGAGCGCAGCAACAACGAGTGAGGCGCTGGCCCTCAGGTCAGTTGCCATAACATTTGCCCCTTTCAGGTTTTTAATGCCCTTTACTGTAGCAGTGCTGCCCTTGAAACTTATATCAGCTCCCATTCTCATCAGCTCTGCAACATGCATGAACCTGTTTTCAAATATCGTCTCGGTTACTATGCTTGTGCCCTGTGCAATACTCATCAATGCCATGAACTGTGCCTGCATATCCGTGGGAAAACCCGGATAAGGCGCAGTCTCTATGTCTACGGCCCTGGGCCTCGGTTGCGAGTCGTACCGACTTGCCGGGCCCAGCACACGCACCCCGTCTTTTGCTTTTTCAAATCTGAGCCCTGCTTCCTGCAGTTTCATTATGAATCCATGAAGGTGCTCTAACATGCATCCCCTGATAGTGATATCTCCGCCTGTTATACCTGCTATGGCCATAAATGTTCCTGCCTCAATCCTGTCGGGTATTACTGTATGATTAACCGGGCTAAGCTCTTCTACTCCTTCTATCTCTATAAGACTTTCTCCTGCGCCTTCAATCTTTGCGCCCATCTTTTTCAGGGCCTCTGCGAGGTCTATGACCTCAGGCTCTCTTGCTGCATTTTCAAGAACAGTGATGCCTTTTGCAAGGGTTGCAGCCATCATAAGATTTTCAGTTCCTGTTACTGTTGAGGTATCAAAATATATCGTTGCCCCCTTTAATCTCTTTGCAGTTGCCTTTACATAACCTGCTTCCAGTTCAATCTTTGCGCCCATCTTTTCGAGTCCCATAAGATGAAGGTTTATCGGCCTTGCGCCTATAGCGCACCCGCCCGGCAGAGAGACCCTTGCGCGTCCGAATCTTGCGACCATCGGGCCCAGCACAAGCACCGACGCCCTCATCTCTTTGACCAGTTCGTAAGGCGCCTCTAAATTTTTTATCCTGTTTGTCTTTATAATGGCCCTGTGTGGTTCATAATAAAATTCTGCTCCCATATTTGCAAGGAGCCTTCCCATGGTTTTCACGTCCCTCAGGTCCGGAACCCTGCTGATTATGTTTTCTCCGGCGGCCAGTATGGAGGCTGCCATGACCGGCAGCGCAGCGTTTTTTGCGCCGCTTATCTCTATTTCACCTTTAAGCCGCCTGCCGCCTTTAATAATTAACTTGTCCATAGCAGTTTTTAGGTTCTTTCTCATTTCAAGTGGGTAATTCCCCCTTTCCGCACACAGGCGGATTCG
>ERZ1292630.5664-Hain-H41-02um-R3-5664-length-10136-cov-7_pt1 | contig 10136 bp, 2 predicted proteins | sample MGYA00564408_ERZ1292630 | MGnify/ENA primary metagenome ERZ1292630 (study PRJEB36523, sample SAMEA6512641) | groundwater metagenome | collected 2019-01-08 | study: AquaDiva: Metagenomics assemblies of 32 groundwater samples
GCATCCGCCCGTGTTGCCGGTTCAGGCAAAAACCGGCTAATGGATTATCTGGGTTTATGACAAGACGCGTTAAATTTGACTAGGTTTTTTAAAAACTGCAGTTGAACGGGTTGAAGCTTGTGCGGTGCTAACTCATTTACGGGCAAGCTCTAAAGCCTTGGCCTTGAGTTCCAGAAATAAACGTTTCTACGACACTGTCCAGTTTTACCTTGATGACCTCAATACCTGCCAAAACAGCGTAAGAAAATTGCGTTCAACAGGTAACTGGCTGATGATCTGAAAGCACGTAGTACGTAGTATGAGTTTTCGGCAAATACAGGTCATAAGGCCAGTGCTGCGCTGACTACCCCGAGTTCGAGCGAGGAGAATGTCATAGTCATCAAAGAGTTCAGATTTTCGGCACGCACACGGAATGCGCGGCGTGACGGCCGGGATACTGAGTTGCTGCGCTCGGAGCTGTTCAGCATCGAGCAACTGAAGCGTCACGCGGTAACGCTGGCCGGCCAGCATAGAATCGATCCGCGTCCAGGGCCGGACAGGTTGCTGCCACGGCTGGCGGACAATGCGCGCGTTCTGCTGGCGGCGTATGACATCGTGACAGCCGCAGCCACGTCGGGACAACGAATCGTGCCGGCAGAGGCTTGGTTGCTCGACAATTTCTATCTAATCGAGCAGCAGATCGGTTTGGCGCATCGGCATCTGCCGCGCGGGTACAGTCGGCAGTTGCCGCAACTGGCTGATGGCTTGTCAATGGGTTTCCCCCGCATCTATGACTTGGCGTTGGAGTTGATCTCTCACATGGACGGTCGTGTCGACAGCGACAACGCTACCCAGTTCGTCGTCGCCTACCAGACCGTTGAACCGTTAAAGCTGGGCGAATTGTGGGCATTCCCGATCATGCTGCAGTTGGCGCTGCTGGAAAATCTTCGCCGCATTGGGTTGCGTATCGCCCGTCGGCGCGAGGAGCTCGACGCGGCTATCACATGGGCAGACCGCATGCTCGCGATGGCCGAAAGGAAGCCGAAACAGCTTATCCAGTTGCTAGCCGAGTTTGCCAATGCCGATGTGCCTCTGACCGCGCCGTTTGTGGAGGAATTTTACGCAAGACTCCAGGCCCAGGAGCCCGCTATGGCGTTCATTCAAACCTGGGTCGAGCAAAAACTACTCGAACAAGGGGTGACCGCAACGCAGTTGTCGGAGGCGGCCGGCCGAACGGCCGCGGCCACCCAGATTTCCATCGCAAACAGTATCGGTAGCCTGCGTTTCATCGGCGCAATGGACTGGAGGAATTACGTCGAGTCGCTCAGTGTCGTCGAACAGACATTGCGTGAAGACCCGACGGGGATGCACGCCAGCCAGGATTTCGCCACCCGCGACCGTTACCGGCATGTCATCGAAGACGTGGCGAGGGGCAGTTCGCGCAGTGAGTTGGCAGTGGCACGCGAAGCCATTGTTCTCGCGCAGACTGCTGCAGAGCGATTGAGTACCAACGACCGCACCGCGCATGTCGGATACTACCTGATCGATCACGGACGGCACATACTGGAGCGTGCGGTCGGCTGCCGTTTGTCATGGAAATTGCGGGCCAGCCGAGCGAGCCGGCATTTCCGCCTGATCCTTTACCTCGGACCCATCCTGTTGCTCACCGCACTAGCGACATCGGCCATGCTTTGCTCTTTCGGCGGGTTCGGGCTGGGTGACTGGCGGGTCTGGTTTTTTGCAATCACCGGCACAATCGGCGTCTCGGCGCTGGCCGTCCCGCTGGTGAACCTGTTGGTCACGCTCGTCTTGCCGCCTCGCGCGTTACCACGATTGGATTTTTCGCAGGGTATTCCATCCGTTCACCGCACTATGGTGGTTGTCCCCACCTTGCTGAGCAGGCCACAAGAGATTGATGATCTTCTCGAAGCTCTGGAGATCCGCTATCTCGGTAATCGCGATCCTAATCTGTTCTTTGCCTTGCTGACGGATTTCCGTGACGCGCCCGAGCGCACTCTGCCAGACGATGACGCGTTGCTCGCCCACGCGCACGCAGCTGTCCAGGCGCTCAACGAGACCTACCGCGAGGACCGCCCGTGCATCTTCTATCTGTTTCACCGACCTCGGGTGTGGAATCCATACGAACGGGTGTGGATGGGATATGAGCGCAAGCGCGGCAAACTGGAGCAATTCAATGCCTTGCTGCGGGGAGGGGCGCAAACTGCATTCTCGGATATTGTCGGTGATCCGTCCATCCTCGGTTCGATCAAGTACGTCATCACCCTGGATACCGATACGCAACTGCCCCGCGACACGGCACGCACACTTATAGGTAACATCGCTCATCCTCTCAATCGGCCGGTGTACGATGCCGACAAGGGACGCATTGTCGAAGGCTACGCGATCCTGCAACCACGCGCTTCGATCAGCCTGACCAGTGCAGGCCAGTCACGGTTTACGAAACTGTTCGCGGGTGAGTCAGGCATCGATCCCTACACGCGCGAGGTATCGGATGTCTACCAGGATATTTTCGGGGAGGGGTCGTTCATCGGCAAGGGCATCTACGATGTGGATGCTTTTCGTCAGGCCGTCGATGGACGCTTTCCGGAGAATCTCATTCTCAGTCACGACTTGCTGGAAAGCGGGTATGCGCGTTCGGCACTGGTGACCGATGTCGACCTCATTGAAGAGCATCCGGCCAGTTACGCCATAGAGGCCAGCCGGCGACACCGGTGGATACGCGGCGACTGGCAGCTTGCCGGCTGGCTGCTCCCGCGCGTGCCCGGACCGCCTGGGTCAAATGGATCGAAGGCGAAGCGGCAACCGAACCCGCTCACAGCCTTGTCGCTATGGAAAATTTTTGACAACCTTCGACGCAGCCTCGTGCCGCCGTCGCTGCTTGCCTTGCTGGCAGGCGGTTGGCTGTTTGGTCCGGGATCGGCGTGGTTCTGGACCCTGCTGGTCGCGGGAGTGGTGTTCTTGCCCACCGTGCTGGGAGCCGTGATCGAGTTCATCCGCAAGCCTGAAGAACGTGATTGGCTGGTGCACCTGATCCTGACAAGCAAATCCGCGGCCCGCGCAATAGTGCTCGCTTTGCTGACGTTGGCCTTTTTGCCCTACGACGCGCTGATATGCCTGGGTGCTATCCTGCGCTCAGGTGTACGGATGCTGTTCACTCAACGCGGCTTGTTGCTCTGGCAACTGCCCGCCTACGCAAGCCGCAACGCGCGCCGTACGCCGGCTGATTTTTTCAGGGAGATGTGGATCGCACCTGTTCTGGCGGTAGTGCTGGCCTTGGTATTGGGAGTCACCCGGTCGGCGGAGTTGCTCTTCTGTGCGCCCGCCTTGTTGCTCTGGCTGGTGTCACCAGTTGTCGGCTGGTGGATCAGCCTGCCGCTTTTGTCCCCCGTACCGGATTTGACCGTTGATCAACGGGCGTTCCTGCGGGCGTCGGCCCGGCGAACGTGGCGCTTCTTCGCGGAGTTCGTCGGTCCACAGGACAACTGGCTACCGCCTGATAACTTCCAGGAATATCCGGCTCCGGCCATCGCCTCGCGTACCTCGCCCACGAACATCGGCATGTCGTTGCTGGCGGACTTGGCTGCGTACGATTTCGGTTACATTTCCGCCGGAGAATTTCTGCAGCTTGCCGAGCACACACTGGCTACGATGGAAAAGCTGGAACGCTACCGCGGCCATTTTTACAACTGGTACGACACGCGCACGCTGAAACCACTGCGCCCGCAATACGTCTCTTCGGTAGACAGCGGCAACCTGGCCGGCTGCTTGCTCACCTTGCAAGCGGGACTGGCCGAGTTGAAAGATCAGCCGGTGCTGTCATCAAACGCGTTTCAGGGGCTGCAGGACACCTTGCAGGTGCTTGCCGAACACCCGCTCTCGTCACCAGCCCCGGATTTTTCGAAGAAGATCAAGTTTCTGCAGGACACACTATACTTACTCACACAGAACGGGCAGCCACAGACACTGGCTGCCGCCGATATCTTGCTGGATGAGATTCACCGTACTGGCGGGGGGCTGGTTGCATGGCTGCCAGCGGATATTGATATCGATGGCGAACTGTATTACTGGGCGCAGGCATTCGACCAGCAATCCCGCGCACTTCGCGATGACCTTAGATTCTTGGTGCCCGAGCCGCGGCACTTCAGTAACATCCCGACACTGGCGGAATTGGCCAGAGCGCGCGCAGTTGGCACTGAAGCGCTGTCGTCAGCCGGGACGGCCGCGGCGGCAGTGTCCCGTTATAAGGGCGCGGTGGAGCGGATCAGAATCATCGACGATTTGGTGGGTCGTTGCCACGAACTGGCGGTGATGGATTTTGAGTTTCTCTACGATGCCTCGCGCGGCTTGCTGACTATAGGTTACGACGTGGGCGAACGGCACCGCGATCCGTCCTGCTACGACCTGCTGGCATCAGAAGCGCGCCTGGCCAGTTTCCTGCTCATCGCGCAGGGCCAGGTACCGCAGAAGCATTGGTTCTCACTCGGCCGCCTGCTGACAAGTCATGGCGGCGACGTGAGCTTGATTTCGTGGAGCGGCTCGATGTTCGAGTACCTCATGCCGCGGCTGTTAATGCCGAGTTACGAGAACACCTTGTTGGAGCAGACCTGCAAGACCATGGTGTCGCGCCAGATCGAATACGGCCGACAACGCGCTGTGCCCTGGGGCATTTCCGAGTCCTGCTATAACGCCACCGATATGCACCAAGTTTATCAATATCGGGCGTTCGGCGTGCCCGGGCTGGGCTTCAAGCGCGGGCTGGGAGACGACCTGGTCATCGCTCCTTACGCCAGCGCACTGGCGCTGACGGTGATGCCGCGGGAAGCGTGCCGCAACTTGCAGACGCTGGCTGACTATGGTTTCCTCGGCATCTATGGGTTCTACGAGGCGATCGATTACACGCCATCGCGTGTGCCGCGAGGAAAGAATCACGCCATCGTGCGTACCTTCATGGCGCATCATCAAGGCATGAGCCTATTGGCCTTTGAGCATGTATTGCTCAACCGGCCAATGCAGCGCCGATTCATGTCTGCCCCCCTGGTACGGGCGACGGAATTGTTGCTGCAGGAGCGTGTGCCGAAGAAGGGAGCTACGTTGCACCCACACGCTGCTGAAGTGAGTGCCGCCGCGCGACCCCACGCCGCGGAAGCAGGCGTGATCATGCGCGTGTTTACTGACCCGAACACGCCGACACCTGAAGTTCACCTGTTGTCCAACGGCAGATACCACGTCATGGCAACCAATGCTGGCGGAAGTTACAGCCGCTGGCGCGACCTGGCCGTCACCCGTTGGCGCGAGGACGCCACTTCCGATTGCTGGGGCACATTCATTTACTTACGCGACCGCGACACGGGGCGCTACTGGTCAACCGCGTATCAACCGACATTGCGCAAGGCCGATCACTACGAGGCGATCTTCGTGCAGGCGCGCGCTGAATACCGACGGCGTGATCAAGCGATCGAAGCTCACACCGAGATCAGCGTTTCACCTGAAGACGACGTCGAGATCCGCCGTGTCACGCTCACCAACCTGTCGCCCCGTACCCGTCATATCGAGGTGACGAGTTACGCGGAGGTCGTGTTGGCGCCGTTGAATGCCGACCTGGCTCATCGCTCTTTCAGCAACCTGTTCGTGCAAACCGAAATCCTGCCCGACCAGCAGGGGATTCTCTGCACGCGGCGGCGCCGCACACCGGGGGAACAGGTGCCGTGGATGTTTCACCTGTTGGCAGCACCTGGCGCGGTTGCCGACGAGCCGTCTTACGAGACTGACCGCGCCAAATTCATCGGGCGGGGTCGAACGGCGGCCAACCCAGTGGTACTGGATAGCAGTGACAGCCCGTCAACGTTGTCGAACACGGATGGTTCAGTACTCGATCCCATCGTGGCGATCCGCCGCAGCATCATCTTGTCAGCCGATGAATCGGCGACCGTGCAAATTATCTCCGGTATCGCGGACACGCGCGAGGCAGCATTGGCTTTGCTTGAGAAGTATTGTGACCGGCACTTCGTTGAGCGTGCCTTTGAAATGGCATGGTTCCAAAGTCAGGAGGTGCTGCGCCGCCTCAATGCAACCGCAGCCGATGCACAGGTCTATAATCGCTTGGCCACCTCTATCATTTACGGCAATGCCTTGCGCCGCGCCACGCCCAGCGTCATTGCCCGCAACCAGCTTGGTCAGTCCGGGCTTTGGCGCTTTGCCGTCTCGGGCGATCTGCCGATCATCCTGATACGCATCGGCGACCTGAACCACATCGACTTGGTAAAACAGGTGCTGCAAGCCCATGCCTATTGGCGGATGAAGGGCCTGACTGCGGACCTGGTAATCGTGAACGAGGATTTCTCGGGCTACCGCGCGATTCTGCAAGACCAGATCATGGGACTGATCAACGCGGGTCCCGAAGCGCAAATGATCGACAAACCGGGTGGGGTCTTCGTGCGGCGCGCCGAAGAACTTTCCGAGGATGAGCGGGTCTTGTTCCAGACTGTCGCCCGTGTCGTGCTCACCGATACCGCCGAGATATTGGTCGAGCAGGTGGAGCGCCGCGTGTCGGCAGAGCGTGTGTCGGACCGTCTGGAGCCATTGCTGCAACCGGCAGATGAGCCAGCCCATCCGCTGTCGGCGCGCGAACGCATTTTCTGCAACGGCCTGGGGGGCTTCACGCCCGACGGGCGCGAATACATCGTCACCCTTGAGCCTGGTCAGAGCACGCCGGCGCCGTGGGTCAATGTCATCGCCAGTCCGCACATTGGCACGGTCGTCAGCGAAAGCGGGAGCGCGTATACCTGGGTGGAAAACGCTCACGAGTTCCGGCTGACCACTTGGCACAATGACCCGCTTAGCGATAGCAGTGGCGAGGCGCTATACATCCGCGACGAGGAAACGGGTGCGTTCTGGTCGCCGACGCCATTGCCCGCCTGCGGTCGGTCCGGGTATGTGTGCCGGCACGGATTTGGGTACAGCGTGTTCGAGCATTACGAAGCCGGCATCTCCTCGGAACTGTTCACCTACGTCGCAATGGACGCACCAGTGAAGTTCGCAGTGGTAAAGCTGCGCAACCATTCGAGGCGCCCGCGTCGATTGTCGCTGACCGGGTATTGGGAGCTGGTGCTCGGTGAGTGGCGACACGCCAATCTGATGCACATTGTTACCGAAACGGATCCGCACAGCGGGGCGCTGTTTGCCCGCAATGCTTACGGCCGCGAATGCGCCCATCGGGTCGTCTTTGTGCAGGTCAGCGAGCTCGAGCGTAAGGTGACTGGAAACCGTACAGAGTTCATTGGCCGCAACGGCTCGCTGGCCAGCCCGGCGGCTATGCGCCGCAAGCATTTGTCGGGCAGGACAGGTGCGGGTCTTGATCCGTGCGCCGCGATACAGACCCAGATCGAACTGGCCGACGGGCAAGAGCGCGAGATCGTGTTCGTATTCGGCGCGGCCCGCAACATCGGCGAAGCGCAGCATTTCATCCAGCGATTCGGCGGATCGGCCGGCGCACGGCAGGCATTGGAAGCGGTGTGGGGACACTGGAACCGCACCTTGAGCGCGGTGTACGTGGAGACGCCGGATCCAGCGTTGGACGTGTTGGCTAACGGCTGGCTGGTCTACCAGACACTGTCCTGCAGGCTATGGGGCCGTAGTGGGTATTATCAGTCCGGCGGTGCCTACGGTTTCCGCGATCAATTGCAGGACACCATGGCGCTGATCCATGCGACACCGTGGCTCGCCCGTGAGCAGTTGATCCGTTGCGCCGAGCGCCAGTTCCTCCAGGGTGACGTGCAACACTGGTGGCATCCGCCCAACGGACAAGGCGTGCGCACACATTTCTCCGATGACTATCTGTGGCTACCGTATGCAACCTGTCGTTATGTGCTGGCGACCGGCGATACGGGAGTGCTCGACGAGTCAGTACATTTCCTGGAAGGCCGCGAGTTGAATCCGGAAGAGGAGGCTTACTACGACCAGCCGCAACGTTCGGCTGAAGTGGCAAGCCTCTATGAACATTGCGTGCGTTCAATCAAACATGGTTTACGCTTTGGCGAACATCAATTACCGCTGATGGGCTGCGGCGACTGGAACGATGGCATGAATCTCGTCGGTCGTGATGGCAAGGGCGAGAGCGTTTGGCTGGCGTGGTTCCTGTACGAGAACCTTCAGCTGTTTGCAGGCCTGGCTCGTGGCCGAGACGACGAGGCCTTTGCCGAAGTTTGCATCGGGCAGGCTGCGCTGCTGCGCAACAACATTGAGGCCAATGCCTGGGACGGCGGTTGGTATCGGCGGGCCTATTTCGATGATGGCACACCTTTGGGCTCGTCCGACAATGACGAATGCCAAATCGATTCGATCAGCCAGAGTTGGGCGGTCATTTCGGGCGGCGGCGATCCCATGCGAGCCCGCCAGGCGATGGCGGCGGTGGACCAACGCTTGGTGCGACGCGATGCGCAGTTAATCCAACTGCTTGCCCCGCCCTTCGATAAATCAGACCTTGAGCCCGGTTATATCAAGGGCTACGTGCCCGGCGTCCGCGAGAACGGTGGCCAATATACCCATGCCGCGATTTGGAGCACGATGGCGTTTGCCATGATGGGTGACAGGGAACGCGCGTGGGAATTGTTCACCATGCTCAATCCCATCAATCACGGTAGTACGCCTACGGAGATCGAACGCTACAAGGTCGAACCGTACGTCATGTGCGCAGATATTTATGGTGCGCCGCCACACACAAGCCGGGGCGGTTGGACTTGGTACACCGGGGCGGCGGGCTGGATGTATCGGCTGGCCGTGGAAACACTACTGGGTTTGCAACTGGAAGTAGACCATCTGCGCATTGCACCGTGTATCCCGGCCCATTGGGAGTCGTACAAAATCCATTACCGCTATCGCGAGACCTTCTACCACATCACAGTCAAGCGCGTCGGTGAAAAGTCGGAGCATGTGATCCGCGTGACGGTGGACGGTGCCGTGGTAAATGGAGCCGGCGTAGATGAGATAGGGCGACCGCAAGGCATGATCCCCCTTGTGGACGATCGCCGGGAGCACTACGTCGAGGTGGATTTGAGCTGAGGAACCCGAACAAGTCCCACGCGGGCGCGACGGCGGCTTTGCGGGATTGGATGCACGAGAGGCGAGGGGTGCGAATGGTGATGTCCCTTCGCTCCGAGCCCGACACCACAGATCGCCCGCAAAGCCCCATCCGACGACTGATTTCATTGATCGACAGCCCGTCGCGAAATCGCAGCCGCCTTATCTTGCCAAACATGTTCATGGTGATCATCTCCTAAATGTCCGCTCAAAAAACGAGCAGGCGAGTTAATCACCCTGGTCAGTTTTCAACGCGCAGCAACAGTTCGCAATGACAGGCTCGCTCCGAATTACTCCGCCTTGCTCTGTGTACGTCAGCGCACAGACGCGACAAGAGCTTCGCGGCAAACTGGGAACCATCGAGGCTAGAAGGTTGCCGTGCCACAGCAAAATTCTGTGCAAAGTGGCTAGTCGCGATAATCAACTCACACTAAGGAGACAAAAATGAACTGGGATCGTATCGAAGGAAATTGGAAACAATTCAAGGGCAATATCAAACAGCAGTGGGGCAAGCTTACCGATGATCATTTGGATGTGATTGCAGGTAAGCGCGAACACCTTGCTGGAAAAATTCAGGAAGTCTACGGCATTACTAAAGAAGAAACAGAAAAGCAGATTGCCGAATGGGAAGCTCGCCAGAAAGATTAATCTCAGTAATGGGATGCGTGTATGCGCAGGGAATACCGTCGCCCATCACTTCATCATATTAAACAATTTAAAGGAGTCATTATCATGAATAAAATCAATATCAGTGCGATCGTGCTGGCAATCAGCCTTGTGTATAGCGTTAACGCCATGGCACAGTCTAAAGAATCGAAGGAAAACGAGACCACCAGCACGACAGTGGGAACCAAGATCGACGACAGCGTGGTGACAACCCGCGTGAAATCCGCGTTGCTAGGCGACCCGACCATCAAGAGCTTCGACATCGCGGTTGTAACGCGCAAAGGTGAAGTTCAGCTGAGCGGTTTTGTCAATAATCAAGATCAAATCGATCACGCAATCAAGATTGCCCGCAGTGTACCCGGTGTGCACAGTGTCACCAATAAAATGAGCATAAA
>ERZ1292630.5669-Hain-H41-02um-R3-5669-length-10132-cov-23_pt1 | contig 10132 bp, 13 predicted proteins | sample MGYA00564408_ERZ1292630 | MGnify/ENA primary metagenome ERZ1292630 (study PRJEB36523, sample SAMEA6512641) | groundwater metagenome | collected 2019-01-08 | study: AquaDiva: Metagenomics assemblies of 32 groundwater samples
GGTTAATCAATAATCGCCCCAGGAAGTGCCTGGGGTTTAAAACACCATACGAAATAGCTTCTTCTCATGGTGTTGCACTTCGAGGTTGAATGTGGGATTTTAAAGTAGAAAGCGACCTGGAATAAAATGTTTTAAGCAAAAACAAATGATCAAAGGAAGTTGCTTCAATGATTAATAGTTACTGCAAGATGGAAAAAAAGCCAAGTGGAAAGATATGTAATATAAGGGACCGGAAGGGTCAAGAGTTGGAGCAGCTGGGATATGGGTCAACGTTTGACTGTAGCTCGCGCTTAATAGCAGGGAAGAGTTCAAATGACTGATTACTCCTTTAATTTTCATTTTATTGAAAATATATATATAGGTTTGTTATTTACTCTACTTAGTATGATTGGTACATTGCTAATTTTTAGAAAACATATTTATTCGATATTTGATCCTTTGTTCTTTTCAAGTATAATGTCTTCTTGTGCTTACGCAGTAGTCTTTTATTTATATTATTTTGATTTAATAACATTTAATTATTTTTTATCTTTTTTGCTTACACAGGCAGGATTTGTTTTAGGCTTTTTAATTAATAAACCTATAAAACTAAATAAAATAACTTTTCATGCATGCCGTTCTTTTAGATTCTCAGATTCTCCAGTTTATTTTTTATATCCATTATCTGTATTCTTATTTGTATTATCTCAGTTGGCAGTTTATTACTTTAGTGGCTTACCTTTGTTGATGGAATCAAGACATGAAACATTTTCAACTGGGAGTGGTTACGGTCTTTTCAGTAGAATCATATATGTGACATCGAATATATCGCTAAGTCTTGCAACGTATAGAATGATTTATTTAAAAGAAAATATTTTTATCAGGTCGTTTGATTATCTAGTTGTTTTATTTTACGTTCTTACTGCAATTTTAAGCGGTTCAAAAGGTACAATGCTCATTGCTATTTTTATTATTTTTTTAACAGTTTTATTTGCTAGAAAAATGAACTTAAATCCTCATGTTGAAAAAAAAGCCAATACTATTTTAATCGGGTTTTTAATTTTGGCATTTCCAGCTGCTTTTTTAACCCTTTTCATGCAAAGCGATGTCGATGATTATATGCAGTTAATTATGCCATTTTTACTTAGATTTATGCATACTGGAAATATTTTTTATATGACTTATCCAAATAATGTTATAGATCATTTAGACCATAATTCAAATGTATTTTTTGTATTATTCCAAGATATACTAGGTTCCTTAAGATTAGTTCCTTGGCATGAGCTACCAACTAACCTGGGTTTGCAAGTATTTAGGTATCATAATGTCACTGACTTGATTGGCGGACCAAATAGTAGACATAATGTATTTGGTTTATTTTATTTTGGTTTTTATTATTCAATTCTTTTTTCATTTATATTGGGTTTCATTGTAAGTTTTATTAGAAATGTGATTTATGTTAAAGCGCCAGCAACACCATTATGGATGATAACGTATGTTTTGTTGGCTATATCTTCTAATTTCATTGAACAAGATCCTGTAACTTTGGCACTAGGATATTTATTTTCGATATTTCTAATTTTACCGCCACTTTATTTTTTAGCAGTCATGTTATTTCATATATCTAAAAAACCGGTTCGTGCCGGCAGTGAGTCGCCTCTGGCGAGCTAAAGGCATTAACAACCACGAACAGCAAAAGCTGTAGATTTAAAGATTCTATAATTTCTATGGGAGTAAAGTGTATAACAATAAAAAAATATTTACAATTCTCGTAACATACAATCCAGATATTGAAAGTTTAGAAAAAACTATCCGTAAATTAAGTGAGCAGACCGATTTAATCATAATTTGTAACAACTCAAATTTTGACTTAACTTACCATGATAAAAAAAATATCAAAGTCTTTAATTTTAAGGAAAATATTGGAATTGCAAAAGCTCAAAGTATAGGCATGAAATGGGCGTTTAAAAATGGAGCTGATTTTGTATTGCAGATGGATCAAGATAGTACACCTGATCAGGGCATGGTTTCTATTTTATATCAAACATACATTAAGCTGATGAAATTGAACTACAATGTTGGGCTAGTTGGCCCGCAAGACTATGATCGATTTACAAAAGAAATAAATAAGGCAAGGATTAAGAAAGGGAAATCAATTAAAGAAGATAGAAATATTTATCTCGTAGACTCTACATTAAGCTCAGGAAGTTTAATTCCAAAGGCAGCTTATGAAGCGGTAGGCGGAATGCTTGATGAATTGTTCATAGATGTTGTTGATCATGAATATTGTTGGAGATTGATTAGAAGTGGATTTGTTGTCGCGAGAGACAATCGCGCTAGACTATCGCATAGGTTAGGCGATGGTGGTAAGAAAATATTTGGCCTCATATCTGTAGGAGTTCCTGCACCCTTTCGTCATTATTATGCATTTAGAAATATTATTTATTTATTGTCCAAGAATCACCCGCCGATATATTGGAAAACTTCTAGTTCAGTTAAGTTAATACTAAAACTTATATTTTATCCATTGGTTTTAAATCACGGGTTTGTCCGTTTAAAGTACATGATAAAAGGTATTAAAGATGCACTCGGTGGAAAACTTGGAAGAATCGATGAAAATAAAACTTGCATGGTTGGAAGCAATGTTAGTTAGTGTGATTGTGGTAGCAAGAAACGAAGAGAAATATATTATAGACTGCATAAAGACAATAGAAGAACAATTTGAGAAAGATGATCAGTGGGAATTGATCATAGTCGATGGACTGAGTGATGATAGAACAAAAGAGTTAGCTAGTGAATATCTCAAGAATGTATCTTACAACTATAGAATACTAGAAAATAAAAATAGAACTTTAGCGTCAGGCTGGAATATTGGTATAAAGAATGCCAAAGGAAAGTATATCATAAGACCTGATGCACATGGTGGACTCCAGCAAAATTATATTAAATATGGATTAGATGTTTTACAGAATAAAAAAGATGTTACTGCCGTTGGTGGTATTTTAGAGACAAAAGCAAAAGGTGTTTTGGGAGGTGTCATCAAAGAGGCTTTATCTTCAAGAGTCGGAGTTGGTAACTCTAGCTTTAGAACGGCAGTGACGAGCGGGTACTACGATACAGTAGTATTTGCTCTTTATAGAAAGGAGATTTTTGACCAAGTAGGATATTTCAATGAGAAATTAGTCAGACACCAAGATAACGAAATGCATAGGCGTATAAAAAATGCAGGAGGGAAATTTTATTTAGATGTTAGGATGAAAGCTGATTACTACTGTAGAGACACAGTGCCTAAACTTTTAAAACAAATGTTTGATATTGGTAAATATCTACCAGATGTTATGATTCGTGGCGGATTGAGTTTGAGACACTTTGCACCTTTTGTTTTTTATACGATCATTATTGCAACTATTTTTTTGGGAGTATTTGCTAATGAATTCATTTTCTGTGGCATCGGTCTGTTTTTAGTATACTTTATTATTATAATAATAAACAGTTTTAGTATTATAAATCCTTTCTTATTATTGAACATATTGATAATACCATTAATGCATTTTTGCTATGCTCTTGGGACTTTTGTAGGTTTGATGAAAAAAATAAGATTAATAGGCAAGAGGAAACAATAAAAGAATAGGGGTATCCCCTTCGCTGGCGTGACCCCTATATGTAGTGACTTCATAAATCTCTTGCACCTTTGGGTGTTGCCGATATGCGCAGGCTCTCTATTTGCGGCCTATTATAAAAGTCGAAATAGTTGCTTACCCTATATATTGTACTTACGCCAGTCAAGGGGATACCCCTATAAAAGAATTCAAAAAGCAAATTGATAATAATGTCCTTTTTTTAGAAAAAATTAGGCAAAACAAGAGAGTACATATCCAGATAGGAGATGATAATGTTTGTTTTTTTGCCTTTTGCCCTCCCTGATATCGGGGAAGAAGAAATTAACGAAGTCCTTGATTCTCTCCGTTCCGGCTGGCTTACCACAGGACCAAAAGCCAAGCGTTTTGAGCAGGAGTTCGCTGAATTTATCGGCGATGGTGTTGAGGCGATTGCCATAAACTCTGCGACAGCAGGGCTGCATCTTGCTCTTGAAGCTGTTGGAATTGGTCCCGGAGATGAGGTTATTACAACACCTTATACTTTTACGGCTACGGCGGAGGTCGTCAGATATCTTGGAGCAAATCCTGTTTTTGTTGATATAGATCCAGAAACGTTCAATATTGATCCAGCCAAAATCGAAGCTGCCATAACCTCACGGACAAAAGCTATTATTCCTGTTCACTTCGCAGGGCTGGCCTGTGATATGGATGCCATCCTTAGCGTTGCACGTAAGCGTGGATTGAAGGTGGTTGAGGACGCAGCCCACTCACTACCAACAACTTACAAGCAGAGGCTGATCGGCTCTCTTGAAAGCGATGTTACTATATATAGCTTTTATGCTACCAAGACCATAACAACAGGAGAAGGCGGAATGGTGGTGACGCGAAACGCGGAAATTGCTAAACGCTGTCGAATTATGCGCCTACATGGCATAAGCCGTGACGCCTTTGATCGCTATACATCTTCAAAACCTTCCTGGCATTACGAAGTTGTCGAACCAGGGTTTAAATATAACATGACGGATATCGCTGCATCACTGGGCATTCAACAATTGAAAAAAGCCTGGGTATTTCAGAAAAAGCGTGAAGAGATGGCAGCCAAATATGATAAGGCATTTAAGGACTTGCCGGTTTTATTACCACCCAAGGCCCCTTCTAATGATGTTCATGCATGGCATTTGTACGTTTTGCGTCTTAAAGACGATGCTCCTGTTTCAAGGGAACGGTTTATTGAATTGATGGCTGAAAAGGGGATAGGTTGCAGCGTTCACTTTATCCCTTTACATCTTCATCCATACTGGCGTGATACTTATAATCTGAAGCCTGCTGATTTCCCAAATGCGCTTCATTCTTATGAAAGAGCAGTTAGCTTGCCTTTATATACAAAAATGACAGATAAAGATCAGGGGCGGGTTATTTCCGCAGTAAAGGCGATTTTAGCCTCATGATCATGGGTAATCAAGAGGCATCGAGAAGCTGAAAAAAGTATTAGCCTCACGATGACTTCACGATTTCTGGACTAAGAGAATAAAATGCATGACGACTTGACAGAACAGATTATCAGTTGTGCCTTTGAAGTTCATAAAGTATTAGGCAGTGGTTTCTTGGAAAAGGTCTATGAGAACGCACTGATAGAGGAATTAAGAAGAAAGAACTTAAGGGCCGAAGCCCAGCAAGGAATGACGGTATTTTATAAAGGCAAAAGTGTTGGCGAGTATCTCGCAGACATTATAGTCGAAGACAAGGTTATAGTGGAATTGAAGGCTTTGGAAAAGATCAATGATGTACATGAAGTGCAACTTAAAAATTATTTAAAGGCAACTGCCATAGAGGTTGGGCTTTTGATTAACTTTGGAAAAAGTGTAGAATTAAAAAGAAAGTATGTAAAAAATGAAGAAGTAATCTAGAGGTAATCGAGAAGCTAAATAATGTTAATCAAGCGCATCTTTGATCTTTTTTTTTCAGTTATCGGTCTGATTCTTTTGCTGCCCCTTTTTATCGTTGTAGCAATGTGGATAAAGCTTGATTCTTCAGGTGCAGTTTTTTTCCGCCAAACTAGGGTCGGTAGGTTTGGCCATCCATTCCAGATTTACAAATTCAGGACCATGTGTTCTGATGCCGAGTCAAAAGGTAGACAGATCACTGTAGGAGAAGACCCTCGTATAACCAGGTCGGGGCGTTTCCTTCGTCGCCTTAAACTCGATGAACTCCCTCAGCTAATTAATGTTATTAAAGGAGAGATGAGCCTTGTTGGGCCGCGGCCGGAGGTTCCTCGATATGTTGCATTATATCCTGAGCAACTACGTGAAAAGATCTTATCCGTGTCCCCAGGGATAACGGATTATGCTTCTATAGAATATAAGGATGAAAATGCGATCTTAGGAAAAGCGACAGATCCTGATAAGGCATATATAGAACAAGTAATGCCTGTTAAGCTCAAATATTATGAACGCTATGTCTCGGAGCGTTCTTTATGGGTTGATTTCAAACTTATTTTGGCCACCCTGAAGGCTATAATCATGTAATATCAATGGTCGGGATGAACTCCAATCCCGGTCAAGGCAGAATTTGATGAGCACTATCTAAGGCACCGCTCATTCCTTTTTGATTTAAAAATCATTTTATTGACAGCCCTCAAGGTCGTCAGACGGGAAGGGGTAACGCATTAGAGCAGTTTTAAGTTATGAGTTATTAGTTATGAGTTGATACAAGGGCGGTCTCGCGCGGAGACGCGGAGATGCGCAGAGAAAGACGTTACCTTCCCTTTTATACCCTTGCCCGTCAGAATATAATGTGATACATGCTGTAATATAAGGAATTCCAAGGAGATAAACCGTTGGCGACTTGGCGTCTTGAGTGAGCATATGCGAAAGGGCGAGAGACAAAGGTATTTTTTACGCAAATTCTGACTCCGTGAAATTTGACACGAGCTATCCGATTTGCTATTTTGACCATTGAAAAAGGGGGTATAGCGATGAACGAGTTGATATTTATGGTAAATGAATCTCCTGAGGGTGGATTTGAGGCACGTGCCCTCGGTGAATCAATCTTCACGGAAGCTGATGATATGGAGAGCTTATACACCAATGTGAGAGACGCCGTTCACTGCCACTTTGAAGAAACAGATATGCCAAAGGTAATCAGATTGCACTTTGTAAGAGAGGAAGTTCTTGCTGCATGAGGATACCGAGATCCGTTTCCGGTAAGCAGTTGGCAAGAGCACTTGAACAAGTTGGATATCAGATCACTCGGCAGACAGGCAGTCATATGCGATTGACCTGTAACGAGCCTAACCAGCACCACATAACTATCCCCAATCACGATTCCATCCGTATCGGCACGTTGTCGGCTATCATATCGGATGTGGCCAATAACCTTGGGATACCAAAGGACGAGTTGATCAGGAAGTTGTTCTGATAGGCAGGCAAGGCTGAAATCTTAAAATTGAAGCCATGTCTCACGCAAAGCCGCACCAAAAGTAGGCGCTTCTAAGCGAAGGCGCTAAGAAAGGCGTTCAAGGGAGTTTTTAGTTTTGAGTTCTAAGTTTTAAAAGATACCCTTGCCTGTCAGAATATTATGTGATACATACTGTAATACAAGGAATGCGAAGGGAGATATAGCCATGCCGATAAGTTTGAGATTGGAAAAGGGGATTGAAGAGAGGATAGTGCAGGCGACAAAGATGCTGCATACTACAAAGACCGAGGTGATAAAGAGGGCTGTACAAAAGTACCTTTCTGAACTTTCCATGGAAGCTCCCCCTGTTTATTCTATTTATCAAGGCTTGGAGAAAAAGATACCAGGTAGCGGCCACGGGACCCTTTCCATAGATCACCGCGAGGAGGTCTTAAAGAGGATAAAGGGGAAAAAGTGATTATCATTGACACAGGCCCCCTGGTGGCCTTATTCGATAAGGATGATCAATATCACAATATCTGCAAGAACTCATTAAAGCTGATCAGGGAGCCCCTGATTACAAACTGGCCCGTGCTGACTGAGACGATGTATCTATTGAGTTTTTCTCCGGTTGCGCAAGACCTCTGTCTAAGGTTTATTGAATCGGCAGGGATCATCGTCAGGGGTGGGGATTCGCAGGAGATGCCGCGAATACGGCAGTTGATGAAGCAATACAAGGATTTGCCAATCGATTTTACAGATGCATCTATAATTGTCTTGGCCGAGGCAGAAAAAATCACATCTATCTTTACACTTGATCATAAGGATTTCAGGATTTATTCTCCGAAACATATAAAGGCATTCCGTCTGATACCGGAGCAGAAGTAGGGCAGTATCTCACGCAAAGCCGCACCAAAAGTAGGCGCTTCTAAGCGAAGGCGCTAAGAAAGGCCTTAAAGACAGTTTTGAGTTGTGAGTTATGAGTTGAAAAGATAAAATGATTTGGCAAGAGGCAGGTTTTTATAATTGTGAAGCGATTATTCGATTTTATAATGTCTTTATTTTTGCTTGTTATTTTTAGTGTACCGATACTATTTGTTGCGCTCCTGGTAAAGGTGACTTCCAGAGGGCCAATATTGTATTGGTCTGATAGAGTTGGGAAAAATAATACTGTCTTCAAGATGCCGAAGTTCCGCACAATGAGAATAGACACTCCAGCGGTGGCGACTCATCTTCTGACAAATCCCGATCAATACTTAACACCTATCGGAAAGTTTCTGCGCAGATCGAGTCTTGATGAGCTTCCCCAGCTTATAAGCATTTTAAAAGGGGATATGAGTTTTGTCGGTTCGAGGCCTGCATTATTTAATCAGGATGATCTCATTGAACTGCGGACAAAAAAGGGTATTCATATTCTCACCCCGAGACTTACTGGATGGGCGCAAATCAATGGCAGGGACGAGCTTCCTATTCCTGTCAAGGTAGAGTTTGATGAATACTATCTTAAGCACAGCTCATTTCTTTTTGATTTTAAAATCATCTTATTGACAGCCCTCAAGGTCGTCAGGCGTGAAGGGGTAACGCACTAAATGCAGAGGCGAGATAAAAGGCGGTCTCACGCAAAGCCGCACCAAAAGTAGGCGCTTCTAAGCGAAGGCTCGAAGAGAGGTTTTAATTCAATAACTTTTTAGGCTTTAATTTTTCCCCCATCGCATCTTGGAGAGAGGCAGATTTTCTATTAACGATGGATTCATTTTGACTTCTAAAAATGACCATAGTAATATGACCATGGTTGAATTCAAAATAAGAGGTGATTTATGATTGAGCATATGGTATCAAAATCCAAATTCAAACCTCATACTCTTGAATATTTCCGCCAGATAGAAGAAAGTGGGGAGGAGGTTATTATTACAGATCACGGTCGTCCTGTCTTGAAAATAATGCCGTATACTCCCGAACCTCAGGAAGCGATAAAGATGCTTCGCAATTCCGTCTTGAAATTTGAAGCTCCAACAGAGCCGGTAGGTATTGAAGAATGGGAAGTTCTCAAGTGATTGTCCTGGATACCCATGTATGGGTCTGGTGGGTCAGTAACCCTGACCAGTTATCATCAACTGCACGGAGCGCCATAGACCAGAGTATGGCTCACAGTAAAGTTTTTATATCTTCAATAAGCGCATGGGAGATCGCTATGCTCGTTGCCAGGGGGCGGTTGGAGTTGACAATGCCCGTGCGTGACTGGATTGCTATCTCTGAAAGTTTTTCATCCCTTCACTTTGTGCCTGTTACTAACAACATTGCAATAAAATCGGTTCAGTTGCCCGGAGAGATTCACGGCGATCCTGCTGATAGAATAATTGTTGCTACAGCGCTCTCAATGGGTAGTGTATTGGTAACGAAGGATGAAAAAATATTGAACTACCATCATGTTAAAACAATATGGTGATATCCTAGTATTTGTCGATATAGAATATCCATTATTCCTTCTGTAGTACCGGGTTTCACGCAAAGCCGCACCAAAAGTAGGCGCTTCTAAGCGAAGGCGCGAAGAGAATGAAAAGCATTAAAGCTTTGGGAAACTTTGTGCTAAGCCTTGACAATATCTATCTTGATGTTAAACTCATGCAGATATTAATTTAACTTGATGCGAGGTTTGTTGTTTATGAAAGAGTTAATATTAAGATACAGGCGTCTGATAATTGTATTGACCCATATCTCATTAATTGCGTCTGCCTATCTCCTGTCATTCGTCTCCCGCTTTGAGTTCGGTTTTTTTTCTTCTCCGCAGTACATGAGCCTGTTTCTTGGCACTCTGCTTCCTCTGCTTGTTGTGAGGTTAGCTTCTTACTGGTATTTTGACCTTTTTAAAGGGCTCTGGAGGTATGTGAGTGTTGGAGATCTTCTTAATATTATAAAGGCCTCTTTCCTAGGCACGCTCTTGTTTAGCCTTTATGTCGCAATTGCCGGGGGATCCGGGATCCCTAGGTCCATATTTCTTATAGATTTTGCCTATAACATCATTCTTTTAGGCGGTATAAGGGTGATAGTCAGGATATACAGGGAAGGCCCTGATAAGCTTAAACTGAATGAGCGATTGAGCGCCAGAAATATCCTTGTTGTGGGCGCAGGGGACGCAGGCGAGATGATATTAAGGGAGA
>ERZ1292630.5670-Hain-H41-02um-R3-5670-length-10132-cov-7_pt1 | contig 10132 bp, 10 predicted proteins | sample MGYA00564408_ERZ1292630 | MGnify/ENA primary metagenome ERZ1292630 (study PRJEB36523, sample SAMEA6512641) | groundwater metagenome | collected 2019-01-08 | study: AquaDiva: Metagenomics assemblies of 32 groundwater samples
CAGGACAAAGGCGACGCCGAAATTCGCGACACGATCAAGCTGCGGCAGACGCGCCCCTTTGTGGCCAAGGATCAGGGCTACCTCATCCCGAAAAAGAGTGTCTTTAACCGCATCATCGGGGACAGCCACTTTGAACTGCTGTTCGCCCGCTTTCTGGAAGACTGCGACGATGTGGTTTCCTACGCCAAAAACTATCTGGCGGTGCATTTCAAACTGGACTACGTGAACGCGCACGGCGACATCACCAACTACTACCCGGATTTTGTGGTCAAGCTATCCGCCACACGAATTGTCATTGCCGAGACCAAGGGACAGGAAGACCTGGACGTTCCGCTGAAGATGGAACGGCTGCGGCAATGGTGCGAGGACATCAACCAGGTGCAGTCGAATGTGACCTACGACTTTGTTTATGTGGACGAAGAGAGCTTCGAGAAATACAAACCTACCTCATTCCGGCAATTGCTTGATGGCTTCAGGGAATACAAAGAGAAAATATAACAAGGCGCGGCGCCTGACGCTCCTGGCGTCGCGCCAGTGAGCTTGGTCGTTCGGCGTCAGTCTCACACCCACTGTCGTCATAGGAGCACTATTCGCCCATGCAAGTTACCACTGTTATCGTCGAAGGCCTTGATCTCGCTGAAGGTGAGACGGTCACCGTCCTGACCCAAGAGTCCGAGCAGGAGGTTCACTTGTCTCCAGAAGAGGAGGCAGAACTCCTGGAAGCAATTGCTGAAGCCGATCGCGGCGAGACGATCTCTGCTGAGGAACTTTTCGCGCGCCTTGATCGGCTTCGCTGAGCGTAGCGTTGCTTCTGCGGATTAGGAGCCGCGCCGCGTCGGAAGTCGAACGCGCTGAGAACTGGTGGCTCACCAAGACGTTAGCGCTCAACAACATACCGCGCTACACTTCCGGAATTCGCAAAGTGTCGGGAGCTACCATGTCAACTGTTGTCGCCGAAATCGAGGCCAAGATTCGTTCACTGAGCCTCGAAGACAAGACCGAGCTACTCCGCACCCTGATCGCCGAGCTCGATGGCCCAAGTGACCCCGGCGTCGAGCGCCTGTGGTTGGAGGAAGCGCAAAGACGACACCGGGAAGTTGTCGGGGGAAAGGTGCAGCCCGTCCCTGGCGAGCGCGTGTTTGCGAATCTCCGCTCGCGCCTGGAACGATGAAGCTTGAGTTCCACCCCCAAGCGGAGTTGGAACTCATTGAGGAGGCCGCTTACTATGAGCTACAAGTACCGGGATTGGGCGAGCGCTTCGAAGCTGAAGTCCGACGCGCCACGGATTTGCTGCTCGATCACCCGGAGATCGGTCACCCCGCAGATCCTGATCTCCGCAAGTTCGTCCTGAACCGCTTCCCCTTCACGCTCTATTACAGCGTCGCATCTGATGTTGTGCGCATCGAGGTTGTCGCACACCAAAGCCGCGGCCCAGGCTACTGGCAGTCGAGAGTTGACCGCTAACTTGCGTAGTCGCAGTCACGGACTACCTATATATAGCTGGTGCGGACGGGCCGGAAGCGTCGCGCCATCTTTGATTTCTGTGCCGGCCCCCCGCACAGCACAACGTAAAGTCGCAAATCGCTGCCGATGGATAAGGAAACGGACTTCGCGCCGCGTTGCTTGTGTCTCGATCTGGAAGTCGACCCCGTTGACAAGCGCATTCTCAAGATTGGCGCACTGCGGCCGGATACGGGGCGATTCCTCCATTTCAAGGGCAGGTACAGCCTTGGTGCCGCGTTGGGCGAAGTGGATGGCCTGGCCGTCGGCGCTTCTTTCGTTCTTGGCCACAATGTCATTCGGCATGACCTGAATCTTCTCAAGGCCCTGGCGCCGGGACTCAAACTTCTCGAATTGCCGGTGGTCGATACTCTGGCGCTCTCGCCGCTGGCCTTTCCACGCAATCCTTACCACCACCTGGTCAAGGACTACAGACTACTCAAGCTGGCGCTCAATGACCCACTGGCTGATGCAGAGCGCAGCGTCGGTCTGCTTCGCGATGAGCGTGATGCGCTCGAACGGGAGGCGCCGGAGGTGCTGCGTGCCTACCAGTATTTGCTGGTGCCGGAAGGAGCCAATTCCGGTCTCAACCACTTCTTCATGGCCTTGACCAAGGCGGCACGGCCAGAGCGGGAAGAAGCCGTCTCCGTGCTGCGTCGGACCCTGGACGGCCGGGTGTGCCAATTGCGGCTGACGCGACTGCTGAGCGAAGACATTGCCGATGCGGCGTTGCGCCCGGCGATCGCCTATGTGCTGGCCTGGCTGCGCGTGGCCGGCGAGAACTCTGTCATGCCGCCGTGGGTGCGGCTGGAGTATCCGCATATTGCGGCCCTGGTGCGCGAACTTCGCGCCACGCCCTGCGGCGATGTCGCGTGCAACTGGTGTCGCGAGAACCACGATGCGCGGCGCTGGCTGAAGCGCTGGTTTGGTTACGATGATTTCCGGCGCGATGACGCAAAACATTCACTGCAGGAAGACATTGTAAGCGCCGGCACTGCCGGGCGCTCCTTGCTGGGCATCTTGCCGACTGGCGGCGGCAAGTCCTTGTGCTACCAGTTGCCGGCCTTGATGCGTTATGTGCAGACCGGGGCCATGACGCTCGTAATTTCACCGCTGCAGGCGCTGATGAAAGATCAGGTGGATACGCTGCTGCGACGCGGCATCACCGCCGCGGCAACGCTGAACGGCTCGCTTTCGCTGCCGGAACGCAAGCAGGTTCTCGACGGCATTCGCTTGGGCGATGTCGGCATCCTGCTGGTGTCGCCGGAGCAGGTGCGCAACAAGAGCTTCCGCGAGGCGATCAAGTGTCGCGAAATCGCCGCCTGGGTCTTCGACGAGGCGCATTGTTTGTCCAAGTGGGGGCACGACTTCAGGCCCGACTACCTTTATGTCTCCCGCTTCATGCGGGAACTCCATGGTGCTTCGGTACCGCCGGTAATGTGTCTCACGGCCACCGCCAAGCCGGATGTGATCGACGACATCGCCAGCCACTTTCGGCAGCGGCTGGGATTAGGACTTGAATCCCACTTGGGCGCGATCGACCGCGGCAACCTGAGTTTCGCCATCGTGCCGACGCGGGAGGACGCCAAGCTGTCGCAGATTCATCGTCTGCTGGCGGACCAATTTGGCGAGCCGTCCGAGAATAGAACGGCGGATCGCCTGCTCGAAGGCGGCGCCATCGTCTATTGCTCAACGCGCAAGCATACCGAAGAAGTCGCCGACTACCTGGGCCAGATGGGTTGGCCGGTAGCCGCCTATCACGCCGGCTTGCCGCCAGATACAAGAAAGGAACGCCAGCAGGACTTCATCGCCGGACGGCTGAAGGTGATCACTGCCACGAATGCCTTCGGCATGGGCATCGACAAGCCGGATGTGCGTCTGGTGGTTCATGCCGATATTCCCGGTTCGCTGGAAAACTACATTCAGGAAGCGGGCCGGGCCGGGCGCGACCAAGAGGCGGCGCGCTGCGTGCTGTTCTACGACGAGAAGGATGCCGAGCGTCAATTTGGCATGACCATGAACAGTCGGCTGACGCCCAAGGACATTCAGAACCTGCTCCACGCCCTGCGCCGCCGTCCGTCCGACAAGGAAGGCAACGTAGTCCTGACGGTGGGGGAGTTGCTGGCGACGGAAGACTTGAAACTGGATTTCGATCCTGCCGACCGAGGCCGCGATACCCGCGTCAAGACCGCTGTGGCTTGGCTGGAGAATGCCGCCTTGCTGGAGCGCAATGAAAATCGCACTCAGGTTTTCCCCGCGTCGCTGCGGTTCAAGCATCTGGACCAAGCGCGTCGGAAACTGGCCGGGTCCTCCTACTCCGGGAAGCGGCGCAATCAATTGCTGGAGTTGCTGCGCGCCATCCTCCAGGCCGATCCGAAGGACGGGCTATCGACCGATGATCTGGCGCTGGCGGCGGGCTTGTCGTCGATGGAAGTTGGACGGGCGCTGCATGATCTGGAAACGCTTGGGTTGCTGGAGAACGATAGCCGCATCGTCGCCTATCTGCGCGTCGGAGTGCCTGGCGCCTCGATGCCGACTTTAGAAGCACTGAATCGGCTGGAATCCGCGTTGCTTGCACTACTGCGGGAATCCGCGCCGGATGCCGGGCAAGCGATGGAACCGGTATTGCTCAATCTGCCGAAGCTGGCGCAAGCTTTGAAGGACGAGGGATTTGCCGACGTTCTGCCTCAACGAATCAGCCAATTGCTGGAAACGCTGCGTCAGGATGGCCGGGCGCTGCCGGGCGGGCGTGGGTGTTTGGGCCTGCGTCGGCTGGATCGACAAACCTATCAAGTGGCGGTGCAGAGGGAATGGGCCGAGATTGAAGCGCTTTCGCGCTTGCGTCGTGCCTGCGCCGAGCAAGTGCTTATGGCGTTTCTGGCGCGCTTGCCGAAAGGTTCCCATAGCAAGGATCTGGAGGCCGATCTCACCTTGGGCCAGATCGGTCAGGCGCTGAAGGGTGATCTTGCCATCGCCGCCGAGTTGCGCGATGTGCCGGCCGCGGTGCAGACGGCGCTGCTCTATCTGCACGAGCAGGGCGTCATGACGCTGGCGCAGGGCTTGTCGATATTCCGTGCGGCCATGACGCTGCAGCTCTATCCGGAGGAAAAGAAGCGCGGTTTCGCCGGCCACGATTATCAGCCCCTGGCGGATCACTACGCCCGGCGGGTGAGCCAGATTCACGTCATGATCCGCTACGCGGAAATCGGCCTGGGCAAGGTCGCCGAGGCATTGAAGCTGGTGAGCGACTATTTCACGCTGAGCTGGGAAGCCTTCCTTGCCCGCTATTTTCCCCAGCGCAAGGAAATGCTGGAGCGGGCGACCACCGAGGCGTCCTGGCACCGGATCAGCGATGGCTTGTCGCCGCTGCAAAAGCGCATCGTCACCGAGAGAAGGCCACAAAATCGGCTGGTGTTGGCCGGACCGGGTTCGGGCAAAACCCGGCTCATCGTTCATCGCGTGGCTTTTCTGGTGCGGGTGATGCGGGAGCGGCCGGAAAGCATCCTGGTGGTGACCTTCAACCGCCATGCGGCGCTGGACCTGCGGCGGCGCTTGCGGCAACTGATCGACAGCGATGCCTTTGGCGTTGCGGTACACACCTATCACGGTCTGGCGTTGCGTCTTAGCGGTACCTCGCTCGCCAATCGCGATCCCGAGCTGCCGCTTGATTTCAAGAAAATGCTTGCCGACGCCACCCGTCTCCTCAAAGGCGAAACCGCAGCGGACTGGGAAACGCCCGACACACTGCGCGATCGACTGCTGCAAGGATATCGCTGGCTGCTGGTGGACGAATACCAGGATATCAATGGGCCGCAGTACGAATTCCTCTCCGCGCTCGCCGGGCGCACCTTGCAGGACAAGGAACGCAAGCTGAACCTGCTGGCGGTGGGCGATGACGATCAGAATATCTACGAATTCAATGGTGCTCAGGTGGAATTCATCCGCCGCTTCGAGCAGGACTATGAAGCAAAGGCTGACTTTCTGGTGGAGAACTTTCGTTCTACCGCCCATATCATCGCCGTCGCCAATGCCCTGATTGACGGGCATCCCGGGCGACTCAAGGTGCAGCATCCCATTGCCATCAACGCCGGTCGGCGCAAGGACGTGGCGGGAGGCCTGTGGGCGCGGCGCGATGCGGCGCTAAGTGAAGGGCGGGTGCAGGTGCTCGATGCCGGGTTCAGTTACCGGACGCAAGGCTGGATTGCGCTTCAGGAACTCCGTCGGCTGGCCGATCTGGATTCCGGCTGGGACTGGTCGCGTGCGGCGGTGATCGGCAGGGAATGGAAGGTGCTGGAGCCGGTGCGGGCGGGTTGCGAGTTACTGAATATTCCTTGCCACTTCGCCGGGCAGCGTAAGAATGCGCCACCGGCTCGACGCTTGCGCGAGGTGGCGCGCTTTCTTCAGCTTCTGGATGACCGTCGGGGCGATCTCATGCCGCTGGCGCAACTGCGGGCGCTGGTTGCCGATCTGCGTGGCGATGAAGCCGATTCACCGGGCAATACGCTGGTGATGGAATTTCTGGAGGATCTTGGTTCTGCGGTCGGCGATGAGGCGCTTCCGCTTGCGGTGGTACTGGATGCCGCTTATGAATTTCTGGCTGAGGCGGACCGGCGGTCCGGGGAGGGCTTGTGTCTCACCACTGCCCACGGCGCCAAGGGGCTCGAATTCGATCATGTCGTGGTGCTCGATGGCGGCTGGCGTACGACGGGCGAGGAAGCCTTGGCTGAGCGGCGGCTTTATTACGTGGCGATGACGCGGGCGCGCCGGACGCTGGCGCTATGTCGGATGGCCGGCACGGGATTCGCCGATGAGCTGACCCGCTTGCCGTCCGTGCTCGTTCGTGCGCCGGCTCTGATCGATCAACTGCCGACAGGTTTGTCGCGACGCTTTGAATTGCTCGGTCTGGGGGATGTCGATATGGACTTCGCCGGGCGCGACAAGGATCCGGCGGTTCGGCGAGCGCTGGCGGAACTGAGGAACGGCGACGAACTGGTGTTGGAACCTCTATCAGAGCAGGCGCGATGGGCTGTTCTAACTCGCACCGGCCGGATAGTTGGTCGTACGGCAACAAATTATCAATCACCCGCCGGACGTATTGTGACGGCACGGGTAGCAGCGATTTGCGTCAGGCGATTGCAGGATGTCACAGCCGAATGGCAGTCGCGGATGGCGGTTGATGCATGGGAAGTGGTGTTACCGGAACTGGTGATCGAGCCGGAAAGCTAAAGGCGCCGACGCTGATCGCGATCGGAAAGAGTGTTTGATTTGGCGCAGTTTACGCCCGCATCCGGATGTCCTACAATGGTGTCCTACCTTGTTTGAGGCCGACATGCCGACCAGCGTACGACTCGACATCAAGACCGAACAAACGCTCGCGCGCCTGGCTCGCAAGAAAGGCACGAGCAAGTCCGCGGTGCTGCGCGAAGCGGTGGATTGCCTTGCACAGCAAGCGCTGCATGCGCAAGCGAGCGGCGGCCTGTTCGCGCGTGCCGAGGATCTGCTGGGCTGCGTTTCCGGCGGGGCGGCAGACCTGTCCACGCGAACCGGCGCCGGATTTCGCCGCTTGCTGGCGCAGAAGAAGCGGCGCGCGGGAAGGTCTGAAAAACCGCGAGGTTTGCAGGATTGAGTAAAGCGGAGCATTAATAGCCGTGATTCTGGTCGATGCGGGCCCGCTGGTCGCCCTGATACACGCCGACGATCGCCACCACGAACGCTGTACCATGGTGCTGCGTGCACTGCATGAGCCGCTCGCGACGGTGTGGCCGGCGTACACGGAAGCCATGTATCTCCTCGGCTTTTCCTGGCGCGCGCAGGATGCACTTTGGGAGCTGGTGGAGCGCGATGTGATCAGCCTCATCGAGCTCGAAACTCGCGACCATCGTCGCGTGCGCGAGCTGATGAAGAAATACCGCGACCTGCCCATGGATCTTGCTGACGCGGCGCTCGTCGCCGTGGCCGAGCGCGAACGCATTGCGCGAGTCTTCACCCTGGACCGTCGCGACTTCGAGGTATATCGTCCGGCCCGCGTCGGACGGTTTCAAATCATCCCCGAAGCGTAGGCGCATCGGTGTAGCCGTGGGGACGCATACAAAGGGATGAGAATAGGGGACCACGATTTAGGTGGTCTTGATTGTTGTCGTCAATGCCTTGCCGTTGATTACACCGTTTCGTAGCGGTCAGGTCGAAAAATCGGTGCTGGCAAGACGGCGCTCGGATGCTACCCCGCCTTGACTTCATCGAGTAAGTCGGGGTGACGGTCAAGCACCTTCAGCAGTTTTACCAGCGCCAGCGGCGGCTTGGTCTTGCCGTTCTCGTAGCGCGAGAACGCATTGACGCCGCCGCCGAAAATCTCTGCCGCCTCGCGCTGGTCGATGCGGAGTTTCTTGCGCACGCTCGCAATGAATTGCGGATCGACAATTGAAGCATTGACCTGCTTGTTGAATTCCAACATGGCCGCGCTCGTGCGCGCCGATTCCGCCGCATCGAGCACCGCTTCGCCGCAGGCCGGGCAATAGTCGCCGGCAACCGCCGGGATGGTGGTCGTTTCGCCCTTGTAGGTGTAGGGCAGGTCGCGGCTGTCATGCACCAGTTTGGCCGCACCGCAAGCAGGACATTTCATGATCACAGGTCCTTGAACGAAACGATGACCACGTCATCGATGACCGTCAGTTTGAGATACACCTCGCCAAATGCGGTCGTAGGCCGATATACGTCTTGCCAGATGCGATGATCGGCGTGTGTCGTCATGCTCTTGTAGAAATCCCTCGGATTCAGCGCCTTGACCACTCCGACAATACCTTCGAAATCGAAGCCCAAAGCTGCACCACCAGTCAATGCAGACACAGTCGCGCGGACCTTGCCTTGCTCGATCAGGGAACGAACGACCGACAGCCTGCAATGAGGCGTGCGTTTTTCCACGGGACCAAATTAACCTAGTTGGTTATATTTTGCAAGTAGGTTATTTCTGGATATTCCGGATTTCATCGATTTCGCCCAACAGGTAGTCCGACAGCTCAAGTACGGCTTGGGGACTGAAGCCTCAGCGCTTTTTCCGCTTGGCCCGCCCCAGCAAAGTCCAGCGCAAACCGGCAAAGCGGCCGAAGTCGCTGTCGAAAGTGCCGAGTTCGGCGCCGTGCTCGATGGCCAGCGCGGCAAGGTGGGCATCCGATACCAGGTTGCCCCCGACACCCGCACCCAGCAGCAGTCGCCCCAGTACGCCCGCGTGCCGTTCCGTCGGTTCCAGCACACTCGCGCGCGGATGACCGAGCCAGGCATCTATCACCGAGAGCGCGGCATCGACAGACAGAGGCTGGGCATAGATGCCGCTGCGAGTGGAAAGACGCAGGAAACCGAGTAAAGCGGCCCAGGCAAATCCGACGCCTTGTGGGCGGGAAAAAGAGGCTTCCAGCCAGGCGCGCGCATCCTCATGCCGCGGGCTATCCAGGTTTACCGCGTACAGCAATACGTTGACATCGGGGCATCTCATGCGGCTGTCACGTTCGCCTGGTCTTCGCCAGGAGTTCCTGATCCTCCAGGTCGGCGGATAGCGAGAGCGCCTTGGTCAAGTCGATCCGGCTGCGCCCCAACGAATACACCGGTTGAGCAAAGGGCTTGGCCATGCCGGTTCCGCCCAAGCTGCTGCGCACGACCTCGTTCAGCACTTGTTTGAAAGGACGTTTGCGCTTGTGGGCGACTTGTTGCAACAGCCGATGCACGTCGGCGTCAAGAGTGATGGTGGTTCGCATGGCATCAAGATGGCTAATTAGAAGGCATCATGATGCCATAAAGCAGCGGCGACATCCAGTCGAAAACCAATCAGATGTATTCTTCGCCGGCGACATTGAGGGCACAACGCGCAAAATTACGCCGCTTTCCTCTTCTCCAGCGCGTGCTTGAGGTACTGCCCGGTGAAGCTCGCCGGGTTCTCGGCTATGTCCTCGGGCGTGCCCTGGGCGATGATGCGGCCGCCGCCGTCGCCGCCCTCGGGGCCGAGGTCGATGACCCAGTCCGCGGTCTTGATCACATCGAGGTTGTGCTCGATCACCACCACGCTGTTGCCGTGGTCGCGCAGCCGGTGCAGCACGCGCAGCAGCAGGTCGATGTCCTGAAAGTGCAGCCCGGTCGTGGGTTCGTCCAGGATGTAGAGCGTGCGCCCGGTATCGCGCTTGGAGAGTTCGAGCGACAGCTTCACCCGCTGCGCCTCGCCGCCGGAGAGCGTGGTCGCCGACTGGCCGAGTTCGACGTAGCCCAGACCGACATCGAGCAGGGTGTTCAACTTGCGCGCCACGATGGGCACGGCGCTGAAGATCTCGTGCGCCTGCTCCACGGTCAGTTTCAGCACGTCGCGGACACTTTTGCCCTTGTACTGCACTTCCAGCGTTTCGCGGTTGTAGCGCTTGCCGTGGCAGACGTCGCAAGGCACGTAGATATCGGGCAGGAAGTGCATTTCCACCTTGAGCACGCCGTCGCCCTGGCAGGCCTCGCAGCGCCCGCCCTTGACGTTGAAGGAGAAGCGTCCCGGCCCGTAGCCGCGCTCGCGCGCCGGCGGTACGCCGGCGAACAGTTCGCGGATCGGCGTGAACAGGCCGGTGTAGGTGGCCGGATTGGAGCGCGGCGTGCGCCCGATCGGGCT
>ERZ1292630.5674-Hain-H41-02um-R3-5674-length-10128-cov-8_pt1 | contig 10128 bp, 8 predicted proteins | sample MGYA00564408_ERZ1292630 | MGnify/ENA primary metagenome ERZ1292630 (study PRJEB36523, sample SAMEA6512641) | groundwater metagenome | collected 2019-01-08 | study: AquaDiva: Metagenomics assemblies of 32 groundwater samples
AGGCGATGGTGCCCTCGATCAGCTTCAGCAGCGCTTGTTGCACGCCCTCGCCCGAGACGTCGCGGGTAATCGAGGGGTTGTCCGATTTCCTCGAAATTTTGTCGATCTCGTCGATGTAGACGATGCCGCGCTTGGCCTTGTCCACATCGTAGTCGCAGTTCTGCAGCAGCTTTTGGATGATGTTCTCGACGTCCTCTCCGACATAACCCGCTTCAGTCAGGGTGGTCGCGTCGGCGATGACGAAGGGCACGTTCAGCATCCGCGCCAGCGTCTGCGCGAGCAGGGTCTTGCCCGAGCCCGTGGGTCCGATCAGCAGGATGTTCGACTTCGCGAGTTCGACCTCATCGTTCTTGGACAGGTGCTTGAGCCGCTTGTAATGGTTATATACCGCCACCGACAGGATTCTCTTCGCCAGTTCCTGACCGATTACATACTCGTCCAGAATATCGCAGATCTCCCTCGGCGTGGGCAGATCGGACTTGCCTGTTTTGCCGCTCTTGTCGGTGCTGGTTTCCTCGCGGATGATATCGTTGCACAGCTCGATGCACTCGTCGCAGATGAACACCGACGGTCCGGCGATAAGCTTCCTCACCTCATGCTGGCTCTTGCCGCAGAAGGAACAGTAGAGAAGCTTTTCACCGGTGTTTTTTTCGGTCATTTAAGCCTCATTTTTGGGCGGCGGCGCGATTGCTCAGCACATTGTCCACCAAGCCGTATTTCACTGCCTCGTCGGCCGACATGAAATTGTCCCGATCGGTGTCGCGCGCGATGGTCTCCACGCTCTGGCCGGTATGCCGGGCCAGCATCTCGTTCAAGCGGGCACGCAGGTACAGAATTTCCTTGGCGTGGATTTCGATGTCCGAAGCCTGCCCCTGAAAACCGCCCATGGGTTGATGGATCATGACGCGCGAATTGGGCAGGCAGAAACGCTTGCCCTTGGCGCCCGCGGCGAGCAGGAACGAGCTCATGCTGGCCGCTTGTCCGACGCACAAGGTGCTCACGTCGGGCTTGATGAACTGCATGGTGTCGTAGATCGCTAGTCCTGCGGATACCGAACCGCCCGGCGAATTGATGTAAAAGGATATGTCCTTGTCTGGATTTTCCGACTCGAGGAACAATAACTGGGCGACGATCAGGTTGGCCGTCATTTCATTCACCACGCCCACCAGAAACACTACCCGCTCCTTCAGCAGGCGCGAGTAGATGTCGTAGGCGCGCTCGCCCCGGCCACTCTGCTCGATGACCATGGGAACCAAACCCAGGCCTTGGGGACCTTCACGCTCCGCCTGCGTCTCCGTCCATCCCGCCGCGCGCGGCTTCCAACCCGGCTGCATCATGCCTTCCCCATAAATTCATCGAAATTCACAGCCTTGTCCCCGACCTTGGCGTGATCGAGCACCCAGGCGACAACATTGTCTTCCAGCACCAGGCTTTCCATCTCGGACAGGCGCTGAGGCTGCGAATAAAGCCATTTTACCACTTCATCGGGATGCTCGTAGCTCTCGGCCTGCTCCTCGACCATGGCGCGCACCTGCTCCGGTTTGGCCGCAAGATCATGCTCTTTCACCAATTCCGCCATGATCAAACCCAGCGAAACGCGGCGCCGCGCCTGCTGCTCGAACATCTCCGGATTGAGGGGCAACTGCTCGATCTTCATGCCACGCGCCTCCAGGTCGGCGCGCGTGGCCTGCACCAGGCGCTGCGTTTCCATCTCGATCAGCGCCTTGGGAAGATCGATCTTGGTTGCGTCGAGCAGCACTTGCATGACCTTGTTCTTGATATCGGCTTGGGTGCGTTTTTTCACCTCGCGCTCGATATTGGCTTGGATCTCGGCGCGCATCTTGGCAAGGTCGCCATCGGCCACACCCAGCGACCGGGCAAACTCGGCGTCCACCTCGGGCAGGTGCGGCTCCTCGACCAGCTTGACCGAGAGTTGGAAGCTGGCGCTCTTCCCGGCCACGTCCTTGCCGTGATAATCGGCGGGAAAAGTCAGTTCGAACGCCTTGCTCCCGCCGGCCGCAAGTCCGAGGGCGTTGGCCTCGAACTCGGGCAGCATCTGCTTCTCGCCCGGAACAAAGACAAAATCGCTGGCCTTGCCGCCGGCAAACTCGACACCGTCGATCTTGCCCAAAAAATCCGCCGTCACGCGGTCGCCCGCTGCTATCGGCCGTTCCACCTGGTGGAAATGCCGGCGCTGCTTGCGCAGGATTTCCAGCGTCTTGTCGACCTCGGCATCGCCCACGGTGAGTGCGGGGCGCTCGATCCTGCTCTCGCCGATGTCGCCCGGCACCACTTCCGGATAGATCTCGAACGTGGCGCTGAACTCGATGCTCTTGGCGTCTGTCTCGCCTGGCTTGGGCTCGATGCGAGGGTAGCCGGCCACTTTGAGGTTCTGCTCCCGCACGGCGTCGCTGAAGGCTTTTTGCACTGCGTCGCCTATGACCTCGGAGCGCACCCGCGGCCCGTATTGCCGTGTGACGAGCTTCAACGGCACCTTGCCCGGTCGGAAGCCCGCCATGCGCAAAGTGCGGGAGAGTTTCGTCAGCCGCTCATCCACCTGTTTCTCAATTTCATCAACCGGCACCGCCATGTTCAGACGGCGCTCGAGCTGGCCCAGATTCTCCAAACTTGTCTGCATCAAAATCCCTCAAAGTCCGTAACTAAACCGGGAAATCGAAAGGAGGCCCCCCCTTTTCGTAACCCACTTTTCACGCTCGACGGCATGGTGCGAAGGAAGGGACTCGAACCCCCATGCCGTAAGGCGCTGGAACCTAAATCCAGTGCGTCTACCAATTCCGCCACCTTCGCGCGGATGCAATTTTACGCGAATTCCCCCTATACTGTCAGCCCAAATCCTCAAGAATTTCAAGCTAATGTCCGCAGGCCACTACGAGAATTTCCCGGTCGCCTCGGTGCTCCTGCCGGCCCGGTTGCGCCATCCGGTCTCGGTCATCTACCGCTTTGCCCGCTCGGCGGACGATTTTGCCGACGAAGGCGATCTGCCGGACTCCCGGCGGCTGGCACAGATGAATGACTATCGACGGGAGCTCAAGCAACTGGAAGCAGGCGCCCGATCAAGCACACCGCTTTTCGCCGAACTCGGGCAGATCGTGAATCAATACCGGTTGCCGCTGCAGTTGTTCCACGACCTGCTCGACGCTTTCGCGCAAGACGTGGTCAAGAACCGGTATGCCGACTTCGTTGAACTCATGGATTATTGCCGCCGCTCGGCCGCCCCTGTCGGTCGCCTGCTGCTGCATTTGTTCGGCGCCGCCACCGAAGAAAACCTGAAGCTTTCGGATGCGATCTGCAGCAGCCTGCAGTTGATCAACTTCTGGCAGGACGTAGCGATCGACTGGCGCAAGAACCGCATCTATCTGCCGCAGGACGAGATGCAGCGCTATGGCGTGAGCGAGCGCCAGATCGCAGCCGGCGACACATCCGGCCAATGGAAATCGCTCATGCGGTTTCAGGTGGAGCGCGCGCGCGCCATGATAATGGCCGGCGCGCCTCTGGGGTCTGCCCTGCCGGGACGCATCGGCCTGGAAATCCGCACTATCGTCGAAGGTGGACTGCGCATACTGGAAAAAATAGACAAGGTCGAAGGCGACGTCTACCATCATCGGCCGGTGCTCCAGACGTGGGACTGGCCGTTGATACTTACCAGGGCGTTGGCGAAATAGGGCCTCCTTACCTACGCTTATGATGGATTTTTGCATTTCCCGACCTCGGAATGTCCGTGAATCCTGACGAATACTGTCAACACAAGGCCGCACAGAGCGGATCGAGCTTCTATTACTCCTTCCTGTTCCTGCCGCCGGAACGCCGCCGCGCCATCACGGCGCTGTACGCCTTCTGCCGCGAGGTGGACGATATCGTCGACGAATGCACCGATACCGGCGTCGCGCACACGAAACTTGCCTGGTGGCGGCAGGAACTCGCTCGCCTCTACGCCGGAGAGCCGCAGCATCCGGTGGCGCGCGCACTGCAGCCCGCGCTGCAGCCCTTCGGCATAAAACACGAATACCTGGCCGAAATCATCGACGGCATGGAAATGGATCTGAGCCAGAACCGTTACCTCGATTTTGCCGCGCTGGAACGGTACTGCCACCGCGTCGCCGGCGTGGTGGGCCTGCTGGCGGCCTCCATCTTCGGCTACCGCGACGAGCAGACCTTAGCCTACGCCCACACCCTGGGCCTCGCTTTCCAGCTCACCAACATCATCCGCGACGTGGGCGAGGACAGCCGCAAGGGGCGCATCTATCTGCCCATGAGCGAACTGCAGCAATTCGAGGTCAGCGCGGCCGACATCCTGCACGCGCGCCAGACCGAGAACTTTGTCCGCCTGATGGCGTTTCAGATCGAGCGTGCCGAGCGCTATTACGTCGCGGCCTTCGAAAAATTGCCTGAAGTGGACCGCAAGGCGCAGCGGCCCGGCCTGATCATGGCGGCAATCTACCGCTCGCTGCTGAGCGAAATAGAAGCCGACGGCTGCAGGGTGCTGACCCAGCGCACGGCCTTGACGCCCTTACGCAAGCTGTGGATTGCGTGGAAAACCTGGATCACGGCATGAACGTCGCCATTGTCGGCGCCGGCTGGGCCGGCATGGCCGCTGCGGTTGCACTGGCACATGCAAGGATCCCGGTCACGGTATTCGAAGCAGCGCGGCATCTGGGCGGCCGCGCGCGCTCGGTCGAAATCGAGGGCATCGAACTCGACAACGGCCAGCACCTGCTGATCGGCGCTTACCGCGAAACCCTGCGCCTGATGCGCGTAGTCGGCGCCGATCCGGATAAGCTGCTGCTGCGCCAGCGGCTTGCCATCGAGTACCCGGGCAAGTTCAGCCTGCGCGCGCCATACCTTCCCGCGCCGCTGCATTTGCTCGCCGCCCTGCTGACTGCCGGCGGGCTGGCCTGGGGCGAGCGGCTCGCCGCCATGCGTTTCATGGCGGCGATGCGCCGCAACGCTTATCGCATTGCCGCCGACATGCCGGTCAGCGAACTGCTCGCGCTGCACCGCCAGACCGGAGCGCTGGCGCGCTATCTGTGGGAGCCCCTGTGCGTCTCTGCCCTCAACACCCCGGCCGCCTCGGCCTCGGCGCAGGTTTTTCTCAACCTGTTTCGCGACGCGCTGGACGGCGCGCGTGGGAACAGCGACTTCCTCATCCCGCGCACGGATCTGGGCAAACTCTTTCCCCAGCCTGCGGCGGCGTTTGTGCGCGCCAACGGCGGCTCGGTGCGGCTGGGAATGCCGGTGCGAACCTTGGTCAAGGCTGCCGACGGCTTTGTGCTGGACGATCGTCCCGAGCGCCACACCCATGCCATCCTCGCCGTCGGGCCGCATCAGATCGACGCCCTGCTCGATCGATTTCCCCTGCTCGCGCCAGTACGCCAGAGACTGGCCGCCTTCGCCTACGAGCCGATCTACACCTGCTATGTGCAGTATCCGCCGGAGGTCTCGATGCCTCAGGCCATGACCGGCTTCGACGGCGGCACGATCCAGTGGGTATTCGACCGCGGCAGGCTGAATGGCACGGCGGGACTGCTTGCAGCGGTGATCAGCGCGCGCGGCGGGCACCAGAACGTTTCCCAGGACGTGGTGGCAAGCGCCATGCATCGCGAACTGGCTGCGTTTCTGCCCGACCTGCCGCAGCCGCTGTGGTCGCGCGTCATCGCGGAAAAGCGCGCCACATTCTCCTGCCGCCCCGGCCTTGCGCGGCCCGGCAATCAGACTGCCGTCGACAATCTCTATCTGGCGGGGGATTACACCGCAGGCGACTACCCGGCCACGCTGGAGTCGGCCGTGCGCAGCGGCGTGCTCGCCGCGCGCCTGGTGCGCGAGCGCTAACGCAGGCGCGCGATCGCGTCTTCGACCCTGTCGCTCGCGATAATTTCCAGACCGCTTATGGCCTGCCTGGGTACATTGGCCCTGGGGATGATCGCTTGGGTGAAACCGAGCTTGGCCGCCTCGCGCAGCCGCTCCTGCCCGCGCGGCGCGGGGCGGATTTCGCCCGCCAGGCCCACTTCCCCGAACACCACCAGCTTCCGCGGCAGCGGTTTCGCGCGCAGCGATGACACGATCGCGAGCAGCACGGCGAGGTCGGCAGCGGGTTCGCTGATTTTCACCCCGCCCACCGCATTGACGAATACATCCTGGTCGAAACAGGCGATACCCGCGTGCCGGTGCAGCACGGCGAGCAGCATCGCCAGCCGGTTCTGCTCCAGCCCGACCGAAAGACGGCGCGGATTGGGCGCATGCGCTGCATCCACCAGCGCCTGGATCTCGACCAGCAACGGACGCGTGCCTTCCTGTGTCACCAGAACGCAGGAACCCGGCACTTCGCCGTCATGCTGCGACAGAAACAGCGCGGAAGGGTTGGACACCCCTTTCAATCCCTTGTCGGTCATGGCGAACACGCCCAGTTCGTTCACCGCGCCGAAGCGGTTCTTGAATGCGCGGACCAGCCTAAAGCTCTGGTGGGTATCGCCTTCGAAGTACAGCACCGTATCGACGATGTGCTCCAGCACCCGCGGCCCGGCGAGCGCGCCTTCCTTGGTCACGTGACCGATGAAAACGATCGTCGTGCCGGTTTGCTTGGCCAGGCGGGTCAACTGCGCTGCACACTCTCTCACCTGCGCCACCGATCCCGGCGCCGAGGAAAGCGCGTCGGAATACAGCGTCTGAATGGAATCGATTACGACGATTTCCGGCTTGGCCCCAGCCAGCACGGATTGGATTCTTTCGAGATTGATCTCGGCCAGCAGCTCCAGGCCGCCGGAATCGAGTCCTAGGCGCGTGGCGCGCAACGCCACTTGCTCTGCCGATTCCTCTCCGCTGACATAGACCGCCAGGTGCTCCCTGCTCATGGCGGCCAGCGCCTGCAGCAGCAGCGTCGATTTGCCGATGCCGGGATCGCCACCTATCAGCACCACCTGCCCGGCGACCAATCCGCCGCCCAGTACGCGGTCGAATTCGGCCACCCCGGTGGGCAGGCGCGCTGCCTCGCGCGCGCTCACGTCGGCCAGTTTCTGCATTTTGGAGGCGCCCGCCACGCTCTTGTAGCGGTGCGTCGACGCGGCCTCGGCGACGGTTTCGACCAACGTGTTCCAGGCGGCGCAACTCGGACATTGGCCCTGCCATTTTGGCGCGGTGCCGCCGCACTCGGTGCAGGTGTAGATGGATTTTGTTTTGGCCAAGATTATTCGATTTCCAGTTGTGGCACGCGCGCACCGTTGTTTGACCGGCGCGCGCTCCACAAGCTGCTCCTTTGCCGCATTATTCGATTTCCAGTTGTGGCACGCGCGCCGCGAGTGCGCAAAGTAGCTCGTAACTGACCGTGCCGGCGCTGGCGGCGACTTCATCCGCTGCCAGCCCCTCGCCCCATAAGGTCACGGGGCTGCCGACCCTGGCCTCCGGGATAGCGCTCAAATCGGCGCAAAGCATGTCCATGGACACCCGGCCCACGGTGGCCGTGCGCTTGCCGGCAACGACGATGGGAGTGCTCCGATCGGGAAACCCCGGCGCATGGCGTGGATATCCGTCGGCATAACCACAGGTGACCACACCGATGCGCATAGCATTGCGCGCGTCGAAAGTGCCGCCGTATCCTACCCGGTCGCCAGGCTTCAGATCCTGAAGGGCGATGATTTCGCTGGTCAGCGTCATCACCGGCTTCAATCCCAGCACTTCCGCACTCAAGTCGGCGAATGGCGAGCAGCCATAAAGCATGATGCCCGGCCGCACCCAGTCTGCGTGGGCTTCGGGGTAGCGCAGAACAGTAGCCGAGTTCGCAAGTGTGACCTCCCCTGGCAAGCCCGTCGTCCATTCAGCGAACCGCGCCAGTTGCGCGGCAATCCCCGCTGGGCCATCCGCATCGGCAAAATGTGTCATCAGCGAAATCGCCGCGACCTTGCCGCTCGCTTCAAGCCGGCTATAGGCGGTGCGAACCTGGGTTCCGGCAAAACCGAGTCGATTCAATCCGGTGTTCAGCTTGAGCAATACCGCGATCTGCGACGACAGGCGGGCGCGTTCGAGCATCAGTATCTGCTCCAAATCATGCACCACCAGCGTCAGCGCGTAGCGATCGACAATTGCGAGATCTTCCGGCTGGAACACGCCTTCCAGCAGCAGGATGGGTTTGGAGATTCCCGCCTCGCGCAGGCGCACCGCCTCGTTCAGATCGAGCAGCGCGTAGCCATCTGTATCAGCCAGGGCCTGCGCGACACGCGCCAGACCGTGTCCATAGGCATTGGCTTTCACTACCGCCCAGATCCTGGACTTCGGCGCATGGCGGCGCGCCAAGGCGAGGTTGTGCCTTAGAGCCGAAAGCCTGATAGTGGCGCGGATCGGGCGCGGCATCTATTTTGCCGGATGACCAAAATAGCGGAACGCGCCCCTCACCTCTCGTTCGCCTCGCGCAATAAAAACCTGAACATTCCTGTGCGCCATATCCCCGTCCGCTCCTGCATTTGTTTCCTGTATTATCCCGCCTTGTTGAATCATACATCGCATTGCAAAAACAGCTAATGTCATTCCTTGTTTCTATCGTGCATCGTAGATGAATCGCGGTTTCTATACCGTGATGGCGGCACAGTTTTTTTCGTCCCTGGCGGACAATGCCCTGCTCATCGCTGCGATTGCACTGCTGGTGGAACTGCGCGGTCCGGCGTGGATGACACCGCTATTGAAATTCTTTTTCACCGTGTCCTATGTGGTGCTGGCTGCCTTCGTCGGTGCCTTTGCCGACTCCCTGCCCAAAGGCAAGGTGATGTTCATCACCAATACCATCAAGATGTCGGGCTGCGCGCTCATGTTCTTTTACGACGCTTTCGCGCTGCTGGGAATAAGCACTCATCTGGTCGTTCTCGCATCCTACGCGGTCGTCGGACTGGGCGCAGCCGCCTATTCGCCGGCCAAATATGGCATTCTCACCGAGATGCTTCCGCCGCAGCAGCTGGTGATCGCCAACGGCTGGATCGAAGGACTGACGGTCGCCTCCATTATTCTCGGCACCATGCTCGGCGGCGCCCTCGTCAACCCTCGTGTTTCAGCAATGTTGCTATCGATCGACGTTCCGCATCTCGATACCGGCATCGATACCGGGCCCGAGGCGGCGATTTTGGTGATATCGATGTTTTACCTGATCGCGGCGGTATTCAACCTTCGCATCCCGGACACCGGCGCGCAGTATCCCGAGCAGACACGCAATCCGGTCATCATGGTCAAGGATTTCGTCGAGTGCTTCATTACTCTGTGGCGCGATAAACTGGGGCAGATCTCGCTTGCCGTCACCACGCTATTCTGGGGCGCGGGAGCCACGCTGCAGTTCATCGTGCTCAGGTGGGCCGAACACCAGTTGCACATGCCCCTGAGCCAGGGCGCGATATTGCAAGGCATTGTCGCCATAGGCGTCGCACTCGGGGCAGTGATCGCCGGGCGCATGGTGCCATTGAAGAAGTCTCTTCAGGTACTGCCGGTCGGGGCGGCCATGGGCTTTGCGGTCATGTCCTTGATTTTCGTCACCTGGATGCCGCTGGTCTATTTCCTGCTCGTCCTGGTGGGTGCACTAGCCGGATTCTTTGTCGTGCCGATGAACGCCCTGTTGCAGCATCGCGGCCATGTACTGCTGTCTGCCGGGCATTCGATCGCGGTGCAGAATTTCAACGAAAACATGAATATCCTGTTGATGCTGGCACTTTATGCGTTGATGATCCGCGTCAATTTCGCCATCAATACCATCATCGTGATGTTCGGTGCATTCGTGTGCCTCACCATGATGATGGTGATCAGATTGCACAAGTACAATCAAAGACGGGAAGACTCACTGCACCTCATCGGCATGGAGAAGCGCTAGGGCCGGTCAAGGACGGACTGAACAGGGACGCCGATCCCGTGTAAAGACAAGCCCAAGCCGTTGTTGCTTTTATCCGTAACCGTGTTTTTGGTACGGATGGTTTCTATCCGTACCAAAAACACGGTTGGCGCGCGCGCGAGCGCGCAATGGCCGCTCGCCGACATCGGCAAACGTCGGAGGATACTTCGAACTGTGGCGCTCGAACTTGCGCGGACGGCAACCGTCCGCGCGGATCGCCGATTGCGCACGGACGAAAATCCGTCCGTACGCAATCG
>ERZ1292630.5677-Hain-H41-02um-R3-5677-length-10126-cov-6_pt1 | contig 10126 bp, 6 predicted proteins | sample MGYA00564408_ERZ1292630 | MGnify/ENA primary metagenome ERZ1292630 (study PRJEB36523, sample SAMEA6512641) | groundwater metagenome | collected 2019-01-08 | study: AquaDiva: Metagenomics assemblies of 32 groundwater samples
TGTACCGGAGCGCCAAAAAATAATATTCCCGCCGGCCTGAGTTGTATGAATGGCCTCAGCTATAAAACTAAGCCTTGGGAGGAGTTTGCCTGCCGCTTCTCCGAAGGCCACTATCCCTGCTCTTTTACGATTAACCCAAATTTCCCCGGCGCAATTTCCCAGTACTACCAGTGTGTCACCCAAAGTTCGTGTAGTTTGTTTTAGTACAACCTTTACTCAGTCGCCCACAAAAGAACAGTTACTGAAACCGACTTTCCAGCAGTCTTATCAACAGCGGTACCTTCAAAAGCCAAAACGGGAAGGAGCTGTTTCTGACCGAGCGAGGGGAAAAAATAGCCCAGGCGGACGCGCGTCGGATTAATCTCAGTCAGCAAAGGGGTCGCCACCCCTAAACCATTAACTGCCACTACTTTGCCCTTTCCCTCACTTAATTCCGTCATCGCGGTCTGATAACTTTTCAACGGAGTTGTCCGGCGGCTGTTCAAAGCAAAGTTCCAAAGGTAGTGGCGCAGGGTAAGCATTTGGCCTGAACGGTCTAAAACCAGACTCGTCGGATAAAGCTCACCGTCATCAGTTAAGAGCGGCAAACCACTGGACGTCGGCGTAAAGTTAAAAACGACCCGGTCAGCGTAAGCCAGAGAGTTCACAATAGCTACCTCAGCCTCGCCACCGTTTTTAAACTGCGTTCCCAGTAAGGCAAAACTCCCGTCCGTATCTAATCCTGACTCCTTTAAGTAAAACCGCGCTCGAGCAGTCAACTGCTCTAAGTTAAGCGAGCCCTTTTCCAGCAACCCGATGGTCACTAAAGAAATATAGTTGTCGCGGGTATCGAAGCGGAAGATTTTCCGTACACCTATCCACCGCCAAACCCCCAAGCCTTCGTCAACCGGCTCCCCCGAAAAACCGAACTTCTGCGCCCAATAGGACGGCGCGATTGTCGCCGAAGCACTGGTGATTTCCCAAATATCAACCATCTTCGGCAGCTGCGCCCAACCCTCCGGGGTTATTGCCGTCGTTTCCACGACAGGCGGGGTCTCACTCGAGGGCTGCTGCACCTTAATTTCCGGCGGAATCACTTGCGTTAACAATTCAGGTTTGGTCTCCGGGCCTTCCTTCTCCTGTGGTGTGCTCGGGAAGAGTTGCGAAAACAGCAACCACCCGCCTAAAAGGAAGATAATACCAAAGCCTAGCCAAAATATTTTATGTTCTTTTATTTTTTCCCACATATTATTCTCACCAATAACCACTCACAATTAACCGATTACCTGATTATCTAACTCTCTCAGCACCCTCCCGCCTGTACTGTAGCATCCCTATCGGGGCGGGTAGGCGTAAATTCCAACGGATCTTTGTTATCAAACCCGCTCACTCCAGAGCCATAGTGCAAAACCTTAACTTGATAATGAAGACTAGTATCCCAACTCAAAGGCAGGGGTCCGAAGTATGTTTCAGCCACTTCCTGGTTAAGATTTACCCTGGTACCAACTTCTAAACCGTATTTTGTCAGACCGCCGGAAACGGGCCTAACCGAAGCCTCAGTTAAATAAGCGTAAACAATTTCGAAGGATCCGTCCAAACCCTTAATCTTCATCACTCCGCCCAACTTCAGATCAAACCACAATTGAGAAACGACGCCGTTGAGAGTTGAACGGATTTTTTGCGACTGCCTCATAAAAGTAAATTCATCTGGCAACCCGACGATTTGGATGCCGGAACACTCCGACTCAGAAGGACAAAGCGGATATTTATCTAGAAAGAGTACCCGTAATGTCCCGGTCGCCGGCCAACCGCAGGGCGGCGCCCAAGCCGGATTTCCGATCAGGAGTAGACCGACGTCAGAAAAGGTTATCGTCTCGCCCTCAATCACCGCGGTTCCGATAGCCTCGTTCGTCTCCACCCTCTCACTGTTAGCCCGGATCTTCACAGCGAAGCGGCCAATCTCCAACTCCTGGCCGGGGTTAAGGTCGATTGTACTGCCATCCAAAGGAAAGGTCTTTACTAACTTTGCGTCCGTCACCTTAATCGCGGTAGCTTTCTTGTCTGCTGTGTTCCGGACCCGGAAAAAATACTCCACCGTATGCTCAAGATTATCGACAGGCAGGCGGTTCGTCCCAATAAAACTAGTCGCGGGATCCCCGGGAACCACCTTCGCGATCTTATCTAGAACCACCTGCGTATGGGTTACTTCACTCCTAGCCGGATTCCAAAATAGCGCCGGGACGTAGATGGTGATAATGAAAATCAGACCGGCAAGAGTAGTGGCGATCCCGATCGTTAAGGCAAGACTGGCAAACGAGATTCCAGCCAGCGCTGTGCTTAGAGCTCCGCCCGCTCCGGCAACCCACGCCGGCAAAGTTGAGGTAAAGAATCCTGCCACGGCTGGCCAGGCTGAAGTCGCCAGGAATGTCCCAATGCCCCGCAGAACTGTCCCTAGGAGAAATCTTATACCCATTTGGGCCACCGGCACCCCTAACCTCGAGGCTAGAGAAACAGCCATTTTGGAAGAGAGAGCACCCAAAACGCGGCCAACGGTCTGACCCAAAAGCCACTGGATTCCTCTCCAAGCGTAACTTAAAACCTGAATCTCCGGCGCGGTTGCCCAAGCGAAAGCCTCGAAAGCGCCTTTGAGCAAAACATTCCCAATGAACCGCGCCGCGACTCCTAGCAGCGCTCTTCCGGCCAGCTGCGCCCCGATTTTCGCAAACAGCTTACCAACTACACTCTCCCCAATCCCTGCTCCAACTTTCGAGAAAATACTTTTGACACCAGCCGGGATATGGCTCGAGATGAATCCACTAAGGCGGGAGAGAAGAGGTCCAACCTTACTCCATATCACACTCGCCAACTTGGACAGCGCCTTCATCGCTAAATCAAAGAGGAACTTCAGCGGAATTGAAATTAGCTTCTTCCATACCCCGTCCGACTTCTTCTTCGCCGCCAACAGCCAACCCTTAACCGCCCCTCCCGCCTTTCCTAACCAGGTCTTTGGGTGAAGATCATGAATCAGCCGAGCCGAGCGGTGAACAAAATTGGTCAAGCGATTGGTACTATTACGAGGAATGAGATTAACTCCGGTTAGTTTCTTTGGTCCCCACTTATCCGCTAAAGCAATCGGGTGTTTCTCGAAGGCGCCACCGACGGTGTCCCAACCCAGTCGTTTCCACGTTTCGTTCCCCAGCAGCCAGTTTTTAGGGTGAAGATAAAAAAGAAGGCGGTTGAACTGCGCGAACCTTCCTCCATTTCTTAGGAGAACATCCATTTGGTCCTTGATATCCTTGATATGGATATTCTCCCAACCGTACCTCCCTAGCTCACTCGGATTTCTTGAAAAGAGGCGGCTGACACTATAAAGGTACTGCGCCCACTCGAACCCCTGACGGGGGGTTAATTTTGTTAACCATCTCATCGGTTTTCCGTCCGCGCCTAATATTAAGCTCTCAGCAAAACCCAGTTTTTTAAACGCCTCGCCGTTGATCCAGTTTTTGGGGTGGAGATAAGTTAAAGAACGGCCAAGTTGCGACAAACGCCCAGAGCGATGCACTACATTAACAGTGGTCTGTCCGCCCCTTAAATTAACCTCGCCGATTTCCCTGATCCAACCGAAATTTTCAAGGGCTCTGTGATCAAAAATATAGCGGTTGAATAAATAAGCCCCCCGGGAAAGACCGGCCACCCGGTTAAGAAAACCCGCCAAACGGCCGCCACCCTTAAACACCCGGGCTTTTGCCCGGATATCCGCCGGTGACATTTTCCACTGAGGCAGTAACCACTCCCGCCCGTCTTCGGTCAAAACCTTAAGACCGGAAACATGTTCATTTTGGCCGTTGATTAACGGCAGGCCAATCTTATCGCGGTAAATTCCTCCCTGCGTTTCCCAACCGAGGTGGGATAGTATTTTGTCGTCGAGAAGGATAGGGAGCGGGGCTAAGAGCGGATTGATAAAAGATAAACCATAACCCAGCGCCCCTTTCTTAATCACCTGAAAAACAGTCCCAAGCGCCCGCAGGTTTCCGGCGTTGGCCTTCGGCGTCCAAACGGTGGTGTTTTTAATTGCGCCTTTACCCTGCGAAAAAGGAACTTTAACACCCATGATTTCAATCCGGCGATCGTAAGCTAATTTTAAGCGCTCTCCTTTATCGTTATTAAGAACTAAATGGCCGAGTTGATCCGTTTCCTGGAACTGGTTCTGCGCAAAGTGGTTTAGAATATCTTTCTGATCGTTGGCGAAAGTAGGAGTAACGTGCTTCTCGTAACCCCAAGTAGTGTTCGGTTGCCAAACGTAGTCGTTAACTAAGTTGAATACTTTCTTTGGGGCGTTGGCGGTCAGCTCCATCACTCCATAAATAGGATTTTGGCGGAAATATGGCCCGAAGGCGGAATAAAAGACGCGGTCTTTAGCTGCCAACTTGACTGCTTTCTTTAACTCACCGGGAAAATCTTCTACCTTCTCGTAAGTAGTGATTACCCCCTTAATTCTTGTCTGCTTTAAAATGTTTTTCGGAAGTTTGCTGGTGAATTTTTCAAAGAAGCCTTTAGGAGAGTGGGGAGGACCGCCTCCGCCGGGTTTCTTTTTCGGCAGTGGCACAGGGGAACTTGTTGGAAAGGTGGTAGTTGTGGCCGGCATATTTCGTGCAAATAAATTGTAGCAGACCAATTGACTTCGCTCCACTACCACTCTAAACTGAAAGTATGGTTAAAAGTAACCCCCAATCAATCAGCAAAAAAGAACTTCAAAAGGAGTTGGCTGGACTGGAAAAAAAGATTGATAACATGCTCTCATATACTGGCAACGTCAAAAGGTACCTCGAGGGAGAGATTAATGCCCAAAGTAAATTGCTGGGGATTCGCGTTGATACATCCATTCTCGCCGCGGAGCGGCGAATCAATGAGCAAGCAAAACAATACCGCGATCAGATTCTTAACACCTTCGATAAATATCTTAGTGTGCCCGTGATTGACAAAAGAGTAAGTTCGCACTGATAATAGGTTAGGTCCTGCCTGATGAAACGAAAATTGTTTAGGTTAAAAGTTCTCCTACTTCTCGGTTTCTCCGTTTCCCTATTGTCCGTTTATCCCGTCCATGCTGTAGCCACCCCGGGCCCATCCACTCCCGCTCCTTCTCAATGTGATTCGAGTAACGGGATGACTTTTGCCTGTTTAGGGGAAGCGGTCAATTCCGCTATTCTTGGCGACGCTAACCGGACAAAAGAAAACCTTGCCCGCAACACCGCCGACCTCACCATCGCCCTATTAGCCTCCGTCAGCACTTTAATCTCCGGCACCGACAGCAACCCGACTCCAAATACAGGATATAACTGGCCACCCAATCCTTTTATTGAGGGCGGCGGGGCTCTCGGTCTCTTAGCTTCGGGAGTTAATAGTATTTACAAAAATCCTCCGACCCAAATGATCGATAAGACTGCCTTCTTCCGCGAAGCGCTCTCGAACAATATTCTTAACCCCAAACCGGCCTACGCCCAAGGTTTCGGCACTGATCTCCTTAAAGGTCTTGGCTTTATTAAACTTTGGACGTTATTCCGCAACATCGCTTATCTCGGGGTCGCCGCTGCACTCGGAATTTTTGGCCTGATGGTAATGTTCCGCGCTAAGGCTGACCCTCGAACCACGATCACTTTTCAAATGGCCCTTCCGCGCGTCGCTATGGCTTTGGTTTTAATCTATTTCAGCCTGCCGATCGCCGGTTTATTAATGGATATCGGCGAGGTTGGCTCGGCAATCATCAAGGGAATATTCTGCCCGGGCTGTACGATTGACCGGACAATCGCTTTCGCCGACTTGGGAAAAATGCTTAGTGACTTCACTTTTGTTGGTGGTAAATTACAGGTAAAAATCGATGACAAAATTAACTGGTTGATCGAAACCCTTCTCTCTCTCTTTGCTCTCTCCGTTGTCCTAAAACTATTTTGGACCCTTCTTTCCCGTTACGTAACTTTAATTATGCAGGCGATCCTCGGTCCGCTCCACATGGTAATCGGAATTATCCCCGGCCGCGACGACGCCGCCGGTCGCTGGATAAAAGAGATGCTGGTTAACGTCCTCACCTTTCCCGGAATGCTTTTCTTAATTAACATCGCTTACGTGGTCCTCGATAATAGCGCTCGAATTCCACTCCCGACTATCGTTATCGATCCTGCAGGTGGCGCCAATCCGCAACAAATTAATATTTCCGGAATGATGGCCCTGGGAATTCTTTCGATGGCGCCGAAAATCCCGGCGATGCTGGAGGAGATGTTTGACGTCGTTCCCGGAGCCCACACTTCCCGCGCCGGTGCTGATCCCGGTTCAATGATGAAGGGTATCCCCCTCGTCGGTAAGATGATGGGTTAATTTTAGGCAAAAAAAAGACTGCTGAGTCAAGGTTGTAAAACCTCTCATCAGCAGTCTCTTTACTTACCGTTGTCTCAGTCGTTCCAATGCCAAAGTCCGATGAACCAAAGGGCAGCGACAACGAAACCGCCCCAGGCTCCCAACCCCAACAAACCGTTCGATCCCAACAGAATTGCGTAAGGATCAACCGGAATTAACCAGCCGAGAGGGGTCGCCAAGATCATCATACTACCTACCAACGCGAGAATCACCAGATACAGAGACTGACTTATTGTCTTCTGCTCTGTCCCACGCCTGTCAGCTAGCCATTCGACGAGAACTGGAAATCCCCAGAAGATGCCCAGGACGTAAACTAACGTCGTAATCGCCATCTCCCAGTCCCAGCTCGCTAGCGCCGCGCCGATGGCATTCGAGGTATGGGCGGTCACCATGAACACTGCAAGGGTTTTCACAAACCCCAGCGAGTTCTTTTGGCGCAGCCAGACGTAAAACCCCACCACGATGCCGACCAGACCAAAGAACGCCCCGTAATCCGGTCCCCTGACACCGAAATCCAGTACCGCCGCGAGAAATTTCCACGCGGCCACTCCCGCAAAGTAACCGATCGCGGGGGGAAGGATCTGCCACAGCTGGAACTCCACGTCCATGATTTTATACTTCTTGGTTTCCAGCCGGTACTGCAATTGGGACATTCCCAACTGCCCAAGTGCTCGGCCACCATCGCCAGCCTTGGCTTTTTGAAGTGTTTTCAACTCCGAACTGTCCCACGGGTTTGGACTACTCACAGTAGCGCCTCCTTTACTAGCTCACTTCTGTTTTTTTCGAACCACGCGCTAACTGCCGTATGGAAAAGCTGTGCCTTCCAGCTATCTTCCTCTTTTCCCCCGGCGGCTGCGCGTATTCGTTTCAAGATGCCGCTGTCATTGGCCATGATCAGGCGAAGCCACAGCGCGGTCAGACTGACGTTTTCTTTCTCCACGTCAATCCCGCAGAGCCGCCAAATCTCTTCTAGCTCGACCAGCTCTTTCAGCCGGTCACAGCGCCAAGTGAACTCAACAGCCATCATCTTTTTTTCGTCTTCGGGGTCGATAACCAACTCGAACCCGATGTTGTGCAACTCATCAACCAACCCTTCGATACCGCAGCCCATCCCAATGGCCGTAAGAATGATTGCGTGAATATCGCTTCTATCATCCTTGTTAATTCCGAGACCACCGGTATGAGAGACTGTTAAACGGCGGGCGATTTGTTTAAGAACCTTATCAACCGCGACCTTATCATGTTCATAAAATCGCGTGATAATCTCGTGGATTCTGTCCACGAGTTCTAGATTCATGAAGCCGGGGGGGTAGAACCCGAAACCTTTCTCCACAAGACCATGGGCGTTGGCCTCCCGTGCGTTGTTCAACACCGTACACTTGGCCCACAAGACCATTTGGCAGTAGTCGGCCATCACTTGCAGCCGACCTTTCTTTTGCGACTTTTCCGGCTCCGGCAAGTGCAAGTACAGACCTTCTGCGATCAACTTACTTGCTGCCGCTCGGTAGAACGTTTCCGATCCGAACGCCGGATTGACATCGACCAGTTCTATCATGGCGTATAAAATACGCCAGATTCGCAACATCTTTGCCTTTTTCCCCGCCACCGTAAGATGGTTCCACTGCCACCCACTAGCGGATGCTGCCTTGTACACCGTTGCGAAAGTGAGGAGATTGTTCGCCGCATCGCGTTTGGCTTCTTCTTCCCACATCTCTGACGCGGCGTCGAGCAGAAAGCAGTAAAGATCTTCCCAAAACACCTTGTCAAAGTGGACGCTGCCACTCAGCGATTTCAAATCCACCTTGGAAGTAAAGATACCGGTCGGAAAGACTCCGCCCTGCTCTTTACCGGTAGGATCAAGCGCCGCTTTGATGTCTTTGAAGAACGTTTCGGAAACCGCCCCAGGGGTCTGATAAGTAACTCGTACCCTGGCAATCACCTGCTCGGTGGCGATCCGTCTAAAGGAGTTGCCGAAGTGCAACTTGAACCGCGCCAGCTGATTGAAATGCTGCTGTTTTCCCGGATCCTCCCAGCCCATGATATATATGTAATATTGGGCCAGGAACATCGGATCCATTCGCGGGTCCAGTGACATTTCTCGTCCGGTTTCCTCGTTCCGTAGCATCCACGGTGTACCTTGATCCGGTCTGCTCATTGGGTCGTAAACCCACGGATCAGTACTCTCGTCAATAATCTCCAAACCCAGGGTTCGGATATCAAGACGATTCCGCGGATTAACTTTGAAGAGGGTATTGTGCCGATCCTGATAGATGTCGTCCCGAAAAAGGAAGAAATCTTTGTCGTAGGGATCGAACATCCGAACGATCTCAGGAAAGACAGAAACACCGTTTGCCCTATACACCCCGGTCAGCGCCATCGCCATCACCCGGTAGAGCAACTGTCCTCGGGCAGTTGTTCCTAACGACGGGCCTAATTTCTCAACCATTTTCTGCACATCGGCGGTGAAATAATTCAACGCCAATAGTTGGTCGACCAGCCCTTCCTTTATGATCTTGTGCAAGGTCAGGATTGTATGCGCCCGCATCACGTCCGGCCATGGCCACATTACCACGGCAGTGTGCTCCAGTCCGGCGGCGAGCGCCTGCTCTTCCGGAATTACAAGAACGAACTTCGGAGCCGGATACTCTTTTGGTAGCCCATCAACAAACGTTCCCGTAAACTTAGGGGCTACTACGTCGAGATCTGGGTGGCCTTTGAAAGCTGGCTTCGCCGGCGGAATCCAAACAGGAATCTTCCGCTTCTGTAGATCACCAACGTTCTTGAAACTCTTCGGTAGAATCGCATAGGGTTCGTTTCTTTCGGCAATACCCTTCGCGATTCGAACAGCTTCGTCCACTTCCTCTTGTGCCGTTTCCTTGGTGATTTTCGGAAAGCGCTTTGCGACGACGACAAGAACAGGTAGTACCGTCATCGTCGTCGGAATCCCGCTTGCATCGCGGTACGGAATTTCCTTCGTTCCCAGACCTTTCTGCAGATTGTCCATGGTGCGATCGCGCTCGGTTAACCTGCGCGTCTCCCCATTAATCTGTAGGATTCGCGCTCCGTACGTTTCGCCATGAACTGCGTCCAAATGGGAAACGAGCAGATCAACATTTTCCGCAATCCCTTTTGCACTTCCCACTACAGCATTTAATGCATTCTTGAGTGGGTCGAGCACAGTACTTAATGTGGCCATTTTTTCCTCCTTTTAAGGTTGGCCCTTATTTTTGATTTTCCGATTATTCGTTCATCCGTTCCCGTTATCTCCATTCCTTTTTTTCCATCCTCAATCATCCATCTTCTATCATCCATCTATATAACCCACGCCGCGCGGAGAGTGTGTCTCTCCCGCCTCTGCCTTGTGGGTCTATTAAGTTGTCAATGAGCTACGAGTAATAAATAGTCATGGATTGTAATGAGCTCGTCGCGACACTCCTCGCGTAAAGCATTGTCATTACAACCCGTTACCACCCGTTACTACCTCTCTACTTCCCTTTCTTTTCCCCTTCCTAACGCCCTTTCCTCTTTCACCCCTACCCTTTAATTATACCACTTTTTCCGTACTATCGGTTATTATGACACCCACGGAGGCTGTGGCAGCGGGCTTTGTCTGCCGGTATAAAATATGACAACCACGCCATATAATCCAAAGTAGCCTTTCCCGACTTTTTTACCCCCTATACTACTATTATACCATTCTGACTATCGGATATAGCCTTCCAAACCAGTTCCTCCCTCC
>ERZ1292630.5682-Hain-H41-02um-R3-5682-length-10123-cov-6_pt1 | contig 10123 bp, 8 predicted proteins | sample MGYA00564408_ERZ1292630 | MGnify/ENA primary metagenome ERZ1292630 (study PRJEB36523, sample SAMEA6512641) | groundwater metagenome | collected 2019-01-08 | study: AquaDiva: Metagenomics assemblies of 32 groundwater samples
TCCAGTCCTTCGTCGCCTTCTGGATGTCCTCACCGACCTTCTTGGCGTTCAGACCGAGGGGGCCCACCTTGGGGGCGAGGGCCGCGGTGGCGGCAATTTCGCCTCCGACGCAGCGGACGATGATCGTCTTCTCCTCGTTGGGGTCGAACTTGGGCGGCATGAGGAAGGTGGGGAAGGGACGTGCGTGCTGCCCGCTGCGGTCAGAGAGGTGACGATGAAATGAGTTAAACACGTCACAACTGCGTTGTCTCCAGGAAATAGGTCCGCTGTCCCTTCGCATCGCACTGGTGTGCGTGGAGGTCCGCGCCGCTGCTTTCTTATTGAAGCACTCGAGGGGAGGATAGAGAGAACACACAAATGCGGAGGACGGAGACACCGCGGTGGGACCTACGCCGTGAAAGGCGCCACCCCGCCTACGCCGCCGCCGCCGCCGACGGACCTCTTCTCCTTCGACGGATGAAGAGCAGCAGCCAGAGGAATCGAGCGACCGCCCACGCCTTGCGACGAATGACACGGCCCCGAGCGCGGTGCACGCGACCTTGCAAGAGTTCGCCGATCTGAGACAGTTCGAGTGCGGTTAACGTGCAACCTGATACGGGGCGGTTCGCCGCGGCCGCCAGCACCAACTGGCGCGCGTCGTTCGCACGGCCGGTGCTGCCCGAGCCCGGTCCTGTGGGACTGGACACCACCGCGTCCAGGCCAGCTGTTTCGGGGGCACCCACGGCCATGATGGCCAGCATGTGCAGAAGCTTTTCTCCGACAAAAGGCAGCGACCAAGAAAATGCGTTCATGAAGTTCGGCAACACGTACGGGTGCGGCACGGAGTGGAACTGACGGATGTGCAGCGTCTTGTCGACAATTTGTAGGATTGCGGCCTTGTTGTCGTACTCGCAGTAGTTGGGCGCCGAGAAGATGCAGAGCACGCTCGGCAGGCCGGTGTCCCGCACTTTGCGAAACATGCGGAACCCCTCCTCTTGCACTTCGTGTGCGCGAATGATACATTTGAGGTCGTTCTCGCGCAAAAAATGGCACGCGGCGGCGTGGGAGAAGACGTAGGAGCAGCCCCGCATCTCGTTGGGAAGGTACAGCGCCGCGGGGCACAGTTGCTCTTCCTCGTCCTCCATCGGATCGGACCACAGAAGGTCGCACATCGCTCCACGCATCGGGGGCTCCTCGTAGCGGTAGATCTTGTCGATGTCGGCAAGCGTCGCCGCCTCGGGCGACAGGCCACCGTGTAGACACAGGAAGGTGTCCGACACGACGGCGGCTAGCGGGAGGTTGTCAAAGGCGAGCATAAAGCGGTCGTACACGTCGCTGCTGTACTTGTGCAGGCACTCCTCCTCGAAATTGAAGTAGCGTGTCAGGTGCCGGCTCTCGTGGTTGCCGCGGAGCATCCAGAATCTCTTCGGGCAAGCAACTTTGCACGCGAAGAGCAGCAGCGTCACCTCGCAGGAGAAGGAGCCCCGGTCGACGTAGTCGCCAAGGAAGAGGTACTGCCGCGCGTCGTCCTCTGGATCGCCGCCCAGTCGGAACAAGGTCAGCAAGTCGTAGAACTGGCCGTGCACATCGCCGCACACTGTCAAGGGATCGCGCAGGTAGAGCACGTTCGGCTCTTGGCGCAACACGTCTGCCGCGCCGTTGATCAGCTCGATCGCATCGGCGATGGACAAGGTGCCGCCGGCGGCGAAATGGTCGCGCAACACCGCAGGGCGCGGCAAGCCAGTGGCCACGTCGAACACTTCCGCTCGGGTGAGTGGCTCCAACGGCGGCGGCTGGACGCCGGGGACGGAGCGATCTGACCACATGCGTCTCTCAAGGGTGGGTGAGGGGACAGCGGTGGATGAGACGCGGTTCTCGTCTGATGCAACAAAGCAATCAACCGGTCCACGTGAATTGCTCTCCCTCGTTCCTCTCGGGGGGTGTCGGCGGAGGTCACCGGCAAGCTGCGCGTGTCATACGTGCCTTCGGGCACAATCTGAGACAACACCAAAATGTCCTCCTTCCGTCGACCCGGGATCGGTTGTCGCACGAAAGATCATCGCCGAGAGCAGAGCAGGACGCTGTGTGGATGTCGCCCTCCACCCTCGATCAATATCCCCGAGCCGAGGCGTCCGCTCAGTGACGGGCTGGCGTGTTTCTAACGCGTGCCCGTCGAGCAATGCGTGTCCAAACTTCAGGCGCTTCGTTACGACCAGCTCGCCACCCAGTCATGCATACTGGCGGCAACGAGCACTGGCAGACTTGGAAATGGGGTCGCCGCCGCCGCGCCGGGGAGTGGGCCAGCTGCTTCCGGGACAATGAGCCCCGGAACGACATCGGGCAGCGGAGGGAGCGACGGGATCGCACGGATGAGGTCACCGAGGAGGAGGGCGGCGGCGGGCTGTCCCGGCGGATGATGCGCCAAAGTGTGACCACGCTCGGCGGACGACATGATGATTCGATGAATCAAAGGTGGGCACACACAGCGCTGGAAAGGGAGAGGCAGACGCAGACACATCATCGACACAGCAACGAGCCGGTAGGAACAAAAGGCTCGGAGGAGGGTACGTTTCGTGATGAATCCTACGCAGAAATCATCGTCGCATTCCTGTCTCACGCGGCGCCCCTGAACCAGCCCGTCGCGGGCACCGCACTGGAATCACCCGCGCCGGCCTCGGCGGCGGCCCTCGCACTCTCGTCGACACTCAACGTCCGCTCGTAGCGCAGTTCCACATGCTCTCCGCGCGTCATGACCTCGGCGTAGTGCGTCGGCGAAAATCGCTGGGTTGGGTTACTGCTGGCGCTGCGACCACGGTTCACCTTGCGTTCCGTTCCCCGATCCCCTTCGCGTTTTTCCCTTGTGTCGCGCGCGGCGCCAATATTTGGGCCTTCCACGAGGATGAGGGCCTCTCCGACGTGCACGAAGGGCTTGTCGGACTCAGTTGAAATAGGCAGCTCGGCGAGCGGGTCGCCGTCAATCAGGACCCTGACTGGGTGCACCGCGGCCACATGTCGGTCCAACGTGGACTCAAGCGCTTTAGGGGCACCGAATGAAATCACGTTCCGCACATCGGCCCCTTTGCCGTGCAGCAGCAGCGCGACGAGGAGCGCCACCGCGCCGCCGATGCCGTGGCCGGCGACGATCGTGCCGCGGCTCTTGTGGATCGACGACTCATCGCTCAAGACGTCGACCACGCGGCTAGCGAGCCGGTACCAATCGGCGTGCGCCACCGTGCCCCGGGAGGTGTCCAGCTCGATCGTCTCCAGGCGGTCGACCGCATCCGCCAGTTCGTCAGAATCCTGACTTAGATTATCCACTTTTCGCTGGGCCGCGAGCAGTCGTTTCGCTCCGGCGACGGACCGCCACGGTCGGCTGCGAACGTAAATGCTCTGCTTTTGCAGCTCTTCATCGATTTCGACACCGATGTGGAGGCCGCTGCCAAGATGAAAAATTTCCGACTTCGTGTTCCCGCGGTCTTGCGACAGCAGCGCCCGCAACGCGTCGTCTGACAAGTCATCGCGATGAACGACGCACAGCTGTTCCGCGTACTTGACGAGTGCACGCTGCATCACGCGATTCTGCTGCTCCTCGGTCGCGGCATCGTCCGCCTCCTTCCGGTGGTCGCGTTGCTCGCTGAACTCCAGCATCGGGAGCAGGGCACCGGTGACGGTCGCCATGTAGGCTTCGTTGCCGGCGCCCAGGAGAGCGCCGTTCAGCATGTCGACCAGCGTTTCATCCGTGGCTGCGGCGGTGAAGACGCTACAAAGCCTCTCTACTTGCGCAGCGGTCGCGAGCAGCTGACGGTGACGAAGCGGGCGACGGCTGTCGGGATCGACGGTCGCCTCCGATGCCATGGTGGCCGCGGCCTGCCGCCGAAAGTCCCGTCGCACGCGCTGTAGGAGTGCACCGGATGAGGAAAGCGCGCCGCTAGATTCGAGCTCCACGGCCGCACGGAGCAGCTTTCGGTACAGGCGTCCGACTTGGCTCAACCCAGCGGTGTCCCGTCGACGACTCGTGGTCCGTTTCATTCCCGGCTTCCGGGCTGGCACTTTTTCGGCCGATCGCACCGGACTAGCGACTTTCCCGTCACGCCTCGGCGGGACGAGCGGGAGTTTCAGAGCTGCGGGTGTCGCCGTTTTCGTGGCCGATACACCGCCACTGCCGGTCGCGCGAATCACGGCGCCCTTTACGAGGCGTGCCACCACGGCAGCAGTGACACGCTTCGGCGACATGTTCGCTGCTGCGAGGCAGTGTGGATGAAACGCTGGAAGGGGTGTGGGCCTTTGACAACGCGACGCACAGCTTTCACTCACGTTCGCGACCTTGTGAGGGGGAATCCACCTCGTACGTGTTCAACGCAACAGTCTTTTCCCCCTGCTCAGTCTCCCGTTTCTCGCCGGTCGTTTGCAATCGCTGCGTCGCGGTCGCGCTTCCGGTGACCGTCGCCCTCGGAACCTCGCTCTCGCCGAGGCGCTGCGTTTCCGAAAAACGGGGAGGTCTGCCAGCCCGCGTCGCTTTGTGACGCGGCGTGGCAGCACGCGGCCCATAGCATGTCCAAGTTCAATGGATGTTCGGGCAGTAACCGAAGCTCGAAACTCGACATCAGCAGGTCGTGGGCGGCACAGGTGAATCCGACTGGCCACTCAGTCGGCGAGTGAGTCAGGCTTGTCCCCGTGGTGGGCATGGAGGCGCCTTCGTCGAAGTCCGCGGCGGCATCGGTGCCGCCTGCCGTGAAATCTGGATCGATTTGCAGATACAGAGTTGAAGATGGTACGGCGATATCGGGCGGCATTTGGGCGTGCAGCATCACCGACGCAATGTCGATGCTGTAGTGCCACGGCTGGCGAGGTGGGAGCCCGGACGCGGGGTGGGGCGCATCGATGTCCCCCTCGGGGAGCGGGGCAAGGCAAATGGACGCCTCCGTGACGACGGTGTAGAAGCGACCTACAAGGGCATCGCTGTCGCCGAAAACGACCGCGGTCCCCGTTGCCAACTGCGGCGCGGCCGCGGGACCAGTGGTGGTGCCGCACCCCCTAATCGGACCTTCGACGCGCTTCATTGTCCTTTCGTACGTCCGAAATCGAGTCGAGAGAGTCTACAAGAAAGCTATCTGCGCTGTGGTGGTGGTGTGATGCGACATCCAAACAAACGCCGGTGCTCCTTCACTCATCATAGAGGTGCGTGTCTGACCAGCAACCGCCGTGGTTGGTCAGTGAGCATCCTGAAAATGTGCTCATCAGCTCGCGGAAGCCAACTCGGCGGCGAGGGTGGCTGACAGCTCCGGACCCAAAGATTCCCAGAGGCGACGGGCCGCGTCACCTGACGGCGGACCCATTGCACCTCCTGCAGGGCGCGCTAATGCTGCTGGTGCCGCTCGTTGCTGTGATCGGCGAAGGAGCGCGTTGGGCTCCACCAGGGCCGCGCCGCTGCCGGCGACATCGCCGTCGCCGCTCCTCGACGCTGATTTCCACCCTGACGCGCTGCCGTCGGTCAACGCCTTGGACCACTTCGATTCGAGCCGTTCGATGGTGGCGTCCCGGGCCGCTAACTCCGACCGCAGCCGGGCCTGGACGCGTTCCAGCGTCTCGCAGCGTCGGGTGCGTGCGTCAAGCTCCGCCGACAAGCGTTGAATTGTGGCATGCGCTGCCGCCACCTGCCCTGGCTCCACGTTTTTTGGCGCCGTTTGAGCAGCCACTCGTTCACAGGCGGCATCATTTCCAGAACGATCCACAGTCGTTTGCGTTGTCGCTGCACGACGGCTTACGACAGGTGGGGACTCGGGCACCGCAGCTCCTGAAGGTACGGCCAGCGCCTCCCCTGAGGTGGCTATTCGGCCGTGTGGTCGCGCATCATCACTCGCTCGATGACGCAGCAAACTGAGCGCGCAGTCATTAGCTCCGGCGAGGTGGTCGAGCGCGAGCGACGAGGCCCCCACCACCGCCGTCAGGTACAGTTGCTCACGCTGCTGCTGCGACACCATGTCGGCGAGCCGGCCGTTGGTCTGCGACAGCCGGTGCAGCCGCGATTCGAGGTGGCCCAAATTTTCCGACGTCAGTAATTCCTCGATCCGACGCAGCGCCTGCTGGACCTCCTCGGGGGGCGGCGCCGCTGCCCTCGCAGGATGAACGATGTCATCCGGCGACGTCGGAGGCAACGCTGGTGGCGCGTCACGCCGCTCTCCGTCCGCCGGATGGCATTCCACGCCGCTCGGCTGCGTGGGAACGCCCCAGCGGTGAGGCGGGGGTTGCGTTCTCTCCTTCAATTTGGCGGCGACGAGGCGACCTGGCCTGGGAACCTCAGGGAACGACCGGCCCGCTGCCATACAACGTACGACGCGGCTTTCTGTCTGTGGTCAATCCCAACAACGACGACCCTGCAACACACAGTCGCATTGTCACAAGTGTGACACAAGTCCGTGTGGGTATTACAACTATCGAATCCGAAGCCGATCGGTGCGTGATGGTACAACTACAGGTGGAAGAGGAATGGAGAGGAGAGCTCACGTCAATACGAAGGTGCAAACGCGGCGCATACCGTACCATAGAGGATTCGATTCTCCTGGAAGTACGGAGCACGGCGAACGGTGTTGGCACCTGCGAACAACGAGTCGGTCGAAGCTTCAATCCGTCGCGAAGGGGGCGTTCGGGCGGTACGTCGCGTCGACGAGCCTCGGCACATGCGGCCTTGGCTGAGGAGCGGCCACCGGGTGCCGGACGAAGCGCACGGGCGGCGAGATGCCCTCCCGAGCCGTTGGATCGAACAGCGACAGGGAGTCACCTGCCTTTGGATGCACGTGGCGCTTGCCTGGCGCGGCGGACGTACACCCAGGTGCGGCGGCGTCAATTGGCGTCCCTGCCGCGATTGGATCCGACACGGCGTCGCCTCTTGCAGTAACGTGGCGGCGGCCCGACGCGCGCGGGGTCGTTGGGCCGGCCGCGCTGCCGGCGGCGGACGAAAGGGGTTGCTGCCAGAGGACACTGGCCATCTCAGTGCCCGAAAATTGAGCCTGTCCTGCGGACAGCGTTGTCTTGCCCGAGACGGCCTGTCGGTGCCACATTTCTTCCATGGACACACCGGCTCGGGGCACGGGGCCGTCACGGCGGCGAGAGGGCGATAGCGAAGGGTGCTGCTGCCGCTCGCCGGCGAGGCTGCGCACAAGGGCGACAGGGGGGGTCGACGATGAACTGGGGACCGCCAATGTGGAACGTCTGCTGGCGCGCCGTCATGGTTTGTGCTCGAGGAGAGTAAAATGGGTGTGGGTTTGTGGGTTAGCTCTCTTTGCAAAAACGGCAACGCGATAGTGATGAAGGCATGCGACGAGCAGAACAGAAAACAACCTCTCCCTGATGGCAGGGGAGGTGAGAAAGGCGAGAGGGAAGGTTTTCCACTGCCTTCTAACGCAGCGCAGAGCTTACTCGGCCGGCCGAGGCCGCAGGGGCCGCAACTGCTCTTCCAGCACCCCCCACTGGTCCATGAAGTACGTCCAGTAGGCCGCCGGTTTCCCGCTACTCTCGGCAGAGTCTGACAAAAGTAGTCTCGCGGCCATGTCGCCGCCACCCGCCCCCACCTGGTGGCCCGGTGCCGGCTGTGACCGCGCGGCCTCGTCGACTCGCCCGCTGAGCGACTGCGACCAGAAGGGGCCGTCGGACGCGGCGCGAAGCACCCCCGCGGACGCGGCGGGGGGGAGCGGCGCCGGTATGGGCTCCGGCCGCACCACCGTCGGCGACGGCCAGGACCACCAGATGTGCCCGCTGGAATGAAACACGTACCGCGTCGCCTGCGCCGGAGGCGCGGGATGGCTGCCGTACGTCGCGGGGTGGGCGGCGGCGGCGGGCGGCGGGGGCGTGGCCACCATCCACCGCTCCTCGGTCACGGTGTGCGGCACCACCTTCGCGAGCGCGCGGAGGGCCGAGGCCAGCAGCGCAGCGTCCACGAGGCCGACTTTGGTGCAAAAGGTGCACTGCAGCCGGCAGTAGTGCGCCGTCTCTTCGTGGAGTGGGGCGCGCATCGGGCCGTTCGTGATGTACTCCCAGATGGCGCCGCTCGCTGGGATGAAGAAGGTGCGCCGGACGACGAGGTCTTCGATCGTGACGGTGCCCCGGGCAAGATCTTGGTCCAGCCTCGGGTCTTGCAAGCAGCGCTGCAGCAGCGGCGGCCAGCGCCGGTGCAACACGAACGTTTCCAGCTCAGCCACCTCTGCGGCGAGCGACAAGTTGCTGTTCAGCAAGTGATCAAGCTCGGCTTCCTCCTGTGCGTGTTTTTCCTCCGTTTGCGACCGCGCCGCGTTGGCGCCGCGCGCGTTCGCCTGCGGGTGCAATCTCGGCGGGCTTTGCGCCAGCAACCGTTCCCCTTCCGCCAGCAACGCGGGCACGCTGGCAATCGCGGCCTCGTTCGAGCGCTTGACTCCTCCGACCACGCTCGTGGAACCCGCTGTCGATCCGGAAGCTGACGTGGCCAGCGAGCTGGTCGAATTCGACCGCGAGTCACGCGTGACGGCCGTGGCGTCGATAAGTGCGCCGCCGCCACGCAACGCCGACGGTAGCGGCTTTGACGCCGCATCGCCAGTTGGCTGCACTCCGACGGTGCTGCTGGGGTTGCTGCCGGGAAGGGCTGCAGCGGGCACCGCCGCCACCTGCAACGGCGGCGTCAGAAGAAAGGTGATCTCGTCAAAATAGTCGTTCGGCGCCTTCGGGTACGTGGAGAGCAGCCGCTGAAACAGCACCTTGGGGTGGTGTTGGTAGACATCGTAGATGTCGGGCACCATGTACTCCTTGGCAGGGCAGTAGGTTCGGTAGAATTCTCGGAGCTTTTGGAGCACCACTTCCCGCCGTGCATGGCTGTTGGTGATCAGCAGCGACGGGGCCGGCGGCGATGACGAAGGAACTGTCGACTGGGAGGCGGAAGCCACGCTGCTGCCCGTGCGACTAAGCGCGGGGGTGGCTGCCAGGTGACTCGGGCCGTCACTAGGATCGACGAGGGTCACCGTACGGCGGCCCCGAGGCGCCGCCATCAGTAATTGAAAGACGGCGCGGGATGAGAGGGCCTGCAGGGGGGAGAAGGAAGGGGAGAGATGCGCCATCGAGCAAACCGTCGCGCGGTGGCTTCGTGGTGGCGGGACAAACATTGACCATGCGGGATTCGCATTCGCCCTTGGCAGAAAAAAAAAACATCTGAACCCAGCAGAGTTGTGTGGTCGAAAACTCCACCCCTCGTCTGAGCCACGATCGATCGTGTCGGGGAAAGGGGAGGTGTGGGGGAGACGTCACTTCCGGCATCGCTGGGCGACGTCGACCACATGCGGCCACCAAAGCGCCGGCACGGGCGATTGCCACAGCGACAGGCGGCAAAGGTCCAACTGCTTCATCAGCGCAAAGCGCTCCGCCACCTCCGACGAAGGGAGCGGTGTCGAGTAGTCCTCTTCGAGGCCTACGACCATTTGGTAGGGCTTGAGGTACGTCTGGCTGAAGTTGAGCGCGGCCGCAAAGTCGGTGTAGTGATAGGCGTACGTGTTCATGGTGCTGAGTTGGTTCGTCGTCGTGAGCCCCAGAAGCGAAAAATCCCAAACGTCGTTCCAGGTCGCAATGTCCGCGCTCACAGACAGCCCTTCGCGGTTGAGGTCGGTCGTGACGTGCGACAAGAACAGTGCGTAGGTCGCGGCGTCGTACTCGGTGCCCGCGGCGTTCGGTTCGAAGTCGAAGTCCACGCCCTTCGCGCCAAGCGCCTTGAGCCCAGCGATCAATGCTGTGATGAAGGCATATGGATTTTGCCAAAGCGTGCGCATGCGCGACAGATCGACGGACGTGACCATCATGATGGGAAGGTAGCCGGACTGCGTCACGTTGGAAACAATATCGCTGAAGCCGTTGTCGATGAGGGCCCCGCCGTCGCCGAGGTCCCAGTGCTCCATGGAAACGTGCGTGATGGCATCCCCGTGGGCTTTGACGTCGGCGAGCTGCTGAAGCGAAGCGGCGCGATCGCTGCCGCACCGTTCGAGGCAGAACCACACCTGCGCAAAGTGGCGTTCAGCCGCCTGAACGGATGTCCCGTCGAACGTCAAGAGACCGACGATGACGATGAGCGACGTCGCCTTCATTCGTCGGTCAAGCAAGGGCAAGTGGGGGGACGTGTCAAGCTAGGGCTAGG
>ERZ1292630.5688-Hain-H41-02um-R3-5688-length-10119-cov-5_pt1 | contig 10119 bp, 12 predicted proteins | sample MGYA00564408_ERZ1292630 | MGnify/ENA primary metagenome ERZ1292630 (study PRJEB36523, sample SAMEA6512641) | groundwater metagenome | collected 2019-01-08 | study: AquaDiva: Metagenomics assemblies of 32 groundwater samples
CTTCCGGCGTCGGAGGACCCGCGCGATCAGGAGATTGCCGACTTCGTGCGGACGGTCTTCAAGACCCTCGGTAATCAATTGCGCACGGATAGCGCCTCGGCGCCGAAGTCCGGCTTCGATCAGGCGCGGCTCGATCTGCTCGATGCGGTCATGAAGGGCTTCTCCGTCGGCGAACTGTTGTGGGCCATCCGGTCCGACGGCCGCGTGGGGCTGGATGAAATCAAAGGCCGCGATCCGCGCCGGTTCGTGTTCGATGTGGAGAATCGGCTGCGGTTGCTCACGCTCAAGAGCGCCGTCGACGGCGAGGAGCTCCCCGCCCGCAAGTTCATCGTGCTCACCTTCCGCAAGAAATACGACAACCCCTACGGCGCCGGGCTCGGGCAGCAGCTCTGGTGGCCGGTCTGGTTCAAGAAGCACGGCATCAAGTTTTGGGCCACGTTCATGGAGAAATTCGGCATGCCCACGGCCGTCGGCAAATATCCGAGCGGCACGAAGAAGGACGCCCAGGACGCCCTGCTCGGTGCGCTGCGCGCCCTGCAGCAGGAGACGGCGATCAAGATCCCGGAGGGCATGACGATCGAATTGCTCGAAGCGCAACGGACCGGCTCGCTCAATACCTATGGCGACTTCACCGCGCTGATGAATGCCGAGATCTCCAAGGCCGTGCTGGGCGAAACCCTCACGACCGAAATCGGCCAGACCGGCGGCGCCTATGCGGCCTCGAACACGCACAACGATGTGCGGACGGAATTGGTGAAGGCCGATGCGGATCTCCTCTGCGAAGCGATCAACACGCAGGTGATCCCGCCGCTCGTCGCCTACAACTATGCCGGCGTGACGGCCTATCCCGCCTGCTGGATCCGCTGCGAAGAGGAAGAAGATCTGACGCAGCTCGCCACACGCGATCACACGCTCGCGCGCGAGATCGGCCTGCCGATCGGCAGGAAATATTTCTACGACACCTATGGGATTCCCGAGCCGCAAGGCGAGGAGGAGCTCGTCGCGCCGCCGGCAAACCAGCCTGCCGCGCCGGGCGCACAGCCTCCGATGGGACCGGTGGATAGTTATCGGCTGATGGAAATGCAGGAAGCCCTCCTGCGCATTGAAGGGCGGGTGAACGCCTCATGATACTCAGCGCTCAGCACCCAGCACCCAGCACTCGCGCCGGGCGTCTCGATCCGGAACGCGCCGCCGTGGCCGGGATCGATGCGATCGAACAATTGGCACAGGCCGCACTCCGGCGCGCCTTGCCGATCTATCGCCCGGCCATTGATCGTCTGCTGGACGAGATTCGCTCTCTCCCCTCGCTTGAGGCCGGATTCGCGCGGTTCCCGCAAGGGTCGCGGCAAGTGCTACCGGGCTTGTCCGAGCTGGTCCATCGATTGCTGGTCACGGGCGAGCTGACCGGGCGCGCGACGTTCTTCGAGCAGGCGCAACAGCAAGTCGCCTTTGCCGAGAGCGATATTCCGGAGGGCTTCGACTTCGAGCCGCTGCCGCCGGTGGAAGCCCTCAAGTTTTTCCGCCGCAAACTCCCGGTGTCAGATAGCGCATTCCAGGCGATGGACGCCCGGATGCGCCTGGCGGCCTTCCGGATCGCCGGCGTCGAAGAGGCAGCGTTGGTCGCAGCCGTGCGCGATCAGCTCGATCGCGCCATCACCGGCCAACTCACGCTCGGGCAATTTCTCAAGGAGGCGCCCGCGCTGTTCCAGGCAGCCGGCGTTACGCCCACCTCGCGGCATCATCTGGAAACCATGTTCCGCACCAACACCCTCACGGCGCTCGGCGCGGGCAAATGGACTGAGGCGCAAGATCCGGAGCTGGCCGACCTGTTTCCGCTCTATCGCTACAGCGCCATTCTCGACGACCGCACGCGCGAGGACCATGCGGCCATGCACGGCTTCACCGCGCCGTCCGACGATCCGACCTGGGGGTCCTGGTGGCCGCCGAATGGATTCAACTGCCGCTGTACGACGGTGCCGCTGTCGTCGGCCTATATCGATCGCCATCGCGTGCGCGAGAGCCGGGCGAATCATCCGGCGCGGACGGGACAGATGCAGCCGGATCCGGGCTTCCGGACGAACCCACAGGCCGCGCTGGATCAATGGGCGAGCGAAGCGTGAAACGTAAGACGTGAAACGAGGGACAGGAGTACGGACATGCTGACCGATTGGATCGCGATTTTCAAAACGGGTACCCATACCGACGGCGCCGGCCAGACCCGCACCTGGACCGAGCAGGATCTCGATCGCATCGTGGCTCAGTTCAAGCCGGCGGAGCATGAGCCGCCGGTCGTCATTGGGCATCCGTCGACCGATGCGCCGGCCTTCGGCTGGGTCGCTGATGTGAAGCGCGAGGGAGCCCTGCTCTATGCGCGCCTCAAGGATCTCGTGCCGGAGTTCGTCGATCTGTTGAAAGCCGGGCGATTCAAGAAGCGGTCGATCGCGCTGTATCCGGATCTCACCTTGCGCCATGTAGGATTTCTGGGGGCGATGCCGCCGGCCGTGAAGGGCTTGCCCGATGCGCAGTTTGCCGCAGGGACGTTCAGTGAAGTGAGCCTACAACCAGAGGAGGAGACGATGGACGAGAAGATGAAAGCGTTTTTTCAAACCTTCCGCGAGATACTCGGCTTAAGTGGGACGCCGACGACCGGGACCGACAAGCCGGCCGACAAAACCTCAGCCGAGTTCGCCGAGCGCGAGAAAGCGCTGGTGGATCGGGAGACCGCGATCAAGGCGCGGGAAGAGGCCACGGCCAAGGCGACCGCGCAGACGGCGCGCCAGCTCAAGGCCGCCGAGATCCATGCTTTCTGTGAAGGCCTGAAACAAGCAGGCAAGCTCCTGCCCGCCTGGCAGGAGATGGGCCTCGAACGGTTCCTGCTCGAACTGCCCGGCGAGGCCACGCACACCTTCGCCGAGGGCAAGGCGGCGCAAACCGCACAGGCCTTCATGCAGTCATTCCTGACGGCGCTGCCGAAGATCGTCGAGTTCGCCGAGAAGGCCAAGGCCGGCGACAAGGATCCGAAGACCGGCGCCGCGACGGACAAGAAGGCCTGGGCCGCGCAGGAGTACGCCCGGAATACGGAGACGTACCAGCAGCTCAACGTGAGCCCTGAGATGCTCGAAGCGATCGCGCCGACGAAATAGCGTCAAACGTGAAACGTGAAACGCCGACAGATCACTGATTAACGAGAGGAGTCAGACATGGCAGCAGCATCCAGCAACCGCAACACTGAGCGAAAAGATCCGGGCTACAAGGCTTATCCGGTCTTGGCCTCGACCAGAATTTACAAGGGTACGAAGGTCGCGATCGATAGCGCCGGCTATGCGACACCGGCCACCAACGCCGCGGGCAAACGCGTCGTCGGGGTGGCCGATGCCGAGGCCAACAACAGCGCCGGCGCGTCCGGGGCCATCAACGTGGTCGTAAAGGAAGGGGTCTACAAATTCGCCGCCTCCTCCATCACGCAGGCGATGGTCGGGCAGATGATGTACGTCGTCGACGACCAAACGTTCGACGAGGCCATCGGCACCGCCGGCATCAAGGCCGGCCGGCTCGTCGAGTTCGTGAGCACGACCGAAGGCTGGATCCACGTCAAGGACCAGAGCATCGGCGCGGTGACGGCCAATGCCGACGCGACCTATGGGCAGCCGGAAGCCGATCTGATCAATGAACTGAAGGCCGTGCTCAATTCCAACGTCGCCTAGCGACGGCGCGACGACGGACGCAACAACGATGATGGTTCATTTTGACAAGGAGGATCACATGGAATGGGTGAATGGAATCAGGCGGCATCTGCGAGCCGTCGTGGCTGTCATGGCCCTGGTCGTCGCAGTGATCGGGTTCGGCGGGCCTGCCGGCGCGGTAGGCCTGCAGGTGGGCGGCGGAGACGACATGGTGCTGATGGCGGCGCCGCATGAGGGGACGGCCTCCAATGCGGACCTGTTCTGGCTGACACTCTCGCTCCTGGCGATCGGCGGCGTCGTCACGAGCGATTTCTTGTCGGGCGTCTTCACCGGATTCAAAGCCCTGTTCACCACGGGCTTTGCGGCGATCCGCCCGCAATGGACGCGCGTGGCGATGGAGGCCCCCTCGACGACGGACGGCGAAACGTATAACTGGCTCGGCGCCGTCACGGCCATGAAGGAATGGATCGATACGAAAGTCGCCGCGGGATTGTCGGCCTTCAACTATACGATCCGGAACAAAGACTGGGAAGCCACGCTTGAAGTCGACCGCAACACCTTCGAGGACGACAAGCTCGGGATGATCATGCCGAGGATCAACGACCTATCGGCGGAGGCCGCGCGCCATCCGGACGAATTGATCTCTTCCCTCATCACCGCGAATGGCCTCTGCTATGACGGGCAGAACTTCTTCGATACCGACCATTCCGAAGGCGCCTCCGGGGTGCAAGCCAACACCGCCGGCGGCAGCGGCGTCACGGTCGCCAACATTACGACCGACTTCCGTGCGGCGCGCGCGGCGCTGATCTCCGTCAAGGACGATCGCGGCAAGCCCATGATCAAGAACCTCGGCCAGGACGCCATGGGCGCACCGAACGGCATCTGGCTCGTGATGTGCCCGCCGGCCATGATGGGTGTGTTCGAAGAGCTGATGAGCGCATCGGTCATCGCCCAAACCGAGAACGTCCTGAAGGGCGCCTTCTCCCTCTGGGTGAATCCCTACCTCACCGACGTCAACGATTGGTATCTGTTCTATGTCGGCTCGCCGATCCGGCCGCTGATCATGCAGGTGCGGAAGCGTCCGGAGTTCGTGAGCCTGCAGGATCCGAACAGCTCCGAGTCGGTCTTCTTCCGGAAGAAGTTCTACTTCGGCGTCGAGGCTCGCTACAACGCGGGCTATGGGCTCTGGCAGTTCGCCTATCGGACCACGAACACCTAAGCGTGAAACGTGAAACGCAAGGCTGACAGGCAATCTGACCGGCGCGGGGATCGGCCCCGCGCCGAGGGGACATGAAGGAGGAGACGATATGTCGACGTATTATGTGAAGGTGAAACCGGGCCATCCGACCGGCGTGCGCCGGCGCTCGGGCCTGACGTTCACGCAGGACGAGTCGATGATCTCCGAGGACGCGATGACCGATGCGATCCGCAAGGATGCCTGGTTGCAGGTCCGCGTCGTCGGCGAACCGCTGACACCGAGTGTCAGCGTAGTCGGCAGTGCGCAGAAGGACGAGGAAGAGGACGGGCAGGCAGCGTCGGGCGCCGAAGATGTCGCGGACGAGACGTCTTCGCGACGCGGGCGGAAGAAGAACGTTTAACGTTTCACGTCTCACGAGGGTGCGATGGCCTACTCGACCCAAAGCGATCTCGAAAAGCAATTGCCGAACGAGCTGCTCGTGCAGCTCACCGACGACGATGGCGACGGCGTGATCGACAGCGGGATCGTGCCGGAGGCGATCCAGAAAGCCGACGACGAAATCAACGCCTATGCGGCGACGCGCTATACCGTGCCCTTTGCGCCGGTGCCGACGCTGATCAAGGCGCTGTCGGTCGATCTATCGATTTGGAATCTCTATGCGCGCCGGGGACGGGAGAATGAGACGGTGACGAAGCGGTACGAACGGGCGGTGCAACTGCTGCGCGATCTCGCCGCCGGACGAGCCTCCCTCGGAGAAACACCGGGCCCGGCCCAGACCGAAGCCGGGTTGCCGGAGTCGACGACGACCGTGAGCGATGAGCGGATCTTCACCAAAGACACGCTGGGGAACTATTAACCATGGTCGCGATCAGGATCCGGACCGACACGACCGGCGCCACGCTGATGCTCGGGAAGCTGGGCGCCGCCGTGCGCAATTGGAATGTGCCGCTGCGGGCCTTCGGGCGGATCCTCGTGCGGTCCATCACGGAAAACTTCGAGGCGGAGGGCCGCCCGAAAGCCTGGCGGCCCTTGGCGGAGGCGACATTGTTCAGCCGGCTGGGCGTCGGCCGGCTCGTGGGGAAAAAGGGCAAGGAATTAAAGCGCGCCCAGAAGCGGCTGGCCAACGTGAAAATCCTACAGGATTCCGGCGTGCTCAAGAATTCGCAGCGCGCCGAAGTGTCGAACAATACGTTGCGCGTCGGGCCGACCGGACCGGCTGCGCTCTATGGCCGCATTCACCAGTTCGGCGGCAAGGCCGGCCGCGGCAAGAAGACCACGATCCCGGCGCGGCCGTTCCTCGTGGTGCAGGACGAGGACCTCATCGAGTTGAAAGATCTGATGACCGACCACATTGAGAAGCAGATCAAGGGATAGATGGCAAATCTCACACTCATCACGATCGAAGACGCGCTGCTCGCGACGCTGCGCGAGAGTCCGACACTCGGCCTGCTGAAGCATGGCGGCTATTGCCGCACGATCGAGAGTTATAGCGGGCAGTTCGAGTTGGCGCTCGACGAGGTGATCGTGCTCTATCCCTGCATCTTCGTCGCCATGGCGGAGGAAACAATTTCTCCGCTCACGCACGGCGGCGATGCCGATGTCTCGCCCTCCACCTGGATCGTGCTCGTGGCCGATCGCAACCTGCGCGGCAATGCGGCGGCGCGGCGCGGCGACGTCCGGAACCCCGGCGCCTATCAGATGATGGACGACGCGCGCGATCTGCTCCAGGGCCATGCGCTCGGGCTCACCGGCTTCGACCCGCTGCAGTTGACGAAGCGCACGGCGCTCTTGCAGCAGCGCGACCTCGCGGTTTATGCGCTGGAATTCACGACTCAATACTTTCTCGACTAACAGGAGGACGCATCATGTCTAAGTATCGTTCGTCCGGCACACTCTTCAAACGCGGTGACGGCGCCTCGCCGGAAACATTCACGGAAATTACGCAGGCGATGGATATCGACGGGCCGGGGACCGAAACCGATTTTGAAGATACGACGACGCATACCGATGCGGCCGCCAGCAATTTTAAGGCCTGGTCGCCCCTGATGCGTGACGGCGGCGAAATCAAGACGGAAGTCCTGTGGGATCCCAATAATGTGGCCCACCAGGGCCTCGACTCGGACCAGGCCACCAGCCGCCTAGGGAATTATCAGGTGGTGTTCCCGACCAGCCCGGTCAAGACGGCGAACTTTTCCGGCTACGTCAAGGATTTTTCGTTCAAGTCTCCGGTGAAAGGGATGTTGAAGCGGAATTTGTCCGTCAAGATCTCCGGGGCGGTGACGTTTACCTAAACCACGGGCAGCAAGTGTGAGGGGCCGCGCGAGGCCTGTCACGAGCGACACACGACGATTATCGATAGGAGGAGGACACCATGCCACGCACCGCACTCACCGCCTTTACGCCCAAGGGGCCCTATCCCGGCACGATCGCACCGGGCGATCTCAGCCTGACCGCGCTCAACGATGTCGACAATGCGAACGGCAATTCGTTCATTGGGAACGGACGGGATCTGCTGTTGATCCACAATCCGACCGCCGGCGCCGTCACCGTCACACTCACGAGCAAGGAGGATCCGCAGCTCCGGAAGGCGGACATCACGGTCTACAGCATCCCGGCGGCCGGATTCTTCTTTTTCTGGTTCGGCAATCTGATCGGCTGGGCGCAGGACGCGGCCGGCACGATTTATCTCGACGCCTCGGCGACCGGCCTGAAGGGCAAGGTGGTCCGGATCCCGGTGTAGTCGTCGCGCCGGGAGGCGTCAGGCGTGAAACATGAAACGAACACATGAAAGGCCAGACTATGCGTGCCGTGAAGACGATTCCCATTCACCTCGATAAACCGCGCCACATTCTGTTGGACCTCCGCGCGATCTACAAAACGGAGCTGGCGCTGGCGAAGGTCTACGGAGAAAAACGCGTGTCGCTGCCGAAGATTTTCAAGGCGGGCGATCTCTCCATGACGGAACTGCTGCACCTCCTCTGGATGGGGTTGCTGCATGAAGAGCCGAACCTGACGCTCGACCAGGTGGCGGCGATGGCCTCCGGCGTGCCGTCGCGGACGATCGACCTGGTGCTGGGCGAAGCGCTCCGCGAGCAGGCCGGCATGCAGGAGACGCCGGACGCGGACCCTACGATGGCGCCGCCGATTGGGACTGGCTCGGGCTCTGGTCCTACGGACGGCTCGTCCTCCGGCTCGCCGATCGCGAGTTCTGGGGGCTGACCTTCGTCGAGCTGCACGCGCTCATCACGGTGCGCCGCAGTCTCGACAAGCGCGCCGATTGGCGCGCGGCGCTGATCGCCTGTTGGGTGGCGCGATCCGGCGGCGCAAAGGATATCGAGATCGAGGATTTTCTGCCGGTGTTCGAGGGCGAGGACGACGAGGCGCCGCAGCAAACCTGGCAGGAGCAGTTGGCGATCATGGAAGCGATGGCGGCGCAATCGAAGGCACGAGGCGATAACGGGGTACAGGGGTAACGGGAGAGCGGGATATCGTGGGAGATCCAAACGTCAAAATTACCGTCACCGCCGACGGCAGCCAAGCCGGACGCGAGCTCAGTAAGAGCAGCGGCGAGTTGCTGAAGATCGGCACCTTCTCCGTGACGGTCGGCAGTCTGCTCGGCGATCTGGCGCGGAAGGCGTTGTCCGCCGGCAAGGATCTGGCCCGCTTCCCGCTCGACGCGGCCCTTGCCACCGGCCGCTATGTCGAGCAGTTGGAAAACCTCACGACCGAGACCGGCCTGGCCGCCGAGGAGCAGCAGGCCTACGACGTCATCCTCAATCGCACCGGGCTCGGGCTGCAGGATCTCTCCGGTATCTGGCGCATCCTCTCGCAGAACGTCATTGCCGCGCGCGATCCGATGAGCGATGCCGCGGCGAAGTTCCGCCAGCTCGGCATCGAACTGAACGGCTCGGAAGGGCCGAACGAAGTGCTGCAGTTGGTGGCCGAGCGGCTGGCGGTGCTCCCCGATGGATTTCAGAAAAACGCGCTCGCCACGGAGCTGCTCGGAAAATCTGGCGCGCATATCCTCCCCGCGTTCAAGGAAGGCCTGGCCGGCGCCGCGAATGAAGCAAAGCGGCTCGGGACGATCCTCGACAGCGAAGCCCGCGCAAAAGCCGCAGCCTTCGACCTCGCGACCGACGATCTCTCCATGGCCTGGCAAGGGCTCACGCATCAGATCGGCGTGTTGGCCGCGCCGGTGCTCACCGATCTCACCAGGAATCTCACCGAGGCGACGGCGAAGACCTCGAAGTGGGCGGCGGAATTGTCCGGGGCGAAGAAGGAAGCGGAAGGCCTCACCGACGCGGTGCGCCGCATGGGGCCGGGCGCCACGCAGTTTGTGCCGCCGCCTGGCCTCGCCGGCGGCGGGATCCGCGGCACGGCCAAGCCGCCCACGAAAGAGGAGCGGGACGCGCTGGGGCTGATCGAAGCGCAAGACCAGGCCGCGCGCGCCGCGACGACAGCCGGCGCGAGACAGGAAGCCCTCGGCCGCGCCATCATACTCAGGTCGCAGCAGTCGCAATTCAATAAAGCGCATATGGCTGAGCTACAGCCCGCGCTCGCCTCCACCTTCGACATCGATGCAGTTATGGCCCGCGAAAAGGTCGATGAATCCTCGCGCGCACGGCCGGACACCACGGGTTTTAATGAAATCCAAAAAGGTGTTGCCTCTCTGCGCGAGCTGATGCCGTCGAACCTGGATGCGAACGAACTCTTGCAGAACGTGCTGCACAACCTGGACGCCGGCCATGGCATCGTCACGACGGCCGTGGACGATTATAAATCCTATCGTGAGGGCCTGGGCGATGCCGCGGAGAGTGCGCGTGCGCTCGAATCATCCCAGGCGGAGCTCTATGCGACGGAATCGGGCTTCATCGGGGCCGCCGACGCGGCCAGGCGGGTGTCCTTCAATCGCATTGAGGCGGAGGAAGCGCAGAAGCGGCAGCTCATCCTCGATACCTTCGGCGAGAGCGCACGCGGCCAGCAGAAGCTCCTCGATCTGGAAACACAGACGGATACGCAGCGCCGGGCGGTCATCCGGCAGTACCCTGATTTCTGGGAGCAGCAGCTCCAGGCGGTGGTGAACTCCAACAGTTTCAGTCTAGGCTCGATCGTCTCGACCTGGTCGAGCGGGCTTGCGACGGCCGTGGTGCAGCACAAGAATTTCAACCAGACCGTGCAAGCCACGGCCGGGCCGCCGGCCTGCGCGACCAGGAGCGACACGCCGGCGTCAGCGAGCTG
>ERZ1292630.5689-Hain-H41-02um-R3-5689-length-10117-cov-5_pt1 | contig 10117 bp, 13 predicted proteins | sample MGYA00564408_ERZ1292630 | MGnify/ENA primary metagenome ERZ1292630 (study PRJEB36523, sample SAMEA6512641) | groundwater metagenome | collected 2019-01-08 | study: AquaDiva: Metagenomics assemblies of 32 groundwater samples
GCAACACGGTCGAGAAGGCGCGCATGCCCGGACTGAGCGGCTCAAGGCTGATGCCGACCTGGTAGCCACAGGCGGCGGCCACGCGCACGAGCGTCGCGATCTCGATGTTGTCGCTGTGCTCGATCTGCTGCACGCGTGCCCGTGAGACGCCGGCCTCGGTGCCGACGGCGTGCAACGAGCGCTTGCACTCGTCCCGCGCGTGCGCGAGCAGCGATCCCACCGCGCCTTCGAGCACGATCCTCTCAATCTCGTCAGGCGCATACGCACGGACGGCGTGGGTGTGCCTTGGCCCCGCGACGACGTCGGCGTCTCCCACGTTGGCCAGGAGCGCCATGAACGCATCGTCAGGCAGGATATCCAGCCCGAGCGCTGCCTTGACCGCTTCCTTCGATTTGTTCATGTGTGGGGTTCCTCAAACACGGGTACGCCCTGCTGATATGCTTCGATCACCTCGAGCACGACGCGAAGCGCCTCCATGTCCGGCGCGTTCCCCGGTTTGATTTCGCAATTCACGATCCCGGCTCCGTCATCCTCCAGCAGGAACAGGTAGACACGGGCCCCGCCCGTCTCGCCGCCGCGGCTGGTCGGTTTGAGCTCCCAGACCGGCGATGATTGCATCTTCACCAGATACTGGCTGTTCCGTCCCTGCTCGTGCAGCTCCCTCAGCATCTTGATCATCATGGCCACACCACGCTGCTTGCTGTCCGCTGCCAGTACGAGCAGCTCGGCGATGATGATGGGATGTTTCGCCTGCAATCGTTGCGGATGCCGAGCGAGTTCGAGTCGCATGTCAAGTCTATCCTATACAATGTGCGATTGTCAAGTCAAGCATATACGGCAGTCCTGGCTGAGTTCGCGTTTGCAGAGTGGTTGAATGCTCAGGTCGCCGGTGAGATCGCCCGCATATGGCCGCTACAGCATGTCGCGGCACGCTGCATGACACGTCACCGTATTCGCGCACTCACAGGCTGTGCATTGCGCCGGACATCGCTTTGCGCAAGCGGTTGGATTCGGTGACGCTGGACGCTCAGCCTGCCTGGTTCTCAACGCGCCCGAAACCGCTCGCGCCAGGCACTCACTTCTGACGGGCGAAGCTGGTATCGGGAGGCAGAGCCCTCATGGAGATTGAGGAGTTCGGCCATGGCACGTTCGGCGAACCCGTCCAGATCGTCAGACGCGACCCCCAACGCCGCACCACGGGCACGCAGCGCGCCGGCCTGCGGCGCATCGCCCGCGTGCACGGCGGCGCGCACGACGTCGTGCAGGTGGCTCCGATAGCGCAGCCGGAGCGCATCCGGCTGCGGGACAGACTCCCGCACCACGCGGTACTGCGCGCACGACCGTTCATAGGCCCAGGCAAACACATCGCGCAGCAGGTCCACGCGCTGCGTTTCGTACACGGCCAGCGTGCCCTCGACGTAGGCGCGGTCTGGCACCTCAATGAACGAGAGCGGACTCAAGTTCGCGTGGAGCAACGGCCAATTCGCCGCCAAACGGGACGTGCGCTTGTTGACGTCGACGAACGGCTGCAGGTAGGGTACGTGCACCATGAGGAAGAACGCTTGCTCCAGCGGATCGGGGATGGCCCCGACGGTGTCGATGATCCGGTCGTGGCAGTCGCGAATGACTTGGGGGATCGCGTTTGGCGTGTACGACGTTCCCGTGATAGTCACCACGCGTTCGCGCAGGCGGCCTTCATCCGCCGCGTCAGTCAAGAGGTTTTCGGACAGGGCGCCATGTAAACCACGCAGGAGCATGCGCGGAAACACCCGCTCCTCGGCCTCACTGACCAGCAACTCGATGGCCACCTTGTGGTTGAGGATCATCTGGGTTTCCTTCGCGTCCTTCCCCTCGGCGTGTTGTCCAAACTCGAGCAAGTTCTGGGTGTCGAGCCGACTGTAGGTATTGCCCTCGAGCCGGCTCGAGGCCCACGACAAGTCGATCAACAATCGACTCAGGATGTCACGCGCAAACGTATCGGCGGGACGTGTGTCGTCGGGAGTCCGTCCCATCTCGTGGAGCTGGTGTCGCAGGGTCGTTGGCAGGTACCACGTCGTGCCCGGACGGTATGAGAACAGCAGCTCGCGGTTGTAGCCCACCGGAGGCCGCTGCATGGGCGGTCGCGTGATGAGGGCGCGTGCCACCCGTCCGAGCGCCGAAAGCGGCACGTAGTCTGCGCCGGCGTCCGTGCGCTCTTCGTCCGCGGTCGCCGCGCGGTAGATCGGCGCGTTCCCTGGCTTCACGGCAGCGATTCGCCCGCCTTCGACCAACTCTTGCAATCGGCGCCGGAGCGTGCGCGGCTCGATGGCGCGCCCTTGGGCCGTTCGATACGCCTCCGCGAGCGCTACCCGGTTCAGCCCTTCGGGGTGCTGCCCCACGAGGTGCGCGATCCGCTCATGTTCCTCGGCGAGCTGAGTACGTGAGATGCGAGCCATGGCGGGTGTGGTCAGGTCGTGTGCGTTGTGGTCAAAAGACGTGTGTAGTGGTCAAATAATGTGCCTTGTGGTCAAATAACGCAATGGGTGGTCAAATAACCACCGAACGGACACCCGTCGGGCGCGGCACCCTGCGATCCGAGGGTTTTTCCACCGGGCGAAGGCTGATGCCGACCTGGTAGCCACAGGCGGCGGCCACCCGCACGAGCGTTGCGATCTCGATGTTGTGGCTTTCACGATCTTCTCGATCTCATCGGGCTCGTAGGCACGGACGGCGTGGGTGCGCTTCGGCCCCGCGACGACGTCGGCGTCTCCCACTTTGGCGAGTTGCACGGCCGTTTGGTGCGCGCTCAGGCGACGTCTCAGGGGACGGGCGGTACGTCGGCGTCAGTCGCAGACCAACGCTCGCACGCCTCAACAAGCGCATCCCAGTCGGTGGGCGGCTTTCCCCTCGACAGCATTCCGGCAAACACGCGGTATACGTCGCTCGATGCCCCGGCTTTCCGCAACGTGTGTTCGTCGTTGAGCCACACGTAAATGATCGTCTTCGAGGTCGTGTGATAGCGGAAGAAAAGACGGAAGTGGCGCATGAACTTGGCACGGCGCCAGTGCATGGTGCTGCTCCCCATGGTCTTGTCCTGCCGCAAGTGCGGGGCAGCAGGATCGGCCGGGATCTCCGTGAGAATCAGATCACGTACGGCCGCGAAGAACTTCGTCTCCGGCCTGCTCCGGTAGCCGTCCGGGTCTGTTTGGCGCAGAGCCTCTACACGGCGACGGAGCGCGGTCCACCTGTCCCGGAATTCGCTCCAGACGTAGATCTTCCAGCCGTTGATCTCGAGAGGCGTTCCCGCCCCCTTCTTCGGCGCGTCGCGGCCTTTCATTGACGCAGATCGCCCAAGCGTGGCTCAGGGCATCTCAAAGTTGTCACCGAGATCTTCGTCCTGATCCGCAGTGACTCCCTCGAGCAACGTCTCCACGCCCGCAAGATCCTGCGCCGAGAACGGCGTGATCCGCGCGGGCTGTGTCGTCATCTGGTGGTCCAGGAATGCGAAGAACGCCTCGAAAACCGGGTCCGCCCCGGGATCCGTCGGCTGCCGCGCGCGCACGAGCAACCGTCCGGGCGCGATGACATCCACATCGAACTGCCCGCGAGCGAACTCCGGATGTTCGCGGTAGAGCGCGGCATCGAGCCGGAGCCCTTTCGAGTTCCCCGTGGAGGTGGCCGTCGCACGGTAGGTCATGGATATTCCGTCGGGATAGCGTGATGTACGTACAAATGTACTGCCAGTCACGCCGGTGTCAAGTGGGGCCCCGGCGGCTGCGGAGGCCGAGCGCCACGCTGTTCCGGGTTCACCGTGATGCGTTCCATCAACTCCACGGTCTGGCCCATGGGCAGTGCCTCGCGGTCAGGGGACCTGCGGAATGCAGCACCCACTGATCCCGCGTGCATAGGATCTCACGCAGCCACCAGGAAGGGCACGCGCGAGGGGGACCTGTGAGTGGCGAATACTGGAGGGCACACTAAACGGGGCGCGACGCGCCCTCGTCAGGCCCGAGAATTTCGCGAGCACAGGTCCCCGTCGTGCGTGCGGCTGGCGTGAGTGTCAGGCAGTAGCGTCCGCTTTCAGGTTGCGCCCCGCAACACGGTCGAGAAGGCGCGCATGCCCGGACTGAGCGGCTCAAGGCTGATGCCTCGCGGGCATGGGTCCGCAGAAGGTTACCCCCATCGAACCCAAACGCACTTTACGGTTCGCTGTGTCGTACCCTACGAAAAGCGCCGTCCTCGCCATACACAGCCACGTCGCTCCGCCCGGTCGCGCGCGATGACTGCTGCGCATGGGGCACTCGGGATCCTCGGGGGTTCACCGACGATGACACGGCGACGGTGCTCAGGCGGGTGGCGTCGGCCGCAGGAGTGACAGGAGTTCGCCCGCCGTCCGCACCGGCACGGGCGAGCCCTTGAAATCCGCCGTGTTTCGCGTGGCGATGAACGCGCATCCGGTCTGGAGTGCGGCGGCCACGTGGACGGCGTCCTCGAAGTCGGCGAACCCCAGCGCGAGCGCTCGCTGAAAGTCGGCGGTGCCCAGCGGCGCCACCGCGCAAATGCCCAGGAGGTCCGTGACCGCCGTCACGGCCGCGACGCGTCCGTTCGCCTTGTTCACGAGGTAGTAGAGCGTCGCGATGGCATGGCTGGCCACGTATCCCTGCGCCGCGCCGGCGCTCAACGCATTGAGCAACGTCACGGCGTCACGGTACCACGGACCGCGCTTCAGCACGACATCGAGCACGATATTGAGGTCCACGAGCAGGCGAAGAGGGCTTGCACCAGGACGGGCAGATGCCTCCCTCGAAGCACGCGACCCCTGCTCAGCGAGATCCATACTTCTTCGCGAGATGCTCGTGGTAGTCCTGGCGACCGTCGCCAGGGCGGTCATCCTCGTGCGATCCCTTCGGAAGTGCGGCGCCCAGCAATCGCTGCACCGCCGGAGCAATCGGCGATGCCGGCGCTTCGAGCGGAAGGGCACCCAGGAAATCGCTGACGAGCCGAGAGAGCGTCACGCCGTGCTGCCGCCCGTACGCGGCCCCACGCTCGAGAACGTCCGGATCCAGAAACAGGTTCTTGGCGACCTTGCCCATGTTCGGCCTCGGTGTATGCGCAGGTACTACTGAATAATATGCGCATGACTTTCACCTTGTCAACTCCGCCGGGAGAGAGCGCTCCCGCGGAGCGGTGAGCCCTCCTGGGCGGACCCCCCAAGACCTTCCTCGATACCAACATCCTGGTTTACGCCGTGATTGCGTCCGTCGCGGCCGACGGGTCGGGGGTAGTATCTTGCCGAAAACAGAGGGCGACAATATTATATGACACAAGAAAAAAAGCCCTTACAATATTCGACCATAGTAGAATAATTCCGAAATGTTTACTCGTGACCTCCAGGCTACCCTGGCCGCCGACCTCGATCGCTACGACAAGATGCTCTTCGTCGCCGGCCCCCGACAGACCGGCAAGACGACGCTTGCCAGGATGCTGATGGAGACGCGAGCGGCCTCGCGCTACTGGAACTACGACATGCCGGAAGACCGAGTGCTGCTCACGCGCACACCGTCGTTCTTCAAGGAGATCGACCGGGCGCGGGGCGTCAAACCGCTGGTGGTGTTCGACGAACTGCACCAGTATCGGCCGTGGAAATCGTACCTCAAGGGTGCCTTCGACGACGCGCACGCGGGCTTTTCGTTCCTCGTCACCGGCAGCGGACGCCTCGACCTCTACCGCAAGGGCGGCGACAGCCTCGCCGGGCGGTACTTCCTGCATCGGCTCTTTCCGCTGACGATCGGCGAGCTCGCCACCGTCCCTCGACCCTCCCTCGAGGACTTCCTCAGCGCCCCCGACGAGCTGCCGGCCGCCGCTGCCGCATCCCGAGATGCCTGGCGCGCGTTGGAGACCCTGAGCGGCTTCCCGGAGCCCTTCACCACCGGCGACGAGTCGTTTTACCGGCGCTGGGCCCAGACCTACCGCCACCAGGTGATCCGCGAAGACATCCGGGACCTGACCCATGTCCACCAGGTGAGCCGGATCGAGACCCTCGCCGAGCTGCTGCGCGAGCGAGTTGGCGCGCTGCTGTCCACGAACGCGCTGCGCGAGGATATGAAGACCGCCTTCGACACCGTCAAGAACTGGCTCGAGATCCTGCAGAACTTCTACTTCGTCTTCCTGCTCACCCCGTGGCACCGCTCCCTGGTGCGCGGATTGCGCAAGGAACCGAAGCTGTACTTCTACGACTGGGCGGCCGTCCCCGACGCCGCGGCGCGCTTCGAGAACCTCGTCGCGGTGCACCTGCTGCGGGCCGTGACCGCCTGGACCGAGGCCGGCGCGGGCGAGTTCTCGCTGCACTTCGTCCGCGACCGCGAGAAGAGCGAGGTGGACTTCCTGCTGGTGCGCGGCAAGGACCCGCTGCTCCTCGTCGAGACGAAGCTGCACGAGACCGAACCCGCCGCGGCACTTATCAAGATGAAGAGGGCCCTGGGCGTCCCGGCGGTCCAGCTCGTGAGCGCGCCGGGGATCTCGCGGAGAGCCACGGGGAAAGGCGAGGGGATCTTGATCGCCTCAGCCGAGCGCTGGCTGGCGGGGCTGCCGTGACCGCGCGCGACCGTCGGGCGCGGCAACCATTGGCGGGCACAGTGCCGCCATGCCAGAGAAATTCATGCCTCGGAGACGCGCCGGCGGCCACCCAAAATCCCCCACCTGTGGCCGGGTCAAACTCCCCCACTCCGGCCGCGTTGCGCGCGCCCTTTATGGGTCCTGCGGCCGCTGGCGAGAGCTGTCTTTTGTCATGACGCCAAGTCTATGGCGTTCCAGTATTTGCCAGCACAAGTCCCCGCCGCGCGCTCGGCAGGCGTGGGCCCTGCCGCGCTGTATCGATACCTCGTGCAATGGCGCTTGCCCCTTTTCGTGTTGGTGAGGCACCTTTCTGCGTCTTAGAGCTTCAGAGCGAGACGGAAGATTCGCGGGTCATTCGGCGCCAACCGCTGGAAGCCGAAGCCCAGTCCGAGGTACCACTGCATGAGATCCACGTTCGCAGGGTCCACGGCCAGGAGTGGCCCCGCGGTCGCGAGGCTGAGGTCTCGGGCCGTACGGATGGCGGACGCCACGAGGCGCCGGCCGTGGTCGTGGCCCTGGTGCTGCACGGCGAGTCCCATACGTCCGAGCAGCCAGCCGCCCATCGTGTGGTAGGGCACCATGATTCCCATGGCCTCCATGAGCACCGGCGAGAGCCGGACGCCGACCGGCGACAGCGTGAAGAACCCCACGATACGCCCTTCCCGCGTCGTCGCCGCAGTGTCTTCGACGACCCACACCGCCGCTAGGCGCGCCGCCTGCTCCGGACGCGCGCGCTCGCGAAGGTACTGGTCGATGTCTACGGCGCCGGGACGCGTGCCGCAGGAGAAGGCATCCACGGGATGTGCATCGTGGAGTCGGACCAACTGCCACGGTGACGCCATTTACCGGGACGCGCCCCGCCGAGCGTCCGCGACGTTGGGGGCGCCCCAAAGGATTTCCGCCTCGGCCATCGCCTGTTCGAGCGCCGGCGTCACGACCGCCGGGGCGGCCAAGATACGTAGCAACTCGACCTGCTCGGTGGGGGTGAGTCGCAACTCCTGAGTTGCGACAATGTCGGCCGCGACCTTTTCGGCAAGCACCTCGAGCACGTACTCGCTCAGGGTCTCACCCTTTGACTTCGCGACCGTCTCCGCGTGCCGCTTGAGCACCGCCGGGAGCCTCGTCTCGAACCGGTCGTCTGCCGGCAGTTCCAGGTACGCTTGCGCCGTCGCCGTCGCCGTCATCGTCATTCCCCTTGTCTTTCGTCGTCCGTCAAACCCAAGGCGCCCAAGGTGTCCGGACGCTGTCCGTACATTACGCACGGTTTGTGCCTGTGTCAAGGTCCGTACGCCGTACGGACACATGATGTCATGGCGCTGCTTTCCGAGCAGAGGAGGACGCGTGCGTAATGTGTTGATCGTCTTTGCCGGCCTGATGGAGGCGACGCTCAGCGGCGGACGGGAAGAGGCGCGTCCGCGCCCTGGTTGAGCGCATTCAGGCGTCGTCCTGACTTCGGCGGACGAGCACGCCAATGCCTCGCGGGCATGGGTCTGAATAGGGGTAGCCCCAGCGAACCTAAACGCGCTAAAGGTTCGCTGCGTGTTACCCTAAAAAAAGCCCCACTTCGCGATGCAACGCCACCTTGCGCGTGCGTTCGGTGACGCGAATCGGCGATCACGCGCGATCATTCCAGAGACTCGCGCGGCGCGCAATTGGTCCGCTGACTGCTGGGCAAAGGAATACGCATACCCAGTGGACACTTATTACGTGGCAGGCTATACTGTGGTCATGATGAAAAACATTACGCTCGCGCTGGACGAGGCGACCATCGACGCCGGCCGCGTGTATGCCGCTCGCCACCAGACCACCCTGAATGGCCTGGTACGTGACCTGCTCGCTCGCGTGGTCATGACTGACGCTCAGGCGACCGTGGCCGAGATGTTCCGGGTGATGGACGCTCACTCCGGACACTCCGGCGGGTCGCGCTGGACGCGCGATGAGCTGCATGTCCGATAAGACCTTTCTCGATACCAACATCCTGGTGTACGCCGTCGATGAGGACGACGCGCCGCGGCGCGTCGCGTGCCGCGCGGTGATTGCGTCCATCGCGGCCGAGGGGGGTGGGGTGATCTCCACCCAGGTGCTGCAGGAGTTCTACGTGGCGGCCACGCGCAAGCTCGGCATGCCGCCGCTCGCCGCCAAGGCCGTGCTCAAGACGTTCGCGGTCTTCGAGATCGTGCACGTCACACCCGAGCTTATTCAGGGCGCCATCGACTGCTCGGTGCTCAACACGCTGTCATTCTGGGATGCACTCATCATCGCCGCCGCGGCGTCCGCAGGCTGTGCGCGAGTGCTCACCGAAGACCTGAACGCCGGCCAGACGGTGCTTGGTGTGGCGATCGAGAATCCGCTGGGCTGAGCGACCATCGAACGCGCCAGCCGCGGTGTGTATCGCCTTACCCGGTTTCCCGTTTCGCCCCTCGGGCAGTACATGGAGGCGACGCTCTGGCCACAGGTGCGGCGCCCGCATACGTGGGCCGTACTCTCGCATGAGTCGGCGCTGGCACTCTACGAGCTGTCAGACGCCAGTCCGTCGAAGGTTCACATCACACTGCCCGCCACGGTGCGCATCCGACGGGAGGTGCCCAGGCATCTCACCCTCCACCGCGCCACCCTCGAGGCGCGGGACGTCAAGATCGTGGAGGGAATCCGCGTCACCACGCCGGAGCGGACCATCCGCGACGTCCACGCCAACCACATCGGCGGTGCGATGGTGCGGCAGGCGATCCTCGACGGACGACGGACGGGTCATCTGACGGCCGAGCAGGAGTAGACTGTGGCCATGCCCGCTGCCGCCCACCGGTGGACCGTCGAGGAACGGGACGCAATGCCCGAGGATCGGTTCCGTCGCGAGCTGCTCGACGGAGCGCTACTCGTGAGTCCCGGTTGCAGCGGGGCGCATCAAGAGATCCTGCGGCGTTTGCTGCGCCTGGTTGGCGACTTCGTCGAACACCACGGCGTCGGGACCGCCACGTTTGCCCCCTTCGACGTCGTCTATTCGCCCAACGATGTGCTCGAGCCGGACCTGGTGGTCCTTCCAGCGCCGGTGGCCACGCTCGGCAAGAACTGGAACGGCACCAATACTCCACCCACACTGGTGGTAGAGATCGTTTCGCCCTCCAGCCGAACGCGCGATTACCAGCCCAAGCGCGACTTCTACGTGGCCGGGCACGCGCTCGAGTACTGGATTGTTGACGCCGAACGCCGTGTGATCGTGGTGGCCCGCCCTGGCGAACGCGACGTCACACACGCGGTCGAACTTGTGTGGCTGCCCGCACGCGGGGCGACGCTGCGCATCGACATCAACGCGCTATTCGCCGGGCTACCGTCCGGAGAATAGGCCACGGCGGTCACGGCGGTCACCCAAACTCCCCCACCCCGGCGAGCAGCGGTATCGCCCCGCTACAGATACGATGACACCCTTGACCGGGGAGACAGATACCATGCAGCATGCCTTGGGCCGTCGCACAAATTGGCTTGACAAAGACTTGTGGCAGGTCGACATTCGGGTTCAGTCGTCAAG
>ERZ1292630.5694-Hain-H41-02um-R3-5694-length-10113-cov-8_pt1 | contig 10113 bp, 5 predicted proteins | sample MGYA00564408_ERZ1292630 | MGnify/ENA primary metagenome ERZ1292630 (study PRJEB36523, sample SAMEA6512641) | groundwater metagenome | collected 2019-01-08 | study: AquaDiva: Metagenomics assemblies of 32 groundwater samples
GAAGGCGCATCGGCCGCAGCGCCGGCGGTTGGCCGGCTCGCCAATGCGGTGGCCGTGACACCGCCTTCCGCCCCGCGGCGTCAGGCCGCCTCCCACGATCCATTTGGTGACGACGACTCTCCACCCCGCCCTCCGCCGCCCGCGAGGCTTGCCACCCCCCGCGCGGGAGGGTCATCGGCCGCTCGGCTCAAGGGGAGCACCACGCCCCGCGTCACGGGCACGACTCGCACGGCGGTGGAGGCGTCCGGCCTCGATGTCACGTCGGATCTCAAGAGTGTGCCCTGGGGTGCATGAAGGGAGAGGGTCTGAACGGTCCGTACGAAGGTGAACCCGCTCTCGTGGATGCCACAGAACTTCTGACGCGCGGCGCTCCCGGTTCCAACGTCAGGCGCGCCCAGTTCCAGTGCTCTGAGTTTTTTCTCGTCTCTGGTCGAGAGATTGGAAAAGTTAGGTGATTGCACGCCCCCCTACTCTTGAGTACTTCCCCCGGTCGCCGGTTTGTGTCGCGGGATAGAAGGGTCGCACGGACAGGTCTCAAACCGTTTGAGTCAAACGGCCATTCGGCGTCCCTGTGTCGATTGTGTCACCATGTGCGACAGGGAAAGAGGGACAGGATTGATGACTAGCACGACGTGCATGGATCCGACGACGTCCGTCGACGCCGCGCTGATCGCATTGCGCTATCCGGAATGCCTCTACCCTGTCGCAAGCGGAGCCGTTGATTCCGAACGGAGTAGTCGTAGTCCGTCGAGGCGACGGCGCCCATCGCGGGCTCCTCGTGCCCTCCTCCTCGGCGTGGATCACTTTCCATCCTCGGCGGCCGTTGTTCGCTGCTGCATCTCGGCAGAGAGCGGCGCTGCGGTCCACTCCAACGGAGGTGGTGCGGCGGTGAACGTTGGCGAGCTGCTCGAAATCGCCACCGCCTACGCCGAGTCGCGCCGGGGCGTCCGCGCGGCGCTCGTCGGCCTCTTCGAACAGCACGCCCTGCGATGGGGCTCGATCACTCACCCTCACCCCTCGTCACTTCCACCACTGTCGGATCACGATCGTCGACAGTTCTCCGTCCGCTGCGTGGACGCCGTCGTTCAAGGCATCTCGCGGCTCGTGGCTCCTCCCGCGAGTCCGCTTTCGCCACCTTCATCATGCTGTGGTTCATCCTGCAGCACGGGGGTTCGGGCCGTGTCGCCTTCGTCCTCACTTGCACCGTCGCCGGTCGTGGCGGCCGCGCCGATGGGCTGCGGTCGACGACGCCCCTCCCCTCTGCCGTCTTGTCGCTGGGCAGTGCCCACGGGACTCACCACGCTGGACAGCTGGCTCGGCCACGACAGCTCGTTGCTCTCATCATCGTCAGCAACCCCAGAGGGTAGCGGCGCGGGACGCGGCGGCGGCGGCGGCGGGCTTCGCCGCGGCGGTGTCACGGAGATTGTCGGACCGGCCGGAGTAGGAAAGAGCAATGTAAGTTTTGCCATGATTGTGCACGTCGTCGCGACACGGATGATTCTCGAACGCGGCGAATGCCAGCCCCAGCCGACACCCATCGTGATGACAAGGCCGCGACACGGTGATGGTCACCACCTGGCACCGGCGGCGCCTCACATCACGCCGGTCGGCGTTCTCATCGTGTCGGAGGACGTGCCTATCCAGCGTATCCACGAGATGTGCAGGGCCACGTGGTCGCGCTTGCTCGGAGACAAGATCCCGCCGCCTTCGCTGCAGGAGCAGCTCCGGGGTGCGGCGTCTCTGCTCGAGCGCATCCTGATTTATAAACTGGTCGCCAACACGTCAGACGAATTGCTCCGCGCCTTGGATCAAATTGTCGCCCAGTTTCGAGTCCATGCGGTGGTCTCGGGTAACCAGCCGGCAGGCGCGACGTCTCAGCCAGCAGAGTCATCAAGCGCAGCGGCGGGACGGATTATTGACCTGGTCGTCATTGATTCCATTACGGCGGCTCTCGCGGACGACGACGATGACGACGAGGACCGCCCCGAGGATGGCAGCGGAGAGAGAGAGGACGCTGAGGGTGGGGCGGTGGACGCGATGAGGAGCCATCACGGTGTCGGGCCGCGGCTCTCCGACGCTTCTTCCGCGAACCCAACGAATAGAGTCAAGTCGAAGACAACGCTGTTTCAAGGGAAGTCGCGACGTCGGGGGCCACGAGAGCCCCGAGCCGCCGTTGTCGCTCGCGTGGGCGCGTCCCTACGGCGGCTGTCGGCCGCTTGCGATTGCGCCGTGCTGGTAACGAATCAAGTCCGGGCGTTCTTAGGGCCGGATGAGCCAACCTCCTCCTCCTCCGCGCCCGCGTCCTCCCCCTACGCACCTGTTTGCCCTCGGGGCTTTGTACCCCGCCGCGCTGATCATCAACATCACTTGACTGTGGCCGGGTCGTCGCATGGCAGTGCTCCTTCGCCAACCCAATGCGCTGCCCTGGGCATGGCCTGGGCACACGGCGTGTCGACGCGCCTGTGGTTGTCGCGCATCGTCAGTGATGATGACGACAACGCCGGTGGAAGCCCCCTCCAGTCGGCGCCGTTCAACCGCTGCCTTCGCCTCGTATGGTCCCCTTGCATCCCGGCAGGCATCGACTGTGACGCCTTGGAAAAAGGGCTGCGCCTCCGAATCACGTGCGCGGGGGTTGAACAGATGCCACTGGTGGATAGCGAGTAATCATTTTGCAAGCCTTGTCTCGTTCGTCACTTCGCCCCCATTTTTTGGACGGAACCTCGGCAGCGCGGAGTCTGCGGTCGTGAGCCCTGGGCCAGCGACGTTCGTGCCTCCCCTTTCGCGTTGTTACCATGGTGTTGCACGTTGGAGCACCCCCTCTTCCCTCGATAACATTAGGCAACCAAACAATTCAATTCAAGGCCGCACAACGGATGAGCGACGCGCAAAAGGAATTGAACGCGCGACGACGGTTCAAAATGCTCCATCGCGAGCAGCAGCGGCTCTCGGAGAAGGGCCAAGCGGATCCCATCGTCGACAAGGAACTTGCCGCACTCGTCGCAGAATTTCCCGTGCTCGCCGACGGCGCCGCCACGAAGCCGCTTTCCGCTGCCGCGTCGTCGCTCCTGGCGTTCGGCGAGGCCATGAGCCAACAGACCGCAAACGACGCAGCACCCGCCGCCGATCCGCCGCGGCCGGCGCCAGTGGCACCCATCACAAAAACAGAGGCAGTCCCGACGGCGACACCTGTCCCGCAGCGTTCGTCGGTGGACACCGCGAGCGACATTGGCGGTCCCTCCATTCCGACCTTTAACAGTGACGAAGTTGTCAGCATGCTACGAAGGGTTGGTGTCCTAATTGTGGTCGCTAGTCTGGCGCTCTCATTTTACGTTGACGTGTTCGTCCGTCCCCCCGCCGGAGGCCGCCGTGCCGGTTTCCTTCTGGTGCTTGCCGCGATCTCTGCCGCTGCGCTCCACGCCTTCGTGCTACCCGATACCACGGCGACGTGTTCGACCACATCGTGGTGGGCGCGGGGGACGGATCCGATCGTGTGGGCAATGCTCGTTCGATTCCACGCACATGCCACAGATTGGTGGCGCGACAGCCGCAGCGGCAGCGGTGAAGCCTCCTCCGACGGTGAATTGGCGAAAAGGGATGTCATTGTGGACGTCGAAAAGGAGGGTCAAACGGGCGGTCGCCTGGGAGGCGACGCCGCGAGGCAAAGTGGAAAGAGGGCAGCGCTTCTCTCGGTACGTTCCGTGATCGTCTTTTGCGTGAGAGACTTGATGCCTGCGCTGGCCGCGACCGCCGTCGTCTACCTCGTTGCGACGATGGTCATCGTCATCGCGTTCCGGCGAGTTCCGTTGCAGTATTGTGACTGAGCGCGGCGTGCCTCGAATCACCACAGTGTGCCGGCTCTCTCGCTCTCACTCTTCAGGGAATCGGCGCGTGGGTTCGGGGAAACCGCTTTGGTCCGGATTGTTGCCTTGGGGTTCTCCTGCGTTCAGAAGCACTTCTTCGCTTTTTTTGTGTGTTCACCCTTCCGTCATTGCGAAGGATGAGATCCCGTTCGACGCTGACGAGCGATGCCGCCACCTCGGCCGCCCCCATCGATCGCCTATGCTCGCTGCCAGTCGATCAATGGCCGACGTTTCTGTCGTCGCGCCACACGTTGCTCAAGGGGCAGCCCCCATCCGACGCGGACGTCGCCTATCTCGAGGAGCATGCCGGTGAGCTGCTCGCGCGCGCATCCCCGTACGTCCAAGGTGGCTCGGCGTCTTCATGGTGTACCAACGCGACCGCGGTCGACGTGGCGAGTTGCGTGATGAGTTCGATTGCGGATGTCGCGCGCTACCGCGGGGTGAGTCAGATTACTCGGGTCCTCGTTGGCGGTCGCGACACGCTGATGCCGTTTTTAACGGCGATCGCGCTGATCGGCGATGGGGTCGCGCGCGTCTTCGGAGGAGGAGCTTGGGTATCCGAGTCCGGAGCCGTCCCCAACGATCGCGTCCTAGAGCAGTTGTGGCACGCATCGGATCAGGCGCTTCAGGTGTTAACGCTGTGTTGCGAGGCGGCCGACTTCAAGGAAGCGTTCGGTGCCAGTCTGATGCGGCCGCTCGTCACCACGCTGTCGCTGCACACGCTCCCTCACATGAACGGCACCGCGGTGGCCAAGACCGCAGGGGCGACCATCAAGACGAAGATGACGACGACCACTGACGGTGATGACGTCGAGGATCAGCAACACTGCCTGGTCCGCCGGGCGTGGCTGCTCGCCAATCGGTTCAAGCGTAGCCGACACGCGGCGACCGGAATTATTAATCTGTTCAAAGGATCAAAATCGAACAAGGCGTTGTTCCGCGAGCACGTCGACAGTGTCATCGACGCGCTTCTGTACTCCGAGGACTTCTTCTTACAGATGCAGTGCGTAGAGCTGTTATTTCGCTTTTCCCTGTTGCCCTCATCGCGAGAGGGAGCGACGTCGGGGGCGGCGACGCTCATCGATACGCACCCGCGCCTCTCGCCGTTGCTCCGCGCAAGTATTCCGCGGCTGCCGTGCGACAACACGTTGCTCGACGCGATCGTCCGATTGCTGCAGCACTATCACCAGGGCGCTTCTGCCGGCGCGGCCAGCCGCTCCGCGGGTCCTCCGATACTGTCCTTCGACGTGGCGAGCGTGGACGTCGGAACCACGGCGGGTCCCTCGGTCGGTGAGGCCGTGCCCTGCTGGGACTCGACCATGGTCTACTTCTCTCCCTCGCTCGTGGTGATCATGCTGCCGGGCAACGGAGGAGACAACATTAGCCTCCCCTACGCGAGCATCCGCTCGGTGAAAATCACCAAGGAGCAACGGCTCGCGCTGCGGCTGAGTGACGTCCCCGTCAAGCTCGAGGGCATCATGAGTGTCGCGGGCGACGATCCGGCGTCCCGTGATACACTCTACTTGCGATTTACCGCGGGTACGTTGAAGCGGCTGAAAGACGAGTCGCCGGTGCACGCCTGGATGATCGCGGGCATGCGATCGTCAGCGACGACGTCGTCTCGTCACCTCCCAACTCTATCGCGGCCGACGAACGGGACTATGGTGGTGGTGCCCCCCGTTGCAGGGGGGGATGCAACCAGCGGCGCGCGGCCTGCCAAGGGGGAAGTGGCCGAGAAAGGGACCTCGTCACGGGCACCTCTGGTGGGCAGCAAACGCTCCCGGAGCACCACACACTCGGCGGTGACTCCCGCGTCGACCACCGTTGGCGCACCACTAGCGATTAGAGACATTTTCGCGAGCAATGCGACGCTGGGGAGTGCCGCCGTGCCCGCCACCGCCAGCTGTGCCACGACCGACGATCCCCACCACCAGCTGCTTCTCGGTGCGCAAGGGACACCAGCCGACTCGGTGGACATGCTGTCGCAGCTCCGACTCGCGATTCACGACCGTGTGGAGCGCCGACAGAAGGCATGCCAACAAGCCATGGCGGATGCCGTGCGTCGCATCCAAGACACAGTCGACGAGACAAGGGCTGAACTGGCCGTCGAGCGCGCCGCCTACGCCGCGGCGGTTCACCGCGAGCTCGCCGACATCGTGGCGCTTGAAAACGGACTGAAAGAACGCGCCACTGCCGTCGTGGCACGACTGAACGCGAAGTTGGTGGACCTCCAAACATTGTCGCAAATCGCTGCGGAGCGCACGCAGGAGGCCATCGCCACCACCACAGAGCTCGACCAGCTGAATGACCGAGCCGATGAACACCAGCGCCAGCAAGCGGGCGTGATAGAAGCGTTTGAGACAACGATGGCCGACCGTGTAACGATGGCGAGTTCGCGAAGCGATCCGCTACGGACCTTCGCGAGCTTTCTGATGGCCAACGCCGCCGCCGCCAAGTAGCCTGGACAGAACGCGGAGCACCGCGGCAACGGGCGAACATCAAGCGGTGGAGATGATGGTTTCATAGATAGACCCGCCGCCGACCATACAGCGGCGATTCAAAAAGCACTGCCATGATGGAGAGACGACCAGAAGATTCGAATTTCGAACAGATTGATTTTGTGGTGCCAATGATTCGTGCTTCGAGCTCGGCTCATCAACCGTTGTGTTTGTGATCTTCCGTGTGCAGTCTATAGTCCATTTCATTTGAAGAGACATCTCTTCCTTTTCTCTTTTCTATACAATGCAGCGCCTTGTGCTGCCGCCGCGACGACCAACCTCCACATGTTCGTTGCCTTCGTACTTACTTGGTGCACTGTCGTGCACGAGACTAGCGGGATGTCGTCCTGCAGCGAGTATTCGACCATGCCCGAGCAAGAGCGTGCCTGCCGCGTCAGCCACCTTGCAGGCTGGCAGGCGGTTTGCAGGCGTCGAGCATGGCCAGTATCCTCCCGGACGGCGGCCGTTGACGGATGAAGACATGAAAGGCTACGGTGACTATCGTCGAGGCGAGGAGCCGCTGAAACCAGAAGATACGCCCACGGGCGACACGCACATGAACGAAGCCCTCTGGGGCGACAAACTGGTGAAGAGTTTTCGGGCCCAGGCGGAGCGCCGGCAAGCCGAAGCCGGAGAATCGCCTGGCGAGCGGAAGCAACTTCCGCCGGAGATTGAACGGATAAAAGAGCTGTCCGACATTGAGAATCAATCCGTGACGTTCCAAATTCAGTGGATCCATGCCATTCCATTTTTGTATTTCGGCTATTTAACGTACGCGTTTCTCAGCGACCCATTTGATGACGGAGAGACCTACGTGCGCTACCGGGATCGCGTCAGCAGCTACCGCGATTGACAAGAAGAGTCGTCGACGTTCAACTCAGAGGAGGTGTCCGTGGGTGGCGGCTGGCTGGGGGGGGCCATCCGGAAATGCACCCCTGTTTGTTGAACAGCTTCTTTCTCCACCCCGATTAGCTTTGATTTCAATCGCGTTTGCGGACCATTTTTGGAGATAGTTTACCGCCTTTCCAATGTCCGCCGCGGAAGGAACATCGATCACCAAATACTCTGCCTCCGAAAAGGAAAAGTTGCGAGCCCGGTTGGTGGGCTTCTTCCGCGCGCGCGCACCTCCGTCCGAACTTTATCTGATCGACCGCGTGATGTCGCTGGATATGACGGAGGCGCTTCTTATGCAAACCCTGGACAAGCAATATCCGGTGAAGGAGGGCACCGCCCCACCTCCCGCTGGGACGTCAGTCGGGGCCGCCGCTGCCCCACCGCCGACAGGTAGTTCACCAACACCGACGCCATGTGGGAAGCCTGAAACTCGCACGCCAGCGGACGTTCGGCGTCTGCGGGCGCGCCTCGTGGCGTTCTACACCAAGTACAACGCCGCTGAACTCAACAAGGTCGACGGCGCCCTGAACCTCCCACTCTCCGAGGACGAGCTCTTCGCGAGGCTGTGCACCAAGTACCCGGGTTCACAGCCGCCGCCGCTGGTCGTCGCATCGGAGATTCCCTCCACCGTTGCCGCCGCTCCTCCCCCATCAACGAGCGCGGCGCAGCCGTGCGGCCGGCCCGAAACGCGCAGCGCGGCGGATACGCAACGCCTCCGGGCACGCCTTGTTGCGTTTTATGACAAGTACAAGCCGGATGAGAGCAGCAAAGTGGAAGGAGCGCTCGGGCTTCCGTTGACCGAAACGGAACTCTTCGATCGATTGACTCAGAAGTATCCAGGCTCGCAGGCGCCCCCTCTCGTGGTGCCGTCCGCGGCCCCTAGCCCCGCCGCTGCCCCCGGGACCGTCTCGATACCGCCGCCGCCGGCTACACCTTCTCAGGGCGGACGAGAGTGCGGAAAGCCAGAGACGCGATCGGCCGATGACACCCGTCGTCTTCGCGATCGGCTCACCGCCTTTTACAACGCGTACAGTGTAGCCGACGTGGGTAAAGTCGATGGCGCCCTGGCGCTGCCACTCACGGAGGCGGAAATATTTTCCAGACTCTGCACCAAGTACCCTGGGTCCCAGCCGCCGCCTCTCTTCGCCGCCCCTGCGGCCGCATCACCTGCCGCGGCAGCGCCTGCCCCAACGGCCGCTGCGAACGCTCCCCCAGCTCCGCAAAACGGGCTGCAGGCAGTCGAGCCGCCCACGACAGCGGGGGCCGTTCGCCCTTGCGGCAGGCCTGAAACTCGCACACCAGCGGACGTTCAGCGCATGCGGGCGCGCCTCGTGGCGTTCTACACCAAGTATAATGCCGCTGAACTCAACAAGGTCGACGGCGCCCTGAACCTCCCGCTCTCCGAAGAAGACCTATTCGCGAGGCTGTGCACCAAGTACCCCGGTTCAGAGGCCCCGCCGTTGGTCATCGCATCGGGCGCTGTCGCTACAATTCCACCGGAGGCGGCACCGGGAAGTCAGCCTGCGACCGCCGCTGCGCCGCCTCCTCCTTCGCCGCTGCCTCCGTCGTCTCCACCCCCTGCAAGCGTCAATGCACCAATGGGCGCTGAGCGACCGCAGGCGGTCCCGTCTGCATCGACCCCACCGCCCTGCGGCAAGCCTGAAACTCGCACGCCAGCGGACGTTCAGCGTCTGCGGGCGCGCCTCGTGGCGTTCTACACCAAGTACAACGCCGCTGAACTCAACAAGGTCGACGGCGCCCTGAACCTCCCGCTCTCCGAGGAGGACCTGTTCGCGAGGCTGTGCACCAAGTACCCGGGTTCACAGGCCCCGCCGCTGGTCGTCGCACCGGGCGCCGTGGCTGCGTCCTCGGAACCCGCCGTTGCCCCAGCGGCCGCAGCGGCCGCCGCCGTTCTCCCTGCTGCCGGGAATGCGTCACCATCTGCCGGAAGCTACGCGGGCAGCAGCAGTGGTGGAGGGGGGACCCTGATGCCTTGCGGAAAGCCGGAAACACGCACGGCCGAGGAAACGCAGCGCATGCGCCGTCGGCTCGTCGCCTTCTACGAGCGATACAACCCTGCGGAACTTGGAAAGGTCGAGGGGGCGCTCTCCCTCCCGTTGACAGAAACCGAGCTGTTCGAGAGACTAACGCGGAAGTATCCCGGGTCGACACCGCCGCCGTTCGCAGGGAACGACCAAGCTGAGGACGGCGCCCAAGTGCTGGCCGCGGCGGTGGCGTCTCTGTCGTCGCCGCAGCACCAGCCGTCACGGGGGTACGCGTCATCGGCCACGCTCGCGGGGGGTGAAGAGCCCACGCCGGTTCGAAGCACTCCGTTTCAATCGCCCGCCGCGGCTCCTGCCGCCGCTCCCGCCGGGCCATGCGGACTGCCTAGCCAGCGCTCCGCGGCCGATCAGCAACGCCTGCGCGACCGCCTCGTCGACTTCTTTTCTCGACACACACCAACGAGCAGCGACGATGTGGCCGCAAAGGTGGAGTCCTACGGCGCCATGCTGCTCACGGAGAGCGACTTGTTCGCATTGTTGGAGCGGAAGTACGCGACAGCCAGCGCCGAGCCGCCGGCTCCTACCACGCCGCCGGCGCGCGCACCCACACCGAGGCAGCCGACCCCGGACAAGGGTGCGCCGGTCGTGCCCCCGGCCGCCAACCAAGCCAATGATGCTCCGTGCGGCAGGCCGGAGACGCGCACGGAGGAGCAGTCAACCCGCATGCGAGCGCGTCTAATCGCCTTCTACGAACGCAACGCTCCGTCGGAGCTGTCCAAGGTTGACGGGGCCATGACCCTCCCGCTCACCGAATCCGAAATTTTCCAGAGGCTAGCGGTAAAGTACCCGGCGGGGGGG
>ERZ1292630.5696-Hain-H41-02um-R3-5696-length-10108-cov-20_pt1 | contig 10108 bp, 10 predicted proteins | sample MGYA00564408_ERZ1292630 | MGnify/ENA primary metagenome ERZ1292630 (study PRJEB36523, sample SAMEA6512641) | groundwater metagenome | collected 2019-01-08 | study: AquaDiva: Metagenomics assemblies of 32 groundwater samples
CTCAACGTACCCCAGAGGGTACGCCTCGGCCCTTCACTTGCTGCGGCCTTGCTGGTCAGACGGTTTGAGCATCCTGCGGTAGTCCACGAGTGACGAATCATGGCCGGCTATAAGGGGTTTGAAAAAAAGAAGAGCAAGCTCGGCACGACGCTGTTGATCGTCGGGCTGGTGCATGTCGGCATCGGAGGCGGACTCTATTGGGTGGCGCAGACGCAATGGGGGCAGGACCTCATCAAGGTCTACAAGCTCAACGCCTTCAAGAAGGAAGAGCCGCCGCCTCCGCCTGAAAAGGAACCGGAGCCGGAACCGGAGCCTGAACCGCCCAAGCCGGAACCGAAACCACAGGAAGCGCCGCCTCCGCCCCCGCCGCAGGCAGACGCGCCTCCGCCACCCAAGGCGTCCGACGCGCCGGGGCCGGCGCCGGTCAGTTCCGATCCGTTCGCCATCGGCAAGGGCCGGGGGCGCTTCGCCGGCTACACCGATATTGTCACGGCTTCGATTCAATCCAAGTATCAGCAGCCGCCGTCGCTGCAGGACGATCTGGAATATGCCGTGCTGTGCGAACTCATCATCGATGAACAGGGCCATGTGTTGCAATATCGCCTGGTCAATTCATCCGGCAGTCTCTTGTTCGATCAGTCCGCGCTGGATGCGCTGGCCAAGCTCACCGAAGTTCGTCCCCCGCCGCCCGGCATGGACCACACCATTGTCGTCAAATTCTTCCCGCCGACATAGATGCGGTGACGAGTGATCTGTGATGCGTGACAAGCCGAGAGACAGAAAAGGTCGTGTGGGCTTGCGCAAGCGATGTCACCGAATCGTGTTGATCCTCACTCTGGTATCGGTAACGCTCAGTCCTTAAGTAAAGACCGTGTCCCTAGTGGACCACCCGTCGCACGGTAAGTCCTCGCGCTGCCGCTCATACCGTTCTGTCACCTAGTCTTCATCAACAGTTTACCGCTTCCTCAGCTCGTGCTGACTGCCTGGTAATGCCGCCCCTGTACAACTCTCCACGTGTAGGCCACCGGTCTGCACGGTCGCAACAGAGTCTCAACGCAATGTTAACGACCCTCAAATAGGGGGGTGACGTGGCTGTAACACGGATGCGAGAGAACGGCAGGGTGAATCTGTCACAAGATTTGCCCGCCCTTCTCGATCAGAAAGGAGGGGATGGCGGCGAGGCCTGAAACGGACGATGGGTAGAGCGGCAGGGTCATTTTTACAATCAAGGAGGGTGAGTATGAAAGTCAGAGGGAGCAAACGAATCATGATGGCAGCGGCGCTCGCCGTAGCCACGGCGGTGTCCGGTATGGCCGGACAGGCGCAGGCCTTTACGTTCGTGAACCAGGATTTGGTGCTAGCGATCTACGGAAATAACACCGAAGCTCTGGTCAATCTCGGCAATATGAACACCGTTTTGGCCCCAGGGGGGGCTGGCATTACGAACCTAAATGTCTCAGCGGAACTCGCGGCGGCCTCGGTCGGGACCAATCCCGTCTATTACACCGTGTTCGCCCATGATTTTACCAGCGGCGGAAACGGAACGCTCATCGCCTCGACGGCAGCCAACCTGGCGACCATTCGGACCGACCAAATTGGCCTTGGATTCCAGATGAATCAATCTATCGGGATGAGTTTCCTGCCGGTCTTTGATTCAACCAATCTTGTGCCCAAGGCGGATCAACAGTCCTTTGCCTCAAACATAAATCAGAGCGGAGACGGATCGATGGCTGGGTCGTGGCCCGTGGCGATGCAGGGTTCGGCCGGTCAAGTGTTGAACGTGCTCTTTGGCACCGTGGATACCAACACCTTTACTCAAGTCGGCCGCGTCTTGTTGACGGCCGGCGGATTACTGACGATGGGGAATCCTGGTCCGTCCGCGGTTCCGTTGCCGGCCGGTGTCGTGCTCTTCGGAACAGGCCTTGCCGCATTGGTGGGAATTGCGCGGAGGTCGTTATCCGGTCAAGCAGCGGCATAAGAGTGTAAGTGACTCACATTTTTCACAAGGAGATGACAGGAATGAATGCTACGATGAAATATAGTTTCCTCTGTACCGGGCTGCTGGCCAGCCTCGCAATGGCCGGCCAGGCCTTTGCGCAACAAGCCACTCCATTGAATATCGGCGGTTCGTCGGCCGGAAAGAATTTCGCCGGCGATGTGCCTCTCGATCTGTGCGACCCGGCTTCTTCGGGAACCACGCCACACCACTATCTCAGCGCCAACCAGAATTTGCATGTCTGGACGTGTAAGCGCGGCAGTTCGGATATCATCATCCGTTATTCGGCCACTGGGTCGAGCGACGGCGTGAACAAGTTGCTCCAGTCCGCGACCGATCCGGCATCCAACATGAATTTTCTGGACCACACGTTGACGACGGGTTGTACGACCGTGACCGGCAAGACCAGACTCTCCGATGGCAAGGTGTATGACGACACGACCGGTTGCCTCGACGGAAACACTGTTGCTTTGCCCGTGCATATGGGCGCATCGGATGTGAAGGGGTCGTCGTTTCACCAGACCGGACCTGTCAATCCGGTGCCGGTTGTGATCAATCCGCTGAACGATGGCAGCTTGAACAGCTCTCCGGTGGTCACGGTACCGTTCGCGATATTTGTGGGCAAGGGCGTCGTGAAGGTAGACCCTACTACCGGTTCACCGAACGGCCCAATTTCTAGTCTGAGCCGTTTGGAAATCGAGGGCATTTTCAGCCGCAGCCTCACCGACTGGCAGCAGTTGGGCTTGGGCACTGTGACGGATGTCGCCCCTGGGACCCTTGAAGCTACGTCTCCGATCACGATCTGTATGCGGAATGCGGGGTCTGGCACCAAGGCGACCTTCGATGAGACCGTAATGATCAATGCCTCGGAAGTCACCGTGAATATTCCCGGCGCTCAGGTATTTGGCGGCAGCTCCTCAAACGTCCTCTCGTGTATTGCGGGCAACCGTCGTGCAATCGGGTATATGGATTCCGATCAGTTGCTGCAGTTCACCAGCACTTTGTTGCCGAACGGAAATCCGAACCCCAATTTAGGGCTGGGATACCTCGTCGGCATCGACGGGGCGAAGCCCTATGATGCCACTCTCTCCGATCCGAAGCGCGATCTCAAGTGTGGCCGTTATCCCTACTGGGCCAACTGGCGGTTGAATCGGCGCTTGGCCGGTGAGCCAGATGGGAACATCAACACCCTGGCCCAAGCCTTCATCACAGATGCCAGCTCGACATCGGCGATCGCACTCACCGTGTCAGGGGCCTTCTGGGCCTCTGACGAAGAGATGTTCGTCAGCAAGAACCAGGACCGTGGTCCCTTGTTGTATAAGACTGGCGCACATAACGCCTGCCGGTAATCTATTGAGTAGAGCGTCCTATTGCCGCCTGGGCCTCATGGTTCAGGCGGCAATAGGACAGGAGTTCACTATATGAGGATGTCGATCTCTACGACAACAGTCGGGGGGAGCGTGATGGCTCTCCTGATGGGGGTGGCGCTGTGGATGGCGCCGGCTCCAAGTCAGGCTGCAGAAGTGACGCAGCTGGACATCACCGGTGGATCGCTGAGTCTGAATTTTGGATCGCTGGGGAATCTGACCGGCAATTTCAATGCGAACGGGCAGCTCCTCATGAACCAGTTTCAGCCGACACCGAATATCTTTGATCCGGTTACCCTCTCTCACCTCACGTTTTCCCTCTTCACGAGCAGCGGGGGAGCCCTCAATCTTCCGGCTCCGACGGCGCAGACCGCCGGATCAACCATGGCGGCGAATGTGCAATCGCTCTTTGCCGGCGTGACCAGCACCGGCTGGTCCTGGGTGAATACCAATTCGCAAATGGCGTCGTTGAACATCGGTGGTCTTGCGACGGGGTCGTTCAATGACCTGACGAATGCGTTCGACATATCGTGGACTCATGCGTTCACGGGCGTACCGTTTTTGACTTCGGGGACGTTCAGCCTCCACGGCACGGCGCAATTGGCGGCGGTGCCGCTGCCGGGGGCGCTGCTGTTGTTCGGAACCGGTCTTGGCGGTCTCATGCTGGCCCGGACCAGAAAATTACTCGCCTAGTTTTCTCTTTCCGGTCTCTACGACCGGAGGCTTGCGGCCGCTTCCATGAGAGGGGCGGCCCGGGCTGTTCTTCAACACAGAAAGCCACTGGTGCCTGCTACGGTGCCAGTGGCTTTCGTGTTTTCGGATATCCCCGTCAATCTTGATCCGCTGTTAACCGAATCTGAACACAGGCGTTACGCCGATGTTCTCCACGGCCTGTATCAAGGCTTTGCCGGGATAGGAACGTGTTACAGGCGTGGAATCCCTGTCCGGGTGCACTCATTATTTTTCACGGAGGAGGTGTCTTATGGTGCGATTCGCTTCGCTGGTGTTCATCGGTCTGTTGGTTGCGAGCCTGTCCCCGGTCTCTCGGGGGGAGGCGATGACCGTCACGCAGTTGGAGTTGACCGGCGGCGCCGTGAACGGGGGCGGCCGCTATGACCGGATGCTCGACCGGCTGGTCGGCCAGGACGGCGCATTGGTGATGGGGCAGTATCAGCCGATGGGCGAGATTGTCCCGTCGATCACCAAAGGCCGCCGGACCTTTTCGCTGTTCACATCAGGGCTGACCGGCGCCCCTGCTCCAACTGCCACAATTACCGGATCTATGATCACTGTCGACCTTTCCTCGCTGTTCGTTGGAATAACCCGCGGCGATGCGCATCAGATCCGGAACATCGGCGGCCTGGCCACCGGCTTGTTCGACCCGGAGACGCGGGAGTTCTGCCTCTCGTGGGACCATCTCTTCGACGGCCGCAAACAAGAGCGGCTCGCGACGTTCTTTCTTCGCGGGGTGATCGATGTTGCTCCGCAGCCCGTCGGGATTCCCGCGAGTCTGGCGCTCTATGCCACAGGCCTCTTCGGGATTGGCTCATGGACCTGGCGGCGTCGTCGGGGCGCGCTTCCCGAGACTGCCTAGTGCCTGTGTTGCTGAGCGGCGCATGAGTTAACTGAGACCGGACCCGACCGTAACCCGGTTGTAATCCGTTCTTTATATGGTGGCGCTCGGTGTCTGAACGGTTTGGCAAGGCAAGACGGTTCCGGAGGGAGAGGCATGATCAGTAGGGGCGGATGGCGAGCATGGTGCTGGGGGTTGGTGTTGGTGTCGTGTTTCGGAGGCGGGGACTTGGCGTTCGGCGGAAAGTTGGAAGACGCTCTGCTCGAAAATAAACAGATCACGATCGATCAGTGGGTGCAGATCAAGGCGGAAGAAGAAAAACGCGAAAGCAAGTCCTTGCAGGAAAGCCGCGGGGTGGGGGACGTGCCGGTGAGCGAACGCTGGTACGAAAAGCTCAGTATCCGCGGCTATAGCCAGCTCCGGTACTCGCATACGCTCAATAACGACTTGCTCCGCAGCAATCAGGGGGATCGGTCGATCGCCGGCAACAACGAATTTTTTCTGCGCCGCGCCCGTATTATTCTCAGCGGTCAGCCGCATGAACGGGTGTTCGTGTATGTTCAGCCGGAGTTTGCGGGGTTGGTCGGCGGTACGGAACAGGTCGCGTCGTTGCGCGACTTTTATGCGGACCTCTTTCTGACGGACAACAAGGAGTGGCGCATCCGGGCCGGGCTCTCCAAGGTGCCCTATGGATTCGAAAACATGCAGTCCAGCCAGAACCGGCTCGGACTCGATCGTAACGACGCGATCAACAGCGGGGCGAGAGACGAGCGCGACTTGGGTGTGTTTCTCTACTATGCGCCGACTTCGGTGCGCGAGCGGTTCCGCAGGCTGGTCGACAGCGGATTAAAAGGGTCCGGCGACTATGGCATGCTGGGCATCGGTGTCTATAACGGGCAGGGGCCGAACGCGCGCGAGCGCAACAAAGACAAACACGTGGTGTTCCATTCGAGCTATCCCCTCGAGTTTCCAAACGGACAGATCGTCCAATTTGGCATGGATGCCTACACAGGGCAATTCAACGTGCAGACCTCTCCGGTCGTTCCTGTGGATGTTTCATCAACGTCTGCTGCGGCACTTTCACCGCGAGTGACCAACGGCGGGAATTATCTGGATGAACGGGTGGCGTGGCATGTCATCATGTTCCCGCAGCCCTTCGGGTTTCAGGCGGAGTACACTATCGGTCGAGGTCCGGAGCTGAACGCCGCCAGAACGGATGTCGTTCTGGGGAAGCTGAGCGGCGGGTATATGCAGGTCTACTATCGTTACCAGTGCGACACGTACTGCCAGAGCATCGTCCCGTTCATGCGAGTGCAGGAGTATTTCGGCGGGCGCAAGGCGGAGCTGAACACCCCGCGTAATTCCGTCAGGGAATGGGAATTGGGTTTGGAGTATCAGTTCAATCGCGCGCTTGAATTGACCGTCATGTATACATGGACCAAGCGTACGTCTTCGGATTCGATCTACGCGCCGGTTGGAGCTAATCCGGGAGACTGTGCGCTCTCCGGTACGGGTTTCGGTCCCTGTCTCCAGACGCCGTATCAGCTCCAGAGCGGGAACCTGCTGCGCTTCCAATTGCAATGGAGTTTTTAGAGAGCTCCGGACACGTCGTCGTCGATGAAATCCGGCCGGCCTGCACGTGCAGGGTGTTTTTGAGACGCTCCGAGCGTGCTTAGGGGCGGGAAGCGGCAGCCGGTGCCTGATTGCGCGACTGCGGTGTTACCGCCTTGTACCGCACGATCACTTCACGCCGGTCTTCTCGAAACCATGTCGCTATTCCGGTTTCAGTCGTCTCGCGGGCTGCCTCGCGCGGTTCGAAGGTCAATCGGCCCCGCTGCGGCGCCAGGGCGCGGAGCGGCGTGAGTCGATCGTCCAGGGTGTCGGCGACGCCGATATCGGCGCTGTAATGGGCAGGCGACCGGTAGTTGGCGAGCACGATATGCAGATCCTCGCCCTGCACATACAGGCCTCCGGACGTGACATGGCGTTGAGTGCCTGAGTGCGTCGTGGAGCGGTAAAATGTGACGAGCTCTTCCGGCGTAGCTTTTCCCAGGGCGCTGGCCAGCAACGGCGCGAAGAGAACAATCTCTGGTTCTGTGAAGGCGGGATGATGCCGGAGTTGACTCATGTCGTCGTAGAGCGGCAGTTTCGCCCAGGGCTCCTCAAAGACGATTCCCCCAAGCAGGGCGGCCATATGTTCCGGAGTCAGGTCGACAGGGTGCGTGTGGCCGCTGTCCTTGTCGATGGTTCGATCGGTTTCCAACCGCACAAAGGCGTCGGGACGGTCATAGATCGTGACGGTGACGATCTGCCCCGGCACACAACCGGACAGGAGCAGACCGCTGAGCGCAAACAGGCGGGCGTACAAGCTGATCGTCATCGATGGAATCTCACGCCGGCAGGCTAGCATGGCCTGGTACGTATTGCACCGCCGTCAGTCTCTCAGCTTGAGCGGCTGCTCCAGCGCGGCTGATCGAGCCGGAACCGTCCACACCGCAGTCAGGCGTTGAAGCTCCTGCAGCGACAGAGGATAGTAGCCCTGGGCAATGACGGTCTGCTGGCCCTGCGCGCTCAGGGCGAACTTCACGTACTCGGCTATGACCGGCGGAGTCGCGACCTTGGGAACTTTATTGATGTACAAATAGAGGGGCCGCCGTAGCGGGTAAGAGCCGTTCATCGCCGATTCGACCGAGGGTTCGACAAAACGGCTCCCCGGCACCGCAGCGAGAGGCACAGGCCGCACGCCTGACGTGCGATAGCCGATGCTGCTGAAGCCGATGCCGAAACGGTCCTTCATCAGCTCGACGATGACCGAGGCGGATCCGGCACAGACGGTCATGGCTGGCTTGATCGCGGCTCCGTCCAGCACATGTTCACGGAAAAATGTGGTCGTGCCGGACTTGTTGCTGCGCCCATAGAGATGCATCGGCGCCTCGGCCCATTCCCCGTCCAGCATCAGATCTCCCCAGGTCTGGAGCATATATTTCAGTCCGCGCCGCCGGTCTTTGGAGAAGACGGCGTCCAGCTCGGGGAGGGTGAGGCCTTCAATCGGATTATCCTTGTGCACAAAGACGGCCAAAGCGTCGATGGCGACAGAGACCTCGGTCGGTTCGTATCCGAATTCACGCTTGAATTCGACGATTTCCGGCGCGGTCATGCGCCGCGACATGGCGGCGATCTGCGCTTTCCCTTCTAAGAGCCGTGACAGGCCGTTTTCCGATCCGGTGCTGTCGACCTTGATCGTAAATCCCGGATAGAGCTGCCGCAGGTCGGCCGCCCACGATTCGGTCAGCGGTTTCATCGTGTCGGACCCGGCGACCGTGACGGTGCCGGTCATGATCCCTGCATGTTGATAGGGCGGAATCTTCGGATCCAAGACCGGCAGCACCTGCCCTGAGGCCATCGAGGTCCACAGGAGACTTCCACCGATGAGGGCGAAGAGGCTTGTGTGAAGAGACGAGGGCGCAGACCAGCGGGGTGACTGTTTAGACATGAGCACGATTCTCCTACCCTTTAAGCAATAGACAGTCATGGGACATTAGCCCACCCAGCGTACGGGGATTGCATTAAGGAAGGATCAATCCCGTGTTAACTCGACGTTAACTTCCCGGACACTGTCTGGATAAGGAATTGCATGAGAGCGTAGGAGTTTACCGATAGTTTACACCACCCTAACGACTTGTTTCAGGTTGATAGGCTAGCATGCCGTCGTATGATGGCTACGCAATTGAAACAGTCCGTTCCGGCCGGTGTCACCGATTCGATTCTGATTTTTATGAAGTCGGAGCCCTTCGCGCAATCCCTGAAGAAGGCGTTTGAGGCGAACGGCTATCGGAGCGCCGCGGTGAACACCGGCGCCGCCGCTCTTGCGGAACTGAAGTCCTTCACCCCGTCGCTCATTGTCATCGACCGGGAGAGCGGGACTACTGAACATTTGCGTCAGCTTCGCGCGCTCGCCAATGTGACGATTGTCGCCGTGGAGACGACGGTGGAGACCTGCGGCGACGACGATTGTATTCAGGATTACGATCGTGAAATCGACCTTGTCGTGTGTAACCAAAGTCCCCGCCAGCTGGTTGCGCGGGTCCGCGCCATCCTGCGGCGTCGCGCGCCGCAGGCTCAGGCTGCCAGTCACTACGGTGTCGGGAACATCCGGATGGATCTGGATCGGCACGAGGTGACCGTCAGCGGGCGCGCCATCGAACTGACGCCGAAAGAGTTCAAAATCCTGCAGCAGTTTCTCGAATCTCCAGGCCGGGTCTTTTCCCGTCAGGAGATGCTCAATCGGGTGTGGGGCGACGGGTACGCCCTCGAAGAGCATGCGCTCGATGTGCATATCCATTCGTTACGGCAAAAGATTGAACTCGACCCCACCGAACCGAATCTGATCGTGACGGTGCGGGGGATCGGCTATAAGCTCCGCTCGTAGACGCTCTTCTCGATATCGGCCTGGCGTTGAATCAAAACAAAGCAGCCCTTCTTCCGGCACTCCGCCGGCGAGAAGAGCTGTATGGTCCGGCAGAGACGTACGCAGCGGAAGAATCGTTAGAAGTTGTCGACTGAGACGGGCTGGAGGAAATCGCGGACCGACACGACACCGACCAGCGTGCCGCTCTTGGTGACTCCCAGGTGGCGAGTGTGGTGCTTATTCATCAATTCAGCGGCCTCCGTGATGGGGCGCCGCTCTTCAATGCCGAGCACAGGACTGCTCATGATGTCTTCCACGGCTATGAAGTAGGGCGCGTTGTCTGCGCCGACGAATTTTTTGACGACATCGGATTCCGTCACGATCCCCACAATCTGTCCCTTCTCCGAAACCAGGACACTGCCCACGTTGCAGGTTTTCATCAGCTTGGCGGCGTCTACCACCGAGGTGCCCGCGTCGACCGTCACGAGTTCTTTTTTCATCAATGCTCCAACTGTCAGCATCCTGTTCTCCTTTGTAAGTGTTGTATAGTTGCTATCACTATAGCCATGGGCCGTTGCAACAGTGTTAGGGGGATATTACGGAGAGGTAACATTCGAGGAGCGTAGCAGGCGTAGATTCTCTTGGGGCGATTTACAGGACGTTGAGGTTGCGGCAATGCAGCGGTGATGTAATGCGTGTATAAAAAGAGGGGGCTTCCGGAAATGGAGTGGGTCAAGAGCCTGGCGCTCGGTCTCCTGCGTCGC
>ERZ1292630.5701-Hain-H41-02um-R3-5701-length-10101-cov-4_pt1 | contig 10101 bp, 7 predicted proteins | sample MGYA00564408_ERZ1292630 | MGnify/ENA primary metagenome ERZ1292630 (study PRJEB36523, sample SAMEA6512641) | groundwater metagenome | collected 2019-01-08 | study: AquaDiva: Metagenomics assemblies of 32 groundwater samples
CCACCAACAAGTATCATGTCTTCCTCGATAATGTCATGTTCGATTCTCTCGGTATCCCGAAATTCGACACTCTGGCGTTTACCACTGACACGCAGGAAGTATTCATTGATCACACGACGTTTGTCTATGACTTCGTCGTATCGATCGAGTGGGACGCCGACCTGAGCTTGATTACGGATGTCGAAAACAGTTTCCGAAACATGGCCAATTATATGTACGACGTCACCGATGGCCAGGCGCGCCTTGGTAATGTCTATCTTTACGACAATGGCAGTCATTGGGGAGAAGCCGATATCCACCTCTGGTCGAACAACCAGGTGTGGCCGCACGTTCCCAACAACGTCGGAGGAATCGATCGTGTAGGGGCGACGAGTGATCCAGTCGAGATGCCGCGAAAGTGGTTTGGATCCCAAAACGGAACCCGCAATGGCACTTGGACTGAATGGCCACTCCAGATGAACGTATCTCTGATGTACAAGACGATTCTTCACGAGCTTGGGCACTACGCATTCGCATTCAAAGACGAATACAAATTTGATTCGGGAGTCGTTCGTTGCGCTGATCGGCAGGCCTATGTTGTTCCGTATGGATTCATGGACTGCCAGTATGATGGGTGTGGCGACTACAGTTCAGAGATGTCGAGCGCGAGCGCGTATTCGAATGCCGTTTGTCGTAATAATTGGCATTGGAACCTCTATGCCAAATCGTGTTGGTCGCTGTTTGAGCAGAACATGGAACATGCCTATGGAGCCGATAGCATTGATGTTGTGATCAATATGCCCGACGAGCGTGTGCTTCCAACCGACTACGATTTTCTGGCGGGACCGAATAACAATCTCGCCGTGCTGGACTATGATGTTGGGGAGCTGGTAAATTTTCCGGTTACTCATGTTGCACCAACGCGCGGGAATATCATTGTGTCTTGTTGGGATGCGGCCGGTGATTCGGTGCCCTCTGCATCGGTAAGTTTGGATTACAGTCAGGGTTTTAGCAGTGCGCAGGGACTTACTTCCGACTTTGGTCGCATTCGCGTTCTCAATTATGTATCCGGCGACGGAATCTCCACAAGCGCCGCCAGTTTCGTAACAGGCAGTAAAGCGGCTGGAAGTGCACAAACCAAAAAATGGCTCTTCGGTGTCATGGATCCGTCGGGGCAGTCAAGCAAGTACCGCCCCCAGCATTCTCTGTCGTCCGATGGCGATAGTGTCGCAATAATCATGCACGAGGTATACGGCAACTACCCGATGGTTTTTGCGCCAACTTTTAGCAATGGCCAACTGGCTTTTACTTCGTGGACTCCCGCAACGTTTTCGCAACTGCCCACAGTCGAGCACCAGCCAGATGATCTCGCACCTTCTCCGCTAACTGTGACTGCTATCAGCAATGGCTATTCGGCGTTGCTACCATCGCCAGCGGTGTCCGGTTCTCTTCAATTTGATGGCTTGGATGATTCCGCACACGCGTTCTTCGTACCCGTTTCGTACGTTCACAGACTTTACGACAGTGCGATGTATTCAATTGAGACAAAGACTTCCACCGGCGACGCCGAGATTGAAATTGATTCGGCCGTAAGTGGATTACCCAGCGTCACAATTGTATCGTCGATGTATCCGGTGGTCACCGATGGTCTGGAACCGTTTGCCCGCCAGGCCGGTAATGCCCACGGCGTGGCCTTTGGCGGGGTGGATGCGGTCACTGGCCACATCACCATTCTATATTCCGATTCCGATCTGGAATCCCCGGAACAGGAGCTTTTTCTTCGGGTGCACCAATTTGATGATTCTGCCATGCAGTGGGTGCTGATTGGCGGCTCGGTAGATACTTCCCACAACGAAGTTCGCAGTGGGATACGTGAGCCGGGAGTCTACGCCTTGTTCACGACTTCTGTCTCGACCGGATCAATCGATGATCCCGGTCCAAAGACCCTTCCCAAGCGGTTTGAATTGTCGCAAAACTATCCGAACCCCTTCAACCCGTCCACGACAATTGCCTTCGAACTCCCGACCAAAGGGCATGTCGAGTTGACGATATTCAACATCCTCGGTGAGAAGGTGACCACTCTGGTGAATCAGGTATTGCCTGCGGGCCGTCACAGTGTTGAATGGAATGCTACTGACGTTCGTGGAAGATCAGTCGCAAGCGGCGTCTATCTGTATCGAATCAAATCGGGTGAAACGGTTATTTCGAAGAAGATGATGCTGGTGAAGTAGGGGGGCTTCGCCGTGAGATTCAGGCCGTTTGCCAACGGGATAAATCGTTGACTACTGATTCCTGATTGAGGAGTTTATGAATAGTCCACCGCGAAGCGGATGGCTATTCATAATGTTTGAAGTTGTTTTTGAGGGGAGAGGTATCGTATTTGCACCTATGGATTCAAATAACCCTCTACAAAGGGTCACTGTAAGCACCGCCTCACTCACGCCCAATGTCAGTCTCCCGAGTCATCCTGACATTAAAACGACGAGAGTTACGTTTACCTTCAAGTCTAATAGTAACGATATGTTACTAGTGCATTTGGATTTCTGCGACTACATTCGTATGGGTTCAACCCCGGTTCGAAGTATATCCATCAACTCGTTCCAAACTACTTTTCACTTGGAATCAAAGGGATCGAAGGCAATCGATTTCTTCTTTGACCAAACGAAAATGGGGTCGAATGATCCGAATGGAACGTTTGAATTGCATTTTTATATAGGCGAGGGAAAACCGGGAAAAGTGACGATCCCAACTCAAATTGCCTCTGGTTCGTCATCATGCCTAGTTGTCGCTCTGGCTTTTCAATCAACAAATTGGCAATTCCAGGAACTATCGTGGCTAAGAGACCATGTCTTCGCCAAGTCATCAGCTGGGCTACAGCTCACCAAGTTGTATTACCAGATGGGAGGCAAGCTAACGCCTTTTATCACACGAAATCGAATAAGCACCTCCCTTGGCAGGGTGTCCATTGGGGCCATTGCACTTTCCGTCATGCTTTTTCGAATCTGTGTTAATCCGTTCCCGCCAAAAAGGCGCGTTAATGCGTTGTTATATAATGCATTACGGCGAACCGAAGTTCGCCGTGGCATCATATAATTGCTCCTTTTGTCACAATCTTAGTCACCTTCCCCCCGGAACTTCTTGACAATTCCCCTGTTTAATGTACATTGAAAGCTGTTAGCACTCGTTATTAGTGAGTGCTAACAAGTCAAATATAGACGACATCATCGTTTCATTATTAAACACCCAACAGGAGGTTCGTTATGCAAATCAAACCGCTCGCCGATCGCGTGGTGGTCAAGCCCTCGGAAGAAATGGAAACTATGAAGGGCGGAATCATCATCCCCGACACGGCCAAAGAGAAGCCGATGCAGGGAGAAATCATGGAAGTCGGTCCCGGCAAGACCACCGAAGAAGGAAAGCGTCTGGCTCTTGAGGTCAAAAAAGGCGACCGCATTCTCTACGGCAAGTATTCCGGTACCGAAGTGACCGTCGATGGTCAGGAATTCCTGATCATGCGCGAGTCCGACATATTCGCGATCATAAACAAGTAATTTCTCAGGAGAACACTACACATGTCAAAAATGATTGAATTTGATTCGACTGCCCGCGCCAAATTAAAGGCCGGCGTCGACAAGCTCGCCGATGCGGTCAAAGTGACCCTCGGCCCCAAAGGACGCAATGTCGTCATCGAGAAGAAATTCGGCTCTCCGACCATCACCAAGGACGGCGTCACCGTCGCGAAAGAGATTGAGTTGGAAGATCGTTTCGAGAATATCGGCGCCCAGATGGTCAAAGAAGTCGCTTCCAAGACCTCTGACGTCGCTGGCGATGGCACCACCACCGCGACTATTCTCGCTCAGGCAATCTATCGCGAAGGAATCAAGAATGTGACCGCCGGTCACAATCCGATGTCCATCAAGCGCGGTATTGACAAGGCCGTCACTGCTGTCACCGCAGAACTCAAGAAGATGTCCCAGCAGGTGAAGGGAAAACTTGAGATTTCACAGGTCGGCACCATTTCCGCCAACAACGACAAGCAGATCGGCGATCTTATTGCTGACGCTATGGAAAAAGTCGGCAAGGATGGCGTCATCACTGTCGAAGAGTCCAAGACCGCCGAAACAACCCTCGACCTCGTTGAAGGTATGCAGTTCGACCGCGGCTATGTCTCGCCCTATTTCGTGACCGACCCCGATGCGATGGAAGCGGTTCTTGAAGATCCGCTCATTCTTATCCACGACAAGAAAATCGGAAGCATGAAAGACCTTCTTCCGGTTCTCGAGAAAGTCGCTCAGCACGGCCGTCCGCTGATGATCATCTCCGAAGATATCGAGGGTGAAGCTCTTGCCACCCTGGTGGTGAACAAGCTTCGCGGCACTATCAAAGTTGCCGCAGTCAAGGCTCCGGGCTTTGGCGACCGCCGCAAGGCAATGCTCGATGACATTGCGACGCTTACAGGCGGCAAAGTCATCTCCGAAGAGCTTGGATTCAAGCTGGAGAACACGGTTCTTGCCGACCTCGGCCGCGCCAAGAAAATCACGATCGACAAGGATAACACCACGATCGTTGAAGGAAGCGGCGACAAGGCGACTATCAAAGCTCGTATCGGTCAGATACGCAAGCAGATTGAAGACACAACCTCCGATTACGACCGTGAGAAACTGCAGGAGCGTTTGGCGAAGCTCGCCGGTGGCGTGGCCGTCATCAATGTCGGCGCCGCGACCGAAGTCGAGATGAAAGAGAAGAAGGCCCGCGTTGAGGATGCCCTCCACGCAACCCGCGCCGCCCGTGACGAGGGTATCGTCGCCGGTGGTGGTGTGGCTCTCCTTCGCGCCCAGAAGATGCTCGACCTTCTCAAGATCAATGATGACGAGATGGTTGGCGTACGGATCGTGCGTAAGGCCCTTGAAGAGCCGATCCGACAGATCGCGGCCAATGCCGGGGTTGAGGGTTCGGTCATCATCAGCCGCGTGCTCGAAGGCAAAGATGCTTTCGGTTACAACGCGCAGACCGACGTCTACGAAGACCTTTTCAAAGCCGGTGTGATTGATCCTACCAAGGTGACCCGCACGGCGCTTGAAAACGCCGCTTCGATTGCCGGACTCTTGCTCACGACCGAGGCGGTTGTGGCGGAGCGACCGGATGACAAGAAGTCTATGCCAGGCGGCATGCCGGGTGGCATGGGCGGCGGCATGGGCGACATGTACTAAGCCATTCGGCTACACATTTGCACTTTCAAGCCCCGGTCAGCAATGATCGGGGCTTTTTGTTTGTGTGGGGGGTTGGGAAGGGGCATCCACTAGTTTTTTGAATCGCGCCACTTGATTCCCGCAGTTCCCCTGTTGACTTTCCGTCGAACAAGGTGATATCTTTCTGCACAATCATTAAGACGCACCTACCGCAATCAGGAGGAGGACGATCATGAACAAACCACCACACTTCAAGCTCTTGCTCAGCGCCTTCACCCTCGGTTTGACTGCGATTCTGCTCACGGTATTCGTATCGCAAGGCATGGCCGAGACCACCAAGCAGAAGCGGGAGCGGCTGAAGGCGAAGTCGAGCCAGCTAAAGAAACCTCATGAGCCAGGGAAGTCGTGCGTAGGCATCAAGTATGGCGGGATAACATCAACACATGTGACCGTCAAAGGGGTGAACTGGGATTCTACCAAAGGTGAGAATACTTGGACCGGCTCGTTTTATTTTGAAGGTAGAGTGGCGCCGAAGTGGTTTGCAGGAGCGTCGGTTGATGTCTTGCGCGGAACAGTTTTCTCCACATTCACGAATACCTTGTATGACGTATCATTGCAATTGAAGTTCAATCCAATGCGAGAATCTCCACTTAATATCCGACCGTCGGTCGCTTTTGGATATGGGTTGTTGGGAGAAAAATACAGTGTGCCCAAGACAACGTTTTTTTCCAAGAAGCTGTTTCTAGAATTTCGCTACCGGCTGACTCCCAGATTTGGTCTTGTGGCTGACGCTGGTATGTGGTGGGTGAATGGAAGTAACAAGTTTGCCGATGTGACCGGAAATTGTGTATTTGGGCGACTCGGTATTTGGTTGAGGTGATTGACTGTGGCAGGGGGGCAGTTCCTTTCAAATGTGAAGATGTATTAGGACTTTCGATAGACTTCGGTTGGAATGACAGAAAGAATGTCGGATTTCTCGTTGAGCCGGGCGCACCTTGGAACGCCGACCTACCAATAGAATTGTCTGTCAAGTTGACTGCCTCGCCGTTTCCCCGTACCATATTCCGTTGATTTGAGTAGGGCGGGTCCGTCCTCGAACCCGCCACTGTAAATGAAAGGTGTATTGTTCGAGCCGTGCCAATTCCCATCGCGACATCAGCCGGTAAGATAGATTCGGCTCTCTTCGATTCAATTATCCGTCCCAAACTGGGTCGGCGGCGCGCCGAACTTGTCGTTCCTCCGGCATCGGGACTTGACGTTGGTGTTATCGACATCGGTAATGGCAATGTCCTCGTCACGACCACCGATCCGTTCTTTGTTTGGCCGGACTACGGCTGGGAGCGTTCGGCCTGGTTTGCGGTGCATATCATCGCGTCGGATTGTGCTACTTCGGGGTTGGCGCCGCAATACATGACAATAGACCTCAATCTCCCCTTGACCATGTCGCGCGACGATCTAGCCGCACTTTGGACCGGGGTGCATCAGGAGTGTGACAAGCTGGGAATAGCCATCGTGACCGGCCATACTGGAGTCTATGACAACTGCGCCTACCCGATGATCGGATCAGCAACAATAATGGCGATTGGGTCGAAGGAATCGTATGTCACACCAGCGATGGCGACAGAAGGGGATCATGTCATAGTCACTAAGGGGGCGGCTATCGAAACAACCGCTCTGCTCGGCGTCGCCCACTACGATTATGTTTCAGCGCAACTGGGTAGCAAGACTGCTGATCAGGCGCGCGATCTGTTCTGGAAACTGAGCGTCGTCGACGATGCCCTCACGGCGGCGAGTGTCGGCGTGAGAGGGGACGGTGTGACCGGCATGCACGATGCCACCGAGCGGGGTTTGTGGGGGGCGCTGTTTGAAGTAGCGCAGGCTTCGAATACAGGGATTGATATCTACAAAGAAAAGATTTTACTCCCGCCGGCGGTGCGGGAGGTATGCGCGCTCTACAACATCGATCCCTACTCCTCAAGTAGCGAAGGGTCGTTGGTAATCACTTGTCGCTCTCATAAAAGTAGCGAAGTGATATCCCGACTCGCAGACAGAGATATTTCTGCAACGGTTATCGGTGAATTGTGTCCTGCAGAAAAAGGATGCTGGGTGCATGAGGGATCATCGAAGAGAGAGCTTACCTATCCTGAACGGGATCCGTTCTGGGAGGCTTTTACGCGCAACACCGCCACAGGAAAGTACGGTCGCTGATGACTAGTGAAAGCAAAACCGTCGGCCAATACACCGAGAAGGAATTGATTGAGCGGATCGCATCAATCATTGGCAAACCGAAACGAAGAGACATTCTTATCGGCATCGGAGACGACACCGCCGTTGTGAAGGGCTCGGGAGACTCGAAATTGCTGTACACCTCGGATATGCTGGTAGAAGAGATACATTTTGACCGCTCGCTCATTTCTCCTCGTACGTTAGGCCGCCGTGCCATGGCAGTTAATTTGAGCGATCTTGCCGCGATGGGGGCTGAGCCTCAATATGCTCTGGTCTCACTGGCGTTGCAATCGTCGTATCCGATGGCAGAGCTTGAGGAACTGTATGCTGGTATGGTGGAAATGGGAAACCGATTCAAGGTTACTATAATTGGCGGCAATCTCTCCTCTACCGGATCACAGATGGTCATTGACCTATTTCTGGTCGGCTGTACATCGGGACGGATATTCACTCGATCAGGCGCCAAAGTCGGCGATGACATCTATGTGACCGGCACATTGGGAGGCGCCCATGCCGGTTGGCTTGCACTGGAAGCGTACGGTAATCGTGCGGAGAAAACATACGCCGAATTGGTTAAAATGCATCAGGAGCCGATTCCGCGCATCAAAGTAAGCCGTCTGCTTGCAGATACGGACATAGTGACTTCAATGACCGACATAAGCGATGGATTGTCGACTGATTTGACCCATATCTGTTCAGCCAGCCATGTGGGAGCTAACATCCTGTGGTCTCAACTGCCCATACACGACCTGGTTCATGATTTTGAAAACATGACGGGAGCCGATACGAGACTTGTCGTTCTCGACGGAGGCGAGGATTATGAACTTCTCTTTACCGCCAGACCGGGATCGGCAAAGGCGCTGGCGGAAATTGCAAGAAGAGCAAGGGTGCCAATAACGGCGATTGGCCGGATTGTGCCGCGAAATTCAGGTATTCGGCTGGTCGAGGGGGAGAAATCGTCGCCAATTGAAGCAAAAGGCTGGAGTCATTTCGGGGCAGGGAACCGGTAGCGCCTAAGGGCGGTTGTTGACTATTATTGGATAGTCACACCGCTTTGGTGGCTCGAGCATGCCAGACAGGAGAAACAATGGAAGAACTATATCGCGAACTTCTGAAGCACATTGGAGAAGATGTCAACCGCGAGGGGCTCCGCGAGACGCCCCGCCGGGCCGCAAAGGCGATGGCATTTCTGACGCAAGGCTACTCCCAAAACCTCGACGAGATAATCAACAATGCCTTGTTTGAGTCTGAAACGCGTGAAATGGTGCTGGTGAAGAATATTGAACTCTATTCGATGTGCGAGCATCATCTCCTTCCGTTTATCGGAAAGTGTCATGTGGCCTATATTCCGAATGGAAAAGTTATCGGGCTTTCAAAAATCGCGCGCATTGTCGATGTCTACGCGCGCCGCCTTCAAATACAGGAAAACCTAACCCGCCAGATCGCCGAATCCCTCGAAAAGTTTACCGGTGCGGCGGGTGTCGCGGTGGTGATCGAAGCCCAGCATCTCTGCATGATGATGCGGGGGGTCGAGAAACAGAACTCGGTGATGACGACCTCATGCCTTCTCGGAACATTCCTGGACAGCGCCGCAACACGGATGGAGTTTCTCAGCCTTATCAAGTAGAGGCTGAGTCGCCCGATGTATCTGACTCTCAGCAAGCGCTTTGAATTTTCAGCCTCGCATCGGCTGTACAATCCGAAATGGTCGGCGGAGCAAAATGCGGCTGTATTCGGAGAGGAAAGCGGCGGCGCATTTGGGCATGGCCACAACTATACGGCGCATCTGGTGTTTCATGGACCAATCGACTCGGATACCGGCATGATGCTCAATATCGCGACTATCAAATCACGATTGAGCACTCTTCTTGATTCCCGCTACGATCATAAATATCTCAACGAGGATACGCTTCCCTTTCATCGCACCATTCCCACCGCAGAGAATATCGCATCGCAAATTCTTCACGAGAGCGAGTCCCTTTTTGTTGATGAGAGCGCCCGTCCCGTTGTCTGTCGCATAGAGGAATCTGCAGAGACGTCGGCGATTTCATATGCCAGTGGTAAGATCGAGAGGCAGTTCAGCACATGGTTTTCGGCGGCACGCCAGACGATGTCGCCGCAACTATCGGATGCCGAGAACAGCGCCATGTATGGTATTTCAGCGGCGCCGCTTGGGCATGGACATTTGTATCAGTTATTGGTGACTCTTGCACCGCAGACAAGTGACAGTGAGGGGATAACTCCGAGCGAATCAACCTGCTACCGTACAATCGTAGCATTGAAACAGGAATTTGACCACACTAATTTGAATCATCTCCCGCAACTGAAGGGGTTGGCTATCACCACTGAATGTCTTGCCCGTTATTTCTATGATCGACTGCGCCTCGATCTTCCGGTAAGCCGTGTTCGATTGTGGGAAACGCCTGATTTTTCGGTGGAGTATGACCATGCCGGGCGGGTCTCTATGTGTTTGAGTCGTTCATTCCACGCCGCCCATCGATTGCACAGCTCCAAATTGAGCGACAGCGCCAATCGTGAACTTTATGGCAAGTGCAATAATCCCAAGGGACACGGGCATACCTATACGGTTGAGGTGACAGCGACGGGGGCTATCGACGAGCGCACAGGTGCGCTGATGTCACTTGAACAACTCATTGATGGCACTGTGAAGGCAATTGCGCCCTGGCGCTACAAGCATCTTGATGCC
>ERZ1292630.5702-Hain-H41-02um-R3-5702-length-10099-cov-8_pt1 | contig 10099 bp, 6 predicted proteins | sample MGYA00564408_ERZ1292630 | MGnify/ENA primary metagenome ERZ1292630 (study PRJEB36523, sample SAMEA6512641) | groundwater metagenome | collected 2019-01-08 | study: AquaDiva: Metagenomics assemblies of 32 groundwater samples
CGGCGCGGGCGCGTCCGCGGGGACCTGCGGCGAATTCCCCCCCTGGATGATCCGCAGGATCTCGGCCCCGTCGACCACTTCCTTTTCCAGCAGCGTCTTCGCCACTCTGTGCAGGATGTCGATGTGGGTCGCCAGCAGCGCTTTCGCCCGCTCGTAGGCGGCGATGACGATTCCGCGGACCTCCTGGTCGATGTCCCGCGAGGTCGCCTCGCTGTAATCCTGGTGCCGGGTGATGTCACGTCCGAGAAAGATCGATTCCTGCTTCTGGCCGAACGTCACCGGCCCCAGCTTTTCGCTCATCCCCCATTCGCAGACCATCTTCCGGGCGAGCGCCGTGGCCCGTTCGATGTCGTTCCCCGCACCCGTGGTCAGCTCCCCGTGGACCAGCTCCTCGGCCACGCGTCCACCCATCAGGATCGTGATGTTGTTCTTCAGATAATCCTGCGAGTAGGTGTGCCGCTCGTCGATCGGGAGCTGCTGGGTGATGCCGAGCGCCATTCCCCGGGGGATGATGCTGACCTTGTGGATCGGGTCCGCGCCCGGAGTGAGCGTGGCGACGATCGCGTGTCCCGCCTCGTGGTAGGCGGTCGATTTCTTCTCCACTTCGCTGATGATCATCGAGCGCCGCTCGCGCCCCATCATCACCTTGTCCTTGGCCATCTCGAAGCAATCCATCGTGACCGTGGCGAGGTTGATCCCCGCCGCGTGGATCGCCGCCTCGTTGGCCAGGTTCGCGAGATCGGCGCCGGTGAACCCCGGCGTCCCCTTGGCCAGCACCTCGAGCTTCACGTCCGGGTCGAGCGGGATCTTCCGCGTGTGAACGCGCAGGATCTGCTCCCGCCCCTTCACGTCCGGCTTGGGGACCACCACCTGGCGGTCGAATCGCCCGGGCCGCATCAGCGCCGGGTCGAGGACGTCGGGCCGGTTCGTCGCCGAGATGAGGATCAGCCCCTCGTTCGACTCGAACCCGTCCATTTCGACCAGGAGCTGGTTGAGGGTCTGCTCCCGTTCGTCGTGGCCGCCGCCAAGGCCCGCGCCGCGATGCCGACCGACCGCGTCGATCTCGTCGATGAAGATGATGCAGGGGGCGGATTTCTTCCCCTGGATGAAGAGGTCCCGCACCCGCGCCGCGCCGACGCCGACGAACATCTCGACGAAGTCGGAGCCGCTGATCGAGAAGAACGGGACGCCCGCCTCCCCCGCGATCGCCCGCGCGAGGAGCGTTTTCCCGGTCCCCGGCGCGCCGACGAGAAGCACCCCCTTGGGGATCCGTCCGCCGAGCTTCGTGAACCGCTTCGGGTCCTTGAGGAACGCGATGATTTCCTGCAGCTCCTCCTTGGCCTCCTCGATCCCCGCCACGTCCGCGAAGGTGGACTTGTTCGTCGTCTCGGTCAGCAGCTTCGCCCGGCTCTTGCCGAACGACATCGCCTTGCCGCCCCCCGCCTGCATCTGGCGCATGAAGAAGATCCACACGCCGATCAGCAGGAGCATCGGAAGCCACGAGACGAGCATGGTCATGTACCACGGGTTGTCGTCGAGCGGCCGCGCAGTGATCTGCACGTTCTTGCCGCGCAGGTTTTTCACGAGGTCGGGATCGTCGGGGGTGTAGGTGTGGAAGGACTTCTTTTCCTTCCCCGCGTTCTCGACGTACTTGCCGGTGATCTCCTGCCCCTTGATCGTGACCTCTTTCACCTTCCCCTCGTCGACGTTCCGGGTGAACGCCGAGAAGGAGACCTCCTCGAACTCGACCTTCTTGGAGTTGAAGGTGTTGAAGAGGAAGACCATCGCCAGCGCGATGAGCATCCAGATGGCCAGGTTTCTATAGAACTGGTTCAAGCGCACATTTCTCCTTGATGTCGGGGAATCGAAAACCCTCCCGGATAGTAACTTATTATTTTAGCACAGGATCGGTCCTTGTCTATTTCACCGCGTGGATCCGCAGAAGCGCGGTCTTCCGTGTCTCCGGGGTCACCGGGGCGTGGGCCGAACGGAGGACGCCGGGGATCCATAGGATCGCGTCTTCCGCGTCGCAGACCACGGGGCGCCCCCACCGATCGTCCCGCGGTATCTTCCGGTCGATCAGGATCTCCTTCACCTTCTTCTCGGCGGCCCGCGCATTCCTGCCGGCGCTCCCCCCGAACGGCCGGATCCGGTCCCCGGCCCGCAAGGGGCGAACCGTGAGCGGCAACTTCAGGCCGGCCGCGTCGAACACCTCGGCGTCCCCCTTCGCCGCGAGGCGCTTCGCCTGCGCCGCGGTGATCCTTCCCCTCGCTTCCCAAACGAATTCGATGCCGCCACCCTTCGGACCCACAGGAATTTCATATTCTCCGGGACCGGGAACGAACATCGCCTCTTCATACCGGTTGGCCAGCTCCCACCCTTTTCCGGCGTTTACCTTGGCCGACGGCCCACCGTCGTAAATGTTCCGGTCCATCGCCTTGAGCAACCGTTCGTTCGGCGCGACTCCAAGCCGGTCGAAGCAGATCCTTTGCAGGATCTTCACCCGCAGGACCGTCGGCAGCGCAGTGTGCTTTTCACGGGGAAAAGAAAAACCGCTTGGGAGATGGGACCTCCCGGGAAACGATTTCAAGTTCCGTCGGATCCACCTGCCTGCCTCGGCCTCGAGGTAGTCGTCGAGTTCGCGGAACCTCTCCCCGAGGGTGAAGATCCGTTTCTTCACCGCCTTGCCGTACCGCTCCACCAGCAGGGGGAGGAGGACATTGCGCACCCAGTTCCGCTCGAACCGGGTGTCGAAGTTCGATCGGTCGATCCGGAATGGTATATTGTTATTATTTAAATATTTTACGATATCTTCTTTCCACATATCGAGAATCGGTCTTTCGATCCCGTCCCTTGTCTCGCGCGGGATCCCCTTCAACCCTCCGACCCCCGCCCCCTCGAAGACGCGCATCAGGATCGTCTCGACCTGGTCGTCCGCGGTATGGGCCATCACGATTCGTTCGGCTCCGACCTTTTTCGCGAGATCCATGAGAAAGCGGTATCGGGAGTCTCTCGCCTTTTTCTCGAAACCGGCCGGGAGACGTTTCCGTGTCTTCCCGCCCCCTGCCGTCCCCGGTTCGGGGCGAACCCGGAAAATATCCAGTTCAAAACCGTGAATTCCCGCCGTCTCTTCCACCAGTTTCTGATCTTTCTCCGAATCGGCCCCGCGAAGCCCGTAATTCATATGGCCGGCGACGACCCGGGCCCCTTTTTTCCCCAGCAGGTTTTTGTGGAGAAGGTACGACGAATCCGGTCCTCCGGAGAGTCCGGCGACGATCACCTGTTTCATCGGTCCTTTCATGGCAGGCGTCGAGTTCGATCTCCTGTCCCTGATTCGTACGATACGATTCTGGATCATTTCGTCGACCACGGCAACATGTAACCGTTAACCGTCACCAACCCCCATTCGGACCATAGGCTGGAAATCCCAAACGTCTGTTCGCTGCAGGAGGGTACCGGTACACAGAAAGGCAATCGTATCGCCAATGTTAAGCATTATTTTTCCCACTTTCGATTCAGTTGAATTTCGTATTATTAATACTCCTTCAATATCAGTGGATTAAGCATTCCCTCTCCGAATTCCCGCATGGTACGCATGTTGCTAAATTGTTGACACGTAAGATCGGCATCCGTTATAAAAGGAGATAGTTTTGGTGAGAAATCGTACGTCCTGGTTCAGCATAAGTATTTTGCTCTTGTCCCTCGTCCTTTTCATCATCCCGTCTTCCTCCGGGGAGGTGACGATGAGCGGCGAAAAGATCATGGGGAACGGGAACGAGTCGTGGTCGTTGATCCTCCTGGGGGCCAGCCTGATCGGGTTTGCCTGGAGGGGACTCCGGAAAACCCGCACGTGACATCGGTTCCAAAAACAACCCGTTTCCCGAGGAACGAAAAGGGAGCTTTATGGCACCGTTGGACCTGAACCACCTTCCCTTATGTTCCATCGACTTCCCTCTGGAATTGACCCCGGACGAGATCGGTTCCCTCTCCGGGCCGATCAACACGTTACTGAAGAGCAGCTACCTCCTCGGGGCGGCGTTCGAAACCGACGCGATTTTCAACTCCCTGTTCGACATCGCCGAGGAAATCGCCCGGGTCGAAGCGTGCGGTAAACTTAGCCGCTCCGAGGTCCGCCCGAACGGTTGGGAAGTCGCCATCCTCCGCTCCCCCGGCCCGCCTCCGGACCCGGAGCAGGCGCTTCACCACATCGCTCCTGGAGCGATCGCCTGCCATTTCGGGAAAGCCGTCCTGCTCGATCCGGAACGCGAGGAATCGTTTCGCGAGATATGCGATGCGTGGGGCTCCCGTTCCCTTCTTTCCTGCCCCATCCGGCGGGACCGGGACATCGTGGGCGCCCTGGTGTTCGGGAAAAAGGAATCCCATCCGTTCACGAATGTCCAGGTCAAACTGCTCTGGGTGCTTGCGATGCAAGCCCAGAATCATCTTCAGCGAAACGAATCCGTCAGCGCGAAATCCGCCTACTCCTTCCTCGAACCTTTAACGCACCTGTACACCCGTCCGTACTTCAACAACCAGCTGGAAAAGGAGATCCTCCGCTCCCGTCGCTCCGGGGAGTCGTTCACCCTCCTCATGCTCGACATCGACGGCTTCAGGGAATACAACGACCGGTTCCTGAACGCCTCGGGGGACATCGCCTTGCAGGAATTCGCCGGGATTCTCGGCGGTTCCGTGAGGGAGGTGGACACCGTTGCGCACATGGGTGGCAGCGGGTTCGCGGTCATCCTTCTGGAGAGCAACACCGATGGCGCCCTCGCGCTGGCGAACCGGATCATCCGGCGTTTCCGGCGGCACCTTCTCCCCGGCGCCGATGGCTCGCGGACCGAGCGATTGAACGCCAGCATCGGGATCGCCTCCTTTCCTGCGGACTCGTTCGACCTCGCCGACCTGCTCTCGAAGGGCGAGCGCGCCCTCTATGCCGCCAGGGAGAGGGGGGAAGGCAGTGCGTTTCCTTACCACGAGATCGCGGGAAACGGCCATTTGAAACCGGGCGGGAAGGATCTTCCCGTGAACAAGATCTTCGATGCCGGCCGTTCCGTGGTCGACATGGACAAGTTCCTCGAGATCCTGCTTTTCACCGCGATGCAGGGACTTGGCGCCGGGAGAGGATCCATCGTGGTCAAGGATCCCGGGGGCGATTTTTCGTTGACCGCCGCGGTCGGTTTCGATCGGTACGATGAACACCTCACCGCCGCGGGGAGGTTCCATCCGGGTCTCGTCACCCAATGGGTTTTTTCCCATCAACTTCCCCTCGTCGTTTCCCGGCCGGAAGATTCCCCCGTCGGACACCCCTTCAAGAAGAACGGGTACCGGACCGAGTCTTTCCTGTCCCTTCCCCTGACGCATCTCGGGCAACCCCTCGGAGTGCTTCACCTGACGAACCGGATGGACCACCGGCCCTTCGCCTGGGAAGACCTGAAGGCCTTCGGGCCGACCGCGTCCGAGATCGCGAAGATCCTTGCTCACGGGATCGCATTCCGCGAAAACGTCCAATCCTTCTCCTTCTCGATCCTCTCTTCCCTTTCCGGGGCGCTGGAGCTGCGTTTCCCCTTCCTGTCGGGACACTCGGTCCGGGTCCGCGATCTCTCCGTCCGGGTCGGTCAACGGATGGGCCTTGGGAATGGAGACCTCGACGCGCTTCGGCACGCGGCGGCGCTGCACGACGTGGGGATCGTCGGGATACCGGGAGACATCCTTGCGAAGACCGGGAATCTCAGGGAGGAAGAGATGGAACTGGTCCGGAAGCACCCGTTCCTCGGCTCGAAGATGCTGGAAGGCGTCCCGGGGATGGACGCCGCCCGCCGGACGATCCTCGAACACCATGAACATTTCGACGGGACGGGATACCCGTACGGCCTGCGGGGGGAGGACATCTCGATGACCGCCCGGATCCTGTCCGTGTCCGAGGTTTTCGATTCGCTCGTTTCCCCGCGCCCGTACCGCGATGGCTTCCTTCAGGAGGAAGCGGCGAGGATGGTGAAGGCCGGTGAAAATTCCTTGTTCGACCGGGAGGTTTGCAACGTGTTTTTCGAAGAGCTGCGCTCTTCGCCGGACGACAGGATCTGTTGAGGGAGCCGTCGATCCGGGACGGCGAACATCCCGCCGCGCGCGCGCGTCATCCCTGGCGGAAGGTCTTCCAGTCGAGGTTCAGCAACTGGATCTTGTAATTCAGGACCCGTGGGCTGACCCCTAATATCTTCGCGGCATCCTTCTGGACGCCGTGTGTGACCCGCAGCGCGCGCTGAATCGCCCCCCGCTCCAGTTCCTCGAGATTCATCGTGTCCTCGGCAGTAACCTCTTCCCCCTCGGTGCGCCCCTCCTGGGTCAGGTTGTACGCATTGACCGTTTCTCCGTCGGAAAGAAGCACGGCCCGCTCGATCGAGTTCTGCAATTCCCGCACGTTCCCCGGCCAGGAGTACTGCCGGATCTTCTCGATCGCCTCGGGAGAGAAACCGCTCACCTTCTTCTTGAAGTCCACCGCGTACCGGTCCAGGAAGAACCGCGCCAGCGGGAGAATGTCGTCCAGCCGCTCCCGCAGGGCAGGGATGCGCAGGTTCACCACGTTGAGCCGGAAATAGAGGTCCTGCCGGAACCGCCCCTCCTTGACCTCGACCCGGAGGTCCTTGTTCGTGGCCGTCACGACGCGAACATCCACCTTGACCGACCGGCCGCTGCTGCCGAGCCGTTCGAACTCCTGCTCCTGCAGGACGCGAAGGACCTTCGCCTGCGTGGTCGAGCTCATGTCTCCGATCTCGTCGAGGAAGATGGTCCCCTTGTCCGCCTGCTCGAAACGGCCGATCCGAAGCTTCTCCGCTCCGGTAAAGGCCCCGCGCTCGTGGCCGAACAGCTCGCTCTCGAGGAGATTTTCATGCAGCGCGGCGCAATTCACCTTCACGAAGGGGCCCTTTGCCCGAGGGGATCCGAAATGGATGAGCGTGGCCAGCAGCTCCTTCCCCGTGCCGGTCTCCCCCGTGACCAGCACCGTCGCAGGGGTGGGAGCCACCTTCTTGATGACCGCCAGGATCTCCTTCATCCCTCGACTCTCCGCGATCAGTGCGCCTTCATCGAGGGCGTTCCGGTACTCGACCTTCCGGTAGAAGTCCAGCTCCCCCCGCATACGGCCCATCCGCAGTGCGGTACGGACCCGGTGCAGCAGGTGTTCGATCTCGAACGGCTTCTGGATGTAGTCGTACGCCCCGAGCCGCAACGCCTGGACCGCCGTTTCCACGGTGGCGTAGGCGGTCATCAGGATCACTTCGATCTCGGAGTTGACCTCCTTCGCTTTTTTCAATATGTCGACGCCGCTCAAATCCCCCAGCCGGATATCGGTGACGACCACGTCGCACGGCTCGGTCTCGAGTTTCCGGATCGCTTCTTCCCCCGAGGACGCTTCCTGCACGGCGTAACCGGCCTCGTCGAGCGCGAGCCGGATTCCCACCCGCAACGCTTCGTTGTCTTCGACGATCAGGACTCTATCGGCCACCGGCGTGCCTCATCGGGATCTTGATGATGAACTCGGTTCCCTTGCCGATTTCGCTGTCCATGTCCAGGACGCCGCCGTGGGCGTGCACGATCTTCTGCGCGATCGGCAGCCCGATCCCGGTCCCGGTTTTTTTCGTGGTGAAGAAGGGCACGAAGATCCGATCCTGCACCTCCAGGGGGATCCCGGGCCCGTTGTCGCGAATGTGGATCCGGAGGAACTGCTCCTCCTTCCCCGAATTTCCGGGAAGGAGCATGTCGACCTGCCGGTTCAGCCGCACCGACTCGGTAAAGTGGCGGGACATCCCCAGAAACACATTGACGGTTCCATTCCCGTGGCAGGCATCCACCGCGTTGGCCAGGAGGTTCGTCAACGCCTGCTCGAGGAGGGCGACGTCCGCGTCCACGATCAGGTCTCCGGTTTCCGGTCTTTGGACCGAAAACTTCATCCCGGGGTGGAGGGTGACCATTCGCGCCACGACACCGTCGACGAGAGTATCCACCCGGACCGGCTGGATCCCCAGCTCCGCCGGCCGCACGAAGTTCAGGCATTCCCGGATGATGTACTCCACTTTCTCGACCTCGCGGGCCATCATGCCGACCGAGGAGAGAAGTTTTTCGTTTCCGGACAAATGGGACTTGAGGAAGCTGGCATGGACGCCGATGCTGGCGATCGGATTGCGGATCTCGTGCGCCAGTCCCGCCGCCATCTGTCCCAGCATGAGAAGCCGCTCCTTCAGGTTCTCGCTTTCCTCGGTCATCTCCACGTGCGTCAGGTCCTTGAAGAAGGCGCAGATCCCGACCCGGTTTTCCCCCTCCTTCAGCTCCGAAAGGGTGAACCCGAGGTTCTGCCGTTCCCCGTCCCGCGCCGGCAATTCCGTCTCGACGCGGGTGGGCAGGTAGCTCATCGAGAGGGCCTCGCTCAACACGCGGAAGAAAACGTTTTCCCCCGCCCGGGGGTGGATGTTCTCTCCCTCCCGGATGGAACAGCTTTCGATGATCTTCGCGCCGATCCGGTTGATATAGGAAACGGTCCCGTCCGAACGGATCGCGAGGATCCCTGCGCGAAAACTGGACAGGATGGCGTTCTCGATTTCGCTCATGCCCCAAGCCCCCTCGTGTAGAAATTGAATTCTACGCGATCGGGCGAGGCGGGGCAATCAGAAGGAGAAGGAAACCGGGGGGGAAAAATCGGACTTCAGTCCCGTGAGGGCGACGGCGCGCAGGGAAACGTAATAATGAGGTCCCACCGTCAGAGGAGGACCGAGGTTGGCGAGGTCGAAGGAGGTGGCAAGGGTCTGGGTTTGGGCATCGACGGCGCGTAGCGCCGCCTTTGGGACATCCGTGTCGGTGAAGGTGCCCGTCTCATTCACATAGATTTCGAATCGATCCAGGTCGGTAACAGGGTTCATGGCCGTCGTATCGACATAGGAAGTCGGAGGTTCCCAACTCAATACCCTGGAGGGGAGCGGGGTTCCGGATTCGGAGGAGGAGCCTCCTCCACCACAGCCGATAAAGGTTGCCATCATGAACGCAAGAGCAATAACCAGGATCGTTCGGATTCGAGTGGACAAATGTGACCCCCTTTTTTCGGGGGGATAGACCGCAACAGACGTGCCAAACAGGACGCCAACGATTTCATACCGTTATGCAATAATTGCCCGACCTGAAATCCCGATTATGAAATCACAGTTTCGTTATTGTAATACCTGCGCCGATCCATAAGAAAAAAAACAAGGGCTGTCGACCGAGAGGCCGACAACCCGGTGGAATCCACGAATTACAGTTAAATGTCCGCTACATATTGCCCTTCAGAACCTGCATCAAGTATTGTCCGTAACCGTTTTTCAGCATCGGCTCCGCAAGTTTGTGCATTTGGGCGTCCGAAACATACCCCATGCGATAGGCCACCTCTTCCACACAGGCGATCTTGAGGCCCTGGCGTTTTTCGATCGTTTCCACAAAGGAGCCTGCATCCAGCAATGAATCGTGCGTCCCGGTGTCGAGCCAGGCAAACCCGCGGCCGAGCAGTTCGACCTTCAAATTCCCCTTGGAACGATACGTGTTGAGCACGTCGGCGATCTCGAGTTCCCCTCTTGCGGATGGTTTCAATCCGGAAGCGATCTTGACCACCCGTTCATCGCAGAAATAGAGACCCGGAACGGCGAAACTGGATTTCGGCGCCTTCGGCTTCTCTTCGATGCTCAACACCTTCCCGGATGGGTCGAATTCCACGACGCCGTACCGCTCCGGATCGCGAACCCAGTAGCCGAAAACGAGCGCCCCGGATTTTATCTGGGTTGCCCGTTTCAGGATCTGCTGGAATCCGTGTCCATAGAAGATGTTATCCCCGAGGATCAGGCACACCTTGTCGGCCCCGATGAATTCCCTCCCGAGGAGAAAAGCCTGCGCAAGTCCCTCCGGCCGGGGCTGGACGACATACGAGATCCGCAGGCCCCACTGGGTCCCATCCTCCAGCAGCGCCTGGAACCGCGAACGTTCCTCTGGCGCCGTGATGATGAGGATGTCCCGGATTCCCGCCAGCATCAGCACCGACAGGGGGTAGTAGATCATCGGCTTGTCGTAAACGGGGAGGAGTTGT
>ERZ1292630.5703-Hain-H41-02um-R3-5703-length-10099-cov-8_pt1 | contig 10099 bp, 7 predicted proteins | sample MGYA00564408_ERZ1292630 | MGnify/ENA primary metagenome ERZ1292630 (study PRJEB36523, sample SAMEA6512641) | groundwater metagenome | collected 2019-01-08 | study: AquaDiva: Metagenomics assemblies of 32 groundwater samples
GAGCTTTTTTATTATAAGGATCGGGTGTAGCATAACCGTTTAGCATAGTTTTCATATTTTTAAATTCAATTGGACGAACTTTATTATCAACATGAGAAAATTTTGTTAAATGTTCCTCTTCAAAAAGACTAATTTCCTTTTTTATCAAATCATCGGCTAGTTTTGAAGTAAATATGAAAGGTGTATTTTTTTCTAATTTAATAGTCCTAGTTTGAGATGCATACCAAGGCGATGAAAGAACGCAAAAAATCTTTGACGGTTTTTCTATACCCATCATACATATTCTACTAACTACAATTTCGAGCGATTTTATAGTCAAAAATAAAAATCGCTCAGTATCAATTTTATCTTCAAGTATTATAGGTTCGCGAATAGATAGAATTATCTTCGGAATTCCAAGTTTTTGTACTTCAAAAACAGCCCCTCCAATAGAAGAAGATCCAATATCAAAAACCAAAGCTAATTCCTTCTCTTCTTTTGGTTTAGAAAAGATTCCCATAATTATATATCATATCATAAAAGTACCGCTTTTATACGTCTAATACCGGCTGAAACAGCTTCTTCTTTCAAAATTTTAAATTTTGCCCTGAGCGAAGTCGAAGGGTTGATTGGTTTTTCTAGCTCCGCTGTGTTCATTACATGTGGCCCACCACAGAATTCTCTACTAAAATATCCAGTTTTTTCATCTCCTATAGAGTAAACTTTTACGATATCGCCATATTTTTCATTAAAAGAATGCATAGCAATTTTTTCTGCTTCAATTTTAGGTATCTCAATAAAACCAACGGGTAATTTCTTAGCAATTTTATCATTTACAATTTCTTCCACTCTCTTTTTTTCTTCCTCGGTCATTTTTTGTGGATGAATAAAATCAAAACGTAAACGTTCAGATGTGATATTACTTCCCTTTTGCATAACATGATTACCAAGAACAATACGAAGTGCTGCATTTAATAGGTGTGTAGCCGTATGTAATTTTTTAGTTTCTTCACTAGCATCTAATAATCCACCTTTAAACATACCAGCAGAAGCAGTCTGTGAAAGTTTTTGATGTTCTTCCATTTTTTTGTTAAAATCTTCTAAATTTATTTTTACTCCTTTTTCTTTCGCTAATTCTTCTGTCAATTCAATCGGAAAACCATAAGTGGTAAAAAGAATAAAAGAATCTGTTCCTTTTTCAAACTCTTTCAGTCCGCGTTCAAGTGTTTGATAAAATTTATTTTCTTCTTGTAATAAATTATCTAAAATAAAATCTTTATTTTTTAATAATTCTGGATAAATATTCTTGTACATTTCTATCACTACTTCTGCAATGTTTCCTGTAAAAGATCCAATTCCTAATTGTTTTCCATATCTTACTGACCTACGAATCAAGCGACGCAAAACGTATCCTTGGCCGGTATTCGAAGGAGTTATTCCTTTTTCATCCCCTAAAATAAAAGTACTAGCTTTTATATGGTCTGCAATAATACGCATTGCTTTTAAATTATCTTCATATTTTTTACCAGATAATTTTTCAATTTTCTCAATAATCGGCCAAAAAAGTTCTGTTCTGTAATCATCATCCAGATTATTAATTACAGCTAATGTTCTTTCTAAGCCCATACCAGTATCAACATTTTTTTGTGTTAATTTTTCAAATTGACCTTTGGAATTCTTGTTATATTGCATAAACACATCGTTCCAAATTTCAAGCCAAAGAGGGTTATCATCATTAAAACTTTCTGGAATATTGTTTATATCCCCAACCCAATAAAACATTTCTGTATCAGGACCACATGGGCCTGTTTCTCCTGCTGGTCCCCACCAATTGTTTTTCTTTGGCAATCTAGCAATTCTTTTCTCATTTATTCCTAAATTTTTCCAAATATTAAAAGACTCCTCATCAAAAGGTGCACTCTCATCACCTTTAAAAACTGAAACAGCAAGTCTTTTTTCGTCTAATCCAAGCCATTCTTTGGATGTGAGAAATTCATAACTTAATTTTATAGCCTCTTCCTTAAAATAATCACCAAAAGACCAATTGCCAAGCATTTCAAAAAAAGTATGATGACAATAATCACCAACTTCTTCTATGTCTCCTGTTCTTATACATTTTTGAACATCCACTAAACGTTTACCTAATGGATGTTTTTCTCCTAATAAATAAGGAACGAGCGGATGCATCCCAGCGGTCGTAAAAAGCACCGACGGATCATTTTCGGGAATTAAAGAAGAAGAAGGAATTATTTTGTGCCCTCTCGCCTCAAAAAATTTTAAAAATCTTGATCGAATTTCACTTGATTCCATATAATCTTATATTTCTTCTCCTAAATTTTTATTATCATCAGAAATTTTTCTAATCGGTTTTTCAAAAATATTCATAACTACAAAAATGAAAAGCACTAGGCCAGTTGAAATAATTGCAAGGTTAAAAAGTCCAAAACCGGCAGTCATACCAATACCCGCCGTTACCCAAAGCCCACTAGCAGTAGTAAGCCCTCTTGTTTGTGAATCTCGAAACATTATCATACCAGCGCCAAGAAAACCTATACCTACGACTATATTCGAAGCAATCATAGCAGGGTTAAATCCTGGAACATTGATATATTTTTCTGTCATTGCTTCAGAAAATATTACAAAAAGAGCAGCACCCATAGAAACAAGAGCGTGCGTTTTCATGCCTGCTTCTTTGTGCACTAAAAGGCGTTCAGCCCCAATTAACATACCCAAAAAGACCGCTATTATTAATCTTAAAATAAATTCGTTATTTTCTATAAAAAATTGTTCCATAGACTAATTATATAACAACTCCTCCACCTAAACAAACGTTTTTGTCATAAATTACACAAGATTGACCAGAAGCCACTAGCACAGGCTTTTTAAAGATTACTTGTGCAACATCGGATGTTGCACACTTTATTTTACAAGATAAAAATTCGCTGTGATAACGAATTTGGCATGAATAGCTTTTAGCTTTTAGCGGATAGCTTTTAGAAATCCAGTTTGTATCTTTTAGATTAATTATTTCCCCTCCTTGAGGAGGAGGGGTGCCCTTTAGGGCGGGGTGGTGTTTTTTAGAATTACCACCCCCTACCCCCTCCTCCACGAGGAGGGGGTGTTGAAAATTTTTGTTTTGTGACACATACAAAATATTTTTTTTCATATTTTTACCAACTACATAATAAGCTTCATCATTTGGACTTTTTTTAGTAATGGTAAAACCATGACGTTCTCCTAATGTATGAAAAACTACTCCGTTATGGTAGCCAATAACTTCTAGCTCCTCAAGGCCAGACCTTTTTGAAGATTCAAGGTCTGGCCTTTTCCCGCTAGAAGCAAGTACTACTTTTCCTCTTTTTTCTTTAATATAATGTTTTAAAAATTCTTTTAAATCCACGGCACCCAAAAAACAAATTCCTTGACTGTCTTTTTTTTGTGCTACCGGCAAATTAAATTTCTTAGCAAGTTTGCGAACTTCAAATTTTTTCAAATAACCGATAGGGAATAAAGTTTTCTTTAATTGTTTTTGTCTCAGTGTCCAAAGAAAATAACTTTGATCTTTGGAAGGATCGATACCTTTTACAAGATTTAGTTTTTCCCCTCCTTGAGGAGGAGGGGTGCCAAAGGCGGGGTGGTGATGCTTTTTTGAATTACCACCCCCTGCCCCCTCCTCCACGAGGAGGGGGTGTTGCAAATTTTTATTTTGTGAATAATGCCCAGTAGCCACATAATCCGCGCCCATAGATAATGCTTTTTTAAGAAAAGCGCCAAATTTTACCTCCTTGTTGCACATCACATCTGGATTGGGAGTTCTACCTGCTTTATATTCGGCAATCATATAATCTGCCACTTCTTTTTTATAAACATCCGCTAAATCAAAAGTCAAAAACGGTATATCTAAATGCGCCGCCACACGCATAGCATCCTGACGCTCCTCTTCTTCATTGCATTCTAAAAAATCCGGATGCCAAGTACGAATAAAAACCCCAACCACTTCATAGCCTTGTTTTTTTAATAATGCTGCACTGACCGCAGAATCAACACCACCAGATAAACCCACAAAAACTGTCTCATTTTTTTTCATATTTTTTCTATAAACTCAAATACAATATTTTTGTCGGTACGGATTTTTTGAAGCTTAAAAAATCCTGAAATTCTCGCTCCGTCGAGCTCGAAACCCCTTAAAAACATTGTATTCTGAGTTTATAATCTCATTAACTTTTTGTAAAGCTCGTAAGTTGCACAAGCGTCTGATAAAGCGCTGTGGGGATTTTTATTTTCTATACCGAAATATAGACACATTTCACGCAAAGAAAAATGAGTAATGTTCTTTTTTTTATTTAATTTAGCCCAAGCGATAGAAATGGTGTCTAATTTGTGATAGTGCATACTATTTTTAATTTTGGTTTTAGTAAAAGCGTATTCTAAAAATGCAAAATCGAAAGATACATTTTGCCCAACCATAATGCAATCTTTTACTTTTTTAGAAAAAATCTGCATTGCTTCTTCTAAGGAAAAAGCTTCTTGCCAATCTTTTTTGTGATAATGAGTAATTTTAAGAGATACAGGCTCAGCATTTTTTATGCGCCTTGGTTTTATTTTCAATTCAAATTTTTCAATTACTTTAAGTTTCGGTGTCGTTATAACTACCCCGATTTGAATAATCTCGTGTTTTATTACATTCAATCCGGTGGTTTCTATATCTACAAAAGCTAAATTGTGTTTTCGCATAAAAATTTTTAATAAAAAATATAAAGTAGCTACTTTATATTTTTTATTTTAAATACATTTTTTTATTCAACAAATGTTCTGCAAAAGTCTTTGCATAATGTATATTACCATCTTTGTCGTGTAAATAATAAAGATAGCTAGAAACCTTTGGATAAATGGCAGCTTCTATCGCTTTTAAGCCAGGATTAGAAATTGGGTCTTTAGGTAATCCTTTTGTTTTGTAAGTACTAATATCTGCATCTACCTGAAGAGGCATACCCATAACAAGTCTTTTCCACAAAATTCCAGAAATAAATCCTCTGTCAATATCCCCTTTTGATTCTTTTTCAATTAGAGAGGCCATAATTATAATATCTTTTTCACTTTTACCAGATGATATTATCTGAGGTCGAATAGGTAATATTTTTTTCTCAAAATTATCACTCATCAAGAGCAGTACATCTTGTTCGTTGTCTGTGGTAAGAAAAAAATAAGTATCCGGAAAAAGATAACCTTCTTTTTCTGTTGCTTTTAATAAAAATTTATTAGCATCAAAATTGGATAATTTTGATGCGAAAGCTTTTGCAATATCAGAGACATTAAAACCTTCCGGAATAGTTACTTTCACCGGCGCTAAATGCCGTTCTCCTTTTGAAATACGTCTAGCCACTTCAAAAACAGGTAATTTGCTTTCAAATAAATAATCTCCTACTGCTAAATGTTTTTCACCCCTAAAAATTATCACAAAAGTTTCAAAAAGAACTCTTGAGCGAATTATATGATTTTCTTCTAAGTTCTTAGAAATATATCTTAAACTTGAACCTTCTTTTATATTTACTATCGTTCCAATTGGAAAATTATTCGGCGCATTAAAAAATAACGAAAAGACTAACAAAAAAAGCACAATCACACCAATTATATAAACAGTTTTAGGTGAAGAAAAATTCAACATAGTAAATTATGTCGGCAAATTGGTAGGTGGAGAAGCTTCTTTTGATTCGATACGTTCGAGAGTAGGAACTTTTAATATCTGACCAGGGAAATGCCATAGAGTAGCTATTTCCTCGCTATTTAAAACATTAATATGATGATGAAAGAAGTTAGGAAAGATAAGGGGTGAAAGGGGCCAAGGCAATACTATTTTGTGGCGCATGGGCGGATGGAAAAATTCTCTCTCCCGATATTCATCGAGCATTCTGTTCGATAAGCGCTTTATTTTCTTAGTGGAAAGGGGAAAAAACGTAGAAATAACATTACGACCAAAAGCATCGGCCTGAGTTGAATTTATACGCCCTAACTCGTTTGAATAGGGCGCGGAATACTGGCGAAAAATCAAACGCATATTCCTTCTATTGTTCATATTGAACAATTCCTTTTTGGCAACGTAACATATTCTGATACCAGTATCAAAACCAACTTTCAGCATTTTTCTGGCTGATGCTTTTATCATATCTTCCATAAAACTTGGAGCGCGAATTTCTTTTGAAAATTTCCCCGGTTGGTCATCTAATTTACGATGACTTGTAAATTCTTTAAGTCGTTCTTTTACTACTATTTCTGTTTCTTTTACCCAATCATGATACTCATACCAAGAAAGAATAGCATGGTCCCGTATATTATCTAATAAGTGTCCAATGGAAGGACCTTTTCCTTTGGTGCGATACTTTTTCTTGGAAGGAGTAATCACTATTTGCATCCACATTTGTTCCCCTTTGCCTATTGAACCAAAAAGTTCCACAACTGGTGAAATTGGGTCAACTTTGTATTCTTCTTTGGGATCTTTATCCAACCCATAATCAACATAAGTCCTAATAGGATAAGCATCGGGCTTCAATAATTTAAATTCGCATCCCCATAAATTATATTCGCTATCAGCAGTAATTTTATCAACGGCTAAAGTATAATCTTCCACTTCTTTTACTTGTGCCTGAGGATATTGGGCATACATCTGAGTTTCAATTAAACTTTTTACGCGTGAAGGTGCACGAATATAAAAATGAACTTGTCCATCAATAGATGCTATTTCTAAAGAAAACCAAAACCAAACTGCTCCCTGCAGATATGATTCAGTTCCTCCCTTAGAACTCCAATGATAAAGAGCATTGGTTATGAAAAGTTCCATCGCTTTGGGAGACCTTTCAACTTCTCGCGGAGGAACCACTTCAAGTAAAACCCAAGTAATACCGGAAATAAAATTCGCCTGCACATAGTGAATCCAAAAATTATGAGCAGTATATGCAAGTAACATCGTGGCGGCAATGGGCAAAAACCCAAAGAGAAATATATTGTAAATCCAAATGATTACTGAATCTATCATTACCTATATTTTAGTATAAAAAGCAAAAAAAATAAAGACCTCACCCCTTGCCCCTCTCCTTAGCAAGGAGAGGGGTTGGGGAGAGGTGAATTTAGAATTCAGGTTGTGGAGTGCAAGCCGTGAAAAAGTATAACTCTGCTTTATTTAAACTAGAGTATAAAGACCATTTTTGTTCTTTTTAAAATATTTCGGATTTACCAGATTGACTAAAATAGTATTTTTTTTGAAATATCTTTCTTTCATTACTCTTTCTACTACATTATCTTTTGAAAGCGGACCTTCTCTTTTTAAAATATCTCGAATAACTTCTCGAGCGATTCCGGTTTTATATCCCCATTCGGCTAATGCATAAAGTCCACGCCCAACAAGAACAAATCGAGGGTCTTTTATAAGTTCGTTGTGACAAGTAGCATAATGTGTCTTTCGTCCAAAAGTTTTGGAAATAGCATCTGCAACTTCTCTAAAATGCATCGGCGAACCATGTTTCCTCATAACAAGAAAAGCGTAATCTTTTACCCCGCGAGTATGAACATTCGGCGAACTTGATTTACCCCATTCACCTAGTGGATTTTTAGAAATATTTTTAGACATAGAAAGCCACCTTCGAGCTATTTCATTATTTCTATATTGCTCTGCTATGTCTTTCATTTGATCAAAAAATCTTTTAATCATTTCCGTTTCCAATACGAGATCTTCATCATTTAAACTTGCATAAAGTTTTCTCAAAGACTCATGTACCTTACCAGCCATTTCATCGTCAACACTCCAACGAATTTTAAAATGATCATCTTCGCGGTGTTTCTTGAAAAAATCTCCAAGTGTTAAATAAAAATTAATGTGGTTTTGAGTATTTTTGTCTTTTGAAATATGAAGCAACAGTTCATGCTCAGCAACAATTGACCCCAAAGAGTGTATTAACTGCTTAAGTTCATCAAAAACCGCTTGTTCTGCCTTAAAAGCAGAGGATTTTTTGATTAGAATTAAAGCGGCGTCTTCAATTTGGCGAACACGTTCTCTTGTAATATTGTATTTTTTGCCTATCTCTTCAAGGGTTTTCTTTTCTGCATCAACAGTCAAACCAAAGCGATTCATAATGACATCGCGTGTACGATCTTGAAGGTGTGAGGTTATTCTTTTAGTAACTTGCTTAGGTTTAAATGATATTGTTGCCATAATTTTTTTATTTTATAACCTGCCATAGGCAGACAAGTTTTTTATTAATGAAGTATTAAACTTTATATCTTATATAATACACCCTAGCCAATTTAATGTCAACTACTTCTTTTTTTATCTCTTTGTGCTTTTACTCGATCAAGCTCGGTCAAATATTTTTTACGAATTCTGACCGACTTTGGAGTGACCTCTAAATACTCATCGCCGTTCATAACCTCAAGACCTCGTTCTATACTCAAGATAAAGGGCGGATTTAAGTAAATCACTTCATCGGTACCGGATGCTCTCATGTTGGTAAGTTGTTTACCCTTAGTAGGATTTACAGACATATCATCTCCTTTTAGAACATTACCAATAACCATCCCTTCATACACTTCTGTACCGTGTTCAATATACATTATACCACGTTCTTGTAAGTTTGCAAGTGCAAAAGCCACAGCCTTACCTCCAACCATAGAAACCATAGAACCATATTCGCGCTTTTTTATTTCATCTGCATATCCTTTAAAACCAATAACTCGTGAAGACATTATCCCCTCGCCTTTTGTATCTATAATAAATTCTCCTCGATAACCTAATAATCCGCGTGTCGGTATTTCAAAAATAATTCTGGCAATATTTTGTTTCTCCGTCATGTGTTTCATTATGCCTCTTCGTTTGCCAATTTTTTCTATCACTCCTCCAGAAAATTCCATTGGAACATCAATTACTAATTCCTCGTAAGGTTCTGTTTTAATACCATCTTTTTCTTTAATAATAACTTCTGGTTGAGAGACTTGCATTTCAAATCCTTCTCGGCGCATGTTTTCTAAAAGTATAGAGACATGAAGTTCGCCTCTTCCATAGATCTTAAAAAAACTTGGTCTCATTTGCTGATTAGTTTTATTGCCTTGGTCTGGGAAAAAATCGACTTTCAATCCGACATTTATTTCCAGTTCCTTTTCTAATCTTTCTTTAATCTGTCGGGATGTAACAAATTTTCCTTCGCGTCCGGCAAATGGAGAATCGTTTACCAAAAAATTAAGCGATAAGGTAGGTTCATCAATTGCAATGTGAGGTAACTGTGGAACATTTTCATCTTCACAAATAGTTTCACCAATATAAATATCTGGTATCCCAGCCAAAAGTACAATATCACCTGATGTCGCTATAGAAACTTCTTTCCTAACTATTCCTTCAAAAGTAAAAAGTTTCACTATTTTCCCAGTTCGACTTCCCTCTTCTCCTTTTACAAAAACCTGGCTACCGGAAAATATTTTTCCAGAGTAAATTCGGGCAACAGCCATACGGCCCAAAAAATTATCATAACCTAAATTAAAAACTTGGGCGGACATTTTTTGGTTCTCATTTAGTGAAGCTGGAGAAACATTTTCTAGTATTACATCTAAGAGTGGAGAAAGATCAATAGATTTATCATCTAAATGTCTAAATGCTTTTCCTTCACGTCCTATGGCATAAACTGTGACAAAATTGGCTTGTTCTTCATTGGCGCCCAGTTCAAAAAAAAGATTTAAAATCTCGGCATGGGTTGCTTCAATCTTGCCAATATCGGCAGCGGGACGATCAATTTTATTTATAACCACTATGGGTTTGATACCTAACTCGAGGGATTTCTTCAAAACAAATCTAGTTTGTGGCATTGGTCCCTCAACCGCATCTACCAGTAAAAGAACCGAATCAACAGCCCGTAATACACGTTCTACTTCTGAGCCGAAATCTGCGTGACCAGGAGTATCTACGATATTTATTTTTGTACCTTTGTAAGTAATGGAAGTATTTTTCGAATAAATAGTAATACCGCGTTCTTTTTCTAGAGCGTTTGAATCCATTGATATATTTTCATCTTGAAGTCCCCCATTTTGTTTCATTAAGGCATCCGTCAGTGTCGTCTTGCCGTGGTCCACGTGAGCGATGATT
>ERZ1292630.5706-Hain-H41-02um-R3-5706-length-10094-cov-6_pt1 | contig 10094 bp, 7 predicted proteins | sample MGYA00564408_ERZ1292630 | MGnify/ENA primary metagenome ERZ1292630 (study PRJEB36523, sample SAMEA6512641) | groundwater metagenome | collected 2019-01-08 | study: AquaDiva: Metagenomics assemblies of 32 groundwater samples
TAGCGGCTGGGATCGTCCGGCGCGACCGTGCTGGTCTGGTGAAGCGGCTTCCCATTCGGTGTCGCCAGCTCCTGGACGCGCGGCCGAAGGTCGGCGATGGCGTAGACGGGACTCTCGGCGCGCCCGGCGACGTCGCCCAGGACGTAGACGACGCGGCGGAGATTCTTGTGATGGATCTCGAGCGACGCGGTGTCGGCCGTGGCCTGGGCCAATTCCGAAATCGGCGTTCCCGCCCCGGAGCCGACGCGGAGCGCGGCCAGCGGAGAGGCGTCGGTCCGATCGGCGGCGGCAAGGCGCGCCCGCACCAGCACCGGATCGGCCTGCGTCGGCGCGTCGAGTACCGCGACGGGAACCCCGCCCACGAGCGCCGCGGCGGCGTCGGCGACGGCCTGCGACGACGTGCCGGCCAACGCCGAGCGGTCGCGGTCGACGCGGAGACTTCTGACCGGCTGTCCTTCTGTCAGGAGAAGATCGGTGTCCACCACGCCGGGCGTCTCGCGGAAGACCTTCCAGACCTGGCGCGCCATCCGGCGCTGCCCCTCCAGATCGGGACCGTAGATCTCCGCGACGAGGGTGGAAAGGACGGGTGGACCGGGCGGCACTTCCACGACCTTCAGCCGCGCGCCGAAGTGGGCGGCCACCTCTTCAAGCGAGGGACGGATCCGCCGCGCGATGGGGTGGCTCTGCTCCTTCCGCTCTCCGGCGTGGACCAGTTGCACCTGGATCTCGGCGAAGCGCGGCTCCGTCCGGAAGTCGTAGTGGCGGACGAGGCCGTTGAACGTGACCGGAGCGCCTAGCCCTGCGTAGATCTGGACGCCGGAGACTTCGGGCTCGTGCTCCAGCCGGTCGGCCACCGCCTGCGCCGCGGCGAGCGTCCGCTCGAGCGGGGCGCCGGGAGGAAGGTCGAGCATCACCTCGAATTCGCTCTTGTTGTCGAAGGGGAGCATCTTGACCGTGACCACGCGGAACATGACGAGCGAGACGGCGCCGAGCCAGAGGGCCGCCACGACTGCGAAGAAACGGAGGCGGAAGCGACCGTCGCCGAGGAGCCGGTTCATCCAGACGCGGTAGCGGCGGTCGAGCGCTCCTTCGTTCTCGTGTGCGCCGCCGTGCGCGCCGGCCTCGCCCTTCGGCACGCGGAGAAGCCTCCGCGCCGCCCACGGCGTGATCACGAACGCCACGCCGAGCGAGAAGATCATCGCCATCGAAGCGCCGACCGGAATCGGCTTCATGTAGGGACCCATGAGGCCGCCGACGAAGGCGAGCGGCAGGATCGCGGCGATGACGGCGATGGTGGCGAGCACGGTCGGATTGCCGACCTCGTCCACCGCCTCCACCGCGCGCTCGTCCACGTTTCGGCCGTCCTTCATCCGGAAGTGCCGCGCGATGTTCTCCACGACCACGATGGCGTCGTCCACCAGGATGCCGATCGAGAAGATGAGCGCGAAGAGGGTGACCCGGTTCAGCGTGTAGCCGAGCGCGCGGTAGACGAAGAGCGTGAGGGCGAGCGTCACCGGAATGGCGATCGCCACGATGACCGCCTCGCGGCGTCCCAGCGCGAGCGCGATGAGCGCCACGACGGAGAGCGTCGCGAGGAGGAGGTGGAAGATGAGGTCGTCCGACTTGTGCTTCGCGGTCGCTCCGTAGTCGCGCGTCACCGAAACCGTGACGTCGCGGCCGAGGAGTTCGGGGCGGAGGGCGTCGACGCGGGCGCGGAGCGCCTTGGTGAGCAGCGTGGCGTTCACGCCCGGGCGCTTCGTGACCTCCACCGTGACGGCGGGCTCGCGGCGCCGGCCCCGCTCGGAGTGGAAGACGTAGCTGTCGGGCTCGCCGGGCCCGTCGGCGACCGTCGCGAGTTCGGAGAGACGAATCGTCCCGCCGCGACGGGTCGGCACGAGGAGCGAGCGGAGGTCGTCGGCCGAGCGATAGGCGCCCTCCACGCGGACCTCGGTGCCGCGGTTCGAGGCGACCAGCGCGCCGGCGGGAGAGGACGCCCCGTTTGCCGCGATCGCGCCGAGCAGCGCGTCCACGGAGACGCCGCCGGCAGCCATCCGCGCGGGATCGGGCTGAATCGAGATCTCGCGCGGCGAGCCGCCCAGGATTCGCACGCGCGCCACACCCGGCACCTGCCGGAGCGGCTCCGCCAGTTCGGCCGCCACGAGCCGGAGATCGCTCTGATCCCAGTCGGCGCGCGCGGGGCTGGTGAGCGTCAGCGTGAGCACTGGGACGTCGTCGATTCCGCGCGGGGCCACCGACGCGATCGAGGCGCCCCGGGGGAGCTCGGGGGCGGCGTGATCGAGGCGCGTGCGGATCTGCGCGAGCGCCATGTCGGGATCGGTCCCGACCTGGAAGCGCGCGATGAGGAGCGCGCCGTCGTCGCGCGAGGTGGAATAGAGATACTCGAGCTTCGGGATTTCCCAGAGCCGCCGCTCCACCGGCGACGTGAGCTGGCGCTCGATCTGCTCGGCCGAGGCGCCGGTCCAGCGGAGGCCGACGTCCACCATCGGCACGCGGATCTGCGGTTCCTCCTCGCGGGGAAGCGTGGCGAAGGCGAAGAGGCCCAGGAAGAGCGACGCGAAGATGGCGAGCGGGGTCAGCTTCGAGTGAAGAAAGTAGCCGGCCATCCGGCCGGCGGGGCCGCTGGAGCGCGCGCCGGGGGATTGCGACGCGCTCACCTAGCGGCCTCCGCGCGGCGGCCATCCTCGAGCCCGGTGGGGTCGAGGGCGAGGGTGTCGCCCGGGTCGAGCCCGGCCAGCACCGTGACCGTCTCTCCCGCCTCGCGCCCCACGCGGAGCCAGCGAAGCGAGGCGCGGCCTTCGCGGAGAACGTAGACCCCCGCGAGCGAGCCGCGATGGACCAGCGCCTTGGTCGGCACGGCGAATTCGTGACCCGGACCGGCGCTGCCACCGCCGCTCGCACCCGTGCCCGCGCCGGAGCCCGTTCCGGCGCCCGGCGAGGCCGCGCCGCCGAGGCGGACGCGCGCGAACGCTCCCGCCTCGAGCGCCGCGCCGCTGCTATCACGAGGGCGGAAACGCGCGGTTCGGGTCCGGGAGAGCGGATCGACCATCCCGTCGACGCGGACGAGACGAGCCTCCCGCCACGGGCCGTCGCCCACCTGGATCGACACCGCTCCGCCGGCGCGTGCCGATTCCTGCTCGGGCACCGCCGCGACGACGAGTCCGCTCTCGCGGGACCGGATGTCGAGGAGCGGGGCGCCCGGCCCCACCTCGGCGCCCTGGTCGGCGCGCCGCCGCACCACCACGCCCGCGAAGGGAGCGCGAATCTCCACCGCCGCTCGCCGCTCGGATGCGGCGGCGCCGGCGCCCTGCTCGCCCGCCTCCGCCGTCTCCCGCTCGGCGCGAACGACTTCCAACTCATGGAGCGCGGCCACCTTCGACACGTAGAGCGACTCGTAGCGGGCTTCCTGGCGCCGGGCGAGGGCGAGGCGCGTCCGGGCGGCGTGCCACGCCGCCTCGGCGGCGGCGCGCGCCTCGCGCGCCTCGGGCGCGTCGAAGCGGACCAACACCTCCCCCTCGCGAAACGGAGCGCCGCCCGACAGCGGGAGCGACGTCACGCGGCCGGCGATGCGCGAGGAGAGCGTCACCTCCTCGCGCGCCTCGACGCGCCCGGGGAGAATCAGATCGCCGCCGGCGGCTCCGGAGCGGACCACCATCACCGGCACCGTCACGGGCGCGCGGCCGTCGGGCGGTACCGCCTTCTCTTCTCCTCCGCAGCCGGCCAGGAAGAGCGCCGCCGCAAGGGAGAGGAGAATGGGCGCCGCGAGCACGAGCAGCCTTCGCTTCGATCGAATCATTTCAGCCCCCCGATGGCGTGAAGATAGGTGTAGCCCGCGAGTTGCACGTCGGCCTCGCGCGCGATCTGTCGTTCCCGCGCGCGCGCCGCCTCGGCGTCCACCGCGAGCCATTCGTCCAGGGGAAGGAGCCCCGCGCGGTAGCGGGCCGTGGCAAGACGGAGCGCTTCCTCGGAAGCGTGGCGCGCGGCCCGGGCGGCGTCGCGCCTCGGCCCGGCGATCTCCAGGTCGCGGCGGGCCGCTTCCTCCCGCGCGGCCAGGTCGCGCTTCGCGGCTTCCAGCTCCGCGCGCGCACCATCGGCGCGGGCGGCCGCCGCGCGGCGCTCGTTCCACCGGAGCGCGCCGTCCCAGAGCGGCCAATCGAGGGAGAGCCCCGCGAACCAGCGGCGCTCCACGTCGTCCAATTCGGGATCGCGGTAGTAGGTGACGGCCACGCGGCCGTTCAGCGAGGGGAGAAGGCGAAGCGCCGCGCGCGAGGCCTCCAGACCGAGGCGCCGGGCGCGGGCGCGCGAAGCCTCCAGCTCGGGCGGCGTCGGTTCCCTTCCCGCTGCCTCCGCCCCCGTGAAAAACGCGGCCGGGTCGGCCGGCTCGGGGGAGGCGATCTCCTCGTCGGTGGGCGACGCGCCGATCAGGTCGCCGAGGCGGCGGCGCGCGACGTCGCGGTCGCGCCCGCTCGTCAGCGATCGCTCGATGCCCTCCGCGGCGCGTGCGAAGGTCCGGAGGGTGTCGAGGTCGGGGATCTGGCCGTGGCGATGGCGCTCGACCGCGGCAGCGTGCGCCGCGCGCGCCGCCACCAGCGCGGTGGAGTCGGCGAGGGAGCGCTCCCGCGCGCTCACGTATCCGACGTAGCGCCTCACGGCATCCAGGAGCGCGTCGGCCACGGCCGCGCGCGAAGCGGCGCCGGCTTCCCGGCGCGCGCTCGAGGCGACCGCCGGCGCCGTCACTTCCGCGCCTCCGTTCCAGATCGGTTGCTCCAGCACGAGCCCGTATTCAAGCGCGCTCCGCGGGCCCGGTTCGTTCAGGGCGTCGAGCGCGAAGTCGCCCGCCGTGAAGCGCCCCTGCCAGAGCCGCTGCGAAAAGAGAAGGGCGGGATCGTTCGACCGCGTGACCCCGCCTCGCGCGGAGATCTTCGGCGATAAGGCGCTCCAGGCGGTGGCCCCTTCGGCGGCGTCCGCCCGCCCCGCGGCTTTCGCCGCCTGGACGGCGGGGGACTCGCGCCGCGCCGCCTCCAAGACCCGCGCCAAGGTCCAGGGAGCCCGATCTCCCCCAGGCGCGGCCTCCTGGTCTGCGGCCCGCGACGGGGGCGCCCAAAGCACGCCGAACGAAGCTACGAGACTCAGGATCAAGGCTGCTATCATCCGGCGGCGGCGCCCCCGTCCCGGGGGCCTGAGTGGCGATCTTGGCAGCATGGCGACAGGTGGGAGGCCCTTCGTGGCGAAAGGATTCGCCGGAACTCCTAATCGGCGAAATGACAGCTACTTCGGGGATATCGCCAAATCCCTCAAGGAGGACCCGAAGGGGTCGAAGCGGAGCCGCGCCGAGGAGGGCCGCCTGGTGGCCGCGGCCCAGGGCGGCGACGCGGCGGCGCTTCGCCGGCTGCTCTCCATGGTGTCGCGCCCCGCGTTTCGATACGGCATGACCTTCTGCCGCGACCGGGAAGACGCCGAGGAGATCGCGCAGGACGTCCTGGCGTCGCTGGTCCGCTCGCTGGCCCGCTATCGCGGCGAGGGCACGCTCAGCACCTGGGCCTACACCGTGGCGCGTCACGCCTGCATCCGTCGCCGCCGCCGCTCTCAGCGCGCCGCCGACTCGCTCGACGCGTGGCGCGAAGCGGGCGGAGCCGAGCCAGTCGATCAGGACCCTCGGGCCAATCCGCAGGGACGGTTGGAACGGCGGGAGCTTCGAGAGGCGATCGCGGCGGCCCTTCGGTCGCTTCCGCCACCGTTGCGGGAAGCGGTGATCCTGCGCGATGTCGAGGGGCTCTCCGCGCGCGAGGCGGCCGCGGTCCTTCGCGTCACCGAGCGCGCTCTCAAGTCTCGCCTTCATCGCGCCCGGCTGGAGTTGCGCTCTCGGTTGCAGCCACTCGTGACCGGGGACGACGTCTCGCCCCGTGCACGCCGCTGCCCCGACATCGCGCGTTCGTGGAGTCTTCATCTCGAGGGGGAAGTGAATCCCGCGGTCTGCGCGCGGCTGGAGGAACACGTCCGCGCTTGCCCGGAGTGCGCGGCGACCTGCCGCACCATGCGCGCGACGTTGCGTCACTGTCGCCTGTTGCGCGCGAAGCGGCTGCCGCTTGCGGCGAAGAAGGCCCTCGCTTCCGTCGCCGGCGCATCCCGAACCGCCCGTGCCGCAAAGGGTTAGAAATTGTTCGCTTTTCCGTTGACGGGCCCTTGCGGGGTCCGTACCTTCCCGACGCGGTTTTCCGAAATGCCCCGCGCGCTCGCGGGCACTACACGAGTCGAGGAGCCGGAGATGAGCTGGCACGAAATGGAAGGAAATGGCGACGCGATGGAACTCTCGCCCCGGCGGTCCGATCTCTACGGCGATCGCGATCCGATGGAGCAGGACGACGAACCCGAAGAGGTGGAGGAGGACGACGACGATCTCGAGGAGGACGAAGACGACGACGACGATGACGACGACGACGAGGAAGAGGAGACCGACGAGGACGAGGGCGAATCCCGCTACTAGTCCTCCAGGCGAATCCCTCTCTCGTTCCATTGCCGCGCGGCTCCGTGCCGCGCGGCTTCGTTTCGGAGGTGCTCCCGTGTCCGCCCCATCCCGCCGCACCCGTCTCGCCGCGCCCGCGCCGCGTCTCTTCCTCGGCGTGGCGCCGGAGGAGTCGCGCCTCGATCGCGCCCGCGTCGCGGTGATCCCCGCGCCGTTCGACCAGACGACGTCGTATCTGCCCGGAACGCGCTTTGGCCCTCGCGCCATTCTCGAGGCGTCGCGGCAGGTGGAGTTCTTCGACGAGGAACTCGACCGCGAGCCGTTCGAGATCGGCGTGGCGACGCTCGAGGAGATCGAGATCGACCCGGCCGACATCGAGGCTGGCATGCGCCGCCTGGAAGAGACGGTGGAGGCGGTCGCGGAGAAGGGGATCGTGCCGTTCACGCTGGGCGGCGAGCATTCCCTGACGCTGGCCCCGGTGGCCGCGCTCCAGCGGCGCTTCCCGGCGCTCTCGGTGCTCCAGCTCGACGCCCACCTCGATCTCCGCGATTCGTACCAGGGGACGAGGCTGAGCCACGCCTCCGTCATGCGGCGAATCCGCGATCTCGGCGTTCCGACCGTGGCGGTCGGAATCCGGAGCGTCTCGCGCGAGGAGGCAGATTACGTGCATGCGGAGAAGGCGCCGGTCTACCTGGGACGCGAGATCCGCGCGAAGGGGCTCCCGGTGGACGAAATCGTCGAGCGGCTGGGAAACCCCGTCTACATCACCGTCGATCTCGATGCGTTCGACCCCGCCTACGTTCCCGGCGTCGGGACCCCCGAGCCGGGCGGCCTCACCTGGGATGAGGGGCTGCGGCTCCTGCGCGCGGTCTTCGAGCGGCGTCAGGTCGTCGGCATGGATCTCGTGGAACTCTGCCCGATCCCGGGGCAGATCGTCTCCGACTTCTTCGCCGCCAAACTCGCCAGCAAGATGATCGGCTATCTCGGACTTGCCCCCGAGATTGGAAAGCCGAAACCCCCGACGCGGCGGAAGCGTTGAGGACCGCGTGAAGCGCGCCCGTCTCGCCAAGAATCAGGACCGCCGGATCCGCTCCGGGCATCCGTGGGTCTTCAGCAACGAGATCGCGGAGGTCGAGGGTTCGCCCGCGCCCGGCGCGGAGGTGCTCGTCGAGGACCACCGCGGCATGCCCGTGGGTGTCGGGCTCTACAATCCGCACTCGCTGATCGCGATCCGCCTCTTCAGCCGCCGTGTGCGACCGATCGACGAGGCCCTCTTCCGGGACCGCATCGGGCGGGCGCTGACCCTTCGCGAACGGATCCTCCCGGTCGAGACCACCTACCGGCTGATCCACGGCGAGGGAGACTTCCTCCCCGGCCTGATCGTGGACCGATACGGCGACTACCTCGGCGTGCAGAGCCTGACCGCCGGCATCGAGACGCGTCTGGACCTGATCCTCGATCTGCTGCAGGAGCTGATCCGTCCGAAGGGAATCGTCTGCCGCCGGGACGGCTCCGGGCGCACGCTCGAGGGGCTCGAACGGATGGAACCGCTGGAGCGCGGGGAAGTCCCCGAACTCATCGACGCACCGTACGAGGGATACGTCCTCACCATCGACCTTCGCGGCGGGCAGAAGACCGGCGAGTTCCTCGATCAGCGCGAGAATCGTAAGCGCGTGGCGCGCGAGGCGCATGGCAAGCGCGTGCTCGACCTCTACTGCCATACCGGACTCTTCGCGCTCCATTGCGCGGCGGCGGGGGCGAAGAGCGTGCTCGGCATCGACTCGAGCCGGCCCGCGCTGGAACGCGCGCGGGAAAACCACCGGCGGAACGCCGCGATGAAGGACGTGACGTTCCGGGAGGCGCGCGTGGAGGACGTGCTCCGCGCCTTCGGCCGCGAGGAAGAACGCTTCGACCTGATCGTTCTCGATCCGCCCGCCCTCGTGAAGAGCCGGAAGACGCTCGACGAAGGGGTGCGAAAATACGTTACGCTGAACGCCTCGGCCATGCGGCTCCTGGCTCCGGGCGGAACGCTGGCGACGGCGACCTGCTCGCACCACGTGGACGCCCCGGCGTTCCTCGACCTGCTTCGCACGGCGGCGAAGATGGCGGGCGCCCGCTTCCGTCTCGTGGAGGTGATGGGCCAGAGCCGGGACCACCCGGTTCTCCTGGCGGCGCGCGAAACGTCCTATCTCACAATGGCGCTGGCCGAGCGGATCGACGGTCCCACGCCCGGCGGCGCCCCCTCCGACGACGTGCTGCCGGACGACGCGGCAGAGGAGAGCACGAAATGAGCGAGACCCCCGGAACTCCCACGAATCCGCCCGACGCGACGGGCCCGGGGCCGGGCGCCGCGCCGGCCCCGGCAACCATGTCGAACCGGGACCTCTTCCTGGGACTCGTCCACTCGTTCCAGGCTGCCGCCATGCAGCAGATGGGGAAGACCGCGAATCCCTTCACGCAGGAGATCGAGCGCGATTTGCCGCAGGCGCAGCTCTCGATCGACATGCTGCGGATGCTGGAGGAGCGGACGAAGGGGAACCTGACCTCCGAGGAGTCGCGATTCCTGGCGCACGTGCTGCGCGAGCTTCAGCTCAACTACGTGATGGAGATGGACGAGGAGAAGAAGCGCAGGCCGGCGGCGGGCGGCGCCGCGGGCGAGGAGAGCGGGGCGGGCGCCTAGGCGCCGGACGCGGTTTCGCCGCGTTCCTCCCGCTTCACCGCCTCCCAGAGCCGGTCGAGCTCGGGAAGCCCGGCCTCCTCCGCGGAGCGCCCGTCCGCACGGAGCATCTCGGCCACGCGATCGAATCGGCGGCGGAATTTCGCCGTGGCGGCGCGCAGGCGGGCCTCGGGGTCGGTCTTCACGAAGCGCGCGAGGTTCACCACCGCGAAGAGGAGATCGCCGATCTCCTCAGCCACCTCCTCCTCGTGGCCGGCCCCGATCGCCGTTTCGACCTCCCCGACCTCCTCCCTCAATTTCGCCACCACGTCCGCCACGCGCTCCCAGTCGAAGCCGACCGACGCCGCCTTCTCCTGCGCGCGGAACGCCTGGAGGAGGGCCGGGAGCGCCTTGGGACTCTTTCCGAGGAGCGAGGCGTGCTCGCCCCCCTCGCGCCGCTTCCGTTCCTCCCACTGCCGCAGGACGCCCTGCGCATCGAGCTCCTTCGGCGCCTCGAAGACGTGCGGATGTCGCGCGATCATCTTCGCGATGTTGCCGCGGAGGATCTCGGCGGGTGCGGCGCCGCCCTCCTGCTCGTGGCGCACCGCGAGGAAGAGGGCGAGAAAGAGGAGATCGCCGAGTTCCTCCGACGTCGCGGGGCCGTCCGCCTCGGCGATCGCCTCGGCGACCTCGTGCGCTTCCTCCACGATGTAAGGGGAGAGGGTCCGGAGGGTCTGCTCGCGGTCCCAGGGGCAGCCGTTCGGCCCCGAGAGGTGCCGGACGAGATCGAGAAGCGACGCCGCGGCGGACGCGAGCGCGTCGCGGTCGGGAGCGGGCGGCGACGGAAGTTCTTCGGGCGGCGGCATCGCGCGAGTGTACGGGGGAGGCTGTTCGCTTGTCCACGCGGCGCCGCGCTCAGGCCCGCGCCGGCCCGCGCCCGCACCGGCCCGCGCCCGC
>ERZ1292630.5708-Hain-H41-02um-R3-5708-length-10093-cov-8_pt1 | contig 10093 bp, 8 predicted proteins | sample MGYA00564408_ERZ1292630 | MGnify/ENA primary metagenome ERZ1292630 (study PRJEB36523, sample SAMEA6512641) | groundwater metagenome | collected 2019-01-08 | study: AquaDiva: Metagenomics assemblies of 32 groundwater samples
TGGCTGAAGCTGAGAGACGCGCCTATAAACAAGCATTGTTTGCGGTTCGTGATGAACATGTGGCATTGGATATTGTGCAAGATTCCATGATGAAGCTCGCGCTAAAATATGCTTCGAAGCCGATCGAAGAGTTACCGCTTTTATTTCAGCGTATCCTGCAGAATACCATTCGCGATTATTATCGACGACAGAAGATCCGCTCATTATGGACTACACTGTTTTCAGCGTTCACACCCAATGATCAGAATAAGAACCAGGAAGACTTCGATATTCTCGAAACTTTGCAGATCAAACCGGAATCCGATTTTGCTAAGGAGCCCGACGCACAGCTTGAAAGACTGCAGTTGATTGGTTTAATAGAAAAAGCAATGGAAATTCTTCCGGCACGTCAACGAGAAGCCTTCATACTGCGTTATTGGGAAGAAATGAGTTTAGCGGAGACAGCTATAATTATGAAATGCTCGGAAGGGAGTGTAAAAACCCATTGCTCGCGAGCAGTTCGTGCATTAGCAACAATTCTCAAGGAGAAAGGAGTGAAATTATGAACGAGCAAGAGCTGGGAAAAGAAATTGCCAGATTTTTAGATTCCGGTGCTGAAGAGACTATTAAGCAGAGTACTTTGTACCGGCTGCAATCTGCCAGGAGAACGGCTTTGGAAAATTGTCAGCCCACATTGAGGATTATTAATTCAGGTGATGGCACTTCCGTTTATGGCGGACATGATGAACATTTTAATACTGGAAAGCTATTATTGCTGCTGGTAGCGTTATGTACTTTTGCCGTGGTGTCCGCAACGTACTGGCAATTCCTGGAAAAAGGTAAATCATCTTTAGATAACACGGTGCTGGTTGATGACTTGTCGACAGATGCTCATATGGAAAATGAGCCAGAGCTGGATGATGACATATCGATAGATGCTTATATTGATAATGTGCTTAAACTGGTTGATGACTTATCGGTAGACGCACATAGTGAGAATGAACCTGAACTGATTGATGAGGTGCCGACAGATACGCGTATTGAGGATGAGCCTGAATTGACTGACGAATTACCGGCAGATACTCACGTTGATAATAATGAGCTTGATGAATGGTTAGATTCCAATAAATAGTTGTTATTGGACTGCTTGTCATTTTCATCTGGTGTCTTTTATAGAATTCGGCAAACTTTTCTGGAAAGAATTAAAACTGCAGTAGCAGCATGATGTAATCACAATACAGGGCCTGGTATCAATACGAGTAGTTCCGGGAAGATCCAAAAATAGGTTTTAGACCTAAGCAAACGGTTATCGGCTAGTAAAAATACGCGCTTGTTTGATTGTGCCTTGCCACTTAATTTTCTAGAGAAATTCATATCTTGTTTTTTCTTGCAGCTTAGCGAATGCAGCAAATCCAGAGTTTATCACTGAATAATCTCCCATCAATCTGGGTCGAAGCATTTTCTTCACAATTAATCGCTGAAGAAAATGTACTTGCTTGGCTTGAAATTGATCTCGATACACAACTCCATTTCGCCACCGGCCTTGTAGTGGTGACCAATAAGCGCTTACTGACCAAAATGGCAAGCGATGAAATTTGGCAAGAATGGTATTATCAGAAAGACTTATTGCTGGCGCAACGAGATTACGCCGGTGTCGGTTGTCTTGAATTATTTGATGCGCATGCACGGATTGCTTATTGGCGTTACCGTTTAGGTAACGATATAGCAGTGAGTCGATTTATCGAATGCTTTACGCAACAGCTCGACTACTATCTTACCGGTAAACTGCCGGTAGCGGAGCATACACAGGTTCAATGCCCGAAATGTGCTGCATTTCTATCCTCTGAACAGGAAGAATGCCCAGTCTGCGACAAACAGAGTCATGCACCACCTTCTACCTGGACATTATTGCGTTTGTGGCGCTTCGCAAAGCCCTACAAAGGCCGCTTGCTTATTGGATTTTTGTTGACCTTATGTAGTACCGCCGCAACGTTGGTGCCGCCCTATTTAACCATGCCGCTTATGGATAATGTGTTGATACCGTATCAGAATGGTCAACCGATCAATACGGATTTGGTAACGCTGTATCTTTCTGGTTTGCTGGTTGCAGCGGTACTTGCTTGGATGTTGGGTTGGGCACGAACGTATATGCTGGCACTGGTTTCGGAACGTATTGGTGCTGATCTGCGCACTACAACCTACGAACACCTTCTCAGTCTTTCCCAGGAATATTTCGGCGGCAAGCGTACCGGTGATTTAATGGCACGCATCGGTGCTGAAACTGATCGTATTAATCTTTTTATTTCTTTGCATTTGCTGGATTTTGCCACCGATGTCATCATGATTGTTATGACAGCCGTGATTCTAATTTCAATCAATCCGTGGCTGGCACTTGTGACGCTTGTGCCTTTGCCGATCATTGCATGGTTGATTCATCTGGTTCGAGACCGATTGCGAATTGGTTTTGAGAAGGTTGATCGTATCTGGGCCGAAGTGAATAATGTGCTGGCGGATACTATCCCGGGCATCCGGGTGGTGAAGGCATTCGCACAGGAAAAGAGAGAAGCGGCGCGTTTCCACGCCGCAAATCAGAGGAATTTGCAGATTAACGATCGTGTGAACAGAATCTGGTCGTTATTTACACCGACCGTTACGTTACTGACAGAAGTCGGGTTGCTGGTCGTGTGGGTATTTGGTATTTGGCAGATATCGAAGGATGAAATTACAGTCGGGGTGCTTACCGCCTTTCTTGCTTATATTGGCCGTTTTTATATTCGACTCGATACGATGAGCCGTATTGTTTCCGTCACGCAAAAAGCTGCCGCGGGTACCAAGCGGATTTTTGACATTCTGGACCATGTTTCCAGCGTTCCGGAATCATCTAATCCTGTGCACTTATCGGCAATCCAGGGGCAGATTGAATTGCGCAATGTCGGCTTCCGATATGGAACGCGCAGCATCACGCGTGACATCAATCTGATTATCAAGCCTGGAGAAATGATTGGATTAGTTGGGCACAGCGGTTCTGGGAAAAGTACCTTAGTCAATTTGATCTGCCGTTTCTACGATGTTACCGAAGGAATGATTTTGATCGATGGGCATGATATACGCTCGTTACCGATTGCTGAGTATCGCAAAAATATCGGGCTGGTCCTTCAGGAGCCTTTTCTGTTTTATGGCACCATTGCTGAAAATATTGCCTATGGTAAACCGGATGCAATGCGCTCGGAAATTGTTTCAGCCGCTCGCGCGGCGCATGCCCATGAATTTATTCTGCGCCTGCCCCATGGTTACGATTCGCTGGTGGGGGAGCGTGGTCAAGCGCTTTCCGGTGGTGAACGTCAACGCATCTCGATTGCTCGCGCACTATTGATTGATCCGCGCATTCTGATTCTGGATGAAGCGACTTCTTCGGTCGATACAACAACTGAAAAAGACATTCAGAAGGCATTGGACAATTTGGTGCGTGGCCGCACAACGATTGCTATCGCGCATCGTTTATCGACTTTGCGTGAGGCAAGTCGGTTGATTGTTCTTGATCGGGGTAGAGTCGTCGAAATTGGAAATCACGCCGAATTGATGGTACGCGAAGGCTATTATTACCGCTTGTATCTGGCCCAGGCGCGTAATGTCGATACTGAAGATCGGGCTATTGTTTCCGTTGCGGAGCATAGTGCTGCGGGGGAGCGTATATGAGTGGTGCAGATGGATATCAATTAAACCGGAATTCATATGGACGATTGGTTTTTACCGATCGTACCGGCTTAATGCAGGAGGGTGTGGTACCAGTACGATCATTTCCGATTACTGATCCAGATCAGGGTATTGCTTTGATTGATTCGCATGGCCATGAGTTATTATGGATAGAGCGATTGGCCGATTTGCCAGAAGCTGACCGTGCACTCATAGAATCGGAGCTTGCGAGTCGTGAATTTGTGCCCGAGATAAAGCGTGTTCTTAAGGTCTCAAGTTTTATTACACCGAATACCTGGGAAGTTGAAACGGATCGTGGCGAGTCTACTTTTCTACTCAAAGGTGAAGAAGATATCCGCCGTTTAACAGCATCATCGTTAATGATTACAGACAGCTTTGGCATTCATTTTCTGATTCGTGATCGCTTGGCGCTTGATCGCCATAGCCGTAAATTGCTGGATCATTTTCTTTAATACCAGTTCTCGGTTTATAGCAAAGAAAAAGATGCTATTTTCCGATGCAGAAATGAGAAAAAATTTCTCCAAGCAGATCATCAGCAGTAAATTTCCCTGTTATTGCCGATAGGGCATGTTGTGCAAGTCTGAGTTCTTCGGCGAGCAGCTCCAACTGCGATTCATTTTCAGTGAATATTTGTGCATTTTGCAGATATTCCTTGGCTTGTTTCAGTGCTTCCAGATGGCGTTGCCTAGCCATAAAAACCCCCTCACCGGCCTGATTGGATTGCCAGCCGACGATGTCCAGTATTTTTTGGCGTAGCAATTCGATACCTGCGCCGGATTTAGCAGAAAGATGGATGCTGATATCAGTTTTTTCACCTTCAATTCTTGGCTGCTCATTCAGCAGGTCAATTTTGTTAAATACGGTGATTAGAGGTTTGTCAAAGGGAATATGTTTCTGTATTTGGGATTTTATATCAGGGTTATTCTGGCTGCTATCAATCAGCTGAAGCACCATATTGGCATTCCTAATCGCAGCATGCGTGCGATCAATACCTTTTTGCTCGACTATGTCACTGGTTTCTCTCAGGCCCGCTGTGTCGATGATATGAATGGGTATGCCGGCAATGGCAATAGTTCTTTGGATAGTGTCTCGAGTAGTTCCTGGGATTTCTGTAACGATGGCAGCATCCTCCTCAACCAGCTGATTCAATAAACTGGATTTTCCGACATTGGGTGCGCCTACGAGAACGATTTTAATACCTTCCTGCAACAAGTTTCCTTGCCGTGCTGCGGCGAATATTTGCTCAAGTTGGGTATAAACATCATTCAGTCTTTCTTTAATCTGCAATGCCTGCAAGTTATCAATCTCATCTTCGGGAAAATCGAGAATTGCTTCTATGAGCATGCGTAGCGTGATCAATAAATTTACCAGCTCATTAACCCTGGCAGAGAATTTGCCTTGCAAAGAATTAATCGCGCAACGTGCAGCCTCATGAGTGCTGGCTTCGATGATGGCAGACACGCTTTCAGCCTGAATTAGGTCAATTCTATTATTGAGGTAAGCGCGTAATGTAAATTCACCAGGTTGCGCTAAGCGAGCACCCGCAGAAAGGCATCTGTTAAGCAATAGATTCATGACTGCGGGGCCGCCATGCCCTTGCAATTCAAGTATGTCTTCGCCAGTGTATGAGTTGGGTGCGGGAAAATAGAGCGCGATGCCTTGGTCAATGATTTGACCATCGGTATCCAGAAATTTTCTGAAGCTCGCGTAGCGCGGTTCTGGGAGGTTACCCAGTATCGTTTCTGCCAAGTGTTTCAGATTGCTGCCTGAAATACGAATTACGCTAATTCCGCCTTTGCCAGGAGGTGTCGCGATTGCTGCAATGATATCGGGGCTTACTATGAATGATCTCCATGGATACTACTTAAATTACCGGTTATTCATGATGCTAAATAACCGGTAAATGATAGTTTATTTCTTCTTTGTTCTCTTACCAGCAGGGGCACTTTTTGCTTTCACCGGTGCTTTATTTTGGACGGGTACTGCTGCGGCAGGTGATTGCGGTTTTTCGTTCTGCGCAGTGTTTGCAGCAGATATTACTTCTTCCTTGACTGTGTTTTCGTCATCAGCAGCAGAGGAAGCTAGCAGTTGAGATTTCTCCGTAGCAGTTTCTGGTTTGTCCTTTCTTTTTTTCTTATTTTTGTCCTTATTAGCTTCTTCTTCAGCTTTGTTTTCGTACATCCGCGTTATTTGCCATTGCTGGGTAATTGAAAGGATGTTGTTACAGAGTGAATAAAGTACAAGTCCAGACGGGAAAAAGAAAAAGAAAATGCTAAATGCAATAGGCATAATCTGCATTACTTTTGCCTGCATTGGATCTGCAGGCGTTGGGCTGAGTTTAGATTGGATCCACATTGATACGCCCATAATTACCGGGAGTACGTAATACGGATCAGGTACAGACATATCAGTGATCCATAATGCAAACGGCGCATAGCGCAATTCAACAGCAGCCATTAATGTCCAAAACAAAGCAATAAATACGGGAATCTGGACTAAAATTGGCAAACAGCCGCCCATCGGGTTAATTTTTTCTTCTTTGTAAAACTCCATCATCGCTTGATGCATACGCTGGCGATCACTGGCGTATTGTTCACGTATTCGTTGCAATTTAGGAGTGACTACCCGCAGTTTAGCCATGGAGCGATAGCCGGCTGCAGATAATGGGAAAAATATCAATTTGACAGTCAATGTCAGGAGAATAATTGCTGCACCCCAGTTGTCTGTCCACGAATGATAAAAAGAAAGCAACCAAAATAATGGCACAGCAAGTACTGTCAACCAGCCATAGTCAACTGTGAGTTCAAGTCCCGGCGCCAGCTCAGCAAGTTTATTTTGCTCCTGAGGGCCTGCGTAGAAAGGCATTGTTATGTTTTTAGTTTGCCCTGGTTCAATCGTGCCAAGGGGCGCAATAACACCAGCTGTATATTGGTTAGGCGCCAGCTGTTTTGCGTAATACTCACGGGGCGTATTCTGTGCAGGTAGCCAGGCAGTCAAGAAATAGTGCTCAAGCATAGCTATCCAGCCATTATCTGCATTGGTTGGGTATTCTGCTTTATTTTTATCCAGGTCAGAAAATTTAATTTTTAGAAATTTATCCGCCTCCGTATACATTGCAGCTCCTGTATAGGAGTGAACCATTGTGCTGGCATCTGTAGGGTCGTTTGCATCCCGGAACATCTGAAAATATGAGAATGGGATAATTGTAGTATCACTATGATTTTCTATCTCAAAATTGACATCTATCACATAGCTGCCGCGATGGAAGGTATAAATCTTGGCTACTTGTATACCATCCATTTCGGGTGCCAGGAGACGTATCACTATCTTGTCCTGATCAGGCTCAAGTTCATAGCTATAATTATTCGAATCTATCGTATATTTTGTTTTGTGATTAGGTAATCCATCGCCGATCAACCCTGATTGTGCAACATGGAATCGTGCGGTTTTGTCCAATAATAGTTCGTATGGTTTATTTTTATCTTCTCTGGATGGGTGTTGGATTAAACCAAGTTGCCGTATATCGCCGCCTGCTGTGTCAATTTCAGCAACGACCATATCCGTTTTGATGTGAATTTTTTCCCCTATTGTGAATAGATTAGGCGTTACGGATGGGTTGCCGTTTTCTATTCCGGAAGAAATTCCAGGTTCCCCGGTTGACGAAGACAATTCATCGCCTGGCACTGGTAACGGGTCATGGCGCTGATTTGATGAATTCGAGACTGCCCCGGGCATTACTTGTGAAGCGGACGGATATAGTTCTTTTTGCCACGCGTCCCACAGAAAAAGTAATGAGGTTGAGAAAATGATAATAAGTACAAGTTTTTTTGTTTCCATTATTTATCTGATCAGGTAGGTTTTTTTCGACAAAGCTGTTTGTGTGCGATGCATGTCAATTGATCGTGCAATTGGGTTCTTTGCTGTATTTTCATTTTATGGCAGAGCTACGTTGTCGATAGTTTTGTAGGAATAAAGTAGTAAATTTTCTATATGCGATGGCGGAAATTAATGCTTGATCAGGGAACCGGCTCATAACCACCTTTACTCCAAGGGTTACATCGCAGTATGCGCCAGATACTTAATCGTGTTCCATGAAATAGCCCATATTTTTCGTATGCCTCACAGGCATATTGTGAGCAGGTTGGACTAAAACGACATGAAGGTGCCGAAAGTGGGCTGATACCGTACTGGTAGAATTTTATAAAGGCGATAATTAACCGTGACATTGCTGTAGCTGGTGCATTAATAATCGCGTTTCAGTGGCCAGTTTTATCGATTCATTCCTAGCAACAGAACGTCGTAATCGTATTACCCAATCTATTTCATTTGTTTCATCGTTGAACCGGTTTCTACGAAATGTCTCTCGCAGTATACGTTTAATCCGATTGCGCTTAACTGCATGTCGTTCAAATTTCTTTGAAACGATTAGCCCAAGCCGCGCATAACCAAGCCCATTCGGTTTCATATAAATCTGGATTAAATCACCACTAACCTGATATTTTAAATTAATTATTGCAGTAAATTCTGTTGCTTTATGTAGTCTGCAATTTCTCGGTAGGGTATGAATTTCAACAAATCTAAAAATAAAAATTATTATCCAATAAAATTAAACGCTCAATCGAGCGCGACCTTTTGCGCGACGAGCGCGAATCACCGCAGCACCGCCCCGTGTCCTCATACGCACAAGAAACCCATGGGTACGCTTTCTTCTTGTAACTGAAGGCTGATAAGTACGTTTCATTTTTCTCTCTAAATTTATCTAGTCAATGGAACCGCGTATTACAACTTGTTATGGGGTCTGATGTCAATATTCTTTTTATGAATCAACTTCTGTCTCTCATAAGATTTTATGGTAATAAGCATGAATAATGTTGTCAACTGATTGATAGTATGAATTATTTGTTGCTTATTATTAATAATTGTGTATTTAAATAGTGAAGTGGTTTCTTTACCCGGCTGCAGTTTCTAGAAAGTGACTTTACATTTTTCTAACTGTATGGTATTTAGGGTGGAAATAGCTATTTGGTTATGGGAGATCCTGTATTTATTATCCGATAAGTAATTTTGTCTCGGGGGTAAAAAGGGGTGAAAAGTAGCTTTTATTATATGATTAAATAATGCATGTGGGGTTTGTATGGTTAATGTGGTCGCAATTTCTAACAAACGAAGCCAGGATCGTCGTCAAAGTATACTTTTTTTCTGTCCTTTTCATTTGGGAATAAAGACTGGCCGGAGAGTTGGTGAACGTAGAGCAACGAATAGAGGAGAGGCAGTGTATGTGGATTGTTATGCAGGACATTTGATGCTGTGTACCATCGCTATTCTATTCTTGAGTATTGGTGACGCTTTTTTTACTCTGAACATCTTAGCTAATGGCGGTGAAGAACTTAATTGGTTGATGGCTATTCTTATAGAAGACAATGTGGAGAAATTCGTTGCTTTCAAGTTGGCGCTCACATCGATGGCGCTTATATTGCTTGTCATTCACCATAACGTTCAACTGACTGTAGGAATGCGAGTAAGGCATCTTAAGTATATAGTTCTAATTGGATACAGTGTATTAATTAGCTATGAGCTATATTTGCTGGAATTAGCTGCTATAAATTGATGATGGTTAGGCAGAAAGAATAGAGAAGCTATCGAAAATCCCAGTAATTGATTTTTCTTAGAAGTGCAAATGGTAGTCCTAAATTCCTCTGTTAGATCATTTCAATGGCAAAACAGGGTGGAAACGAGCCGAGAAACTGTGAATTTTTCGGTCTGTTCGAATATTTTGTTAATGATATCGCGTGCAAGTGCGGACCAACGTTCGCTTTGGGTAACTGAGGTGCATTTGCTAGAACATGATCAGGGCCCTTTCGTATATTGGAGATCGTCGACTTGATATAATCCCAGGCTGCGCGAGTCAGAGTGAGTAACAGTCGGGATTGACCGGCAGCTGGACAGGCGGACAATACTGCTAAGCAACATAGGGCGGCTAGTGATTGCCTCCAGGCATATTTCTGGGTGTGCCAGTTTGGCATTGCTCAAATTCGGCAAATTTCCTGCCGATTCAATATGTTTATCATGGTGTACTTTCTTCTTGGCGGGTGTCAATATTTAAAGAAGCTCTTGTTAAGCTGATTACATTCACGGTCCGACAAGCTCATCACGAACGTAATCAATATATTACCGTTCGTCCTAAGATTCTATGATTTACATCAAGCATTTTGTGATCCGTTCAGGGCTAAACGCTGAATGGGAATGGTGGATAGACCAAACGGCGCAATTCACCGGAGCCGCCCATGCGACGGTCTATATGTTTGCAGCCGCTAGATTCTTCATCGACGTTTGGAGTGTGAGTGAGAGACTTCTCACGAAGTCTGTCCGTAACTTGGCAGATGCTAGTCGATGTCTCTCC
>ERZ1292630.5710-Hain-H41-02um-R3-5710-length-10092-cov-18_pt1 | contig 10092 bp, 10 predicted proteins | sample MGYA00564408_ERZ1292630 | MGnify/ENA primary metagenome ERZ1292630 (study PRJEB36523, sample SAMEA6512641) | groundwater metagenome | collected 2019-01-08 | study: AquaDiva: Metagenomics assemblies of 32 groundwater samples
AAGAACGGTCTGCCTGCTCCCTCGCATCCTTCTGAGGCCGCGCGTTGCGCGAGCACGAGGATCGTCTCGGCCACCCCCGCCACTTTTTTCAGCATCCTGCAGCTAAAACATGAATTTGACGCTGACCGTCCCCAAATGGATATAGGCATGGTATGTCCCGTTGACGGTGGGATTCAGATTTCCGGTAACCGTCCGCGGCTCATAAAACCATTCCTGAAATGCCACATCGAGTCCGATTCCCTTGGGCCAGAGCGCGGAGACTCCTCCGCAAGGTACCATTCCTAGAAACCGGCCCTGGCCCTTGCACAAGAATCCGGCCCCAATGGACAGCGTGTTGGAAGATAAAGACACGATTGCCGGGTTGAACGTCATATCAGGAACGGGATTCTCGGTGCGCGTGTAGCCTGATCGCACCGCCACATCCCAATCAGGTAACCACGCGGGGTTGAGCCATTTGTATTCGGTCCCGATCGCCACGACCGGCACGGTCTTCCATTGTTGCGGTTGCGGGAAGACTCCGCCGGAGGAGAGGTGGATGTCGAGATCACGATTCGACTTCCACCCGACATATTTCACGTCGAGTTCGAGTTTCCATCCCACCCCCTCGATTCCGCTTCGCTTCAATAAACCAAGTCGACACCTCGTTACGTCCATAATTGACAGCTCACTGTACTTTCAGTTAGAAGTGGCTTCTCCCCTGTGTATTCTTAATCGTGACGATATTCTGACTGGCAAGACCAATGAATCTTTTCCGTATTGTCCGACGGGTTACCGCTGAAGGATACGCATGTCTCAAGATTTAGCAGCGACACCCGCAGATGCGGTTCAAACTTCCGGGGTGCTTCGATTCTTCCTGCGGGCCGTGTGCAAGTCGGCGGAGATTTGTAAATATTGGGATCGGCCGTTCACGAGAGCCGCAACCGCATTCGAGGAAATGACGTTGCTGGACAAGATATACTGGGTCTACAAGTGCGCACATCCGATCATTCGTCCGGAGCGCGGCACCGCCGTCGGCGCCCTGTGTGGCGCCGACAACATGATCCAATTGCCGGAAGACTTCGAAACGGAGCGCTCCATCAGCCTCGCCGCGGTGGGGGATTTGATACCGAGCGGCGGGCTTGAACAGTCCAAAGATGTGTTGTACGAGCATGTCGCCGACCTGATCTTCGACCGAACAATTTCCTACGCAAGCCTCGAAGCTCCGCTCACCAACCAGGAACGGAAAGCAGAGGTGATCAGCGAGAAGGAAAGCCCGATCGAGTGTTGTTCTCAGGAGCAGTTCGACGTCATGAAAGGTCACAACGGCAAGTGCCTGACGGTCATCCACACGGCCTCCAATCACATGTTCGACATGGGCGCAGAGGGCGTGCACAGGACGCTCGATCAGTTCGCGCGGGACGGCATTGTCGACATCGGCACGAATCGGGAACCATCACAATATGGCAAGGGGAGGATCCTGGAACGGAACGGGATCAAGGTCGGATTCATTTCCGCAGCATTCGGGCTGAACGGCAGGGATCCGGCGCCGGACCAGGCGTACCTGATCCATGTTGCGAAGCTGCTCCCGAAGCGGGGCCCCTCCGATCTGTCACTGCTGAAACGGCAGATCGATCATTGCCGGGAACAACGATGTGACGTGATCATCGCGTCCTTGCATTGGGGCTACGAATTCGAGTTCTTTCCGCGCACACGACAGATCGACATCGCGCATACCTTGATCGAATGGGGGGTCGATGCGCTGATTGCCCATCATCCCCATGTCATTCAGCCGGTGGAATATTACCGAACACAGCGTGACCCGGATCGGGTTGCGGTCATTGCGTACTCGCTCGGAAGCCTGCTCTGGTCGTATACGGCACCGCACCTCGTGTTGAGCGCCATTCTGAACCTGTCGTTCGCCAAGGGAACGTATCGCGGCAAGCCGACGACCTTGATCCAAAGCGCATCGGTCACGCCGGTCTTTCGTGCCCAAGTACGGGACGGCGACCGGACCCTGACCAGGATTGAGAAGCTGGATCGCTGCATGGGGACGCAGGACAACCACGAGAAGACGCAATACGTTGCCGAGATCCGGCGCTATGCCGAGCTGGCGCTTGGCGGCAAGCTGTCGGGAATGCACTCGCTGGATTAGAAGATCAGATTGAGGTTGAAGGTTCCCATGTGGGACCACAGTCGATAGGTCCCGTCGACGGTGGGATTTATATTACCCATGACAGACCGAGTTTCATGGATATACGAGAGATACGCAACCGAGGTTCCAATGGCCTTAGGGAAGTACCATTGGCCCTCGGCCCCTCCACAGGGAATGAGTCCAAGAAAATGACCACCTGGTCGACACAGGAGGCCAGTCCCAAGAGTCATACCATGACTATTCAACGTGGCTGCAGCAGGAGTAAACGTACTGTCTGGGCCTGGATTTTCCGTGTAAGTATAGCCACCGCGCAGGGCAGCTTCCCAATTGGGCAGCACGTCTAGATGCAACCATTTGTATTCCGTTCCGAGCATGAAGACAGAGCTGTTGCGCCAGTTTTGTGGTTGAGGGAGCGTGCCGCCTGTCGATAAATGAACATCGAGGGATCGGAATGATTTCCACCCGACATAGTCGACATCGAACTCGATCTTCCATTCGTGGTCGCGGTCCCGCACCGGCCAGAGAGCGACAGCAAGCGTAAATATTTGCGGAAGTGTGACGGGAATTCTGGTATCAGCCGCAAGGGCTCCGTTCACCAGAAATTGCCCTGTTAACTCCGTCCTGGCCTGACTTCTATATTGCAGGCCGACATTGACAAGCGGCTTCCCATCTTGGTTCCGGAACGGAGTGTACAGAAGACTCAGATTAAAACCCAGCGCCGTTCCGCTACCGTTGACTTCGACCGGCGTGCTGGCGGGAATGCCTCCGCCCCCAGGCCAGTTGAATTTTTGTTCGAGGTGGCCTTCCCCGATGAATCTGGCGAACGTATAAATATCCGCTCCCACACCGATGGAAAGTTGATCGTTTATTTGATACGCCACAGTGGGTTTAATGTCCAAGAGAGGGAGGGCGGCCGATGTGACAGCCGTTTGAAATGGGCCATTGAGAGGATAACGAGCCTGGAGCGCATACGGGGTCGTGAGCCCCAGACCAATGACGGTGTTGCCCACATGGCGGAATCCTAGGTCTCGAAGATTGGCCGTAAAGTACGATTGAGTTGGGGGAGGCCAGGCGATACTATCGCCGAAATCCCCTTGGGTGTTGACGCCGGCTGGACTCGTAAACTTGACGGATCCTCCGACCAAGAATGTATTGAGTTGCATGTGGATGCCGGAAAGTTGGGTCATTCCGGCAGGGTTGTAATGAATGGCGGAGGCATCGTCTGCCTGAGCGGCAAAGGCGTTTCCCTGACCAGCCGCGGCAGCTCCTTGCGGTTGAAATCTAATCGCTTGGGCAGAAGTATACGAAGGGAGCAAGAGAATCACCATCAAGATCAGCGAATATAAGACCCAGTTCATGTTTCCTTGCTCCCTTGAAGGTAAAAAATCTGTGATGTTATCGGTAAGTAGAGCATCTAGATAGAGCCATTTAGCTCCACCGTGACAGAAAATTTGATATTTCTTCTTTTGAATTATCGGTGTACAATCCTCCTCCTAGATTCACCTGCACGTTCAAGCTGGATTTGTTATGGCCCTAAGTTTCAAGCATCCCCTGCCAAGTCAGTTGTTCGAGAAGTTTTCAAAGCAAGAGTGTCAGCACGCGCTGGAAGTTTTCCACTACGCCGCTCAAGCAGAAACCTCTGAGGACGTGAGAGACGTCCTGATTCGGTTTCAGGAACTGTTCCCGTTCGACCATCTACTCGGTGGGCTGGCACGTCTCAGTCCTACCGGAAAATTTGAGGGCTTCACGAATGTTGTCAACGTGAGCTATCCGGATGAATGGCTCTATCTCTACTGGAAGAATGGGTATGCTGAGATTGACCCAGTATTCCAAGCGGCCTCCCGATCTCCCGGCACCCAGATATGGAAACAGACCTACCAGCAAACGACCTCCAAAGAGGAATTGGAATTTATCGAAACCGCCAGAGGATTTGGCCTGGCTGACGGAATCACCACCAGTTCAGTCGATCAGGCATGCGGCCTCGCCACGTTTTATTCCTTTGCGGGAGAAGCGGACGTGGACGCGGAACGGTACGTTCAACTCGTGGAGTATTTTGGACACCATCTCCATCTTGCTCTCATGCGAACAGCTAGGAAGAATGCTCCTGCGACGGAGAAATGCGTGAAAGAACTGTCCCCGCGTGAAGTGACCATTCTGAATTGGATCAAGAACGGCAAGACAAACTGGGAAGTCGGCCAGATTCTTGGGGTAACGGAGCGGACGGTGCGATTCCATCTTGCGAGCATCTTTTCCAAACTCGATGTCACCTCCCGCTCACAGGCAGTTGCGGCTGCCATGGAACATGGCCTTCCTGTCCTACATGGTCTTCCGAGCGCGAGCTGATCGTCCCGCTAACGATTCACTTCGCTGACGTCAGCGAAGTGAGTAACTCCACCAATCCACAAAGAATGCGCGCTTCACGCTCTTGCCGCAATGTCCGCCGTGGTCGGCTCCGTGGTATTGAGCCACTTCAACATCTCCGGTCGCTCGGACGCCGCAGCTGAGCGGAACTCGTCGAGATCGAGTAGCGCCCCAACCGAGAGCACATCCGCCGGAGGCAGTGCGACGGGAGCGCCGATCGCATGGCAGGGCCACCCTATCCGCTGCACCACTCGGAGAAGCCTGCTTTCAACAACTAGGTATGTGTATCGAATATCATTCGCGAGAGTCCAGTGATACATGGCCTTGAAAATAGTCCGCATCAGCCTTGCGGAAAGACCCCGGTCGGCAATTGCGGGGTCTACGGCCAAGCGGGTAATTTCCGCTGTATCGAGCTCCTTGCGAACGTGATGTGACCCGACCAGGCATCCGCTGAATTCACTTTCCAGCATAAATGGAAATGGAGCGGGTGTCATCCGTACCATGCCCAGCAGTTGATGATTGGAGAAAAGACCGATTGAGGTGCTCCATGCATCGTAGATATCAGATTCAAGTTGATCCTTCCTCTCCGGCACCCACTTGAGCTTCTCGGCAAAGACTCTATGCCGAAGATGGTAGGCCTGCCGTAACTCCTCCTCGCTTTCGAGTACCTTGATAAGAAACTCCCCATCACAGAATTCAATCTGCCTCGACTCCTGATTGATCCCGTCGTTCATGTGCGCCTCCTATGGGTTGAGCTGCAACTGTGATCGTGATCGAGCCCTAATGGTTTCAAATTGGAACTCATTCGTCACCTGGCGGAACCGCCAGGTGACGGAATACATGAGAGGCGCGTATTAATACTGCGATCTGAAACTGAGGAATCCGCGCGAGGAGAGGTTCCAAAGATATTCCACGCCACATGATTGGGAAGGACTCTCCAATGAAAGGTCGCCGGGGGTTCCAGATTCTCGACGGGTTTCGGCGCTCCACCGGCAAACCGGCGGACCAGAGCGCGGCTCTCGCCTCGATAACGTCACACAACAGAAACCAGTCCTGTGCGTGCCCGCTGCATGAACAGGGCGGAAGTAGTCTCGCCACGGCCCTCGCGGCATCCGAACAACGATTGAGCAATCTGCTTCACGATCGCAGCCGCATCGGACGGGAACTGCACGATTCCGTGCTGCAAGCGCTCTATGCGATCAGCGTGACCCTTGAGCAAGCTCCTGGATTGCGCCGGGGGGCGACGCAAGTTGTGGCCTGTTCCCACGATCAGGCTACGAACCAGCTCCGTACGCTGATCCAAGACATCCGGCGCATGATTCTGAGGGTGGAATGCGACAACATCGTCCCGTTTAGGTTGGTGCTCGAGTTACAGGCTCTCGCCCAGACCGTTGAGCGAGCGAGTGAGTTGCGGATTCGTGTGTGGAGCGATCCGGCGGCAGAGGAGGTTTTGACCGGCGAAGAAGCGCAGGAACTCGTCATCATCGCCAGGGAGGCCTTGAACAATTGTGTCCGGCACGCCCGCGCCACACGAGTCGTAATCGCCCTTCAGCGCATTGGCTCACGAGTGCGACTGAGCATTTGCGACAACGGGTCAGGCTTCAACGTCGAACACAGATGGACGAAGGGCATTGGGTTTGCGCAGATGGAAGATCGGCTTCGAAAGATCGGTGGCCGCTTACATGTCCAATCCACGGTGGGTCAAGGCACTGACATTGCCGCTGATGTCTATCTTGAACCGATACTCACGACGGTATGAGACGCCTCCGTAAGGAGTAAGCAAGGACAACATGATGAAGGCCATAGGCTCTCCAAAGCCGACTCCTCGCCCAGGGTCCGTCGTCCCGGCTACCAATGTGGAAGAGGAACTCCGGCTGGCCCATGCTCGACTATGTAGCGAGGCTCGTCTGGTACAGAGAGCGGTAGAAGAGGAGCGACGCAGAATTGCACGGGAGTTGCACGACGAGTTTGGACAGGCCTTGACCGGTTTGAAATTCGACTTGGCATGGATCGGTATGAAGCTGAAGCAATCGTCTACTCCAGCAAGCGGTGGGGATCTGCTGAGGAAAGTCCAGAGTATGTCAGGGGCGGTCGACGCGCTCTTGGAGTCCGTTCGCGCGACAGCATCATCCCTGCGCCCCGCGATGCTGGACGATCTCGGGCTGATCCCGGCGTTGGAGAGCCTCGCCACGACGCTCCAGCATCGCACGGGCGCACGTTGCGAAATAAAAGCGGCTCCGGAGTCGTTATCCATCACGCTGCCTCCCGAAGTGTCTGCCGCGCTATTTCGAATTGCGCAGGAATTACTGACGAATGTAATGCGTCACGCTGCCGCCTCACAGGTTCACATACGGCTGTACCAGGACGGCGCTATGGTGACGTTAGAAGTGACTGACAACGGAAAGGGGATTATCAGCAAGAGGATGACCAGACCTCATTCCTTTGGGCTTCGAGGCATGCAGGAGCGGGCCTCCCTCCTGGGCGGGCGCTTTCATATCATAGGATTGCCCGGGATCGGAACCACAGCCATCGCCTCCCTGCCGGTTACGGAGTGCGTTGCCCTGTGATCGCGACGCAGCCGGTAAAAATTCTCGTCATTGACGATCACGAGGTCGTGCGCCGGGGCGTGAAACAAATCCTTGAGGAGAACTTCGCGCAGGTCGAAGTCGGAGAAGCAAATACCAGCCGGAAGGGGATGGCTGCAGTGCAGCAGCAGCGGTGGGATCTGGTCATCCTGGATATCAACCTTCCCGATCAGAGTGGATTGCAGCTGCTGGGTGAGCTACACGATACACAGCCCGGACTCCCACTGATGGTCTTGAGCCTGCATCCTGAGGAGCAATACGCCGTTCGTGTCTTCCGTGCAGGGGCCATGGCCTACCTCACCAAACAGACCGCACCGGAAGAGCTGGCCAAGGCCGTCAATCAAGTTCTGAGCGGTCGTAGATATGTCACCGCCTCCCTCGGAGAACATCTGGCCGGCAGCTTGAGCAAGAGTCCTGCCGGTCCCGTCCATCCCGCATTATCGGAGCGAGAACTTGAAGTTCTAGTATTAATAGCCCAAGGCCAGTCTCTCAAGAACATCGCGCAGTCTCTCATTCTCAGCGTCAAGACCGTCAGTACCTATCGAGGCCGCCTCCGGGATAAGTTGCAACTCACCACCACCGCCGAATTGATTCGCTATGCCATCGACCATCATTTGGTCGATTAGGAGTCTGTCTCGATACCCGTGAAGCGTCGTTCGTTCGGGAACGGGTGGTTGCTAGTTTCAAGTTTCAGGTTTCATGTTGTCAGGAAACAAACTCTGAAAACTTGAAACTAGTACCACGAAACTAGAAACTCGAAACGCTTGAACGAGATACGTCTCACCTTTCACGAACGACAAGGTCGTTCAAATTGACAGCTCCCCCTCTTGCCGACTAGGATAGCGCCCCGTGAGTCATTCCGATCCTTCAGAATCTGCCGCAGCGAAGCGCCCCCACGCTCCCGTCAACCGTGTTGAGCACCTGTTTGAAACCGTCGTGTTCGCCAGCCGGTGGATTCAGGCCCCACTCTATGGCGGCCTCATCGTGGCCGAGCTGCTGTATGCCTATAAGTTTCTCATCGAACTATGGGAGATGGTCTGGCACATCAATCAGCAGGCAGAGACCGTCTTCATGCTGGGTGTCCTGGGGCTGATCGACGTGACAATGGTGGCGAATTTGCTCACGATGGTGATCATCGGCGGCTATGCCACCTTCGTGAGCAAATTGGATTTGGAGGGGCATGCCGATCGACCGGATTGGTTGACCCACATCGATCCCGGCACCATCAAGATTAAACTCGCGGCCTCACTGATCGGCATCTCCAGCATTCATCTCCTGAAATCGTTCGTCAACATCGCGAATGAAGATCTCGAACACATCAAGTGGAAGATCTTTATCCACATGACTTTCATCGGTTCGGCCATCCTGTTAGCCTGGACGGATAAAATCATGCAGAAAGATCGCAAGCATTGACCCAGGGGTTCAGGCTGAAGGCTGTTAGGGGGAGGCAATAATGACGCGATGGCCTAATGCCGTATGCGCCTTGCTGGTTCTCCTGCTCGTGCAATCAGGCTGTAGTTCCTCAGTTCTGCAACTACGTGACCAATTGGATCTCCATCGTGGAGGGTTCCGTCAGAAGTTGGCCGACAAGAAAGAACTCGCGGCGAAATTCCTGGCCTGTACCAGGCAGGCCCACGACGAACCGCTGGGTGAACGGCGCGATGGCAGCACCTCGCTCGATCCTCTGTTCCCGCAGTCCCTTGAGGGTCAAGCAACCAGCGTCCGTCCCCTGACGGCCGTCATCGATAAGATTCTCCGGCGGCATCACGACAAGGGAGCCTCCCTCTCTATCCTCGCGCACGTTCTCGATGACGTGACCAGCGATGCGAACGCCCGCATCGATGTGGACAAACTCAAACAGGTCATCGAAGTAGCCAGACAATGGCATGGGCATCTTGGTCTGGATGAGGATCAACTCGAACAGGATTCCTCTCGCTTCTCCCTGCTGCTGTTGGCGTACAACAAGGCCTATTTTGGCGATCTCAGTTTCACGGCCAGATCGGACTACGCGGGAGTCGGCCCTCGCGGGGTGATGAAAGTCGCCTCGAAGGGATTTGTCGATCGAAGCGGTAACGCCTTGCTGTTTCCGGGGATCTCGTCAGATACTGAGATCAGCCCTGCCAACTCAGTTCGCATGTCGGGCACCACGATCGACTCTCAACGTGTCAGCGCCGACCTGATGCGTATTTTCCTGGAAGCCTTCTTCGATGCGGCCTATCGAGTACCGGCCATACATGGCGCGACGGCATTGCGAGTGGGACCGAACTCACAGGAGCCGGCCTACCCAGAGTTCGATGCCAATCGTCCCATGATTTCGCTGGAGGCCTTGGCCCGAGTGACCCGCGATGCCCTGCGCGCCGAAGCTGCCGTGACAGCGCTGGTGGGAAAAGCGGTGCGCGGCGGAAGTGTCTTCGGTACCCAGAACGAAACGCTTGCCGCCACGCTTGAAACAGCCGCAGGGGTGATCGCAAAGAAACTCGTCGAGCACGAAGGGTTCTGCTATTTCCAGGTAAGTGAGGGGAAGCCAGCCGCAGGCTGAAGGCTGAATCGTCGGCCTCTAACTCAGCACTCAGCACTTCCTGTCCCGCTCACCATTCACGAACTAGGAGCCTGTCCGACATTGCCTTCGTGACGAGGCGAAGGAGGCGTGGCCAGATGCAAGGCCACAGGCTAGAAAAAACCGGAGGTGTATTCGCTGGAATACATTGAGGATTTTTTCTGGCTGAGAACGACGCAGATGGTTGCGGATCGTTCGCCGCAGTAGAATGGTCAATGCCGGACAGGCTCCTAAGACCAGGCTGGTACCGTTGCCCCACCTGAATCGCGCCAGTGAGGTGTCCAGGCGAGGGCGACGAGCTTCACGGCGATGTTGGCTTTGGTGGGTTTGAGAGAGACGGTCTCGAGTTTTTCGTTGAGGGGATCGGTTGCGGCGGCAAGCACATCAGTTTCGGTTTTGAACTGTGCTTCGAGGTCGGCCAGTTGTTGCTGCAACGCTGAGACGTTCTCTTCGGCTTG
>ERZ1292630.1947-Hain-H41-02um-R3-1947-length-19619-cov-9_pt3 | contig 10091 bp, 11 predicted proteins | sample MGYA00564408_ERZ1292630 | MGnify/ENA primary metagenome ERZ1292630 (study PRJEB36523, sample SAMEA6512641) | groundwater metagenome | collected 2019-01-08 | study: AquaDiva: Metagenomics assemblies of 32 groundwater samples
GGGATGGTGTTTCTGAAGGATGCCGAGGGCCGCTATCTCCATGTCAATCGCCAGTTCGAAAGAGCGTTCCATATGACTTGCGAGCAAGTCGTGGGTAAAACGGATGAGGCCATCTTTGTGCCCGAGCAGGCCGCCGCGTTTCGCGCCAATGATCTCAAGGTATTCCAGGCTGGAGAGCCGCTCGAATTTGAAGAACTCGCCATGCATGACAATGGTCTTCACACGAGTATTGTCTCCAAGTTTCTGTTGTACGGTGGAGACGGAAAACCCTATGCCCTGTGCGGCATTACCACTGATATCACGGATCGGAAGCGGATAGAAGACGCGTTGCGGCAGAGCGAGGGGCAATATCGTAGTATTTTTGAGAACGCCGTTGAAGGGATCTTTCAAACCACATTCGACGGAAAATATCTTGCCATCAATCCGGCGCTCGCGCGCATGTATGGGTACGACTCGCCGGAAGACATGCTCGCCACGGTCACGGATATCGCCAGCCAGGTGTACGTGGACCCTGGACGTCGCGACGAGTTCATGCGCCTGATGCAGGAACAGGAAGAAGTGACGGGCTTCGAGGCGCTGGTGTACCAAAAGAACGGCAGCTTTATTTGGGTTTCAGAAAACGTGCGGGCACTGCGCGATACGGCCGGGGTGCTGGTCGGATACGAGGGAACGGTGGAAAATATTACAGAGCGCAAACTTGCGGAAGAACGATTGCGCAGCACGCTGGATCAGGTTCGTATGTTAAGCGGAAGACTCGCCACGCTGCAGGAAGAAGAACGGACCCGCATTGCCCGCGAGCTGCATGATGAATTAGGGGTCGGGCTTACGTGCCTTAAAATCGATCTCTCGCGTCTGCAGACGATCATGAGTGAGGGAAGTGGAGCCACAGCTCGCAAGAAAGTGGGGGACAAGCTCCGGTCGATGATCGGACAAATCGATACGACCATTGTATCCGTACAGCGACTGGTGACGGAACTGCGACCGGCCATCTTGGACGATCTAGGATTAGTCGCGGCGATTGAGTGGCAGTGCCAGGATTTTCAGAAGCGCACCGGTATTCCTTGCACCTGTGTGACCAGCGCGGACGATATCGCGATACAACCGGAGCAAGCCACGGCACTGTTCCGCATTTGCCAGGAAGCTCTCACCAATACGGCACGGCATGCCCAGGCCACGGCGGTGACGATCAAGTTGGAATCGCGAAGCGACTGCGTGGAGCTGGTGGTGGCCGACAACGGTGTGGGGATTTCTGATGCCGAGGTCTCGGACCGCCGGTCGCTGGGGCTGCTTGGGATGAAGGAACGCGTCACGCTGTTCGGCGGAGAGATCACGATCCAGAGCCACCCCGGAACGGGCACGACTGTCACCGCATGTTTGCCACGGCACCTGTCTTGAACCTGAATTCATGTGGGGCGGCTCATGTTAAAAGTTCTGGTCGTTGATGATTCCCCTCTCTTTCGGCGAGGGGTGCGGGATCTCGTGATCGAGGGATTTCAAGGCGCGAAAGTAGGCGAGGCCGGTCAGGCCCTTGAAATGCTGGAGTTGCTGAAGCGGAAACCCTGGGACCTCACCGTGTTGGATATCAGCATGCCCGGCATGAACGGTCTGGAAGCCCTCAAACAGATAAAACAGGAGTATCCCGATCTGCCGGTGCTGATCCTCAGCATGCATCCGGAGGAGCAGTACGCGATCCGGATGTTCAAAGCCGGCGCCAAGGGGTATCTCACCAAATCCAGCGCGCCGGAGGAACTGGTCAAGGCGATCAAGAAGATACAGGCGGGAGGAAAATATGTGAGCCCTTCGTTAGGGGAGGCGCTCGCCGACAGCATGGCCCAGCCTCGCGGCGAAGAGTCCCTTCACGAAATTCTCTCGGATCGTGAATATGAAGTGCTGTGTCTCATCGGCTCGGGGAAAACCGTCGGTGACATCGCCGGCCTGATGAACCTGAGCCCCACGACGATCAGCACCTACCGTGCACGGATTCTCGAAAAGATGCGGATGAAGAACAGTGCGGAATTGACCCGGTACGCGATCCAACAGAAACTTGTGGAGTAGGAGTTTCAAGTTTTCAATTTTGAGTTCTGAGTTGCGGGTTATGAGCGATGAGTTATGAAGAAGAGTCTCGTGAAGGACAAGAGTTATCGCTTTGCGTTGTAGATCATACGGTTGGCGCAGGGGCTTCGTGAACAACGGGAGTTCGAGCTTGCTCGCCAGGTTCTGCGGGCAGGGACAAGCATTGGCGCGAATGTAGAGGAATCGTTGGCTGGTGTGAGCCGACGAGATTTTGTCGCGAAAATGGGGATCGCTTCAAAAGAAGCCCGTGAGACACATTACTGGCTGCGCTTGCTTCGCGATTCCAAGACCGTGACTTCTGAGCGTATCGATTCGCTGATTGCAGAGGCCGAAGAACTACTTCGGATGCTCACAGCAATTGTCAAAACCTGTAAGACTGGAACTGCTGAGCTATGAGATGATAGTTTTGAGTTCGTAGTTTTTAGTTTTGAGTTATTTGTTGTGGTCAAATCTGTACCGATTCGAGACTCAAGACGTACAATCCAGAACTCAAAACTCTCATCTCAGAATCTTCCAACTCAACACTAAGAACTTAAAACTCAAAACTCTCATCTCAGCATCCCTCCCCGCTCTGTCGTACAAACCACGACAGTCATCGTTTGTACAATTCGACATCGGATTCCTATTTGTGTCGATAGGATTTCGATCCCGACTCGGCTATAACTCCGCCATGTGAGACGTAAGTAGATCCCACAGGAACTTGGAAGCCCGGCGTGAAGGTCACAGTGTCAGAACAAGCGCTACAGCCGATTCCCATGAGCCTCCCTTGCGTCTGTACACACAGTCGGATGATCTCAGATTGCGTCTCGGTGGAGGAACAGAAGGCCGGCAATGTGTGCTGTGTTGAATGTGGGAAAGTCATTCCTGATCCGCATTTCCAGCGCAAGGTCAACGGAGCGTAGTCTCCAAATAGGAGGATGCCATGGCACCAGTGGATGCTCCGAACGTCGATTCCGTTATCTGCCAAGAAGTGACCAGTCTGGTGTCCTGCACCTTCGAAGAGCTCATTCAGAGGTTGCCTGCCTATTCGTGGGCGCAAGTGTTCTCGGCGGTAGATCGGCTCAGCCGGCAAGGAACCGTGACAGTCAGCCGTACGCGCCGCTCCGGTTATGTCTTGTCCATCGGGCCGGCTCCGCCGACTCCCCAGGCTGCGCAAGACCGGAAGTGTCAGGCACTGTTCGACCGGGTCAGCTGATTCACTCCTCGTCGGAACGGACAGGCTCAACAGGGTAAGAGAAAGGGATGATGTGGTGTGTGCATACGAGCGTTCAGGGGGCGGGAGGTCAAAGCGGGAGCGATCGTAGAACCCCGCAACGGAACCCGAATAGGGTACCGGAAAGATCCTCTCCGTGACACATGAGGTCGCATGAGGCTGAGACAGAAGAAAAGGAGGGCTGATGATGGTGAGCCGGCAGAATGGTGAGAGAACGCGGGTGATGATCGTGGAACATGACTTGGACTATGGGTTGAAACTTGCCGATTGGCTCGCCGCTCAGGGTTACCACCCGGTGCTCCTCCGGACCGTTGAGGCCGCGATCAGTGAAGTGAACGACATTCGCCCACAGGCGGTCTTTATCGGACTTCGGACATCCGAACGCGGGCCGCAGGTGGATGCGTTTGAAGCGCTGCTCCTGATTCAGACGATCTGTCCTCTTGTTCCGGTGATCACGTTGGGGGATCAAGCCAGCGAGGGCTTCGCGCAACTCGTCGTCCGTCAGGGGGTTCGCCGTTTTATGGTGAAGCCGGTCGAGTTCGCTCAGATCGGCCATGTGCTTGAGTCGGAACTGGGCGCGATAGTGGCCTGAGCGGCCACGGACGGCACAGAGGTATCGTTCCCCGCTCTTTCAAGCGAGGCATGTGGGCGAAGGAGCGCACGTCAAGGATGCGAGATCGACGGGTGACTGGGAGTCTGTGCACGATCGCACAGGATCCCTGTTGTGACGGGAGCAAGCCGGGGATGAATTGTCATCGTTGTCATGGCTTCATGTGCTCCGTAGATTCGTTTACCGAGGCGAGCGGAATCGGGCCTGGCACTGTGCGTGTGTGGCGATGTGTTATCTGCGGCGAGATCATCGACTGGGTGATCCTTTTGAATCGCATTCGCGCGAGGGACCGGCGATCGATTGCACGAGAGAAGAAGCCTGGTCAATCGGTTCGCCGGGTCTTGGCCTTCTAGAGGCCTGTGTGTGGGGTATTCATCGAGAATCGAGTTGAGGATTCGAGGATGGGCTCCATGGGTGATTTCGTTCCGATCTGCTGTGTCTGCTTCAAGGTTCGAGACGATACGAACATGGAAGCCGGCAAAGGTCTATGGGTCGATCTGAACACCTATGCCGTAAGCCGGCAGTTGCCGCTCAGTTATGAATTTGTATTCACGCACGGCTACTGCCCCGATTGCATTGCACAGTATCACGAGCGCATGCTGGCCAATCGTCCGTCGAACGTCGAGCGACAGTGTGATACGGAGCGTATTAAATTATAAATGGAGGGAACTTGTCATGTCATCGAAAACTCAGTCAGTCTCGAAAGCCAAAAAGCTTGCCACACGAAACCCGGTCGAATCAGGGAGTAACAAGAACCCGATGACCATCCAGCACAACGGACATTCCCAAGACACCCATGCGCGTATTTTGGAGCGGGCCTACACCCTGTATGAGGAGCGTGGCCGGGAGGACGACCGTGCCCTCGAAGACTGGTTGGAGGCCGAACGGCAGGTGCTCACGAAAGGGTAACCCGGCAGCTCCGTTTGCGCGGCGCTCATCAGCTCGGTGGGGCGTATTGCGCAGGATGATGGACGTTGATCCATCGAATCGATGAATCAATTCATGCGCCGGCTATGACCGGTGATGAGGGATGACAGGTGTTAGCAAGAGAATCATTCAGGATGAGGAAGACTATTTGTATGGTAGACCAGGTGAAGGTGTCTCAACAAGACATGAGCAATGGAACGCCCCAGTCAAGAGGATCGGGAATTGTGGTGCTTTCTCCTTTGCTGCAGATTTTGTACATGAATCGCCAAGCCCATCTGCTGATCGGCGGCTTGGTGTGCACGACTCCAGAGGCTCATCAATCGAACGATCGAACGCAGGTTCTCCCTCCGGCACTTGCCGATCTCGCCGATGAAATTTTTCGCGTGCTTCAAAGCCGCCATGAGAGGAGCGAGAAGGGGCAGTTTGAGATCCGCCATACTGCAAACGGGTCCGGCAAGCCGGTATCCATTCGCGGAGTGGGAGTGCCGAATGGACAGGGAGTAGAGCATGCCCGTATCCTGCTCTTCCTCACGGGGACAAGCGCCAACCACTCAGAAGATCTTTAGATTTCCATGTGTCCTTCTTGAAAATCGACCAACCACCGTGTCTGTGTGACTACTGGTGGTGCTGTCCGCCTATGATTGCAGCCCAACCTGACAGAGTGCTAAAATTTTAGCTCCCTACGCACTTTTTCTCAGAGGTCTTTGATGCGTCTTACCCAGGCTTGTGAGATCAGAAGAAGGCCGTATTCATTTGTACCCCACCCCTCTGTTATCACCGATGAAGCCCGAACTCACCACTGACGAAGCCAAGCAAGTGGAAGCGGCGCTGCGTGCCATCACCGACAGGCCGTCGACGTCACCCGAAGGTTTTTTTCAGATGCTCGTTCAGCATTTGGCGGAAAGGCTGGCTGTCCGGTACGCTTTCGTCGCGGAATGCACGGACGCCACGAAGACGCGCGTGCGCATGCTGGCCTTCTGGAGCGGGGATCGATTCGGTGAGAAAGCTGAATACGGGCTCCGCGGCACGCCCTGCGAACGGGTGATCGGCGGCGAGGTCTGCTCTTATCCACAACGAATCCAGTCACTCTTCCCAGACGACAACGACCTCGTGACATTGTCTGCCGAAGGCTACCTCGGCGTGCCACTACACGATTCAAAGGGCCAGATCCAGGGTCACCTCGTGCTCATGGACGATAAACCGCTGGCTCCCAAGCCGCACGAGATCGAGCTCGTTAAGATTCTGGCCTCGCGCGCCGGGGCGGAACTCGAACGTACGCGCGCCCATGAGGATGTCTACCGCCTGAACCAGGAGTTGATGGTCCTAGCCGACATCAACCGCGCGATCAACCGCCACCTAAACCGCGATGACCTCTTCGGCACGCTCGCCGCGTCGTTAAGAGCATTGGTGCCGACTGATCGGTTTGGAATTGAGCTGCAGATCGAAGGAGGGACGAAACTGCAGGGCCACATTCTCAGCATGCGCCTGGAAGGCGTGGCGCCGACGGAGCCGTCTATCTTGCCGGCTAAGGGAACGGCCTGCGACTGGGTCATGCAGACCCGCGACTGGGTCGTGACCGGTTCTCGCGAGGAGGTTCGGGAACAATTTCCTATCACCTATGACGTGATGGGCATGATCGGCATGGAATCCCTGATCGCCCTGCCGCTGGTCAGCGGGGGCCGGTCGCGTGCCGCGCTGTTTTTCATGACCGGCGAAAAAGACACCTACCGAGGGCTGCGCCGGGAGTTTCTGGAGCAAGTCTCGAATGCGGTGGCTGTGGCGTTGGATAACTGTCTCATCCACGAGGAGCTACAGCGCAAGTCGGAAGAGGCGCTGGCCCAGAGCGAGGAACGGCTGCGCGATCTCTTCGACGAAGCGCCGATCGCCTACGTCCATGAAGGCCTCGATTCCAAATTCATCCGTGCCAACCGCACAGCGATGAAATCTCTGGGCATCACGGCGGATGAGGTTGAGAGCCTCTATGGCAGAGATTTCGTTCCCGAGACTCCTGACGCACAGCGGCGTCTGAAGGAAGCGTTTGCCTCCATCGGCAAGGGTATCGACACGAGCGGCGTGGTGTTGGAGCTGCGACGCAAAGACAACGGCAAACCGCTCTGGATGAAGTGGTGGTCGCGGCCCGACCCCAGCGGCACCTACACACGCACGATGTTCATCGACATTACCGAGCAAGTGCTGATGGAGCAGGAAAAGGCCAGGCTCGAAGCGCAAAATACCTACCTGCAAGAAGAAATCAAAGGGGCTCACAACTTCGAGGAACTGATCGGTGGCTCAACCTCGCTGAAAAAAGTTCTGAAGAACGTGGAGCGCGTTGCGCCGACCGATTCGACCGTGCTCATCACGGGCGAAACCGGCACCGGCAAAGAGCTGATTGCGCGCGCGATTCATAACTTGAGCTCGCGAAAGGGTCGCCCCCTCGTCAAAGTCAATTGTGCGGCCATCCCGGCCGGGCTAATCGAAAGTGAGTTGTTCGGTCATGAGAAGGGCGCCTTTACCGGCGCACTGACAAAGAAGATGGGTCGCTTTGAGCTGGCGGACAAGGGGACGATCTTTTTGGATGAGATCGGAGAACTTCCGCTTGACCTGCAATCCAAATTGCTCCGCGTGTTGCAGGAAGGGGAGTTCGAGCGGGTGGGCGGCACGCAAACGTTCAAGGTGAACGTGCGCGTGATTGCGGCCACAAACCGGGATCTCGAACAACAATCGAAGACCGGTCACTATCGGCCCGATCTCTATTACCGCCTCAACGTGTTTCCGATTCACCTGCCCGCGCTACGGGAACGCGAGGGCGACATTCCGCTGCTGGCGCAATTTTTCGTGCGGAAGTTTGCGGCGAACCTTGGCAAGAAAATCGACCGGATTCCGGAACGGATGATTACGGCGCTTCAGCACTACCACTGGCCAGGCAATATCCGTGAACTGGAGCATGTGATCGAGCGCGCGGTGATCTTGAGCGAGGGGCCGGAGTTGGAACCGATCGACTGGCTCTCACAGCCGAGCGGCAAGTCTGGTTCAGGAAAGACACTGACGCTCGAAGACATGGAACGCCGGCATATCGTCGATGTGTTGGAACAGACGAATTGGCGTGTCAGCGGCGAGAAAGGCGCGGCCAAAATCCTCGGACTCAACCCAACCACTCTCGAAGCCCGCATGAAGAAATTGGGCATCACCAGACCGGCCTGAAGGATGTCTCTCGTCACGGGTCGTTCATGAAGCGCTGCCAGAGTAGTTATACCTTCCGTTCATCTAATCGTTTCCTGCCATAAGCGATACGGCACCATCACCCAGGAGCTCTTTTTATTTCCGATTCTCCCAATTAATTGGGACGCTCCCAATATTTTAGGAATTGACCTCTACGGCTCTCTCGCGTCTTCGGCTCGGATTCCACCCATCTCATCTTTTTACTTCAATAACTTACACGATTTTGTCGGTCGTGTGATTGGCCTGGCACCACTGTTGCTGAATAGCTGGTCATCAGACGAACACGAAGGAGCGGTGAAGATGATGCTCAAGATGACAACAATTCAAGAAAGCAGGCGCGATGTGCTTATCAAGCTCGAAGGAAAAATCACGGATCAGTGGGCCGCCCTCTTGGATGGTGAGTGCCGCTCATATCTCCGGCAGAAGAAAGTCGTGCATTTGGATTGTTCCCAGATCGATTTCATCGATGCCAGGGGGATCGAGGTTCTGAATAACCTTCCTCGAACACAAGTACATCTTATGAGCGCTCCCGGTTTTGTCACGGAGTTGCTACAGATTGGAGGCCGGTGATGAACGCAAATGCTGCTACCCATACTGAATCTATGAATCACAGCCCAGCGATCAGCCAGAGGTCGCAGACTGCCATGTCGTTGGGTCTTGGGAAGGGCGAGGACGCACTCCTCGCAAGGCTCAAGTGCGGTGACGAGGGGGCCTTCGACGAACTGGTGAATCAACACCACAGTACGCTCATCCGAATGGCGATGGGCTACGTGGCTGACCGGGAAGTGGCCGAAGAGGTCGTGCAGGACACCTGGATGGCGGTGATCGAGAGCCTGAATCGGTTCGAAGGCCGGTCGTCCCTTCGCACCTGGATCTGCGGGATTCTGATCCACAAGGCCAAGGATCGTGGCGTCCGCGAGAAGCGGCACACGACCTTCTCGGCGTTCGAGTCCTACGATGACGACAACGACGAGGCGGTCGATCCATCCCGGTTCCAACAGAGCGGCGAATGGGCCGGCCACTGGGCCTTCCCTCCGCAGCCCTGGGATGACCAGACGCCGGAAAAACTCTTGGCATCGAAACAGGCCGTGGACTGCATGCAGCGGGCAATCGATGCCTTGCCCGCAACCTTAAAGGAAGTATTAATTCTCCGCGATGTGGAAGGGGTAGAGGCCAAGGAAGTCTGCGAAATGCTAGGCATCACCGAAACCAACCTGTATGTGCGGTTGCACCGGGCACGGGAACGAGTGAGAGCAGCGGTCGAGACCTATTTGGATGGTGGAAAGAAGGCGGTGTAAGGAACTTAGCAAGTGGGGAGACACAGGGGTGCCACCATCATGAGTGATGAGCGATGAGTTTTGAGTGCTGAGTTTGGTAGATAACTCAAAATTCATAACTCAACACTCAAGACTGCATTCAGTCGGAGGGCACCCTGCATGAAAGACCATCCTTCACAATGGAATCCACGTGGATTGACCTGTCGTGATGTGGCAGAGCGGGTCTCAGAATATTTGGATGGCCGCCTCCTTCTTTCGACCAAGATTCGTATCGGACTACATCTAGCCTCTTGCACCCATTGCCGCTCTTACGTAAAGCAAATCTTGCTCGTGCGTGATGCCGTGGCATTCCTACCCAGATCGTTTCCATCAACGAATGATCATCTGGGCTTGCGGCGGCACTTCGCCCATTGCCATGCTTCCCGCGCCGCGATGAATTAGCTCGTCCCAGGAGTCCGTGCAGGCAGTAAGACCTTCCCTCTATGGCCGACATAGTCGTATGGGGCATGGGCCCCCTCTCCATTCTTCCGACAACATGGGGGATGTATGCCGAGCGCGATGCTGTACGACCGTCTGCAATTCGCTTTCACCTGCACATTTCACTATCTCTTTCCCCAATTGACGATGGGGCTGGCCCTGCTGTTACTCTATCTACGAAGCCGGGCTCTCGTCACCGGCGACGAGCATTACCATCAGGTCGCGCGGTTCTGGACGAAGGTCTTTGCCTTGAGCTTTGCCTTCGGTGTCGTCACAGGCATCCCATTGGAATTTC
>ERZ1292630.5711-Hain-H41-02um-R3-5711-length-10090-cov-4_pt1 | contig 10090 bp, 9 predicted proteins | sample MGYA00564408_ERZ1292630 | MGnify/ENA primary metagenome ERZ1292630 (study PRJEB36523, sample SAMEA6512641) | groundwater metagenome | collected 2019-01-08 | study: AquaDiva: Metagenomics assemblies of 32 groundwater samples
CGGGCCTTTCCCCTGAGGAGCAGTCGCGGCACGAGAAGGCCCGCCGCCTTGCCCGCGTGCTGGCGTCCGACATCGCGATCTACAATCGTGAGAAGAAGGATCGGGGCCTGAGCGAGGGAAACCTGGTCGCGGTGCTCGGCTACGAGATCAAGAAGTCGTGGGAAATCTACAAGGAGCGGGTCGGGACCGATTTCGCGAATGCCACGCCTTACTTCCGGGACGCGCTGAACGACCTGCTCGCCGAGGGAAAGAAGATCTTCTAGGTTTCGCCCTTTGCCTCGCCTGTGTCGCGACTCCCCGGCCACCGAATCCTGAATCCGACGAGCCCCGTGAGGCCAAGGAGCGCTCCCGCCACCAGAACCGCCGTGCGCGGCGGAGTGCCGCGCGCCACGATCCATCCCGCGCCGCCCGCGGTCACCAGGACGGCCAGCCGAGCGGCCATGTCGCGGAGCGCGAAGACACGCCCGCGCGCCTCCACCGCGATCGCCTCCTGGAGCGCCGTTTCCGCCGTGACCAGCAGGAGCGCCACGAAGAACCCCGCGAGGAACGCGACGGCCATCGCGGCGATGCCGTTCGGGACGAGCGCGAACGCCGCGATCGATGCCCCGGTTCCCAGGAGGCCCACGGAGAGCCGCGTCCCGGGCGCCGCGACCGCGCCGCGCGCGGCAATTCCCAGCGTTCCGAGAATCATCCCCACGGCCGCGGAGGCGATCAGCGTGCCGACGCCGCTCGCGACGCGTCCCCCCTGGCCGACCAAGATCGGCACGGACACGTGGAGCACGCCGCCGGCCATCCAGAGCAGCATGACCGTCAGGGTCACCATCCAGGCTCGTGGCGTGCGGAGGAGAATGGCGAAACCCTCGCGGATTTCGGCCGCCAGTTTACGGTAGCGCGCGGAGGCGCCGCTCTCGCCGGATCCCGCTGCTGGTGCGAGGATGGCGGCGCGAATGGCGGGGGCGGCGATCCGGATGCGCCAGAGCGCGAGAACCGACACGAAGTAGGTGGCTGCATCGAGTGCGAATCCCCATCGCCATCCGAAATGGTCGATCAACGCGCCGCCCGCCAGCGAGCCGGCGATCGTCGCCGCCACGCCGGCGAAGGTCGCGAGCGAATTCGCCTCCGTCAGCCGTTCCGCCGGGACCAGTAGTGGCACGATCGCCGATCGCGCCGGAAGGAAGAAGGTGTTGGCCACGTAGAGGGCGAAGACGAGCGCGAAGAGCGCCGGAAGCCCACCGTAGAGCGTCGCGGGAATCATGGCGAGAACAGCCAGGCCGCGCGCCAGATCGGAGACGATGAGCACGTGCCGCGTGTCGGACCGGTCGACGATGGCGCCGATCCAGGGACCGAAGAGGATCGCCGGGAGAAAGCTCGCGAGTGGAAGGAGCGCGAGCTCGGCCGCCGGGTTCTGCGGATCACGCGCTCGCGCCACCACGACCGCCAGGAGCGCGAGATAGGTGAAGCGGTCGCCAAAGATGGAGATGAACTGGCCGAGCCAGAGCGACACGTAGTTTCGGTCGCGGGCGAGCGCGCGGACGGCGTGCGACATCAGACGCCGATCGATTGGAGCGGCGGCGCCGGCTCCACGGCCGTCTCCGGGGCGCCCCCGCGCGACGGCGCGACCGAGCGATAGATCGCCTCCAGGCGGACTGCGATCGAGTCCCAGCCGAAGCCAGAGGCCTTCCTGAGCCCGTTGGCGCCCAGTCTCCGCCGTTCCTCCGAATCGGCGAGAAGTCGCCGTAGCGCTCCCGCCAGCGCCGCGACATCGAGGCGCGGCACCAGAATGCCGTCCGATCCGGGCGTCACCACGCTGCGATGCCCCGGCAGATCGGTGGCGACCACCGGAACGCCCAGCGCCATCGCTTCGAGCAGAACCATCCCGAACGACTCGCCGCCGCGAGCGGGGGAGCAGAAGAGATCGGCCGTGGCGTAGTAGGTCGGCAGGCTATCGTGTCCGACCCTGCCCTCGAAGTGGACGCGGCCGCGGAGCACGCCGCCGGAGAGGCGTTCCGCCTCCGGTCTCAGCCGCCCGTCGCCCACGAGGATAAGACGAAATGAAACGCCTTCGTCCGCCAGGATCGCGGCGGCGCGCAATAGTTCGGGAAGGCCCTTGCGCGGATCGAATCGTCCCACGAAAAGGATGTTTGGCACGTCGTCGTCGAAGCGCGCGAGGAGCGGCGTTCCGGGACGAAACCGATCGAGATCGACGCCGTTCGGCAGAATCGTCATGGGAACCGGGAAGTGCCGCAACGCGTAGTCCCGCGCCGCCTCCGACACCGCGATGCTGCGGTCGAGCCGCGCGACGTAGCGCCGCAGCCCGGCGCGGAAGAGCCGAATCAGGCGATCCGAATCGGACGCGGTGTGAAAGGTCCCAACCAGGGGGATACCGGCCCGGGCGGCGCACTCGATCGCCAGGAGCGGCAGGACGGGGGAGATGGGACAGTGGACGTGCACGACGTCGAATGCCTTCACTCCACCGGGGACGAAGAGCTGGGTCAGGCGGCGGCCCAGATCCCATCCGAAGGTGATGTTGTTCTCGGCCCCGTTGAAAGGAATGACGAAGTTCCGTCCCAGCCGGACGATCGTCGCGCTGTCGCGAACGTCCTGGCCGCCGTTTGCGCCGAAGTCCGCCGTCACGATCGTTACTTGGTGCCCTCGGGCGCTTAGCGCGCGCGCGGTGCCCGCGACATGCTCGGTCACGCCGCCGACAGCGGGGTGATACGCCTGGGAGACGATGGCGACCCTAAGCCGCATGCGTCACTCTTGGCGCGGTATCCGCGCCGGCGTCGGAAGCGGCTCCCACGAGCGGCCGGAAGATGCACCACTGCGTGACATTCGCCGCGACGGCTCGCTCCAGCGCGCGAACCACTCCCTCCGTGAGCCGGATCACATCCTCGGCGACCGGGCGCGTCGGATCGGGGCGATCGACCGAATCGAAGACGATCCGCTGACCACCGTCGCGCTCTCGAATCGCGTAGGCGTGGACCAGGGGCGCCCCCGCGCGCCGCGAGAGGAGCGCGGGGCCGAGCGGAAATTCAGCGGGCGCGCCGAAGAAGAGAAATGTCTCACCGCGCGCGAAGACGTCGCCGTCGGCCAGCAGGACCACGAGACCTCCGCGCCGAAGGGTTCGCAGGAGTGGCATGAAACCGTCCTCCGGCGTGCTCACCGCGATTCGATCGGCCTCCTTCGCGGCGCGCACGGCGCGCGACACGGCGGCATGGACCTGGACCCCGGTGACCACGTGGATCTGGAACCCAAGTCGCGCCATGGTCAGTCCCGCCAGTTCCCAATTCCCGAGATGCGGAACCGTCACGACCGCGACGCGCCCCGAAGCCAACGCCCGATAGAGCCGCTCGGCCCCGGTGAAGCGCGGAATGGCTCGCGGACCCCTCGCGCCTCTGCGCTGGGCCAGGTAGTCGAGACAGCCGCGATGATAGGAGCGAAAAACGTCGCGTTCTGCGTCCCGCCGGGTTGCCTCGCTACGTAGCCGCGGGTGGCCCCAGAGGGCGATCGCCGCGAGATTATGGCGAAGCCCTTGTCGTCTCGACTCCGAGAAGGCGCTGTCGAGCAGAGCCAGGAGCGAGGCGGCGGCCTGGAGCGCGGTCTCGGGCAGAATCGCGGCAATACGGGAGACGAACTCGAGAGTCAGGACCGAGAGGGTCGTGGGCTGCGGCGAGGAATTCGAAGGCGCGATCGTGGCTGGCACCGGGCCGACGCTACGAGATGCCCCGCGCCGGTGTCAAGGCAACGGCCGTCCGGGGGAGCTCGCGCGGCACTGTCGTTGACTTCCCGCGACGCGGCACCCTAGAGTGGGCGCGTCATTTCACCCAGCGCGCGGTCGCTTCCGGCCCACGTCTTCAGCGGGCCGATCGTCTGATCCGCCGATCTCGAAGAGGGCATCGGCGGTTTCCATCCCTTGGACGCACGGGCAGGCGTTGCCGCTCGCCGCGTAAGGGCAGACGTCATAGACGCGATTGTCGCGCCGACAATAGATTTCCGTCGAAGAAGGTCGGGCCCGGCGCGTCTGGCGTGGCGTCGAGTTTCGGCTCATGAGCGTTCTCCTGGCCCGCGAGGGCCTCCGGTTCCGGCAGGACCCGCGCGATCGTGGCGCGGCTTCCCGCATCGGTCCCACGAGGCTGCATGACGCGTGCCAGGGTAACGTCCGGAACGAATAGGGAGGGAGCGAGGCCCATGGCGACCCAGAAACTGGTCCGTTGCGAAATCCGCAGACCTGGAAGCGAGGAGCCGTCGGTTCGCTTCGTGCCGCTGGAGATCTACGGACTTTGGGAGCACCTGATGCGGACCAAGCATCAGTTCGATGTTTCCTCGAACATCTCCTCACTCTGGATCGATGTGGACGAGAATCCCGATGCGGCGTATGGGGAAAACAAGTACGAGCGCGTTACCGAGGTGACGCTGCTGCGCTACTCCGCCAAGGATGGGATGTTCGACCGGGTGAATCGCTACTTCCCGACCGAAGAGTATCCACAGCTCAAGAATCTGCTCCTCAAGCACTACGAAAGCGTGCGGGAGCCGGGTGATCCAAGTCTTCAATTGCGGGAACGGCAAGGGATCTGGATCCGGCGGGAAACCCGCGCCGCGTAACGCTTTTCGCGAATTGCCGTGCGCCCTGCACGGTGAATGAGGCGGCGCCCGGTGAACCCCGCGTCGCCGCTTCCTCGTTCCGGGTAACGCCTTTTCCTTTCGTTTCTTAGCCTTCGGCACTCCCCCCTTGGCCCAACTCCGGTGAGTTTCAGTCTGGCATGCATCCTGCTCACCACCGGTGCGGGCCGGCGCTGCGCCTATTCCTCTCGGGTGCCCCGCGCCGCAAGACGCCAATCCACGGAGCAGGAACAGCAAGGAGCGACGCCATGGTGGTGGTCAGCTATTCGGGGCGCGAGATCAACGCAAAGATCGTCTATTACGGCCCCGGCCTCTGCGGGAAAACGACGAACCTCGAGAAGATCTACGACAGCGTTCCCGAGACCCACCGCGGCCGCATGGTGTCGATGAAGACGCAGACGGACCGGACGCTCTTCTTCGACCTCCTGCCGCTCGACCTGGGCGAACTTCAGGGGATGAAGACGCGCTTCCTCCTCTACACCGTGCCGGGTCAGGTCTACTACAACGCCACTCGAAAGCTCGTACTGAAGGGCGTCGACGCGGTGGTCTTCGTTGCCGACTCCGCTCCCGACAAGATGGCCGAGAATCGCGAGAGCCTCTCGAACCTCGAGACGAACCTCAAGGCATACGGGCTCGATCTGAAGACCATGCCGTGGATCCTCCAGTACAACAAGCGAGACCTCCCGAATGCCCTCTCCGTCGAGGAGATGGACAAGGAGCTGAACAAATACAACGTCCCGACGTACGAGGCGCAGGCGGTGAACGGCGGCGGTGTTTTCGAGACGCTCCGCGGCATCAGCAAACTCCTGCTCGCCAAGATTTCGAAGGACGTCACGGAACGGGATCGGGGAAGCCTCGGCGGAACGCCCCGGGTGGCTGACGGGAAGGCGGAACGGAAGCCGGCTGTCGCCGACGAGGCCCCGATTTCGAAGTTGGCTCCCACGATGCCCGCGCCGGTCGCTTCCAGCGCCCCGGTCGCGCCCGTGGAGCCTGTGTATCTCCCCGAGAACGCCGTCCTGGATGAGCCCTCCCCGATGATGGTCGAACCGGCTCCCAGCGCGGCCAACGAGGAACTCGTTCTCTCGGACGGCGACTTCGTCAGGGACGGGGACACCGGCCCGGCGTCGCGCGACACGGACGACGGCTTCGGGGCCGACGAGATCGAGCGCGATGCGTCGTACGAGTATCGCGAGGAGTCCGAATCGGAAAGCGTGCCGGGCGCCCGCCGTATCACGGTGCCGATCGACCTCGGCAAGTTTCCGCCGTCGGGGAAACTCAAAGTCACCTTCGAGGTCCGCATCGAGCTGGAAGAGGAGCCGAAAGTCGCGACGAAGCGCCGTGCGGGAAAGTCGGAATTCTACGAGGATCTGGAGCGGACCCGCTGACGCCGCGCGCCCCGCGGCGGCGCTCCCGTGATCCACGATCGAGAAAAGGCCCCGCGAGGGCCTTTTTCCGTTGACCTCGGCGTCCAGGGTTTCTAGGCTGCGCGCGTGGACCATGCGCTCCCGCTCTCCCTCTCCGAAGGTGCTCTCGAGAATGACGCGTCCCGCGACGGGGAGCGCCTCGCTCTAGCCGAGAGGCTCGCCGAGAGCACGGCGAATCCGGAAGCGATGCTCCAGGCCGCCCGATTCTTCGCGCTCGAGGGGCGGCGAGACCGCGCGATCGACACCCTCCGCCAGGCCATCCTCGCGCATCCTCGCGACGTGGAGATTCTCTCCCTTCTGGCCGACCTCCTCTCCCGAAGCGGATCGTTCGAGGAGTCCGATCGCGTCGTTCGCCAGGCGCTCGATCTCGATCCAACGCACGCCGAGACGTGGTATCGCCGCGGCTTGCACGCCGGGCGGCAGGGTTTCGCCTCCGCCGCGCGAGAGGCCTACGAAGAGACGGTCCGCCTCGACGAGCGCCACGTACGCGCCTGGGTGAATCTCGGGCTTGCTCGTGCCGATCTGGGAGATCGCCGTGCCGCCATCCGCGCGCTCGAACGCGCCGTCGTCGTCGATCCCGCCTGCACCGAGGCGCACACGAACCTCGGAATTCTCTACGTCGACGAGGGGCTGCGCGAGGAGGCGGTGGCCGAGTTCCGCGACGCGGTCCGGTTGAGTCCCGAGAGCGGCGAAACTCACTTCAATCTCGGATGGGCTCTCCTGGCCCACGAGGAATTGGAGCAGGCCGAGGGTGCGCTGGAGGCGGCGACGCGGATCGATCCGCGAAACGCGGAAAGTCTCTACGCCCTGGCGCTCCTCCATCTCAAGGTGGGGAAGAACGCCGCGGCGGTGACCAGCTTGAAGGCCGCGATCGCGCTCCGTCCCGGCGACGGGCGCTTTCACTACCACCTGGCCGTCGCGTACAACAATCTGGAGGCGGTCGATCAGGCCATCCTGGCCCTGGAGACCGCCGCGCGGCTCGTTCCGGATGACCCGCGCATTCATCGACTCCTTGGCGTGGCGTTCGACAAGAAGGAGCTGCCCAGCCGCGCGCGTGAGGCGTACCGCCGCGCCGCGGCTCTCTGCGAATGACCCCGGCCGGAGCAGCCGGCCCCTCCGGCGCGCCCCGGCGAATCGCCACCGCCTTCGCCGCCGCCCGCGCGGCGGGTCGTGGCGCTTTCATCCCCTATCTCACGTCGGGATTTCCCACGCTCGTCGAGTCCGACCGGCTTGCCTCCGCGCTCTGCGAGGAGGGAGCTGACGTTCTCGAACTCGGCGTCCCTTTCTCCGATCCACTCGCCGACGGTCCGATCATTCAGCGGACGACTCAGGTGGCGCTCGATGCCGGAACCACACCGGCCCACGTCCTGGGGCAGGCGCTGCGACTTCGTTCGCGGCACGAAACGCCGATCGTGCTCATGACCTACCTCAATCCCATCGCCCGGTATGGCACGCGGCAATTCGCCGACGATGCCGCCGCCGCGGGTATCGATGGAGTCATCCTGGTCGACCTGCCGCCGGAAGAGGAGCCCGAGACTTGGGCGCTGTTCGACGAGGCGGGCATCGACACCATCACGCTCGTCGCGCCGACGACCAGAGACGCCCGCCTCTCGACCATCGCCGCGCGGGCGCGCGGCTTTCTCTACGTCGTGGCGCGGTTGGGCGTGACGGGGCGGGGCGGTGAAGACCGTGGGGTCGTGGATCTCCTCGATCGTTGCGGGCGCGCGACGACGCTGCCTCGCGCGCTGGGATTCGGCATGACGGCCGACACGGATCTCTCGCCCTATCGCGGACGGGTGGAGGGGATCGTTGCCGGCTCCTCGCTACTCGAGCCGCTTCTCGCGTCGTGGGACGGCGAGGGTGCCACGGGAGCCGAGGCGCGCGAAGCGGCCCTGCGCGCGCTGGCGAAGCGGTTCCGCGCGAATCTGGCCGCGTGGCGCTCCGCTTGAGCGGGGGCTCGCCCCCCGGCCCCATCGCCCCGCTCGCTCCGCTCGCTCGGCTCCTGGCGGTCGCCCAGGTCGTTCGACCGATCAACCTGCTCGCCATCGGGCTCTCAGCATGGGTAGGCGCACGGCTGGGCCAGAGGGAGATTGGCGCTTCGGACATCCTGATCCCCATCCTGATCGGCGCGTTCGGGTACGCGCGAAACGACGCCGTCGACCTGGCCGCCGATCGATTCAATCGTCCCCGCAGGCCGGTTCCGTCGGGCGTGATCGGTACGCGCACCGCGGCCATCCTCTCGTGGGGCGGGCTTGGAGCCGCTTCGTGCCTCCTCGTCGCCTATCCCCACGGTCCGCTCGCCTGGGGGATCGCGCTCCTCGCTGCCGGAGCGCTCTACGCGTACAGCCCATGGCTGAAAGAGCGGGGCGCACCGGGGCCGATTTCCATCGCCTCGCTAACGTCGCTCGCGGTGCTTTGGGGAGCGGCCGGCGGCGCCACGCCGGAGCGCGCCGCGCTTCCCGCGCTCCTGGCGGGTGCGGCCCAATTCGCGCGCGAAGGTGTGAAGCAGCTTGAAGACGAGGCAGGAGATCGCAACGCCGGATCGAAGACCTGGGCGGTACGGCGTGGGGCCCAAGTGGTGACCCGCGCCACGAAGCTGGCGCTGGTGGCGGCGCTGCTGCTACTCCCGCTACCAGCGTCGTCGGGCGGCCTGAACGCCCACTACTTACTGCTGGCCCTGCCGACCTCCGGCCCGCTCCTGCTCTGGGCACTCTTCGCGCTCGGGAGCGGTACGAAGTACGGTGCGATCTCCGCGGCGATCAAGGGATCTCTCTTCTTCGGATTGGCGGCGATGGCGTGGGGCGCCTGAGGGGGAGGCTAAAATCCGAAAGCGGGAAGGTTCGTAAGCTTCCAGAGACTTCGAACGCCGCCACGCCCATTCGACGAGGCGATCAGACTCATTCCATCCGGAGTCCAGGTGGGCGTGAGCACCACGGCGCCAGCGTCTTCGAACGACACGAGAACCAAGCCCTTCGCCTCGCCCTCGGGATGTACGACCCACACCCCCCAGCGTCCGGTCCGGTCCGAACTGAACACGAGCCGTCCGCCGTCGGGACTCCAGCGCGGGCTGAAGTCGTGGGCCGCGCCCGCGGTGATCCGGATCGGGAGAGAGTCGCCGGGCGCCAGGGTCATCGTGTACAGGTGGCGCGTGAGATCGGTCTGATTCTCCGCGCTGAACGCGAGCTTTTGTCCGGTGGGATCCCAGTCTGGCTCGCCGCAATAGAGCGTGTCGGGCGTGAGGTAGATTCGCTGGAGCGGCACCGCGGCGGTGTCGGGAATCAGGACCAGGCGGCCGCGAAGGCTCGAACTCCCGACCGGGGCAGCGCCGCCGTATTCGACGTATACGAGTGCCGGGGAGTTGGGGCGCGGAACGGGCGATGTTTCGTTTGCCGCGTTCGTGTCGAATCCGGTGAGCCGGCGGTCTTCGGTGGTGTCTAGGTTTCGGTACCAGATATCGAACGTCCCGTTCCGATTCGACTCGTACACCACGATCTGCGATCCCGCCCAACGATGCCGAAAGTCGTTCCAGGGCGCCCCGCCGGGATGGCGGAGCGGGATGACGTCGGCGCCGTCGATTCCGGAGACGGCGCCTCGGTTCCGGTCCACGAACGTGGTCCCGTTGAACTCGGCGAGCGTCATCGAAAAGACGAGCGAGTCGCCGGCTGAGATGACGTCGGGGTAGATGCAATTCTGCAGGCCGGTCGAAGTCAGCCGCTCCCACTGCGTGCCGGTGGGCGGAGGGGCGGCGACCTGGCTTCCCTCGCATGAAGCGAGGGCGAGCGCCAGCGCGACAGCGAAGGTGTAATTCCGCCACCCGCCCTGCATCCTCCAGCGACCGATCTCTCTCCGCACCATGGGGCGGCACGTTACCATCACAGCCCCTCCATCACAAGACCATGGCTCGATCGAGCCGGACCCCACACCAGGCTCGCCGCGGACGCCCGCGCATGGTTTCCCCGTTCAGATGAGGGGTCGTGCTGCCGATCTCTGATCGGGACGGGAGAAGAGCGCGCGTTCGCCTGTGAGACGCGCGTCGCCCTCCCCGA
>ERZ1292630.5712-Hain-H41-02um-R3-5712-length-10087-cov-4_pt1 | contig 10087 bp, 10 predicted proteins | sample MGYA00564408_ERZ1292630 | MGnify/ENA primary metagenome ERZ1292630 (study PRJEB36523, sample SAMEA6512641) | groundwater metagenome | collected 2019-01-08 | study: AquaDiva: Metagenomics assemblies of 32 groundwater samples
TATTAGGAAAATTAAAAAAATCATCTCTTAATGTTTTATTTGTATATATTTCAGCTAATAGATGCTGTATTTCTTTTAGGGACATAATTAATTATTGTATTAGCTTTTTCTATCTCATATAATATTTTATCAAAATTAGGAAAATTTTCATCCCATTCCAATAAAGCTCCTTTTATTTTAGTTTTTTGAGCTATTTTTTCCATAATTGCCCAAACTTCTTTTGGAGTAGAATGTGAATGGCTATCTATTAAAACACCTGAACTTTTGTGTCCACCAATAAAATGAAGTTGAACTATTTTTTCAAGAGGTATTTTATTTATAAAATCATCTATCGAATAATTATGATTAACTGAATTTATATATAGATTTGTTATATCAAAAAGCATATCACAATTTGTTTTTTCTAAAATTTCAACTAAAAAATCTTCTTCTTTCATATCAGAAAAAGGTTGTTTGTATGTATAAGTTATATTTTCTAAAAGTAGTGCTGTTTCTATAATACTTTTTACTTTTTTTACATTAGTAGAAAAAACATCTATCGCTTCTTTATTAAAAGGTAATGGAGCTAAATGACCTATTTCTATATTATTAGAAGTTGTAAATGCAATATGCTCACTCCACCAAGGAGGATTTATTTTTTTTATTAGTTTTGCAATTTTTTTTAAATAATCTTCATTTATACCTTCAGCAGAGCCCAATGATAAATTTAACGCATGTGGAATAACAACAAAAGTCTCTAATAAAAATTCAAGTTCTTTTTCTTTGTATTTATCTGAATCTAAATAATGTTCTATAATTATTTCCACAAAACCAAATTTTTCATGATTCAAAAAAATATCAGTTTTTATTTCTTCTCTAAATCCTATTCCAGTTCCTAAAATTGGGTATTTAATCACCACCACCACCACAACCGCCGCAACCACCGCCTCCATCTCCACCTGAAGAACCACAGCTTGAACCACAACTTGATCCACATCCAGAAGATGAACTTGATCTTGAAAAAGCTTGATTATACAAATCATAATTTGTCCCAGCTAATACTCCAAAACCATATATTGACGCTAAAACTAATAAATCATTATCTTGAGTATTTGCATTTGTTTCTCTTTTTAAACGGTCAAAAATAAGTTTTATTTTTTCTAAATATTCTTTTCCTCTTATATTTAATCTTTTTCGGCTAAATTTTATTCCATACAATATAAAAGAAATAAACATTAAGATTACTAAAAAAGCTATATTAGATTTTCCAAAATGTGTCGCTGCTGCTAATTTATAAGAGCCTAGACCAATTATTATTATTGTGCCTACTAAAAAAACTTTTACTATTTCTTTTTGTTGATTTTTGTTATAAATTAGATTATATTTAACTAAAAAAGATTCAAAATCCTGACAAAAAAATTCAAACTTATCTAAAAATGATTTTTCATAAATATCTTTTATTTTTTTAGCAGATTTAAAATTATTATAAACAAAAACTTCTATTGGTAATAATTCTGAAGTATCTTGTTTTTCTGGATTTTTTTGATAAAAGATTGATTTTTCTAATATATTCAAAAACCCTTTTTGTTGCAATGATAAAAGGCATAACCTTAATACCTCATTTTTACCACCTCTAATATATCCAAATTCATAAGGGTTTGGTTTTTGAGGAATTGGAGCTACAGGAGAACTATTTTCTGAACTTATTTTATTTATTTTTAAATTTGTGATTATAAAAGTTATTAGAACTACTAAAACATAAAAAACTAAGAAATATGGTCCATACATTGAACCAATTGGGTTGTTAAAGAAAAAACTCATTTTCTAATTTATACCTTTGTTCATCTTAGTCTGAATTTTATCATATTTTTATATAAAAAATACAAATTTCTAATTTTTTATAACAATTATTTTTTATAAAATTTCCTATAAATAAAAAAAGTTTCCTGAATTTTTTATTTAAAAACATAGCTAAATTTTTTTTTCCATATAAAATGTATAAATAATAAAAAAATATCAAATATTTTTGGGAAATTATTAAATGGATTTTGAATTGTCTAAAGAAGAAACAAGAGAAATAACCAAAACAGGATGCTTTATATCTATAATAGCTCCTGCATATAATGAATATGAAAATCTAAATTTTTTTTATCAGAGAATGAAAACAGTTTTAAATGAAATAACTGAAAATTGGGAAATTGTTTTTATTAATGATGGTAGCAAAGATGAGACATTAAAAGAATTAATAAGACTTAATTCGATAGATGAAAGAAATAAAATAATTGATTTTTCAAGAAATTTTGGAAAAGAAATTGCTCTAACAGCTGGTTTAGATTATGCTTCAGGTCAAGTAATAATTCCTATTGATACTGATTTACAAGATCCACCTGAACTAATTTATGAAATGATAAAATTATGGAAAGAAGGAAATGATGTCGTTTATGCAACAAGAACAAAGAGAGAAGGCGAAACTTTTATAAAAAAAATAACGGCACATCTTTTTTACGATTTTATTAACAAAATGACTAAAATTTCAATTCCAAAAAATACTGGTGATTATAGATTAATGGATAGAAAAGTTTTAGACTCTCTAAAACAATTAAAAGAAACTCACCGTTTTATGAAAGGTTTATTTAGTTGGGTAGGTTACAAACAAATTAGTTTACCTTATGTAAGAGAGCCAAGATATGCTGGTACTACAAAATTTAATTATTGGAAACTATGGAATTTTGCAATAGAAGGAATTACAAGTTTTAGTATAGTTCCATTACAATTTGCAACGTATTTAGGCTTTTTTGTTTTTGTAACCTCTTTTATATATGCCATAATAATAATAACCAAAACAATTATTTTTGGAAGCGACGTAAAAGGTTATCCTTCAATGATGGTTACTTTACTTTTTATGGGTGGAGTTCAGCTTATAACTGTTGGGGTAATAGGTGAATATGTAGGAAGAATATATAATGAGGTAAAACAAAGACCTTTATATATTGTTAATAGGAAATATGGTATTAAATAAATCTCAATTAAATAAAAATTTGCTTTATATCTTTTTATCGATTATTGTTTTTATGGCTTCAGCCTGTAATAAAATAGTAAAAACTGAAGAAGATGAAGAAAGATTTGATAGACAAGCAAGCGAAATAAGTAAAGATGAACTATTAATAGGAGATGATCTTAATTATTGGGGATCTGATGCCCCTAGAGGAAGTATTTTTATTTTTAATGGAAGTACAAACAGAATAAAATCAATAGGTCTTAAACCAATAATGTTTAAAGAATCTGATAAAACTATTGATGAAATATCAAAACAGATTGAAACTTCTCCAATATATCAGATAGAATTATATCAATTACCAAAACCAGAAAAAATTGACCAAAAAGTACCTCAAATATGTGAATATATTTCAGAAAGATTTAATAAAGCGGAATTAATAAAAATAGTCAATAAAGTATCACTAAGAGTAAAAGAAAGAAATTGGGTTAATATAAATGCCAAGGTAAGAGAAAATAATCTTACTTTTATCAGAATAGGTGTTGGTGAATTATATTCAAGTATAAAAAATAGAGCAACAGATGCTTTTTGGATAAATGCAAAAAGAAATGATAAAAATTGGGAAGAAATTTCAAATTTTGACAGAAAAAAAATTAATGCTTGGTCTTGCCAAGAATATACTTTTATGGAAAATAATATAATTCAAGGTGTTTATTATAATCCAGATATAATTTTCAATTATGAGTAGAGTAAAGTTTTTAATTACATATAATAAAAAATAGAACAATATTTTAGAAAAGTTTTATTTTCATGATACCTAATTGAGTGTATAATACAGATTGCATAATAATATATCATAAAAGGGATATTAATGATGTCAGAAGCAGAAGTTTTATTTTCGATAACAAAAGATCATCTTGATACAGGTCTAAGAGGCTTTCCCGTAGGATATTGTACAACAAGTTCCGTTGATCCTCTATTAGGTTTGTACTATGGTGGTTACCAAATAGCAGATCTTGCCTATAAAGATCCAGAAGAAATTATATATTTACTTTTTAATAGGGAGTTACCTACAAAAGAACAATTAGGTGATTTTAAAAAAGAATTAGCAAAACATTCTAAACTTAACCCAAATGTCATAGAACAACTTAAACACTTACCAAAAACTGGACATCCAATGAAATGGCTTATGGCAGGTTTAAATTTTATGGGAATGTATGCAGGTACATCAAACTATAGAACAGATGCAATGAATGTTGTCGCTCAATTACCTGAATTAGTTGCAGCTATTTACAGAATAAGATCTGGATGGGGTGATACAATTGAATCTAAGCCAGAACTTGGTTATATGGAAAATTTTGTTCACATGATGAATACTCCAAATGCAACAGAACATTTTACAGAGCTTATGAGAGTTTTTAATATTTTACACATGGATCATGGTGGCGGAAACCTATCTACCTTCGTTGGTAAAGCAATTGGTTCAGGTCAAGAAGATATGTATGGTTCTTTAATGGGTGCAATGTCTGCTTTAGCTGGCCCTTTACACGGAATGGCAAATCAAGAGTGTCTAAGGTTTTTAAAAACATCACTTGAAAATGTTGCAGATCCTACCGATGAAACCGCTGTAAATCAATATATCGATAAACTTTTTGAAACAGGTGGAAAATTATATGGTTTCGGTCATGCTGTTTTAAGAGTTGAAGATCCAAGAGCTACAGTTCAATATGCTTTAGGAGAAAAAATAGCCCCATATAATAAGCTATTTAGAATGGCTGTTTCTATGAGAAAATTGGGTACAGAGTTTTTGAAAAAACAACCAAAAGTTTCTAATCCTTATCCTAATGTTGATGCAGTTTCTGGTTCTTTATTAACATCTGTTGGATTACTAGATGAAGAGTATTACACTGTTTTATTTGGTCTTGCAAGATGTGTTGGTATTGCTGCTCAAATTGTGTATGATAGATTAGATGCAAGAGCTGGTAAAGGTACTCCTATAATAAGACCTAAGTATGTTTACTCTGGTCCTAAAAGATAATAATTATATAGCCTAAAAAACAGGGGATTTTATAAACTCCCTGTTTTTTTTTTGATTTAAAACTTTATAAAAATATTACAAAAAATCTAATTAATATTTTTTTATAAATTCAGTAATAATCATAAAAAATAGAATTATTTACTATTCATTTTCTAACTGTTATAATGCAGTGTTAAGATAATTCCGTGATTTTTTATCAATTGGGTAATGTTATGTCAAATAAATTAGTAAGTTTAAGAATTGAAGATAGGGTTGGTATATTATCTCTAAATAATCCACCAGTAAATGTTTTAAATAAAAAATTATTAGATGATTTAGATGAAATTTTGTCAGAAATTGAAAAAAATGATGAAATAAAAGTAATTGTTCTTACAGGAGAAGGAAATGCTTTTGCTGCTGGAGCAGATATTAAATCTATGCCTGAAATTAAATATGCAGGTGGAAAAGAACTTGCATTAAAAGGTCAAAGTGTTTTTAATAAATTAGAAAAAATGGATAAACCTTCTATTTGTTTTATAAATGGAGTTGCTCTTGGTGGAGGATTAGAACTTGCTATGTCTGCTGATATGAGAGTTGCCTCTGAAAAAGCAAAAGTAGGTCAACCAGAAATAAATTTAGGAATTATTCCTGGATATGGTGGAACTCAAAGATTAACAAGATTGATAGGTAAACCTAAAGCTAAATATTTAATTTTAACAGGTGATACTATTACAGCAGAACAAGCAAAATCTATTGGTTTAGTAAATGCTGTATATCCAGCAGAAAATGCAATGGAAAAAGTTATGGAAACTGCTAAAAAAATGGCTAGTAAATCTATGATGGCATTAAAATATGCTAAAAAAGCAATCGATGAAGGTAATGAACAAAATTTATATACCTCTTTAGAAACAGAAGCTCATTACTTTGGTTTAGCTTGTGATACTGAAGATAAAAATGAAGGTATAAAGGCTTTTATGGAAAAAAGACAAGCTAATTTTCAAGATAAATAATGACAAAAGTAATATCTATAATTGATACAAACAATAAAGCTGGAAAAACAACAAATTCAGTTAATATTTGTACTTGGTTAGCTCTTTTAGGGAAAAAAGTTCTTTTAATTGATTTAGATCCTAATGCAATGGCAACATCTTTTTTTCTTGAAGAAAATTTAATTGTTAATGTTACTCTTGAAGATGTATTTATAGAAGAAAAACCTCTTAGTGATGCTATTATTGAATCTCAAGTTAGAAATCTATATATAGTTCCTTCAATAAATATGAATGAACACTTTATACATGATATTTTTGAAGAAAATATTTTTATATTAAGAGATTATATAGATAATTTAGATGAGAAATTTGATTATATTTTTATAGATAACTCAATTTCTGATCCTGTATTTATGAATACTATTTTTAATTCCTCTGATCAAATTATTTTATTAGTAAGAGTTGATGAAAGTACAGAGCAAGAAATTGTTAATAATATAGATAAAATATTTGAAATAAAAGAAAATAGCAATAAATGGCTTGAAATATCAGGAATACTTTTTAATTTTTATACAGAAAATATGAAATCAAAAGAAATAATTAATAATTACAAAGAAAAATTTGGAAATATCGTTTATAAAACTATAATACCCAAAAACCTTACTTTATCGGAATCTTTTAATTCATTAAGTCCTATAGCTCTTTATGATATAAAATCTTTTGTAAGTGATATATATTTAAGATTAGCAAGAGAGTTTTTACAAAATAATGAACTTAAAATATGAAATCAAAGAAGCTATTTTTCTTGAAGAAAAAAATTTTCACTTAATAAATTTTTTAAGTACAGGATATTGGGTAGGTGAAGAAGTTTTAGCTTATTATGATGATTCTGGTAAATTAGCAAAAGGTGATTTATTAGGTCAACTTATTTTAGTAGAAAATTGTATAAAACTAATTTTAGATGAATTTACAACAGGTTTGTATAAAACTAATTTTATGTTTGTTGAAGTAAAAAAATCAGATTTTAATAGAAAATATGACGAAACTTTACTTAAAAATTGGGTAGGATGGACAACAAAACATAAAAAATATGAATTAATAGAACCTAAAGAATATAAATGGATAATTAAAATTTAATGAATATAGAAATATACGATAAAAATAATATCGATGATTTAAAAATAGTTGATAAATATGATAATTTAGTAATAAAGCAATATTCTTTACCATTAATAAAAAATGGGTTATTAAATCATTTGGATAATATTGATGCAGAAATGCAATTACTTTGTGTTGAAGAAAATGTTTTTCCTATTGTTATAAGTAATTTAAAACCAAAAGTAAAAAATTCTTATGTTTGTTCTGCTACGACACATTATTTGGATTATGCTAAAGATGAAATAAATATGGAATTAGCAGATCAAAAAATGCTAAAAACTTTTTCTGGATATGCTATTGATTTTTTTAAATTCTTTTTTGAGAAGATGGATTTTGAAAAAACTGTTTTTGTTAATAATTTATTATTATCAACTAATTTATATCCTGATTTAGATCTTAATGTACTTGAAAAAACTCTAGCTTTTTTAATAAAAAAATTTCCTGACTATCCTATTATGTTTAAATCAGTTAATAAAGAATTCAATACTAATATCATGAATAAATTAGAGTCTTTAGATTGTGTTAGAATTTTTAGTCGTCAAGTTTATGTTTTAGATCCAAAATTAGAAGAATATAAGCAAAAAAATAATTATTATAATGATTTACGATTAACAAAAAAAACGAAATATATTTGGGAAGAAATAAAATCACCTGAAAATATAGATTTAACCAGAATAAAAGATTTATATAGATTTTTGTATATTGATAAATACTCTCAAATGAATCCACAATTTAATGAAAAGTTTTTTTTAGAAACCATAGGCAACCCGATGTTTACTTATAAATTATTAAAAAAAGATAATGTTATTTGTGGTGTTTTAGGTTATTTTAACAGAAACAATACAATAACTGCACCTATAGTTGGTTATGATACTTCTATAGATCAAAAAGATGGTTTATATAGACTTATTATTTTTGAAATGATGCAAGATTCTATAAAAAATAATTGGATTTTAAATATGAGTTCTGGTGTATCTAAATATAAAATGATGAGAGGTGCAGTTGGTACAACGGAATATAATATGGTTTATTATAAGCATCTAAAAAAGACACAACAAATACCTTGGTTCATTTTTGAAAAATTAACCAAAAATGTTATTGAAGTTGTAGCAAAAAAATATCAGCTATAGTTTTTCTTATTATATTAAAAAACTATCTTACCACAAGACCTTGTTGTTCTCTTACAGAAAAAAGATCAATAGCTTTTTTGTAGTAAGTAATAGCATCTTTAAAATTAAGTGTATCCGAATAAACATCAGCTAAATTATTATATAAATGAGGATTATCTGGATTTATACTAATAGATTTTTTGAAACTTTGAATAGATTTCTCTTTTTTACCCATTTCATTGTAAATAAAACCTAGATTTTTATAAACTTCATCATTTTTAGAATTTATTTTAACCACTTTTTTATAACAATCAATTGCTTCTTTATACTCTTTTTTCTTTTGATATATCAAAGCTAAATTAAAATAACACTCTTCATTTCTATCATTGAGAAGAATAAATTTATTATAAAAATTAAGTGCATTTTTAAAATCTTCTTTTTCTTTATACAAATTACCTAAATTTAAATATGGATATTCATAACTAGGATTTATTTTTATCGCTTTTTTATAATATTCTATAGCTTTTTGAGAATCTTTCATATTTTTATAATAAATAGTTCCTAATCCATTATAAGGAAATTCAAAATTAGGATTAATTTCTATAGATTTATTATAATATTGTATGGCATTATCATAATCACCCAATTGATTATAAATATTACCTAACCCATTATAAGGATACTCATCTTTAGGATTTATAATAATCATTTTTCTGTAGCATTCTACAGATCTTTCATATTCACTTAATTCAAAATAAATAATTCCTAACGCATTATAAGTATAATCATCTCTTGGGTTAAGTCTTAATGCCATTAGACAATATTCTATAGCTAAATCATAGTTTCTAAGTGAAAAATAAACCATAGCAAGTCTATAATAAGCTGTATGGTAGTTTCTATTTATATGAATTGCTTTTTCATAATATTCTATAGCTTTTGGGTAATCAGTTGCTTCATTATAAAAATCGCCATAGTTTTTCCAAAAAATGTCAAACCTATTTTGAGATGAGGCTATTTTTTCAGAAAGTTTAAGGGCTTCATCTTGTTTATCTTTATCGCCCAATTTTCCCATAGACTCATACAAACCAGCCAAAGACTTATAGGTAAAAACATTAGTTTCTATAGCTTTTTTAAAAGACTTTGAAGCCTTTTCATATTTTTCTTGTCTATAATAACTAAGTGCTGTTTCGTAATATCCCATGTTTTTTCTTTTTCCTTAATAAAGCAAGAAATAGATCTATTAACTTATTAACAAAATAATTATATTATATATTTTAGTTTTTTTGCAGATAAATTACTATAAATCTTTTAAAGCTTTTATTCCAGGTAGTTCAATTCCTTCTAAAAATTCTAATGAAGCTCCTCCACCTGTTGATATATGACTAAAAGAATCTGTTAAACCAGCTTTTTCTATTGCTGAAACAGAATCTCCACCACCTACAATTGTTATTGTTCCTTTTTTTGTTAAATCAGCTAAAATATGAGCTACTTCATTAGTTCCATTTGAAAAAAGATCATTTTCAAAAACTCCTAAAGGTCCATTCCAAACTACTGTTTTCGCTGATTTTAAAACTTCTTTTATTTCTTCTATGGTTTTAGGCCCAACATCAAAACCAGATTTATTCTCTGGTATTTCTTCGACTATAGATATATCTGTACTTTCTAAACTTTCTGCTACAACATGATCTTTTGCAATAACAAGATGACAATTCAATTCTTTAGCTTTTTTTATAATTTCAAGTGCAGTTTCCAAAAAATCATTTTCAACTAAAGATTTACCAATACCTTTATTTTCTGCTTTTAAAAAAACCCATACAAACACGAACCTTGAGAGCATCAC
>ERZ1292630.5715-Hain-H41-02um-R3-5715-length-10080-cov-5_pt1 | contig 10080 bp, 6 predicted proteins | sample MGYA00564408_ERZ1292630 | MGnify/ENA primary metagenome ERZ1292630 (study PRJEB36523, sample SAMEA6512641) | groundwater metagenome | collected 2019-01-08 | study: AquaDiva: Metagenomics assemblies of 32 groundwater samples
TGGTGGAATCAATTGGCGCAGCGCCGACGATGTTGGATTGCAAGCGCGATCCGGTGAAACGTTCGTTGGGACGCAGATGGCTGGTATTGGTGCGCAACGCTTCGCGCAGGGCGGCAACGCCGTTGCCAACGGCGCAAACGACTCCACAACCAGCGATGGCAATCGGCGGAACGCTGGCGTCACGCATACAACGACAAATCTCCGGTGGCGATGAGTTCCGGGCCGCAGGAAATCTTTCCCGTGATCATGAGCATGGGGCCGAGGCGTTTCACTTCGCGGACTTCGATGGTGAGGGTTTGATTCAATGGCGGCGGTGTCAGAATTTTGAAATTCGAGACGGCGGCCAACATGCCGTTGTTGGCTGCTCCAGAATTTCCGCTGGCGCGCAGGCGTTGACCGAGCGCGGCGGCGACGGTTTGGGCCATGCATTCGACGAGGGCGGTTTCAATCACGGCCCCAGCGGCTACTGCGAAATGTTCAGCGGTGAAACGTGTAGTCGCGGTCGCGGTGGTGTCGGTGCAATCGAGCAATTCCTCCACCCAGCGCATCGGGGCGCGGTGCGGGATGAGTTGTTCAATGGCGGGGGGCATGGTTCAAGGCGCGGGGTGTGGAGCGATGGGTGGGGCGGTGGTTTCTGGGATTTGACCTTCGAATTCTGACTTCGGTCGGGGCTGCGCTTCCCAGAACGGGAAAAAGTTATACCACTGAAACGGATCGCGTTTGACGATGGATTCGAGGCGTTCCGCAAATTGGGTGGCGCAGGCGCGGAGATGCGCATCGCGTTCGTGATGCGCGGGGCGATGCGGTTGCACTGGCGGGAAGCCGAAGAAATGATAATGCCCGCCCGGCTCGCGGAGGCTGAACACCGTGACGATGGGCGCCCCGGCGATCGCCGCCATGACGTAGCCGCCGATGGGGAAGGGCGCTTCACCGCCGAGGAACGGAATCTTTTGCGCCGGACTGCCGTAGGTGCGATCACCCATCATGCAAACAAGTTCACCGCGACGCATGGCGGCAACGAGCTGGATGGCGTCGGTGGGCGAGCCCGTGAGCGGGATGAGTTTGAAATGTTGTTTTGCGGAGCGATCGAGCACGGCACGGATGGCGGGGATTTCCTTGTCGAAGCCAGTGACGTTGATGGGACATTTGACGCGCGAGAGGAGCTGGCCGGCGGCTTCCCAATTGCCGACGTGCGCGGTGAGGAGCAACACACCTTTGCCCGCGGCGACAGCGTCGTGGATGTGTTGTTCGCCGTCGAATGTGAAAGAGAATTTCTTAGCATCGCCGGCGAGAATGGCGGTGCGATCAATGATGGCGCGGCCAAACGAGTAAAAGTGTTTGAACACATACCAGCGACGTTTCCACCACGGCACTTTCCCGAACATGCGCCGATGAAAATCCATCGTGGCCGGCACGTCGGGCGAGGTGAAGCTGAAATAAAACGCCGGCAGAATGGCGAACAGGTAAGCGATCTCAGGGCCGCAGAACCGGATCATGGTGGTGAAAAACGCGATGCCGTTTTTTCCGCCACGTAGTTGGCCGGTGCCGGACCAGTTTTTGGATTTAGATTCAGGCGAAGACATCAACTTGTTCGGCAAAGGCAATGCCTGAAGCATTTGGAAATCATGAACTCAGGAAAAGACTTTATGCTGTCCAACTCTAAATCAGTTATCAACTCCTGCATCAATTTTCTTCAATCGCTCCCGCCATCTCTCTCGCTCAAATTCTGGAAGATTGGCAAGAAAAAGCTCTCGCTGCTCCGGCTTCATCTTGGCAACACGCTGCTCAAACCCCGGAGCGGACACTGCGACCCACACTCGAATCGTACCTGTAAAAATTATGATCCCGAAAATGACGAGCGACAACGTATCCCAACGCCGGTAGAAACAGAATGCCAGAGCAAGTGCGGCACAAACCAACCATCTGGTCCATTTCATCTCTACTTTCATGGTACGTGACGAAACCTAACCGGGTTTAGTGAAATGCCGCCGGTTAAACGGTTTTTAGTTCGCCGGATTCCAGATGAAGCGACCGTTGTCGTCAATGTAGCCAAGTTTGCGGGAGATTTTCACGCGGGCCAATCCATCGGCGAACGGCGCAGCTTCATCGAATTGTGGGTTGATGACGTATTTGCCATCCTTGTTGATGTAGCCCCAGCGATTGGCGAGTTCGACCTGGGCGAGGTCTTGCGAAAACGAGCCGGCCTCGTCGAATTGCGGATTGATGGCGAGTTTGCCGGCGATGTCCACGTAACCCCAGCGGTCGCCCATGCGCGCAGGAGCGAGTCCTTTGACAAAGAATCCGACTTCTTCGAACTGCGGGTGGATGACGATCTTGCCGCTCTTGTCCACGAAGCCCCAGCGCTTGTTGAGTTTGATAGCAGCGAGTCCGCCCGAGAAGGCTTCGGCTTGGTCGAACTGCGGGTTGATGACAAGTTTGCCGGTGAGATCAATGAAGCCCCAGCGGTCGCCGAGTTCGATGGCGGCGTGGCCCTCGGAGAAATGGCCGGCGGATTCGAATTGCGGATTGATGATGATGCTGCCGGTCTTGTCAATGTAGCCGTAGCGGCGCTTGAGTTTGATGACGGCGCGGTTCTCGGAGAAATTTCCCGCCGCGTCGAATTGCGGGTTGATGACGTATTTGCCGTCCGGATTGATGTAGCCGTAACGTCCGCCGAGTTCAACGGCAGCGAGGCCGCTGGCGAAAGATGCGGCGGTTTCGAATTGCGGGTTGACGATCATCTTGCCGGCCGCGTCCACGTAACCCCATTGGCTGCCGAGGCGGATTGCAGCGCGGTTCTCGGCGAACGGTTCGGCACGCTCGAATTGCGGATTGATGATGAGGCTGCCGTTCTTGTCCACGTAGCCCCAGCGATTGCCGATGACGACGGGGTAAAGCGTCCCGGCAAACGTGTTGAGGGTGGCGAGCAAGCTGACCGTGGTCAGCGCGAGCAGGAACAGGGCGGGTGTCTTTTTCATAAAGTTATTTGGTTGAATCGTGGTTCAGCTTGAGCGGGCAACAGCAAAGCGGGCCTCCGATCAAGGCTATTATTCTATTTTGCTCTGGAGGTCAGTCAAGAAGCCAATCGGCGGGGCCTCGTGACTTCCCCGACAGTGCGGTCCAGTATTGACAGGCTGGCGTGTGCTGATAATTGTGGCACATGACTCAGAAGCGCGACTCTCAGGGATGGCGTATCCTGTCTTCCTTTCGGATTTTCCTTACCAGTTTGGCCATCGGCATCGCCCTGACGAGTGGAGCGGCGCCGGGTGATGGACATTGGGATCGGCAATTCGCCTTACCGGGTACTTCGACGCGCAACATCGCGGTCCGTTTCAACGGTACCAAACTCTACACCGCCGGTTATTCGTTGGATTCCGGGCAGATCGCCACGAATACTTCGGTGAGCGTTTACGATGGGTCTAACTGGACCATGATCGATGGCATCTCGGGTTATGTCGGCGGAACGGTCATCTACGACTTCGGATTCATCGGTTCCGATTTGTACGTCGGCGGCATCTTTAATCGCGCTGGAGGGAATACGGCAGTCGGTCTTGCTAAATGGAATGGGGCGGGTTGGTCGGATGTCGGCGGCTTCAACGGGTTTGTGCTGGGCATGGTGTCGGACGGGACGAATCTTTATGTGGGCGGTAGTTTCACCAATTGCGGAGGCGTCTTTGCCACCAACATCGCCAAATGGAATGGCACCAACTGGTCTGCGCTTGGAAGCGGGTTGGGTTATTACGAATCTTATTATTCGCAGGCGGCCAATGCCTTGACTTGGCGGAACGGCCTGCTTTATGCCGGAGGCACATTTACCAATGCCGGGACTGTCGCCGCCACGAATCTCGCCGTTTGGAACGGCAGCACCTGGTCAGCGGTCGGCGGCGGAGTCTCTGGCACTGGTTCGATCTTTACTGGGAATCCGGTGATGGCGTTACAATTTCTTGGGAACGACCTTTTTGTCGCGGGAAATTTTACGACGGTCGGCGGCAATATTCCCGCGCTCAATGTCGCGCGGTGGAATGGCAGTGCTTGGTCTGCCATGGGGAGCGGGCTCAAAGGACCGCCCAACAGCAGTCCGGTCGCCGCCCTCGCTGCCTTGGGTTCAGATCTCTACGCCATCGGCAACTTCACCAATGCCGGTGGATTGACTGCTTCTGGCATCGCGCGCTGGAATGGCGCGGCCTGGGCTCCGAATGGCGCGCTCAACGGCACCAAAAGTCGGATGATCTCCAACGCCGCCAGCCTCTACATCAGTGGCGATTTTAATACCGCTAATTTTGACACGCCGACGAATGTCATCGGCTCTCGCATCATCCGGTGGGACGGAACGAAATGGCACGGGATTTATGGCAAGACCAATCAAGGCGCAAACTTGTTCGCGCAAGTATTGGCGCTGGGTGACGATGGTATTTACATGGGCGGCTTCTTCAGTGCCGTGAACACCAATGTCACGCGCCGCATCGCGCGGTGGGACGGCACCCGCTGGCATCCGCTCGGGAGTGGCATTGATGGGATTTACGCCGAAAACAATCTGGCCATCCGGGGGATCAGCGCGCGGAACAATGAAGTCTTCGTCGGGGGCGCCTTTGTGAGCGCTGGCGGGGTCACGGCGAACAATATTGCCCGGTGGGATGGCGCAAACTGGTCGGCGCTGGGTTACGGCGTGGATTACACCGTCTTCGCCGTTGAAGCTACGGCCACTGATGTCTATGTGGGCGGCACTTTCACCAATGCCTACAACGCGCCGTTCTCCGGCCCGGTTGTCAATCGGATCGCCAAGTGGAACGAATTCTCCGGTTGGGAAGCGCTTGGATCCGGCGTAGGCGGTTCCGTGGCGGTAATCCGCCAGAGCGGCGGTTTGGTTTATGTGGGCGGTTCGTTCACCACGGCCGGCGGCAACACCGCCAATCGCATCGCCGTCTGGGATGGGGCCAGCTGGTCCACCTTGGGCACCGGTCTGGGCGGAACGGTGAATGCGATTTTGGTGGATGGCTCGGATGTGTACGCGGGCGGCTCATTCACGACGGCGGGCGGAAACCCCGCGCGCGCCATCGCCAAATGGAACGGCAGTGTCTGGTCGCCGTTGGGGCTGGGGCTGTTCCACACCAGCACCGCCAATGTCACCGCGCTGGCCAAGATCGGTTCGGCTATTTATGCCAGCGGCCTCTTCACCAATGCCGGCGGCAGTGTCATCACGCGCAACATCGCCCGATGGGATGGCGTCAAATGGGAACCACTCGGCAGTGGTGTCGGCAACGAATCCACCCCCGGTGCCTCGCGCATCTCGACCGCGGTCGCGTCGGGCAACGACCTTTTCGTCGCGGGCATCTTTGAGACGGCAGGCGTCGCGGACTCGGCCTACATCGCGCGATGGAACGACCAGATCGATTTCACGCCACCCTCCGTGATGCGCCTGAGCAACCCGCAGATGCTGGCCGGCAACGCGTTCAAGTTCCGCGCTACTGCCACCGAGCGGGCCGCCTACGTCATCGAACACACCACCAACTTCGTGAACTGGACGGCGTTGCTGACCAATGGCGTTTCTCCGTTGGACGTGACCAATGCCGCGCCCGGCGTGAACGCGCGTCATTATCGCCTGCGCCAGATCCCGTGATTTTAGGAAAACTGTAGTAAAGCATAAAAAAGTGGCGGGCGCTGGGGCAAAACAATCTTACTTCGCCTTCCTGTCACGTGATTTTGTCGCGAGGTCATATTTGATCTGGCGCAAAATAACTATGCTTCGAGACAACTCAATATGGTTTTACGATGGAACCGGGTTGTTCTGAGACGGAACAAATTTGTTTTGAAGTTTTGTCGGTTACTTCTGGATTGGAACAAGGTTTTTGCGGGTCGAAACCAGTGGCAACATGGGGAAAGCACCCAGCCCCACGGCAAAACAAACTGTCATGAAGACAAACCAATATTGTTTTGCGGCAATGTCAGATAACAACACGGCAAACCAGTCTGCCGGAAGCTTGCGCCAATGACCCCCGGGCCCACTTGAGACAGGATTAACGGGATGAACCGGATTTCCGAACCGGATTAACCGACCTAAAATCCTGATAATCCCGTCAATCCTGTCGCTATTCGGTTGTGCAGTCCCTCGCGGGGAGGACTTGACGGTGTTGTCCTCCGGGTTCTGGAATAACGCAACGGATCTGACGCGCAAGCCCCTGCCGAAGCCGGTGATCCTGAACATTGATTACTTGGCCACCACGCAATTGATGGTGAAGGCGGGTCGCCTGGATAATGCGCGGGCGTATGAAGCGCGCATCCGGGTGGGGCAGCTGGAGTGGGATTCACGAAGTCACGCGGCATGCTGTTGCCGGGATTGATCCCGGGAACGATGTATGATGTGCAAGTGCCTGGCGTGGGTGGCAGCAAGGGAGTGATCCGGTGTCGCACATGGCGACGTAGCCGCAGTGCGGCCTCCCATTGTTGCGAAGGCGAACAGGGTGGGGTCATCGCACTGCGATGACCGGCAAGCGCGTCGTCCCTGCCAGATGAAGCGGCGCGGTTTTCCTATGGGCCACGCCGCTTATTATTTTACTCGCAAAACGGTCAGTGAATTGGCCGGGAACGAATGTGTCAGATTGCCGCCGGAAAGTGGCAGCGTGCTTTCTTGCGGGGAAATTTTAGTCGGTGCGGTGAAGGAGTTTTCATCCTGTCGGTTGGCACTGGTGAGCAGGAGGGCGCGGGCGGAGGTCACGGTTTTGGCGGTACCGCTCACGGTCAACTTCACTTCGGCAGGCGCGGCGTCGCCATTCACAACCTTCACGATGACTTCACCGGTCGCATCGTCGCGGGTCGCGGAGGCGTAAAGCCGCTTCTGATCTGCGCCGTCAAGTTTGACGGGCAGGATGACATCGCCGCGATTGCGGGCGAAGAGTTGTTGGACGTAATAGTTGGGCGTGCCGTAGCTGCGGAGATTGTCCACCCAGATGAGATTGGGCGTCCATTGCCAGCCGTCAATGTGCGCAAACAGCGGCGCGTAGCTGGCCATGCGGACGACTTCGGCGTTGCGTTCAAGGCCAGTCATGAACGCGGCCTCGGAGATGGCGGTTTCCAGATTGTTACGGTTGTGGATGCTCACGATGCGGTCGCTCTGGGCGGCGTATTCGCCGAAGAAAACCTTCGGGCCTTTGCGGTCGTAGTTATCGTAGCGTTTCGTGTTGTTGAAAAACCAATCGGGCCGGGCGTAGCAATGTTCGTCCACGATGTCGGCGTTGAGTTCGCGGAGTTTGGGCCAAGCGTATTTGAAATGGTTGTCTTCCGGCCCTGGTCCGGCGCTGGAGATGAGTTGAATCTCGGGGTGTTTCTGTTTCAACACAGCATGGAATTTGGCGTAGCGTTCGATGTAAGGTTGCTGCCAGTTCTCGTTGCCAATGCCGAGCATCTTCATCTTGAACGGCTCGGGGTGACCCATCGCGGCGCGTTTCGCGCCCCACGGACTGGTGACCGGGCCGTTGGCGAATTCGATCAGATCAATCGCATCTTGAATGAAAGGCTCAAGCTGATCGAGCGGGCAGGCTTCGCCGGAGTTGAACTGGCACGCGAGGCCACAGCTCAGGATGGGCATCGGTTCGGCCCCCATGTCTTCGCACAGTTGGAAGAACTCGAAGAAGCCGATGCCGAAGGTCTGGAAATAATCCGGCGTGGGGCGATGGAGGAATTCGTAGTTCCAACGGTTGATGAGGAGTTCGCGTTCCTCGACGGGTCCGATGGTTTTCTTCCATTGATAACGCTTGTCGAGTTCGCTGCCTTCGACGATACAGCCGCCGGGGAAACGCATGAAACCGGGCTTGAGGTCGGCCAGGGTTTGCACCATATCGGCGCGAAGACCGCAGGGACGGTTCGTCCACGTTTTCTCGGGGAAGAGCGAGATCATGTCGAGGTCCACGGTGCCTGCACCGTCCACGAGGACGTAGAGTTTGGCTTTGGCGTCGGTGGTTTTAGAAGTCAACACGGCGGAGTGTTTGGTCCAGTCGGCGGAAAATTTTTCCAGTCGGGTGGAGTGAAGCAGCGCACCGTTGCTGCCGTAAAGTTCGATGCGCAGTTTGGGATTACCGGAGGTGACGCGGACCTGCGCGGAAAAATGGTAGGACTCGCCTTGCTTGATGCCGATGCCGCGAAAGCCTTCGTTGGCCACGCCGAACAAATCTTTGCCCTGCGATTCGATGCGGAGGTAGTGCGGGTTCTTGGGGTTGAACGGATTTTCGGTGTGGATGGCGAGTGTGCCGCGCGCTTTGCTCGGCGAGAGTTTGCTCCAGCCCATCATGGCCTCGGGAAACTCGAAGGAGCGGTTCTTGATCAACTCTGCGTAGAGGCCGCCATCAGCGCCGAGGTTGATGTCTTCGAAGAAAATTCCCCACATTGCGGGGTTGATCTTGGCGCCGGGTTGATCGGCTTGGACGGTGAGCGTGGGTTGGGCGGAGGTGGATAGGACTAAGGCGACGGAGGCGATGAATAGGGCGAGAGATTTCAATTTCATGCGAGTGGGGAGCAGGATGCCGGGTCAGCGTTTCAAGCGAAAGAATTTTGCGGTGTTGGTTTTGGGAATGGCAACGCTCCAGCGGTCGGTGGCGAGGGTCGGGGCGGGCGTGATGTTCGCCCACGATGCGGCGAGGTCGGTGCTGGCTTCGGCGGTGAAGCCAGCGGCCCATGACGGCCACGAGAGCGTGACGTTCGCAGGAGCGTTGGATTGAACGAGGGACACCGGAAGGGCGAGAGCGTTCGGGCCGAACCGGTAGTTCACGGCAATCTCCTCCGGGGTGAGGCGGCCATCGTAGATGCGAAGTTCATCAATGGTGGCGTTGAGATACGCATCGGCGCTGAACAAGGAGCGACCGATGAAGGACCACGCAGTGCTGACGGAAGTGAGCGCGGGAACAGTGGTGTTTTTTTCGCCGCGCAGGACGCCGTTCGTATAGAGGCCGAGATAACCGGTGCCAGGGTCAACGAGGCAGACGACGTGAAGGGATTGGTTGTCGAGGTTGCCGGCGACGTCTAGGAAACCCAGTGTGCCGCTCGCGTTGATGTTCAGAGTGGTCACGGTGGGCGGCGTATGCGGGGAGAAGAACAGATAGTTCTGCCCATTCGCTCCGGCGATGTTGCCAAAGTCGAAGACGCGCGCCCAATTCCCGTTCACGCCAAAGCTCGCCCAGAACTCGATTGAGACGGCGGACGAACCACTGACGAGGCCGCCGGGCAAATCCACGTAGCCGCCATTCGCACCGGTGAGTTTCAGGGCGTTGTTGGTGATGGTGGCGTTGCCCTTGAGGCTGCCGTGCGCCATGCCGATGGAATCCCAGGTGTTGCTGGTGAAGCTGTAACGATGCGCCAGCGCCGGGTGCGCCCACGCGAGGTCTTTGATTTCCGCCGCGCTCAACGCGCGACCGAACACGCGGAAGGAATCAATTTTACCGTTGAACGTGGGGTCGGCGGCGAACTGGCTTTCGCCGAGGTAATTGCTGCGCGCGAGGAGCTGCCAAGGGCGGACGGTGAGACTGGTGTTGGTGGCGAGAGGCGAACCGTTTTGATAAAGCACGCCGCGTTGGCCATCGAGGGTGACGGCGACGTGAACCCATGAATTCGTCGGCAATGCCGCAGGCGCATTGATCAGTTGCTCCCCACCGCCGTTGCGGATGGCGAAGCGCATCCCGGCGCCACCCGCGCGCGGGGTGAGGAAAAAATATTTGGTCGTGTTGCTGCCGAAGTCGAAGAGGCGCTGCCAATCACTGCCGCCGTTCCACTTCACCCACGCGGCGAAAGTGCTGGCGTTGGCGACTTGATGCGGGAGAGAAACGTAGTTGGTGCCGCCATCGAGGTTGAGAACTTTGCCGCGCGCGGGTTCGTTGGTGATGCTCGCACCACTTTGCAACGTGCCGTTGTAGAACGCGCGATGTTCGCGAGCGTCGGTGTCGAATGTGTAGAGCGCGCTCCAATCATTCGTCAGCGCAGGCCAGCCGTCCGCCGCCCAGAACAGTTGATTGAGGCCGAGCGTGTGCGCGCCGTTATTGTTCGCGTCGTAGTAGTGATACGTGAACCAGTTCGTGCCGTTCTCGGCGAAAATTCCCG
>ERZ1292630.5720-Hain-H41-02um-R3-5720-length-10072-cov-5_pt1 | contig 10072 bp, 8 predicted proteins | sample MGYA00564408_ERZ1292630 | MGnify/ENA primary metagenome ERZ1292630 (study PRJEB36523, sample SAMEA6512641) | groundwater metagenome | collected 2019-01-08 | study: AquaDiva: Metagenomics assemblies of 32 groundwater samples
AAACAGAGGAATAAAAATAGAAGGTTTTTCAAAAAATACTCAAGATGGTTTAAGATATAATTTTTTTAAACCAAATGCTTTTTATGGTAAACCATTTTCAAAAGCTAAAAAACTTGCACTCACATCTCTTAGTGTTAGAGGTTCATTGAGGCATGTTGAATCTTTTTCTAATGATAAAACAGTTGGCGGTATAACAACTACAACTACAACTAAAATTGTTAGACAGTTTCCAAATCTCCCAAATGCTTTTTGGGATCAACTATTAAATAATGTTTATAAAGACCTAATAAAAGTTCTCAAAGAAAATAATATTGAGCTTATACCTGTTGAAAAAACATTACAAGCAAAAGAGTATAAATTTCTAAGTACAATAGATGAAGAAAATAATATATATAAAATATCAAAAACATATAAAGGTTTAAAAAGCTTAATGCCAACATTTGATACTATAATAAAGCAACTTTCTGCTACAATCCCAACAGATAGAGCAGAAATAAAATTACTCAATGAACTCAATGTTGATGGATTAATTGGGCTTTCTTTTGATGTTAATATTGACCCAAAATCTGAAAAAATAATTTTAAATCCAATTTTATCTGTAAAAATAACTGGTGGTGCAAATGGTTATACAGTTGGTCCTGTAGAATATATGAGTGGTTCTATAATTGGGAATGGCTCTCCTTTTAGTGAAAAAGAACTTTCTAATATTAATGCTCTAAATAAAATAATAAAAAAAGATCAAATAATGAGCTTATTTAAAAATTCTATAAAAGAAATGAAAAAGCAAGAAAAAGAATTTGGTTATGATGCTATTTGGGATTTACAATAGATAATCTTTTAATCTTTTTAAAAAAAATCAAATTTTTAGAACCAAATTATAGTATAGATCTAATATTAATAAATTTTCGTAATAAAATACTATGAAATAAAAACATTCTATCTTGTTTCTCTTTTTTTAAAAAAACTAGCCAAGGTATGTATATAATCTGAATTATTTTTTATATTTAAATATTCTATCTTATTGATTTTAAAAAATTTATTTAGACTTTCTTCTTCAAAAATAGAGAGTTCTTTATACATTTTAGTATCTTGTTTATTATTAGAATCAAATTCTATTATTTCTCCAGTTTCAAAATCCTGTAAAAGAGTAATTCCATGGTTTTCTATATTTTTTTCTTTTTCATCAAAAATTTTTATTGCTGTAACATCATGCCTTTTTGATATTTTTTTGATAGATTTTTCAAAATCACTGCTAATAAAATCAGAAATAATAAAAACAACTGATTTTTTCTTTGTTACTTTATTAAAAAAATCTAAAGCTACTGAAATATCTGTTTTTTTACTATGAGGCTCAAAAGTCAATATTTCTTTTATAATTTTCCAAATATTATCTTTACCTTTTTTTGCAGGAATATATTTTTCTACTTTATCTGTAAAAATAATAAGTCCTACTTTATCATTATTTCGTAGTGCTAAATATGAAAAAATTGATGATAACATTGTTGAAGTTTCTTTTTTAGAATCGTCTGAAGAGCCAAATTCTTGAGAGGCACTAAGATCCAATAAAATCATGATTGTAAGTTCTCTTTCTTCTGTAAACTCTTTTACAAAAGGAGTATTCATTCTGGCTGTTACATTCCAATCTATAGTTCTTATGTCATCTCCAGGCATATATTCTCTAACTTCAGAAAATTCTATCCCCCTACCTTTAAAAGCACTTTCATATTCTCCTGATAATACATCTGTTACGATATACTTTGCTTTTATTTGTATTTCTTTTATTTTTGCTACTATTTCTTTTTGCATAACCAAAATTATTTACTATTATAATTCAAAACAATTAAATTTTTTAAATTTCCCCCCTTCTATTTTTAAAAGAGAAGGGGGCTAGGGGGATGAGTTTATTTACTATTTCTTTTTGCATAAATTTCTTAAATGTTTTTATTCTCTACAAGTTTATCAGTATTTTTCTTTTTTAATTCTTTATCTAATTTCCATTTTCTAAAACTAGTACTTTCTTTTAATTCTGCTATAAATTGAAGATTAATTTTTTCCATCAAATCTTGTACTACATCATCTTTCATAGTATCTATTATTTCATCTAAAATAGCATCTGTTAAATCATTTAAAAATTTCTCTCCTATAGGATTATGAAGGGTTTCATCTAAATTGTCAGTTATATTTTCAGAATGTTGATTAATCATTTTTGATAAATTTTTTTCAGAAATAATTTGTTCGATTTTATCTTTAACATAAGGTATCTTATGAAGGGTTTTATATTCAGGCATATCCAAAATAGTTTTTCTGGTAACCATAGTAGCAAAATCAACAATATTAGATTTATTTTCTCTAACTAATTTTATACTAATTTTTTGGATATTTTTTACTAAAACATTTCTAATCAAATCTTTATGAGGAACAATACTTTCTTCTATTATTGTTTTATTTACTCCTAATTTAGTTTTTTCTTCTATATCAGTTAATATTTGGAGTGAAACTATTGCAGATAACTCTTCGGTTATGATTTGGGTATATTTTTCAATTAATCTTTTTATTGGATTATCTGTAGGAATAATAATACCTTTTTTAACTAATCTCATATAAACAAAAATAACTCTTAAAAGTCTTAAAAATCTGAATTGTTGTAGTGGAATACAACTTACAATATCATACCAATGATATACAGGGTATAAAACTTTTTCATCTTCTCCATATCTTTTTATAGAAAAACGCCACATTAATAAAAACTCAGTTATAAAAATAAAAACAAAAACCGAATCAATATATCTATAATAATCAACATAATTACCTGTTTTATCTATTTTTCTCCAATAATTAGTTTTTATTATGGGTTCAAGCTCACTATAAAAAAATTCTTTTCTTTCTTTAATATTATCTTTATTCATATTCCAAAAGGCTTGAAACCCTTTTTTACTTGGTCTCATTGACTTATCTTTTATGTCAACTTTCATATAATCTTTTATACGTTCTTTTATTACTTCTAGCTCCCCACTTTTATTTGCAGGTTTGAAAGGATCTTCATCTATCATTTTGAATGATAAGTTTATTAATTCATCAACTTTTTTTTGATCTAAAGTATAAACATAAGAAGGAGTTAAATTAGGATCTGTTTCAGAACCTAATCGATAAGATTCATTAAAAAAAACATCAGCTTTTTCTAAATAATCCTTAGTAAAATCGTGTGGTTCCATTCCTTTTATCGCATCATAAGAAATAACAAAAGGAATATAATTAAAATAGAAGTTTCTTAATGTAATATAAGTAAAATCAAATGAAAAAGATGCTAAATTAATAAGGGCAATAAAAAGCATAATAATATCTAATAATATTATTCTTGAGCTAGGCTTTCTTATTAAGCCCCAATTTATGTGCATTTATTCAACTTCTTGACAAATTTGATTATAAATAGAGTTTAAATTTTGTTTATAATATGACATTGCTTCAAGTATTAATAAAATAGCTAAAACACCATCTTTTTCTAATATATGGTGTAAATTTATATGATAATCACCATCCAAAGTGCTACCTAAAACACAATCATTAACTCTCAATGCCTCGCTTATACTTCTTCCATCTTTTGTTTTTGAATCTATTACAGGAAGACTATATCTTGCAGCTAATTTATCAATTAATTTACCTTCAGATAATGGTTTAACAACCCCTTTTTTTATTCCTTTATTTTCAAATAGATGTTTTAGAATAATGCAAAAAACGGCTTCATCAGATAAAATTGAACCCGAAATATCTATAGCTTTTATTTTACTTCCATCTCCATCTATAGCAAAACCTACTTGTAAATTATTTCTTGGTGCAATTACAGTTTGTTGAAGATTAAAAAGATTTTTTTTATGTAAATCTGGAGTAAGTCCACCAAAATCATAAGATAATTTATTATTTACTTCTCTAACCATACAATCATAATTAATAAGTATATCTCTTAAATAATTTGAAGGAGATGCATTGAATGTATCAACTGTTATATCTATACCCGCTTTACCTATTTTTGAAAGACTAACAATATTACTTAATTGATGAAAATAATAATGTTTAGGATTAAATTCAATAATTTCACCTGATGTAATAGGTAATTCTGGAATTCCTTCTTGTTTTATATTTTCTATATCTTCTTCAATTTCTGCGGTAGTTTTATCTCTTAGCAAAGCACCTTGATTATTACATATTTTTATTCCATTAAATTCATAAGGTGAATCACCTGCTGTAATCATTATTCCACCAGTTAGAGTTAAGGTTTTTACACTCCAAAAAATAGCTGCTGTAGTGCTAGGTCTATCTGAAACATGGGCATCAAATCCATTTTTTGTAACAACTTCAGATATTATATCTGCATATTTTGTACCCATAAATCTACTATCAAAACCAATTGCTAATCTTGGCGGAAAATTATCTATATAATTTTGTGTTCTTCTAAAATAATTACAAACCGCTTGTGCAATTATTCTTAGATTATTAAACGTAAAATCGTCAGAAATAAGAGAAATCCAGCCTGTTTGAGAAAACTTTATTTTGCTCATGTAATTTACTTTCATAAAAATGTAAAACTGAGTGTATTATATCACTTGAATTTCAAAAAGAAAATTATAGTTTTAAAGATAAATGAGATTATATTTTTTCTGTATTTATTATGGATTTATGTAAATGTTTTTTTCCAAAAAAATAAGTAAAAATGATCATAGATATTATCCCAAAAAGAATATAAATAAATGGATTTATACCAAAACCAATTGTAATAAAACCTGTTAAAGCAGATACAATTAGAACAAAAATACCATAGACTAATTGAGTTGAAAAATGTTCTAACATATCACATCCTGTAGATAAAGACGACATTGTTGTTGTATCTGAAATAGGTGAACAATGATCTCCAAATAAAGCACCAGAAAAAACAGCTCCAATTACACCTAAAAAAATATTATTATAATTACCTGAAGAAACAACTTCTAATCCATTTGAAGCTAATAAAGAAGCGGTTAATGGAGCAACTAATGGAAATAAAATACCCATTGTTCCATAAGAAGTTCCTGTAGCAAAAGAAATTATTGAAGCAACTAAAAATACAATTAGAGGTAAAAATGATAATGAAATCCCATCTCCTATTAAATTTATAAGATAATAATTTGTTCCCAATTCTGAACAAACAGATGCTAAAACCCATGCTTGGCATAAAATAACAATAGCAAAAAACATTGATGAAGCTCCTTTTATAAAAACATCTACGGCTTCAGTTATTTTCATAGTTTTTGTTAATGTAATTGACGTTATTGAAAATAAAAGCCCTAATATTCCAGACCATAAAAGAACTTTTGATGTACTACTTGCAGCCATAACACTTTTCAAATTTGAAAAAGTTATCTCAGAAAAAGTTAAACCCAAACTTTCAGTTCCTGTATATAAAATGCCATAAGCTGTTATTAATATAATAGATAAAATAGGAACAATCGCATTTAAAGCTTGAGGTTTTATATTATTTGTATTATTGTCTTCTATAAGGTTTTTTGATTTTTCAGAATAAACTTTTCCTTCAATTAAGGCTCTTTTTTCTGCTACTACCATAGATCCAAAATCTCTTTCTAAAAAAATTAGTATTAATGGAAAAATAATAGAAAAAATACAATAAAAATTATATGGTAAAGATGCTAAAAAAATATTATACGCACTAAATTCTTTTACAGATGTTCCAGCCATAGCAATTTCTATTTGTCCAAGTTGAAAACCAATCCAAGTAGATATTACAGCCATACAAGAAACAGGAGCTGCCATAGTATCAACTAAATAAGATAATTTTTCTCTTGAGATTTTAAGACTATCTGTATAAGGTCTCATTGTATTTCCTACTAATAAAGCACTAGCATAATCATCAAAAAAGATTAATAAACCCATAAACCAAGTTGAAAAAAGTCCAGATTTTCTTGTACTAGCGTATTTAGTAACAATATTTACAATTCCTTCCACACCACCAGAAGATCCAATTAATTTTATTATTCCACCAAGAGTTAAACAAAAAATAATTATAGAAGCATGAGATTTATCTGTTATTGCATCAAGCATAAATTTATCAAAAAAATGAATTATGGCAGATAAAATATTATAATGATACACAAAAAATAATCCAAAAATTATTCCCGAAAAAATTGATATTGTTACACTATGAGTTAAAAAAGCTAAAACTATAGCTATTATTGGAGGCATTAGTGAGAAAAAACCATTTATAAAAAAAATATCTGATGTATTTGATATTCCTGAAGAACTTTTTACAATAACAGAATCTGATATTATTTCTATATTTGATAAAGAAATTTTACCTTCTACCAAAGGTTTAGTAAAAAAAGAATTGGATATATCTTTAGAATCTAAATTTTTTATTCCTAAAATTTCAACTTTATCATTATAACTTCTATCTATTTCCCATTTACCAGCTTTTTTTACTTCTACTATTATTTTAATACTTTTTGTTTTAACTCCTTTTATTGAAACAGAAGGTAATTCAGTCTTTATTCTTCGTTCTTCGTTAAGCTCTTTTTCTTCAGCAAAAGAAAAGTTAGAACATAGTAAAAAAATTATTAGAGTTAGATAAAAAGTTATTTTTTTCATTTTATTAGTTATTTATGCTCAAATATTAAATATCCATCTTCTTCTTTCAAAAGATTAAAAGGATCTTCTTTAATTATAAGGCAACCATCAAGATCTAAATAATCAGCATTATGTGAAAGATTATAAGCAGAATAAATACCTAATGAGGTTTCTATCATACAACCAATCATAGTTTTCATATTATGCTTTCTTGCATTATTTAAAATTTTAATACCATTAATATAACCACCTGCTTTCATTAGTTTCATATTAACACCATGAAATTGAGTTTTTAATAATTCAAAATCAGCTTGATCTTCAATAGATTCATCTGCTATAAGGTCAAAAGGACAATTTTTTTTCAAAAGTTTATATTCTTCTACAAATTTGCTTGGCATTGGTTGTTCTATAAATTCTATATTTAAGTTTTTAATTTTTTCCAAAAAAGAGATTAATTCATTAACATCTGTCCAACCTTCATTTCCATCAACTCTTAATTTTTGATTAGTGTTTTTTGCAACTTCATTTACCATATCAAGAGCATTTTCTTGATTTACTTTTATTTTTAATGATTCAAATCTTGAAAGTGGTTTAATAAACTCTTTTATATAAGAAATTTCAATAATTGGTATGGAAAAAGAAGTCGGTACTTTTGAAGGAAAATCAAGGTTAAAATATTTTGCAGGAGTAATATTTTGTTTATTACAAAGATAATGAACATAAGCCGATTCTATACCAAATCTTAATGAGTGTTTTAAATTTAAAGAATCTAAATGCAATGAAAATGAATCAAGTGTTTCAAAACTATCTATATTTCCCAAAGAAAAAGTTTTAAATTCTTCTTTAATTATTTCTGGTGTTTCACCATATCTTATATTTGGAGCAATTTCACCTATACCAAAAAAATTTGAATCTGATACTGTAACAAAAAAATTTGTTTTTTCATCAGATGAATTTCTTGATATTTTCCATGTAAATTTCAAAGGTAAGATTTTTTCTTCTATTTTCCAATTAAGCATAAGACATCCAAATTTTAAATAAGATATTTCATTATAATCTTTTATTTTATAAATAAAAGAAAGAATTTTATGAAAAAATAATAAATCTATAAAAGTAAGTCTTATATAATTTAAATAAATATAATTTATCATTGAGAATTAAATAAGGTTAAATTTTGCCAAAAATAAATATAATAACAGAAGTAAATAATGATTATGAAACTGTTTTTGAGTGTTTTAATTTGGAGCTTTTTGGAAAGTTAACACCTCCTTTTATACCTTTTAAGATTCTAAAATTTGATGGTTGTAAAGTTGGTGATGAGGTTCATATTGAACTTGATTTTATTTTATTTAAGCAATTATGGATAAGTAAAATAACAGAAAATTTTAAAGATACAGAAGAAATATTTTTTATTGATGAAGGAATAAAACTACCTTTTTTCTTAAAAAAATGGAAACATAAGCATATAATACAAAAATCTGCTAAAGGCTCAAAAATAATAGATGATATAAACTTTCAAACACCTTTTTTTATTCCTGATATAGCTTTTTATCCTGTTATGTATTTTATGTTTTTTTATAGAAAAAAAATCTATTCTTCTTTTTTTAATATTTAATAAATATTTTCTTCCTACTCAACATTAAAAAAATTTGTATAAAAAAGGAACGTTTTTAACGTTCCCTACACAAAAATTACATTTTAACTATGTAATTTTATCATTTTTATTTTTTATAACTAAAAACTCTTATTTTTCTTTAAATATCCTCTAATTCCTTCTGCAAGGTTTGGTAATTTATTTTTTGTAAGCATATTAGTTATTTTTGCAGGAATCATAAAACCTAAATCTACATAATTAGTATAAATTATTTTACATTTTTTACTATCAATAGGAAAAATTTGCCAAGAACCTTCTATTTCTTTTGCATTACCTTCTACCATAGTCCATGTTATTTTATAATCAGCTTTTTTATAAATTCGTCTTAATGTATAAGATATATCCATGCCTAAAGGAGCTTTTGCTTTTACATATACAACTGCATAATTTTCTTTTTTTTCTTTTATTATTATTTTTTCAAGATCAGGCATAAAAGAAGTCCATCTATCATATTCTAATAAAAGTTTCCAAATTCTTTCAGGTGTATCATTAACAAAAAAAGTCATTTTTGCTGTACCAGATTTTGATTTTTCATCAACAGTATCTTCAATAATAATTTCTCCTTTTTTAAGCTTATTATTCAAAGATTCTGCATACGAATTATTCGATACAAAAAGAAAACAGAAAGTAAAAAGTAAAATTTTAAATTTCATTATAGTTTATTTTATTAACTTCTAAAAAAATCGCTAGGTTTTACACTTTGTATAAAATCCTTAAATTTATTCGCTTCTTCTTCATCTCTGTTTTGGTCTATTGGTATTGAGCTAGATTCCATTACATGTTCTGTTACAAAAATTCCTGCTTCTGCTCTTAATGCAATAGCGATTGCATCACTAGGTCTTGAATCGATAGTAAAAGTTTTACCATTTTGAATAACATTCAAAGAAGCAAAGAAAGTACTTTCTTTCATATCATGAATAAAAACACTATTTAATTTGCATTTTATATCGCTTAACATATTTATAAATAGATCATGTGTTGATGGGCGATTGAGCTTTATTTTTTCTAAAGATAAAATAATTGCATTAGCTTCAGGAGAACCTATCCATATAAGTAAAGCTCTTCTATCATCCATGTCTCTAAGTACAAGTATTGGCGTTTTTGATTGAGGATCGAGTACTATACCCGAAACTTTCATTTCTACCATTAAAAAACCTCCTCAATTACTAAGTAATTTATTTTATTAAGAATACCACGAAGCTCTGCTTCGGGGTTAAACAAATGAAATTTTGTTTCCAAAGCTTCGCTTTGGTATTAATACAAACAGGGACCCAGTACTCTGGGATTCATTTCTTTTTAGACTTATCAACTAATTTAGAATCAATTCTTGGATATACTACATCAGTTTTTCTAGTTTGAGTTCCTGAAATAGTTAATCCCCATTGTATTTTATCCCAAGTTTGGTCTTCTATTTTTTCATTTATGCCTAATTGTTCCCATATTTTTGAAGAAATAGTAGGAATAAGAGGATAAGATAACAGAGAAACGATTCTTAAGGTTTCTAAACAAGTATATAAAACACCATGAAAATATGGCTTTGTACTTTCATCTTCTAAAGCTTTTTTGGCTAAATTCCAAGGCGCTTCTACATCTATATATTTATTTAATTTATTAACTAAATCCCAAATAGAGGTACTAGCTTCTTGTAATTCAAAATTATCCATCTGAATTTCAATTTTTTTCTTTGTTAATTCCACAAATTCAGGAAAATCACTTTCAGAATCTTTATTTCTTTCAGGAATAATACCATCACAATTTTTTGCCAAAATAGAAGCTACTATTCTGTTTAATGAATTACCTAAATTATTT
>ERZ1292630.5721-Hain-H41-02um-R3-5721-length-10071-cov-5_pt1 | contig 10071 bp, 9 predicted proteins | sample MGYA00564408_ERZ1292630 | MGnify/ENA primary metagenome ERZ1292630 (study PRJEB36523, sample SAMEA6512641) | groundwater metagenome | collected 2019-01-08 | study: AquaDiva: Metagenomics assemblies of 32 groundwater samples
GTCCATCCAGCTTATTATAAAAACCGTCCAGGAGGCCGTAAATAAAGGATCTTCGATGTCTGTTCCCGTTGATTTCTTTTTGTCCCTTATACTCTACCCATAAATGTTCCGGGATGTTCTGAAGGTAATCATACACATACTCCGCCATCTCAACGTTTTCCGGTGTCCCGTAAATTTCCAGAACCTGACCACTACGGTCTTTATGCTGGTCATACCCGAATGTCCAGATCGCCTCCACGAAAAAAAATCTGCAAATTATGGCGCTGATTATGGTCTTGATGGGATTACGCTTCCCTACTTCTCCGATTTGCCTGTAGATGTAATTCCAGTCGGTTTGTATGTCCAGTAAGGACAGATTGTGCTTCAATAATAACTCATGTGCCTTGGTCATGGCATTCTGAGCCTCATGCTCGTTGGCGCTTTGGGCCAATGCCAGCAGTTTCTGGACTTTGTCCAGTATCTTGTGGTTTTCTGAACTCACGGCAGAGCTGTTTTCCCGCTTTTCCACCCAGGAATTAATGCTACCTGTGGCCGTTGGATCAATACCGTTTTCCTGGCAGATCCGCTTGAATGCATCTCCATGGGGCATGTCCTCCCGGATGCCTAGAATCTCCTCTACATACTGGTGAGCCATTTCATGATATAGAACTTCCCGAACATATTCCCAAGCATAGTTATTGATTAAGTTAATGTTGATTGAGAGGCGCCTGTAATAACCTCCCTTCCACTTACCCAAAATACCCTCTGCGGAAGATAGCTCAAGGTTTGGGAGGCGCATGGAGTCTTTAAAGTAATGATAGTTGGCGGTTTTCCAGTCTGCTTTCAACTGCCTGACCCAGGCTGTTTTTAATATGTTGTCTATGTCCATCTACCCTTGGAACAACTCGATAGTGTAGGCAATTCCGTTTTACATTTTTCGAATGTTATTATGGTGTTAACTGACCGGCGCTTCCTGTACATCCAATATCTTTATATCAAAGTATAGAGTTTTACCTGCCAGAGGGTGATTGAAGTCCAGCAGAACTGTCTTCTCCTTAATCTCTTTTACACGGGCGTGAACAACCTGGCCATCGGCATTCTGACTCTGAAGTACTGTGCCGATTTCAAGTTCGCCTTGTGGAATTTGCTCCTTTTCGATTTCAAGAACGGCATTCTCGTCTACAAGCCCATAACCATCCTCAGGCTTGACCGTGATCTGCTTGCTCTCTCCAATCTTCATACCTTCCAACGCATCTTCCAGTACAGGGAGCAGGGCATGAGAGCCTTGCACAAAGGTCAATGGTTCAGAACCTGTATTTGAATCGATTACAGACTTGTCTTCCAGTTTGAGCGTATACTCAAGAGAAACTTCCTTGCCTGACGAAACTACCGGTTCCTGTGATTCTGCCGTGACGGCAACTGCGCCGATAAGAACGCAAAATATAAAGCCAAAAGTAAACCACCGCTTAAGTTTGTACAATTTCATCAGATTAATAACCCCCCCCCTTGGAAAATTAGTGATTAAAATAGGCAGGAAAGACTCGATGTGCGGTCAATATTGACACATACGTGAAGTTCCCGTGTTTACATTTTAGAATATTATAACATGGCAGATTAGCTGTTGAATTTTCAGTGTTTTAATGGTAATAGATTATATTATGGAAATCAAGCAGAAGTTCAAGGATTTTGGCATAATTTATAATTTTCGGGATTGATCCGTTAATTGACAATCTATTTATAGCTGAAGATGGATGAATTTTCGTTTATAAAATGGATAAGAAGTAATCAAAAAAAGGATAAAGACGTAGTCATTGGTATCGGTGATGATTGCGCCTCCATAAAAATTAATGGTAATAAGCAGTGCCTGGTTACCACAGATATGCTGGTAGAAGGCACACATTTTGACCTGAAAAAGAATACGCCTGGAGAAATTGGGAAAAAATCAATTGCATGTAGTATCAGTGATATAGCCGCTATGGGTTGTTCGGCTAAATATGCCGTGGTTTCTATCTGTTTTCCCCGGGATACTAAGACAAAATTTGCCAGGGAATTGTTCCTTGGGATGAAGAGAGAGGCTGACGCTTATAATATTAAAATAATAGGTGGGGACATTGTCAGTGGGGAAAAAATACTGGTTGTCAATGTGGCGATGTATGGTGAGAGCAAAGGGCTGAATCCTGTAACCCGTTCTGGCGCAAAGGTGGATGATGTCATAATGGTAACTGGTACATTGGGCGGGTCAATATTAAAAAAACATTTAGTGTTCAAACCACGTCTAAAAGAGGGACTGTTACTGAATAAGAAATTCAATATAAATTCTATGATAGACATAAGTGACGGTCTGGCTGGAGATTTAAATCACATTCTTGAGGAGAGTGGGGTTGGCGCAGTTTTATATGAAGATGCAGTGCCGATATCTGCAGATGCAAAGAAGCTGGCACGTAAAACGGGTTTTTCAGCGCTTCATCATGCGCTTCACGATGGCGAGGATTACGAGTTGCTTTTTACTCTTTCAGACAAAGAGTCCAAAAAGCTTCTGGCATCAAGATCTTTTCCTGTACGTTTGTCAAAAATTGGTCATATCAAAAGATCAAAAGGAATAAGCATGCAGGGTTCAGACGGCAAGCTGAAAAAAATTAAGCCTGTAGGGTATAAACATTTTAACTAAAACAAAATTTTCTGTTACCGATAATTCTGTCCACATTGAAACCGGAGAAGTTGAACAGACAATCGAACTTGGAAGATTAATCGGTTCTCTTCTTAAGGCTGGCGATGTAGTAGCGCTTATGGGCCAACTGGGTGCGGGTAAGACGTATATAACAAAGGGAATTGCAGAAGGACAGGGCGTGAAGGATAGAAAAGAGGTAACAAGCCCGAGTTTTGTGTTAGTAAAGCAATATATGGGAAGGGTACCAATATATCATTTCGATGCATACAGGTTGAGATCACCCGATGAAATGTACGACATCGACTGTGTGGGATTTTTTTGGGGTAATGGCATATCAATTGTTGAATGGGCTGATAAGGTAATGGAATGCCTGCCCGATGATTTCATAAAAATTACGATTGATACGTCGGGTGAAACGTCCAGAGATATCCACATATCTTATAAGGGAGAAAGGTACAGAAACTTTATGGAAGAATTTAAGGAAAAGATCAAATGTCTAGCATAAAGGTTTTACCACAAACCGTTGTAACCAAAATAGCTGCGGGTGAGGTTATTGAGCGTCCTGCTTCTGTATTAAAAGAACTGATTGAAAATTCTATTGACGCCTGTGCAACGCATATAGAGGTTCAACTGGAAGATGGCGGCAAGAAACTCATAAAGATTTCTGATAATGGTATTGGAATGGATAGGGAGGATGTCGAGATAGCATTTTTAAGTCATGCAACGAGTAAATTGAGAAGTGATGAAGATCTTTTTTCTATTAAGACGTTGGGTTTTCGGGGTGAAGCGCTCCCGAGCATAGGAGCGATTTCACAGACAAGGATTATATCCCGTACAAAGGATGCATTAATTGGCTCAGAAATCAAAATTGAGGGAGGAAATCTTAATAAGGTTAAAGAAAAAGGATCGCCTGAGGGTACACAGATTGATGTGCATAACCTGTTTTATAATACCCCTGTCAGACGCAAATTTCTTAAAAGCACACAAACGGAGATGGCGCATATATCAGAAATAGTTACACGATTTGCACTGGCATACCCAAACATCCATTTCAATGTGATCCACAATGGCAAAAAGACCTTAACTTTCCCAACTGCCAAAGATTTAAAGGAAAGAATAACCACTATTTTCGGGAATGAAATAGGCAAAAACCTTATCACCATAAATCTGAAAGAACCCGACATCTCTATATACGGTTATATTCTGCCGCCTACACATAATCGTCCAAATACAAAGATGCAGTTTATCTTTCTTAACGGAAGGTATATCAGGGATAATATAATTTTTCATGCGATAAATTCTGCTTATCAAAACCTTTTGATGACAAGAAGGTCTCCCATTGTTTTTTTGAATCTTCAGATTGACAGCAGTGACGTGGATGTTAATGTGCATCCGACGAAGATTGAAGTCAGGTTTAAGAATACGGGGCTTATCCACGATCAGTTATATTCCGCAATACATTCAGCCCTTATGCACACGGAATTTCATTCTCCACTTCAGTTTACGGGCAGGCATAATCATACCAGCATAGAGACCTCACCCGTGACCGCTACTGGAAGAAGTGTACCTGATGGTAATGCCGGAATCCCACAAAAAGTATCATTGAATGAAAAGAAAGAAGCTGTGATGAAATCCATGTCCGATTTCTTTTCAAGGTCTCTGGACAAAGAAGCCCCTTGCCGCAAAGACGAACACCCGCCTGTACCTATTCGGGCAGGTAAACAGATACATTTGCCATCTTCAGAAAATGAAGGTTTATTCAAACGGGAAAGCAGGCTTACTTCCTACATACAGGTACATAACTCATACATAGTTGAAGAAACAGCCGATGGCTTAAATATAATTGACCAGCACGCCCTGCACGAGATTATTCTTTACCACGAGATATGGAAACATATTAAATCGTCAAAACTTGCAATACAAAAACTGTTAATTCCGGAGTTAATAGAATTAACGCCCCGTGATTTTGTTACTATTATGAGTCTCAGAAATGAATTTTGTACCTTAGGTTTAGAGATAGAAGAATTTGGCAAGAGTACGACAGCTATTCGTACGCATCCTCAAATTTTGAAGAATTTAGATTTTCATGGGCTTATCCAAAGCGTTCTGGAAGAAATTGATAGTGATGAAATTAAAGGTGAAACAGATAGTATTTCAAGAAAAATCGCCAAAATAATGGCCTGTAAAGGCGCCGTAAAGGCAGGCCAGCGACTGACCTCACAAGAAATCCAGTCGCTTTTGGAACGAAGGAAAAATGAAATTGTCACTGATTTTTGTCCCCATGGCCGCCCTACAACACTTGAATTTAAAATGTCTGAACTTGAGAAACAGTTTAAGAGGACATAGGCAGTAGTTTGAGTGTTATTTTTTCAAGCCGTGTGATTAGCCCACAACCTGCTATATATAGAGCTATTTTATGAAGTTATTACAACATATAGTTATTTCCAGATTTTCACAAGTACTATATTTGTCATAATGTTAACTTTTTTCTTGACGGTCTTTAAGTTTATATATACTATATCACCCTCAAATGGTTTTTTAACTTTAAATAGGAATGGAGTTGGTTTTTATATGGCAAAAATTCAGATTTCTGAGAATGAAAGCTTGCGTGAGGCTGTTAGAAGATTTAAAAAGATGTGTGATAAGGAAGGTATAATAAATCAATCAAAGCGTTATGCTTATTTTGAGAAACCTTCTGATAAACGTCGTCGTGAGGCGAGCAGAAGAATTAAAAACATAAAGAAGGCTCAGAACCCAAATGCCAATATTATTTAGCTCATAAAACCTGCGAATTATTAGCAATTTCGAGAAACAATCTTAACTTCAACAAAAACTGCATATCATATCAATTGTTTTAAGTTCATATTAAGTTGTTATACAGGAGTTTATTCCCTAAAAACCTGCCAATACCCTGGTTGTTAATTTCTCATTCCTTTCAAGAAATATTTCACAATATTATACGTTTAGTAATAGAGGAATTTAAGGATTAAGAAATTTTGAAATCTCTGGATTGAGTTAATATCCTTTTTCCTTTGACACCAAATTTCTACCTGATAGATTATATAGAATGACTACAATCGCAACACAAAAAACATGGTTAAAGACGCACAGGTATTATCCATTCAGTTATTTTCTAAGGGAAAATTTTCCCGTTAAAGTCCACAAGATTTCGATTCATGCCGGTTTCACATGCCCTAACAGGGACGGATTGGTAGGAGTCGGTGGATGTACTTACTGTGCTAATGAAAGCTTCAGCCCAAACGTCCGTGAAACAATTGCACCCATAAATGAACAGGTTGAAGATGGCATTAAATTTTTAAAAAGAAGATACGGCACCGAAAAGTTCATTGCTTATTTTCAGGCATTTACGAATACATACGCAGATGTTGAAACACTAAAGGCTCGATATGACGGAGCCTTGCTAAACAAAGATGTAATCGGCCTCTCTATAGGTACAAGGCCCGACTGTATCACCGATGAAATCCTGGATCTTATTCACAGCTATACTGAAGAATACCATGTATGGGTTGAATATGGTTTACAGTCAATCCATGACCGTACATTACAATTAGTGAACCGCGGACATGATTACAAGGCATTCGAAGATGCCGTATTGCGCACAAAGGATAAGGAAGGTATAAAGATTTGCGCTCACGTTATCCTCGGCCTTCCCGGAGAAGATTGGAATGATATGATGGAGACTGCCAGAACCGTTTCTTCTATTGGTATAGATGGAATAAAACTCCACCACCTTTACATTGCAAAGAACACCGCAATGGCAGGTGATTACTTTAAGGGCGACATAAAGACAATGAAGATGGAAGAGTATGTCTCGCTTGCCTGTGACTTTTTAGAAAGGATTTCTCCGGATATAGTCATACAGAGGTTAGTAGGCGATACACATGGAGATTTCCTGATTTCACCCGTATGGAATACAACCAAGGGTGAGGTTTTTGCTGCAATTACCAGTGAATTAAAACATCGCAATTCATACCAGGGCGCAAAATGCGCACTATAATCTGTCTTGCCGTGAACGTAAGTTGTAGTGGCGAACGGCAGAGCTAAGCTTTGCTGTTCGCCCCTACTTCCGATGTACAGCAAGCATACAGATGCAATAATGCTTGACATGTTAAAGTTTAGATAGATATAATTCTATCAAACAACTACTATAAAGCGGGCGTAATTCAGTGGTAGAATACCAGCTTCCCAAGCTGGGTGCCGTGGGTTCGAATCCCATCGCCCGCTCTATACAAATAAAAATTTAAGGGGTAAAATAATGAGGTTCTCAGCATCAAAGGGTTTTGGCTGTATTGTAATTATTTTCTTAATCCTGAATATGATTACAGGATGTGCTACAAGCCACAGAACAAGTGTGGAACCACCGCCAAGATTAAAAAAGGAATTAGACTCCTTAAAATCTGATACAATTACCCCTGGATCGACAGAATCTACAAGATATACGATTAAGAAGGGCGATACTATATGGCGGATAGCGTACAATCATGGTGTATCCCCCGACAACATTATAAGAATTAATAATATCGAAAATGTTGCAAATATAAAACCGGGACAGCAGTTAATGATACCGGCAGGCGGTATTACAGGCACGAGGGAAGTGACTTCGCAGGCAACTTTACCACCAGAGCGAAATGCAAATGAGTCATTTATATGGCCCTTGCGTGGTCAAATATTATGTGGTTTTGATAAATGGGTAGATGGTTATCAAAATAAAGGAATCGATATTCAGGCTTTTAACGGGCAGGAGGTGAAGGCGTCAAAAAGCGGGGTGGTCGCATTGACCTCTGACAGGCCGGATGGATGGGGCAAGGTTGTTGTGCTTCAACATGATGATAACTCTTACACATGGTACGCTTACAACTCCAGTATTCTTGTTAAAAAAGGAGACAGAGTTACGCAGGGGCAGACAATTGTGAAGGCCGGCAGTACCGGGAGGGCAAAACAAGACAAACTTCATTTTAAAATATTCCTACATGGTGTACCCGTAAACCCAACATATCTTTTACAATAAAATACCTAACCCTAACAAGTCGGAATTATAAATCTTGAGGAATAGAGAAATTATGAGCATAGACAGGATAGTAATTGACCAAAAAATTCATTTTGGCAAACCATGTGTTATAGGTACAAGAATACCTGTGTATTGGAATTAGTTCAAGCGGGTATATCCTTTGATGAAATTGTTGAAAAGTATTACCCTGATATTACTTTTGACGATATCAAGGCATGTATTCAATATGCTGTCGAGCTTGTTAAATCCGAAGAGGTTCATATTGGGGAAGTATAAAAGATATGCGTTTTCTGATAGATCATGACGCATATCAAATTACGATTGCTTTGTAGTTATAGAACCAAATCGCCACCGTATAAGGCGCTCAGGATTGATAATCTAAGTTTTGCAGGAACCAAGTTCTATGAAAAATATATGGGCGCCCTGGCGCAAGGAATTCATCTTGAGTAAGAAAGAAGAAAATTGTTTTTTCTGTGAGGCGGTAAAGGGCAATCAGGACCGCAAGAATCTGGTTTTGTACAGGGGCAAAGAGTGTTTCTGTATTCTAAACAAACATCCATATAATAACGGCCATTTAATGGTGGCGCCAAACCTGCATAAAGATGACCTGTCAAAGTTAAGCATCTCGGAGATGCTGGAATTTATGACATTGACAAGAGACATGAAAAATGTCTTGAATAAAAAAATGAATCCGGATGGTTTCAACCTGGGGATAAACCTTGGAAAGGTTGCCGGGGCTGGAGTCGAAGGTCACATACACTTACATATTGTGCCAAGATGGAAAGGTGATACAAACTTTATGCCCGTTATTTCTGATACAAAGGTAATACCCCAATCACTCGATGATTTGTATCTCGAGCTGAAAGATTATTTTTAATTTTAAATAGAGGCATATTCAAAGTGTTAACAAGAGAAGGGCTGGAAGAGAGGGAAGGCATCAACTTAGCTTCTTATGCTATGAAAAGCATGAATACGCGTGGAAGGATGTACCCGGAGTCCGAGCATCCATACCGAAGCGTTTACCAGAGGGATAAAGACAGGATTATCCATTCTACAGCTTTCCGAAGATTAGAATATAAGACACAGGTCTTTGTAAATCATGAGGGAGACCACTATCGTACACGGCTCACTCATACGATAGAGGTTGCTCAAATTTCCAGATGTATTTCAAGGGCATTATGTTTGAATGAAGACCTTTCAGAGGCAATTGCCCTGGCACACGACCTGGGCCATACACCGTTTGGGCATTCGGGAGAAGACGCCCTCAGAATATTGATGAAGGATCATGGCGGCTTTGAACACAACATTCAGGGTTTACGCGTTGTGGATATACTGGAAAAGCGGTATTCACAATTCTCTGGTTTGAATCTTTCATGGGAGGTGAGAGAATCAATCGCAAAGCATAAAATGCTATCTTATGATCCAAATGTTACGCAATTTGATTTAACTAAACAACCGCTTCTTGAAGCAAAAATAGTGGATATTGCTGATTCGATTGCCTATGACAATCACGATATAGATGATAGTTTAAAAGCAGGGCTGATTACAGAAAGCGGTCTGGAAAAAGTTGAATTATGGAGATATGCTAAAGAGAAGGTTCGGGAACGGTATAACAATATTAGTAAAGAGATGGAAAATTTACATACTATAAAATATTTAATAGATCTGGAAGTTACTGATCTGATTGAGCATACACAATTGATGATTAATAAGATGAAAATAAAAACAACTGATGACGTACAAAAAAGTAATGAGAAACTGGTATCATTTTCACCTGAAATATCTAAAAAGAAACTGGAATTGCAGGAATTCTTACAGCAAAATGCATATAATCATTACAGGGTCGTGCGCATGGCTGATAAAGCAAAGCGGTTTGTCGAAGAGTTATTCAAAACATTTGTTGAAAACCCTATGCAGCTTCCGCCTGAATATCAAAAATGGATAGAGGAGGCGGGGCTTTATCAGGGTGTCTGTGATTATATAGCGGGAATGACTGATAGATTTGCCCAGGACGAGTATTTGAAACTTTTTTATCCTTATGAAAGGGTATGATGAAAGCGGATGTTTCTGTGATTATGCCCGCAGCAGGTCTTAGCCTCCGTATGGGGACAGATGTAAGAAAACCATTTATAATGATAGGCGAAAAACCTGTTTTTTTTTACACACTGGAAAAATTTTATAAACTGAAAAGAGTAAAAGAGATTATTTTTGTAGTAAATAAAGAAGATTTATCTACTGTTATTAAGAAATGGTCAGACGAACTCAAGGCTTACAAAGTAACTAAGATAATTGCCGGGGGAGAACGCAGGCAGGACAGTGTCTATAAGGGCCTTTCTCAGTTGGACTCTGACACCAAAATAGTTCTGATACATGATGCCGTGAGGCCATTAGTAAA
>ERZ1292630.2520-Hain-H41-02um-R3-2520-length-16846-cov-7_pt1 | contig 10068 bp, 1 predicted proteins | sample MGYA00564408_ERZ1292630 | MGnify/ENA primary metagenome ERZ1292630 (study PRJEB36523, sample SAMEA6512641) | groundwater metagenome | collected 2019-01-08 | study: AquaDiva: Metagenomics assemblies of 32 groundwater samples
CCGCATACCGCACGGCGTCGCCCGGGGGAGAGGCATCGTTGCCATCCCTCCCGCGTTGGCTGCCACTGCTGGTGCTCGCGGCCGCCCCGGCGCTGCCGAAAGCTTCGCCGAGCCGCAATTTGGCCTTCACCTTCTGATATTTGGCAAGCTGCAACCCGATCGCGGCGCGGGTTTGATCCGCAAGTTGGGCTAGCGCATTTTCCATTTGGGACAGCGACGTCCCATCCACAATCCCGGCGTCCAGCACCAGGGGATCCGTGAGGGCATCCACGGGCACCTTGAGCAGCTTGACCAACTGGTCTGGCAATTGCGGTGTGGACTCGGGTCTCCCCAGTATCGCCAAAATGTGACTCGTGATGTCGGTGTGTTCGAGCACGAGCATCAGGTGACGCTTCACGGCGTCCGCCTGCGCTGAGGCGGGGACGGTTCGCTCGGATTGGCAATAGACACAGCAGTCGAAGTTGCAGCAAGGGCAATGATACGCCCACCATTCGGACGTCAAGCTGCAGATGTTGCACTGAAACGTGCCGCCATACACTCGGCTCGTGCGCGCGATGTGCTGGAAGAACAGCGGATGGCCATGGCGAACATTCTGCAACCGACGATCTTCAGGGAAGCGCTGAGCGTAGCTGGCGAGGTTCACGTGGGCGTCGTCCTTGATCGGATCTTTCGGCTCCGAGAGGGTGTCGATGACTCGGTTGGTGTACGTGAGAATGTCCACGAGCCGCGTTTGGACCTCGACATCCGGGAAACGCCGGGCAATGCGCAATATGGCGACGAGGGGGCATCGCTTGGCCTCCGTCACTTCGACATCGGTGGGACAGTCGGCTAGGCAAGGTCGCCGCTCGGTGACACCGAGAATGTGCCGAGGACGCACGAACTGCTGCCCAACTCGCCACTCGTGCTCCATCAGGTGGCACAGCACGCTGAGCATCTTCGCGACGGTCATCATCGGCGGGAGCACGACCATCGCCGTCGCCGTCGTCGTCGCAGGCGGCGCACTGGTCGCGGCGGCGGCGGCGTCGGTGGATGCGCCTCCTGACCGCCATGCAGCAGCGGCTCCCCCTCCTTGCCGGGCGGCGGCTTCATCGGCGGCCGCCGACGCCACGCCTGCGCGCTGTTGGGCGACGCGCACCAGGAAGGCCTGCTCGGGCGTCATGGGCGACTCGCAGAATCGAATGATCTCCTCGACCACGAGGTCGGCGTCGTCCTGCGAGCGGATGAGTCCGGACAGCAACCGTACGGCCTGGGCGTGCGTCTCGGGAAGGACCAGGGCCGTGAGCGTGGCGAGCATGATGTCTCGCGTCGTGGTGGAAGTGAGCGCCTGGCTGCTTGTCGTCGCGTGGTTGGGAACGCGCCAGCCGTCACCCTGCGCGGCGGCCAAGATGGTAGGATCGACGAGCATATGGCGGTGAGGGACCGTGATTCTATTCGCCAGTACGTCTTGCTGACACGGTGGCACAGCCGTTCGATTGCCCACCGCCGACGCTGCGTTCGCCGTCGCCCCTATCGTGGCGCGACCGGGAAAGCCCCGCGCCGCCCCTGTTGGGGTTCCCTCTCCCTCGACCCCGACCGCGATTTGACGCGAGAAGGTGCCGTCGGCGCTGGCGAAAACGTATCGGCGTATCGCACCATCGACACCACTCATGGCCGGGTCGCCGCCGCGATGTGGCGAGGGGGATCCGGGAGGCATGCGCAGCCCGGCTGTATGCGATGCCTGTTGCTGATGGTGAGGCATCCCGCCCAGAAGTTCCGCCAAGTGGGCACCGTAATATCCCGCGCTAGGACGCGCTGCACCGGTGGCACGCGCGGCGGCATCCCCCTGACCGGCTTGCCCGCCATTTCGGCGCGACGCCGGGACGGCGAACGGGCTCGCCCGGGTATGCATGGGTCGGTGACTGCCGAAGCCGTCGTCATCGTGCTCCATCATTCCCCGGTGCAACATGCCGTAGGGGTCCCCTAAGGCGTACACTTGCGATTCGGGAGGGCTGCCGAGACGGCCTTCGCCGCTAGCCCCACCGTAAGAAAAACGATTCATCCGTCGAGGTTCACCGGTTTCTCCCCCTCCGCGACTTGCCCTGGTCGGTGCGTTCCAGCCCCCAGCCCTGTCTGCAGAGCCGGTGGGTATTCTATCGCCAGTAGAGGCGCCACCTCCTCGGCCACCGCGGGTGGGTCCGCCAGGACCGCCACCACGGGCAGCTGCCGCCATCGCGGCCGTCGCGCGTTCCGCTTGCTGACGTTGCAGTCCTTCGGCCTCCGCGAGCAGCTCGGGATCGGAAGCGAGCTGCGACACATCGCATGTCATCAAGATCTCCGAGCGCAGGGACGCGTCGACCGACGCAAGTAGCTGCCGAATCTCGCTCACGGTTCCAGCCGCGCCGTCGTTCGCGCTGCCGGACGCAGAGGTTGTTGCTGCCGGTGCGGCCGCGGACGCCGCCTCTTGTCTCGAGGTATACTGGCGCTCCAACGCCACAATCTCTGCGACAAGCTCCGGCGGCACGGCAGCCAGGAACATGGGATGAACACGGGTCGCCAGGCCGCCATCGGCCTGATGCGTGTCGGGAGTCGTGATCACGGGCATGTGCTCTCGGAGGATGTCCGCGCGCAGGTCCGCCGGCAGGTGGACCAAAAAGGCTGGGTCGATTGCGTCGGTCCACGGGTAGGAGCCGCCAGGGGAGACATCTCCTGTCGTCGGAACAGCAGCGGTTGTTGGTGGCAGTGGCGGTGCGGTTTCCGCGGGCACGGCGTCACTGCCGCTGGCGCTAGGCAATGCGGGCACGGCAGCAGCGGCTAATTCGGCTGTGGCCGCAGCCTCCACTTCCGCTGCTCGAGGTGCCTCAACGGTCGTCGGGAGGTGGCTCGAGACCTGACGTTCGTCGGCCGCAGTTAGACTGGAGTCGGTGTGAATCGCAGCGACGGCGGGGTTGGTCCGTTCGGGGGATTGCGCGTCGTCGACGACCGTTGGTATGGCATCGGTTAGTGTGGATGTGGCTGCCGGTGTGGCGAGCGTGGACGGAGGAGGAGGTGGTGGTGGCACCACAGGCGGGGCCGGTGGCGGAGGCGTCGGCGGTACTTCGATGCCGGCACGTACGACCATAAAACGCCGCGCGAGGCTATGCAAAATTCCCGCGGGAGGCTGGACCGTTTGGCCTGCCGGCGGGGGTGCGCCGTACACGATGGCACCGGCGCTCGCCGCGTGAACCGCCAAGTGGTGCCTCGCGATCATTCTACGGGCCTCCACGTCGTCATCCCCTCCGTTGGCGGCCAGCAGGTCGTCTGAGGACGGCATGGAAAACCCCGAAATGCCGACCGGCGGGGGCTCGAACCGGGGGTTCCTATCTTCTTGAGCATCGTCGCCATCATCCGCGTCATCGGCGACACCACCACCAGCGGCCGCCGCGTCGTCACCGTCGTCACCCGCCCCGTCGTCGTCGTCGTCGTTTGGGCCGCCGGCAGGGCGACGTCGGCTCACGTCGATGCCGCGAGCACTGCCCCCGCTGGGGCTGGGCTGCTCCATCCCCGGCCGAATGTCGTCGTCGATCGTGACCGCTCGGCTTGGAGTCGCTTGCGGTACGGCGGCCACGACAACGGCAGCCGTCGTAGGTTCAGCCACCTCGGCCGGTGGTCGCGGACGATTGGAGGCCGAAGGAGGCTCGGCGCTACGTCCACCCGGTGGTTCACTACCACCTGACGGCTGGATCGCAAGGGCGCCCTCCGAAGGGTCCAATCGGTATTTGCCACCGATTTGGGTCGTTAGGAGCTCCATCACGACAGCGACGCGCTTGGACATGGTCGACACGCTGACGACGCGTCGTTGCGGCGGGGCCACACGGAGCGCAAGGGAAAAAAAGTACGTACCGGCAAGGTCCTGCGTGGCGGCCGGGCGATGAGCCGGCACCGCGGTCATCAGGCGCAGCGTGTCATACACGAGTCCGATATATTCCGGGCTTTGCAACATGGCACTGACCGTCGGATGGCGGTTCGACGCCGCGACGACCGAGAGCGCCTGAACACATCCCGCCGCACTGTCAGCGTGCCGGTCTGTGAGCGCTATCTGCTGAGGAGTGAGCGATGACGTCGATGCCGTCCCCTGTGGCTGCTGCTGCTGTTGAAGCTTGATCTTCATCGCGGCGGTCGCTTGGGTTAAGCATGCGCGCAGAACTTGCAACGTCCGCACGGGGTAACGGGCACCGACACAGCGCATCCAGCTGCTTAAGAGGCGCTGCACAACGGCATCGCGAGCGGGGAGGGCTGCCAGGAAGAGCTCAGTCATAGGACACTGCAGAGGCGAGTAGCGTGCCATTTCGATGAGCGCCTGCTGCTGAGCAGGGAGGGGCTTGTAGTCTACGATAATCCCGGAGATCGTTGTGGCCGGTGGCTGCGTCGTAAACGCCAAAAAGGCAACCTCGTCGTACCCGGTGCGCGATGCTGCCGAAGCGGACGACGAGGAGGAGGCGGAGTACAGACGCAGTTCGTTGTCTTCTTCAGCCCTGGTAGCCGGAACCAACACCGCGCCCGCAGTAACGGCATACACGGACATCGAATTGTAGATTCCCAAAACGAAAGGCGCGTTGACTGTTGATAGCACCGACAAACGCGACATGATGCCTTCCGCGAGGCCACACATGGTTTCGGACGCCCAGGAACCACGCGGTGGACCTTGAAAATAGCCCAAATGAAGAAGCAGTTTTTCCGGCCGTTTGTGAATGCCAGCAGGGTCATCATCGCCTTCTCCTTTACCCGGGCCAGCAGAATACCGGCTGACCGAAGTTGCGCCTTGTGACGTCTCCGATGCCTCGCCAGCTGCCGCGACGGAAGTGTCCTCACTCTCTGGTTCGGTCGGCTCGACCAGCAAACAGCATTCTTCAAACAGGCGGTGGAATGTAGCCGGGGACTTGATTCGCGTGGGCTCCATGATGTAGAGCCACTCGACGAAGTCGACCACACATTGGTGCACATCATCGTCTTTGCTGTACGACGCCGTATCCGAAGGGGGTTCCGAGTCAACGAGCAAGCGCATGGCCACCCGGGCAACCCTCGGCGGAAGCCCTCCCGCCGCGGCTTCGCCGCTACTACTACCTTGATGTTCGAGCCTTCTGGCCGCGAGCCGTTGCAGCACTTGCTGGCGACCGACCGACGACAACTTGTTGTGGTAGTGCATCATACCGTCGTTAACGCCGACCTGCGGAGCGGCCTCGGGTGTAGCAGGGGCAGGAGGCGGCCCTCCACGACGCGACGACGGAGGTGGTGGGGGTGGTGGTGGCCGGTTGCGTGCCAGAGGTAGAGCTCCCGCCTTTTCTGGCGCCAGTGCCAGTAAGCCCTGAACGGCGCGCCGCATACGACTGAACATGTGAAGCAGCCGGGATTCATTTTCGAAATCCAGAGCTTGGGCGAACAGCTTACCGATGAGGTCACCGATTTCCAGGCCACCGGGGAGCAACAGCCTCACATAATCGGAATCGAAGAGCACCGACAGCAATTCGCCAGCATGGAAGGACGGAGGTTGGGTGGCCTTTGCGCCCTCCTCGGCAGCAGCAAGGAACGACGTGTCCTGACCGGCAACGGTAAGCGCCCGAATGAGCACGGGCCCGCAATTGCTCCAGTCAGTGTGCAGCTGCCGGACGAGAAAGCCGATGGCCTCCTTGGTTAACGTGTCCAACAGCTTGTCAGACGGTAAATCGTTTCTCCACGCAGGAGGAGGAGGACCGTCCTCCGCTGATGAGGCTGGTGCGTCCGGATGGACGTGAGAAGACAAAGGGTCGATCGGCAATGCTTTGGAATCGGCGAGTCGTCGTTTCACCAAATGAATCAAACATTCAACACAAAGGTCCGCGACGCCCGCGCCACGCACGAAACTCGTGTTCCCACTGTAGGCATGCAACGGCAGATATTCGGCGGCTGCTCGGCTCGCTGTTGTTCGCGGCGTGCCTCTGCCATCCGACGACGAATCGACGCGGCGAGGCAGCCAGTGACGCTTCAGAAATGACGTGAATGTTTCCAGAACGGCGCTCTGTGACGGATCGACGCCAAAACGGGAGAATCGGCTCAGTGTACGCGAGTGGGTTGACGCGCTGTCGACGCACCGTTGCAGATGCTGACCTAGATTCAACGGCTCATAGTGCGACTTCGTGCATCTCTCCCCGTGCCAGCAAAATCCACGCATGAAAAAGTCGCACTGGGTTGCGCCTGGATGGCTCGCGGAGGTAGCCGCATCGGGCGCCGACTTCGTGCAGCTCACCATGAAGAACTCGAGCACGCTGAGGCGCAAGTCGCGGTTCGCCGGATGCCGTCGACAAAGGCCAACGAGGTACTCCGAAAAATCCGTTTGCTGACAGAGCACAATGCGCAGCTCGACGGAATTGCGTTGGCACAAGACAGTGGTAATTTGATGCAAAAGCGGAAAGCGTTCCTCTGGCTTTTCGTGCAGCAGTTCCAATAAGGGCGCGATCACGCGTTCGCGGAACCGGTTCATCACGCCGACTTGTCCCAGCGCACGGGCAGCGGCTGCATGCGAAAGGGCAACTTTTTCGGATAGCGCATTGTACTGCGTGACGTACCGTTTTCGTTCGCTGCTGACAGCCGCAAATCCCCCTGCGACGGTGGGTCGGGTGGCGGGAGTTGTTGCCACGTTCGCAGGAGGAGCCGGAAGGTCCGCTCCGCCGGTGGACATGGTCGGTGCTTCCGCTCCTTCCCGACCACCCGCCAATCCAGGTTCACTGACCGCCTCGTCTCGCGCAGCGACGGAGCCAGCCGCCCGCGTGACGGCCTCGAGGCTTCGCAGCGCGTTGTCCTTTCTTGTCTCATACGTATGCAAACAGCTCAGCAGGGCGTGTGCGACCCATGGGACGAAGTTCATTCGCGCCTCCTCGACGGCGGTATGCTGCGGCGCAGGCGGGAGTGATGGCTTGTTCGCTGGCGTGGCCGGCCGACGTGATGCTCTTGGCTCGGGCAACGGCGGCTCGTCGACTCTTATGTCACCAGTGAGAAGCAACACACATTGATCAAAGTTTGCGCCGAAGCGGCGAACCGCGGCGGCAGAGGGTGCGACCTCAAAGCCGGAAATGACCAGCTCCCGCACAACTTCCTGCTGATCGGGTGGCAATGAAGCACAAACAGCGTCGAGGTCGTCCCCCCCGCCCATGCCCGCGTCCGACACGCGTAGTAGCTGCGTCGCCTCTTCATCTGCTGCTTCGGCGTGCGCCAGCTGCCGTTCGACATCCACATCGGACTCAGACGTAGACTCACCGTCATTTGAAATGAGTCGACCAGATTCATGGCGGTCCTCCATCATGCCTGCGGGAGACCGGGGCGAGATGGGTCTGGGAACGTTGTCGTTGGTGCCAGAATCTCGCGATTGCCACCAGATTGGTGGATGGCCCACCCGCGATGCGGAGGGAGAACCTGCCGTTGGTGTCGCCGCGTGCACGTCCTTTCCAACGTGAGCCAGCACTTCAAGAATGTTTCGATCCAGTTCCGTGTCAACATTGCCCAGAAGCGCGCGGAACGCTGGGTCTCCCGCATCGACCTGCAACATGATGCCGCAAACAAGCTCGAGCAGCGTCAACGGCCGGTGCGAAAACGACGCTGAGGCTTGCGCCGCCACGCTGCCAACAAGATCGTCGAGTTGCGTTGTGGAGAGGGAGGTGCTATGATGCTCAGCCAATCGGCCCTCCGAGCCATCATCGGCAGTATTGCCGCCGCTGTCGTCGCCGTCGCCGTGGTGGTGCTGCGTGCTCGGCGGCGTTCCACTCGTCCCACGCTGAAACGATAGAAGCTTGAGCCGCTCCCGGAAGGCTTGCTTGGTCGTCTTCTCCAAATCGGTGGGGGCGACTGGGGACAAGCCCTGTGGCCGTAGTTGAGTGTGAATCATTCGAAGCATGTTGAAGCAGGCGTCAATGGATCGCACAAGTCTGGCTTGGAGCTTCGCGGACGCGGTCAAGGCGCGAGTCGGGAAGACGGACGAGGAGGACGAAATGGTCGACGACGACGTGGTGGTCACCAGACCGGCGGTGTGTTCGGTGTGGTAGAATGCGATGACGTACATGGCGAGCATGGTGCCCAGCATCGCTCGAAGGTCACGCTCATCTTGTGCTTGCGGTCCACCAGCTTGCCCTCCCAGCTGTCGAGCGTAAGGAGACAATTGTGCGGCTGCATTGGCGCTCATTGAGCTCATGTTGGCGTTTAATTGCTGAATTTTTTGTTCCAGCAACGCCAGTCTCGCGGCGATCGGCAAGGCTTCGGACTTCAAATCCGTTGCGGCACATTTCAAAATAAAGCCGAATGACAACCCTGATGCGTCCGCGTTCACCGCCGCGGTCGCCGTCGTCCCCCCCGCCATCAGCATCGCGAAGATCTCACGGTGCGAGGCGGCCGATCCCGCAATAGGTGAGGTCACGACGCCGGCTTCCGATCCGCGAGAAGAAGCGGCCGAAGACTCCATGGACGTAGCCTGGATGACTGGAACACAGGGAGGCAGTTCCAAGGCTGCTGCAATGTGCACAGGCAGCGAGACGACACCACTCGGGGGGGATGTTGTGGCTGGGGCGGCAATGACATCGAGGGCACTCGTCGCACTGGGTGGGGCGCCCGACAGGCACCGTTCGAGCCAGGCGGCGAAGGCGGCCACGCGGGCATCTTCCAGTAACGTTGTACGACGGCAAACGCCTCCTTCATTTGCTTCGGCCGAGGTCACGTCGTCCACGGAATGATGCACCACGGCCCCATCAGCACCGCACGTCCCGTCGCTGCCGCGCGCCTCAGAGGACGTCACCGCGAGGATCTCGGCGCGTTGTTTGAGTGCATAGTACACCGAGGCCAATTGTTGCATGAGTTGTTGACGCGCTCCTCGGACGGTTTCGGTGGGAGACGAGGCGTGACCGCGGCGTACCCCGAAGGGCATGTGTCCGAGGAGACCTCCTGCGACATCGGTGCCGTGGCACAGCGATGCCAAGAAGACAAGTCCATCACCTAACCACGGCGCGGGCGCCGAGCGCTGCCTTCCTCCAGCGGATGCGGTCAGTTCACTGGTCACGTCGGCGGCAACCTTGCCAGCCGCCACGAGCACCGCCACGGCGTCTTCTGCCTCTAAGTTGCGCAGCAGCTGACCCAAGCTGCGGCCGTCCGCGGGAAACTCGCGTCGCGTCGCCATGGCCGTGATGGAATCCGCCAGTTGCTTCCCTAATCGCAGAGAGCCCACAGTACGGGCGTCTTGCACGGCATCGGTTGATCGCCCTCCCGCACCGCCTCCTACGCCCCCTAACATGCGGTGCATCATGGACAAATCGCCTGCTGCCGCCCCTCCGCCAACCGACCCACCAGCCCCCGAGGCGAAGGCAAGCAACCGCTCCAGCGAATGAATGGCGATCGCCGGGCCTCGCTCGCCGGCGTTGCCGAATTCAGTCCGGATATGATTCGACGTTGACAAGACAAAGTCAGTCGCGAGGGTGCGGCATTCTGGCACGGATCGCGAAAACTCGAAGACATCACGGCCCAGCTGGGTCAGTTGATCGTGCGTCAGCGTAACATTCGAGAGTTCGGAAGTCGTCATCAACTTGGCTAGGAGGGTGTCGAGCAGCGGCTTTTTCGCCACCACCATCGGCCGCACCACCGAGCTGAGCGCCAGGGCCGATAAAAACGGGAAGATAGGCTGCACATATTGACTCGCGGCGGCGGATGCGGACGACGAGATGGCGGTCCCTGTTGGTGGATGAGCGGCACCAGCCGCACCTACCACGTGCGTGATCCACGTCGCGTCTCGGCGAATCGCGTCGGGCAGTTGGGTTAGTTGATTCCAAATGACAGCGACCGCGTCGCTCTCGCCCACTGCCGGCGCCACATCCCGTGCGTTGTGATGGATGCAAGCCGTCACGAGTCGCAGGGTGGACGCGAATAGCGTCGCCACCGAGGTCGACAAGGCGAGACTGGGAACCAGCACGGTGTTGATGTACGTGCCCCCACCACCAGAATGGGCGACAACGGTGCCCGCGGAGAGCGGATGAGAGGGTGCCCCAACCTCGTCGTCGTCGGTTGGCACGGGTACGTTGTCCGCGGCGATGCTACGTGGCGTCG
>ERZ1292630.5723-Hain-H41-02um-R3-5723-length-10068-cov-7_pt1 | contig 10068 bp, 10 predicted proteins | sample MGYA00564408_ERZ1292630 | MGnify/ENA primary metagenome ERZ1292630 (study PRJEB36523, sample SAMEA6512641) | groundwater metagenome | collected 2019-01-08 | study: AquaDiva: Metagenomics assemblies of 32 groundwater samples
GGTGGGATGGGACTATACTGCCATGTAATCATGACGATGACGGCATGCTTGCATTTGGAAATATCCATGAAGTCTCTATTAAGGATTTATGGCGGTCTTCATTTTTGAATGATATACGGGATAAACATAAAAACGGTATGGCACACGCTGTTCCTGCCTGTGATGGATGTTACCTCAGAGACAGTGAGATATTCAAACTCACGGAGAAAGATAAAATAACATGATACCCGCTGTTTTGATGGGGAGAAAGGGGAGCAAAGGGTTCCCCGGTAAGAATTTGCACATAATATCCGGTAAACATCTGGCATATTATCCTATCAATGCCGCAAGGAAATGCCCTGAGATTGATAAGATTTATATATCAACTGACGACGAGCAGCTTATGAAACTTGCACATGCAAATGGTGCGGAAGTAATTGAAAGACCGGCTGAATTATGCACAGATGCCGCGCTCGGCGAGCATGTCTATGTTCATGCCTACAATACGATAAAGGATATGAATAAAGGAAATGAGATAGAGCTTATTGTGCTATTGATGTGCAATGCTCCGACCGTCACATCCGGCATAATATCTGAAGGAATAAAAATCTTGAGAGAGAACACAGAATATGATTCGGCTGTGACCGTCTCGAAATATAATATGTGGAGCCCCCTGAGGGCAAGGACGATAGGAGACGACGGACTTCTCCACCCCTTTGTCCCGTTTGAGACATTCGGTGATCCAAAAAACTTGAACTGTGACAGGGATTCCCAGGGAGATGTCTGGTTTGCTGATATGGGGGTATCAATTGTCAGGCCAAGATGTCTTGAGCGGCTTGAAGAGGGGTTGCTGCCTCAGAAATGGATGGGACAGAAAATATATCCGCTCAAACAGTGGGGCGGACTTGACATAGATTATGAATGGCAGGTTCCACAGGTTGAGTTTTGGCTTAAGAAACACGGATTAACAGAACAGTGAAACTGTCTGTATCAAACATTGCATGGGATAATAATGCATTGGAAGAGCATCTTGCTCTATTGAAGGAATTAGGATGCGATGGTGTGGAAATTGCCCCGAGTTGCATATGGAAGGAACCGGTCGAAGCTGGCAAAGACGAAATAGAGAGCTTGAGAAAGCTCGTATCAAAATACAGCCTCGTTATCCCTGCTTTTCATGCATTGCTTTTTACAAGGTCTGATCTTTACATTTTTGGAGAAGAGTCTAAGAGGGAGCAAACTATATCATATTTGAAAAGGCTGATACGCTTGGCCGGCATGTTGTCTGTCAGGGTTTTGGTCTATGGCTCTCCTGCAAGCAGGAGAGTAGGAGATAGATCTTACACAAAATGTTATGAAATAGCTGTTGAGATATTCCGGAATTTGGGCAGAGAAGCTCAACTCCACGATACTTTTTTTTGCATAGAGCCACTTGGCCCGAGTGAGAGCGATTTTATACAGACAACAGACGAAGGCTACAATCTCGTAAGAGACGTTGCTCATCCGCATTTCGGATTGCATCTCGATACAAAAGCAATGATAGATTCAGGGGAGGATTTTACAGAAGTGTTGCAGAGATACGCTTCCATTATAAGACATTTTCATGTAAGCGACCCCGGGCTTGCACCGCCCGGGCATACAGGATTTGATCACTCCATAGTAGGGGAAGCCCTTTTGGAAACATCTTATAACGGTTTTATCTCCATAGAGATGAAAAGAGGGTTTGGTGATACTAAGAAGGTTGTAAAAGATGCAGTGAAATATGTCCGCGAGAAATATTTTTTGAGTGGGGATACTGGCAATGCGGGATTTTAATGTTCTCTTTATATATCCAAACCTGCGGGGGATGAATATGCTGCCTCCGGCAATTGCACTGTTCTCAAGGATACTCAAAGACGATGGTTTTAAAGTAGCTTTATTTGACACGACATACTATAAAATCGGTAAAGATTTTGATTCCGATAAAGAGAAAGAGAAGAAACTGTCTGTCAGACCGTTTGATATGTCCAGACATGTTTCTTTAAAGACTACCGATCCTTTTGAAGATCTGGATAAAACGGTAAACTCGTTCCAGCCTGACTTAATAGCCATGTCTGCCACCGAGGATATATTCCTTTTAGGCATGAAACTGCTGAAACATATTGACAAGCATAACATCCTGACTATTGTCGGGGGTGTTTTTCCGACCTTTGCTCCGCATAAGGTTATACGGAACAAGGAAATAGATATTGTCTGTGTTGGGGAGGGCGAGGACGCTATGCTTGAGCTTTGCAGGCGCCTCAGAGCCGGCAAGAATTATTATGACATCAATAATCTTTGGGTAAAAGACAGGGGTGGTGAAATAACAAAAAATCATCTGCGGGAAGCTGCGGATATAAATAAAAACCCGCTTCCTGATTTCACTATGTTTGAGGATGCAAGATTTTACCGTCCAATGGCAGGCCGGATATATAGGATGTTGCCTGTTGAGACACACAGGGGTTGCCCCTTTCAGTGTTCGTATTGCAATTCACCTGCGCAAAGCAGGTTATACAAATCAGAAGGTGCCGGTGTTTTTTTAAGGAAAAAATCGATAGATAAAGTGCGCGAAGAATTAGAGTATTATATTTCTCAGTATAAAGCTGAGTATTTCTATTTCTGGGCAGATACTTTTTTTGCTTATACCGATAAAGAGTTTAATGCATTTATTGAAATGTATAAGGATATAAAGATTCCATTCTGGTGCCAGACACGGCCTGAAACAATTACAGAGGAGAGAATTAAGAGGCTGAGAGAGGTTGGTCTTCACAGGATGGCTTTGGGAATTGAGCATGGCAATGAGAAATTCAGAAGAGAAATCATAAACAGGCGAGTAAAAAATGAAGTAATTGTCAACGCTCTTGATATTATATCTCATCACAGCCTGCCGGCGAGTGTCAGTGTAAATAATATTGTTGGATTTCCCACAGAAACTCAGGAACTGGCAATGGATACGATAAAACTTAATAGAAAAATTGCCGACAAAGTTGATACCATGAATTGCTATGCATTTACGCCATTTCACGGCACACCGCTGCGCGAACTGTCAGTAAAATTAGGATATATAGAAGATGACACGTTCACAGGCTGTCTTACAGGAGAGCCTGTGCTTAATATGCCGCAATTTCCAAAAGAAAAAATAAAAGGAATAATGAGAACTTTTTCGCTTTATTCAAGGTTTCCTGAAAACAGGCATAGTGAAATAGAAAAGGCAGAAGAGGATACTCCTGAGGGCAATGCTATTTTTGAGAAATTGAGAAAGGAATTCATGGAGACTTATTTCTCTGTGGACTCGATTGGTTGAGCGCTGATGACGATTAAGGGGAAAAGAATATTGGTTGTAGGAGCAAGCAGTGATATGGCATTCTCATTGAACGGCATGCTCATTAAAGGTGGCGCTTCGGTTGGACTCCACTATAATAAAAATGCGTCTGCTTTAAAGGAATATGAAGAAAATAGCAGGATTAAAAAATTTCAGAAAAATTTGGACTCAAGTCCTCTTTGTTACGACCTTGTGGACGAGTTTGTTGCGTGGGCGGGAGGCATAGATTGCCTAATTCAGCTTTCAGGCGATATCCTTGAGCCTGTACACTGGGAGAAATTAAGTGAAAAACACTGGCATTATGATCTGAACGCAAACCTTCTCGTCCCATTCTTTTTGGCGCAAAGGGCTATTAAACACATGAATGATGAAGGCGGAGGCCGGATTATACTTATGAGTACAGCATCAGCCTCACATGGAGGCGGGAGTACCTCGCTGGCATATGGTGTTTCAAAGGCAGGCGTGGAATGCATGGTGAAAGGTCTGGCAAGGGATTGTGCTAAGTATAATATTCTGGTCAATTCAATTGCTCCTGGCTTCATCAAAACAAAGTTTCATACAAAGAGAATGCTAAGGACAGAGGCTCAGCTTGAAGAGAGAGTGAATATTATTCCTTTAAAAAGAGCCGGAACAACAGAAGAGATTGCAGGCACAATATTATTTCTGCTTTCGGAGTATTCCGCATATATTACAGGGCAGGTAATTACTGTCAGCGGAGGCGATTGGCTTTAGGATGGCAGAGACTCTATTGGAAGTAGTAACTTCTTAACGTCAGAAAAGGAGATGAATCATGTATGATTTTTATTTTGGCACAAAAGAGGATATAAATAATGATCCAAAGAGGTATCTTTTAGCAATCAAGAGGATGTTGCCGAGGTGGTGTAATTCCATCCCTGACTCTGAATTTTTGGCAATTTATGATGCAATTTCAGGATTAGATCTGCCGGAGCGTCCTGTATTTGTTGAGACTGGAAGCGGGGCAAGCACAATAGTTTTATGCTATTTTGCAATTAAGACGGGCGGTGAGATCTACACATGGGATATAAACGGCAGCAAACTCTTTTATTTGAGGTCAGTTTTAAATGATACACTCATGAGGCATTTTACCGACAAGAACCTTAGTAATCACTGGAAATATATCGCCTTCAGCAGCGTATCAGAGTTTGCAGGAATAAATATGCTTAAGGAATTAAACAAAAAAGTCAGTGCCTGTTTTCTGGACAGCGAACATACATTGGAGATACTCATGGAAGAGATTAAGAGTGTCTCGGAAATTCTAACCGATGTGGCTTTGGTAGCTATAGATGATGGAAATTACTCATATAAATTCCATAATACTTCATATATTAATATGATAAGGAAAAAACATAATTTACATCCAATTACAGATCCTGCCGGCAATAGCGGTAGGCATTTTTGGGAAGAGGTGGGTGATTATCTTAAGGGGAAATTCGGGAAAGTAGAATATCTTGATGACACGTACAAAAAAACCTATCAGACCGATATGTTCTGGTCTTATTACAGGACAGACAGGGAGATTATGTCGGGTTTGGATATGGAAAAAAGCGATGATCTTGAACATAGATTCGATGCATGGAAGGTATGGAGATAATTTTTAAAAGGGGAATATACTAATTATATGAGAGAGAGTAAGTTTTCTGATTTCAGAGTGCTTCTTGTTTATGCCAATACGCCGATGGAGCCTTTAATGCCGTTAGGAATTGCTTCTATTGCTACCGTATTACAACAAAATGGGTTTACCGTTAAGCTGTTTGACACGACATTTTATAAGGCGGCCGCTGGCAGCAACAGTCAATCAGCAAGAGCCTATAGCTTACAAGTAAACCCGGTCGATTATTCTGAGGTAGGCCTTAAAAGTATAGATGGGGATCCGGTAAGAGATTTTGTAACGATGGTGCATGATTTTAGGCCGCACTTAATTGGGCTTTCCTGCGTAGAATTGACATATTTACAGGGGTTAGAATTATTAAAGTCGGTAAAACATCTAAAGATACCGAACATCGTAGGCGGTTGTTTTGCAACCTTTTCTCCTGATGAGGTCATTTCAAATGATTTTATTGATATGGTCTGTGTTGGAGAGGGCGAAAAGGCAACTGTTGAAGTAGCAAAAAGAATGTTTCTTAATGATGAAACCGCAGACATTCCCAATTTATGGGTTAAAAGAGATAGAACGGTTATAAAATGCGGAGATACCGATTTGCTTGATGTTAACTTACTTGCGGTTCCTAAGTTTGATATTTTTGCCCCGGAAAGAATATTCCGGGCGATGGCTGGAAAGATATATAGAATGCTGCCAATTGAGTTTTCGAGGGGGTGCCCGTATAAATGTACCTATTGTTCAGCTCCTGTATACGCTAAAAAATTTAGAGATACCGGCAAGTGGCTCAGATTTAAAAGCATTGATCGGATATTCAATGAAATAGATTTTTATGTTAAAGAATATAATGCAGAATATTTTTATTTTATATCAGAAACTTTTTTAGCAATGTCAAAGACGCACAAGCAGGAATTTTATAAAAGATATGAGAAGTACAAAATACCTTTCTGGTTTAACACGCGTCCCGAGACAGTTAATGCCGAAGATATAAGTTGTTTGGAAGATGTCGGATGCCATCGCATTAGTGTGGGAATTGAAAGCGGCAATGAAGAGTTCAGGAGAAGAATGTTAAAAAGGAATTATAGTAATGACGATGTGTTAAGGGCGGTTGATACTGTGCTGAAATCAAAAATACAGTTATCTGTAAATAATATGATTGGTTTTCCTGATGAAACCCGCGATATGATTTTTGATACAATTGATTTAAACAGAAAATTTAAGGCGAACAGTCATTCCGTGTCTATATTTCAGCCCTTTAGAGGAACCGAGCTTTATGATTATTGTGTGTCAAAAGGTTATTGGGACCCGGAAAAACTATGTACGGAATCATTTGCAGTTCCGGTATTAGAGATGCCGACTTTAACAAAAGAAGAGGTAAGCGGGCTTTACCGGACTTTTAATCTTTATATTAAGATGGATAAAGCCTTTTGGCCGGCTATTAAGAAAGCTGAAAAATTGGACAAAGCAGGCGATGAAATTTTTTCCAATTTAGCGCAAAAGTATTTGACAGTGTAACATAAGTTCTGCAAGCTGCAGTCAAGAAATGAAGCATGATATGAAAAAAGTAGCTATCACAACAACTTCTTTTGGTCAATATGATGAAAATCCCCTGAAAACTATTCAGGCAGGCGGACATGACGTCGTACTGAATCCTTACGGCAGGAAGCTCAAAAAAGATGAAATAGTCGAGTTATGTAAGGATACTGCCGGTATTATTGCCGGCACCGAATTAATGGATGCTGAGATATTAGAGAAACTGACAGATCTGAAGGTTATCTCCCGCTGCGGAACCGGACTTGACAACATAGACCTAAGTGCTGCAAAAAGACTCGGGATAAAAGTATTTAATACGCCAGACGCGCCGACAATTGCGGTTGCCGAGATGACTATCGGCTTGATTCTGAATCTTCTCAGGAAGATTAATCGTATGGATTTTGCGCTCCGGCAGGATAGATGGGAAAAATTGATGGGAAATCTCCTTTACGGGAAAAATGTCGGTATTATAGGTTTTGGCAGGATTGGCAAAAAGGTTGCTGAACTGTTAAAACCCTTTGGATGCAGGATAAAATATTATGATCCAGAAGCTGTAACGGCAGACTCGGATATTAAGAAGGTTGAATTAAATGAGCTTTTAGAAGGTAGCGATATCATATCAATCCATGTTTCTACTAAGGAGCAAATCATAGGTGAAAGTGAAATAAAACAGATTAAAAAAGGAGCATGGATGGTAAATGTCTCACGAGGAGGGGCTGTTGATGAAAATGCTCTGTATCATGCGCTCAAGGAAGGATATTTGACCGGTGCTGCTATAGACGTTTTTGTCCAGGAACCCTATACAGGTCAGTTAAAAGAACTGGGCAATGTAATACTGACACCTCATATAGGTTCGTATGCAAAGGAAGCAAGAGTAAAAATGGAAATGGATGCTGTTGAAAATCTCCTTAAAGGATTGGAGGTAACATAAAATGAAAGTTATTGTATTTGGAGGTTCTGGATTCCTTGGCAGTCATGTCGCAGATGCCCTGACCGATGCAGGACATGATGTTACTATCTATGACATCAGGACGTCTCCGTATCTCAGAAACTCCCAGAAGGGAATAATTGGAGACGTCTTAGACAGCGTTAAAGTAGAAGAAGCAGTGAAGAATGCAGATGTAGTTTACAATTTTGCCGGGATAGCTGACATCAATGATGCAAGTCAAAGGCCTCTCGACAGCGTGAAATATAATATTTTAGGCAATTCTATTATTTTGGAGGCGTGTCACAAGGCAAAGGTTAAACGGTTTGTTTTTGCCAGTTCTCTCTATGTTTACAGCAAGTCAGGGTCTTTTTACAGAAGTACAAAGCAGGCATGCGAACTTCTTATTGAAAATTATCATGAAGCCTTCGGTCTGTCTTACACAATACTCCGCTATGGCTCCCTCTACGGGCCAAGGGCAGATGATAACAATTTCATCCATAGAGTAATAAGACAGGCACTTACAGAAGGGAAGATTGAACGCGAAGGTGATGGAGAAGAAATAAGAGAGTATATACATGTATTGGATGCGGCAAAGGGGAGCGTGGATATTCTTTCCGAAGAATTTGCCAATCAGCATGTTATTCTCACCGGGCAGCAGCAGATGAAAATTAAAGACCTTCTCATGATGATAAAAGAAATGCTTGATAATAAAGTAAAGATAGAATTTTTGTCTGCCAGTAAGAATCATCATTATGAAATTACGCCGTATTCATTTGCGCCAAAAATAGGAAAAAGATTAACGAGCAGAGCATATCTGGATCTTGGGCAGGGCATTCTTGACAGCATATCCACTATATACAGGGATGTCAATCCATTGCCTGTTTATGACAATATTTTGATAAAAGAGCAAAAGTTAAACAAATCAGGAAAAAAGAAATAGCAGGCAATCTTACTCCCGGTCGTTTTCAAGGCTGATTCCCCTGAAATGAAGCATATATACCTCTCATATTTGTTAGCAAATGAAATTCCTGTTTATGGAGGGCGCGGCTCTCTAAATATAAAGAATATCAAATCTCTTTATAGCGGAGACTCGGCAAATGTTTTTAGCTTTACCATGGAAAACCACTGGGGAACACATATCGACTGTCCTGCTCACTTTTTTGAGAATGTACCAAAGGCTGCGGATTACTCCCCTGAAACATGGTTTTTTAAAAAGCCTTTTGTTTTACCTCTAAAGCTTGAAGAGAACAGTCTCGTAAGCCCGGAAGATATAAATGAAATACCTGAAGGGACTGACTTGCTTTTAATTAAAAGCGGGTTCTCCTGTTTCCGTGGAACAGAAAAGTACACTCACAATAACCCCGGATTAAGGCCGGAAGCAGGTATCCTGTTGAGGGAAAAACATCCTTATGTAAGGGCAATCGGATTTGATTTTATATCGCTTTCTCCTTACCAGAATAGGAATTTAGGCAGGGAAGCTCACCGTGCTTTTCTTGACCCTGAAGGAGTTAATGCTCCTATCCTGATAATAGAGGATATGGATTTATCTGCTGACCTCTCAAGGCTTATCTCCGTGTGGATATTCCCTTTGAGAATAGGCGGCATAGACAGTGCCCCATGCACTGTGATAGGAGCAGCAGAAGATTTCTAAGCCGAGAGAGTTGAAATAAAGAATGGTCAGAACTATTTTTTTTGATTTCGATGGTGTAATAGTTGAATCGGTAGATATAAAGACACGCGCCTTTGCTAAATTATTTGAGCATGAAGGCGAATGTATTGTAAAAAAAGTGATTTCTTACCATCTGGAAAATGCGGGCGTGTCAAGATACGAAAAGTTCAGAGATATATATAAAGAAATATTAAAGCGATTCCTCAGCGATGAAGAATTTGAAATGCTATGTAAGAAGTTCGCCGCCAGTGTAATGGATGGTGTTATAAAAGCTCCGTATGTAGAGGGAGCAAAGGAATTTCTGGAAAACTATTCTCAGGCGTACAAGTGTTTTGTTGTATCCGCTACTCCGCAGGAAGAAATAGAAGGAATAATTCAGAAGCGACATATACGGCATTTTTTTAAAGCAGTATATGGCGCTCCGGCAAAGAAAAATGATGTCGTAAAGACCATCCTCGTGAAAGAGAATATAGACCCGTGTAATGCTGTATATGTCGGGGATGCGATGAGCGACTATCTTGCAGCAAAAGAAAACAGGGTTGCTTTCATTGCGCGTGTAACTAATGATAATAACTCGTTATTTAAGGACTTGGGCTGTATAAAACTAAATAGCCTGGTGGATTTGGAGGACATTATAAATTCAATCGGTTGCCAAATGGAGAAAAATCTTGGCTGACTACGGCCTCGATGGAAAATTCAAAAAGGTTTTTGATTTCTTGTCATCAATAAATCAGACAGCATATAAAAATATATATTTACTGTCAAACGAAGTGCTCAGTAAAAATCCCTTCTCCAATAATTTTCTTAAGAGGTTCTTAAAACGGGAGAATCCGGATCAGCCTGATACTCTGACAGTGTTTTTAAGGCTGTTAACCTATTACTTAAAAAGTTTTGTTTATTTCGGTATATATTTATCCTTCTTTGCTGTTTTTTATATATCAAGATTGAAGTATGCAGTCAATTCGCTTTCTAAGGAACTGATAGTTATTGATACGTTTTTTCTT
>ERZ1292630.5724-Hain-H41-02um-R3-5724-length-10068-cov-7_pt1 | contig 10068 bp, 2 predicted proteins | sample MGYA00564408_ERZ1292630 | MGnify/ENA primary metagenome ERZ1292630 (study PRJEB36523, sample SAMEA6512641) | groundwater metagenome | collected 2019-01-08 | study: AquaDiva: Metagenomics assemblies of 32 groundwater samples
GCTCGGCGCCCTGTGCCGCTTTCAATGCTCGCGCCCGTCTCGCGGTCGCCGTCTGAACGCCTCGTCGTCGCTCCTCCTCCTCCCCACTGAGGGCGTCGTCCAATGGTTTGCGAAGGGCGGTGTACAGCCCGGCGCGCAACAAGAACGCCGCGACCATTCGCTGCGAGTGCCGCACGCTAAAGTCCACGATCACCAGGGGCGGGTCGACACCTCCGAGAGAAGAAGACGACAAGGAGGAGGAAGTTGAGGACGGCGGCCCCGCTTTCGAGGATGCCATCTGCGACAGACGCAATTGTTGATCTTTCAAGACATCGAACTCCAGAGCGTCCAGATAGGCAAAGTCACGCAAGAATGCCGGAACCATGGCGCGCAAGGCCTGTTGCTGCACGACGAGCTCCGAGGTGGGACTGCGCCCTGGGCGTGGGGGTAGTCCGCCGCCGCCTCCTGCTCCTCCTGGGAACAGGAGCAATCCGTTGGAGGAGCCATTGTTGAACGACGCATCGAAGGAAGTCGAGCCGCCATTGGCCAAGGCTTCCAGCTGCTCAAAAAACTTCGCGTCAAATGCGTCCGCCTCGGCCGCCGAATTGAAGCGTTTGCTCACGATGGGATTGACCGATACTTCCATGGCGGGGCCGAAGCCGGCGGCGCCGCCGCTGGAGTCACTCCCCTCCCCGTCGTCTCCATCGCCATAGTCGCCCTGGCCGTTTTCCTCGCGGCTGTCTTCGTTGTCGCCGCTGCCGCCCAGCGCCCGGAGGGTAGGCACCATGGGTCCGTCTCCGTTGCTGCCCTCCGACTTCCCAGCGCCGGTGTCGAGATTCGCCGCGGCGGCGGGGGCATCGTGATCACTCGGCCAGAAGGAAGCCGTCGCCGGTGCCGTTGGACGGAATTTTCCACCGCCGCCCGCTGCACTGGAGGAGGAAAAGGCACTGGACGCACCGCTTGCGCTGAGCTGGCCGGCAACAACACTTTTTGCCAGCACTTCGGTTCCCGGTGGTGAAGCCGCGGTGGTCGCGATGGCGGCTAGTTCATCGACGAAAAGCTGCCCGTTGCCGTATGTGGGGCGTTGCGATACCACCACGAGGCACGCCACCGCGGGGAGCAGCGTCTCCCGGGCCGTGAGGCCAGAAAATAAGTATCTACGACCCCCGATGCCGCCGCTCACGTCCGCTAGCATGTGTTGCACGAGGGCGGAGATGGCCGCGACATGACCCTCGGTGGACGCGACGAGCGGCATGCGGTGCCACGTCGCCGTCGTTTCGACGGTGGTGAGCAGCGCGTCGGTGACCACGGAGGTCAACGCCACCGTGGCCGTGGCGGGGGACGAGGCGAGCGGTGGCAAGGGTGGGGCCACGGCGCCGCCAGTCGAGGGCTGTGAGGCATAGTGGTGGCCGGACCCCTCCGTCGTGGTGCTGTTGTGGTGCTTCAACCCCTTGGCGAGCGTGGCCGCCGTGGGGGTGGCTTCCCCATGGTCCTACGCGCCGTCTCCCGACGACGCGACGCTATCGCGGGAGGCCATCGAGGCTCGCCGCTGCAACGGCACCTTCGTCTTTCGCCGTATGGCCGCCCCGCCGGATGCGCCGCCATGAGATGCGCCGTCGGTGGAAGGGGGATGCGGTGCCACCGAGGAGGCGGTGCCCATCGGTGCGGTTTCTTCGGCGACCGAGGAGCCTCCAGCGGGCGATTCGTTCGGCTGCTGACCGCCAGAGGAAGGGGTGACCGCAGACCCGCCGCCGCTCGTCGTGCTGTTCACGCGCATCGACTTCGCCATCGACGGGCCGTTATCGTTAGCAGCGGCTTTGGCGGACTTCGCGACGCGTGCGGAGTACGTGCGGATAGGGCAGCGATCCACCCGCCGGGCGTCGACCGCGACCCGAGAACCCGGCGGGACCGCGTCGCCTCGCACATCATCCGGCAGCCACTCCAGGTCTTCTGGCTCCCAGGCGACGAGCACGCCGTCCATCGCCACAACCGCCTCGTCGAGCTGCGAGCGCATGGCGTCCTCGAGGACCTTGAGCCGCGGTTGGCAAGGGGAAGGGGGCACGAGCACTTCCTCGTGAAGAGCCACATTCAGTCCGCGGAGGGCCGCCCCTTGAAGCCCGGCTCCGCTATTCGTGCCCCCTCCTAGCCCCCCTCCTCCTGACAAGGGTGGCGCCTCCCCACCGCCACCCCCACCAGTCGCCGCGTCCGAGGTGCGACGTGGCCGGGTGGTGGCCGGAGGCTTTGGAGGAAGGAAGCTTCCGCCCTTGGTCACCGTCGCGGAAGTCGGATCCGTTGCGTTAAATAGCGACGACGCGGCGATGCCGGGCGGCGGAAGGCGGTAGACGACGGCCGTGTTGACAGCCGGCGATGCGCCTGAGGGGCCAAGTAGCCGAGCGACCGGGGTGCGCACACTGCGCGTGGAACCGACCACTGCAACGTTGGCGACGAACACGATCGGTCGGTCGACGGTGTGGAACCACATCAACGAGCGCTCGGCGGTCGTCGTACTTCCCTGGGCGCCTCCGGTGACGGACCGGGGCGACGTCAATGCCACGCGGCCCGTTGCTGGGAGGTTGATCGGAGCGCTCCCCTCCGTGGGAGGGTCCCCCGTTGGCGGGCTCTTCCTCTGAGCCAGGGCGGTAGCGGCGGGGTCTCCCGACGAAGGGCTACCTACGACCGGGGACGATGCTACTACCACCGGACCTTGAGTTGGCATGGCCGCCTCACCAGCCTTCACGGTCGCCGCAATTTGGACGATGATGCGCAACTGATCGGCGGACGCCGTCGCGTCCATGATGAAAACGGGCAGCTTCGAATGCACGCGTCGCATCACGTGGCGGACGTGGTCCGAAGGGTCGTAGCCTAACGTGGAGCGCGGGGGTGGTTCCACAAAGTCCGCGAGGCCAGGCGGCATGACGATCCACGGCATGGGGGCGGGTAGCTGTCCTTTGGCGTTGTGGCCGTAACGGACGGCGGCGAGGGCCGCGGGCGGGTCGCGCACCCGAACGGCCACCGCGTCGGGGCGCAGCGCGATGGCGCCGCCTGTCAGGGCGGAGGGCAGGGCCATCATGGACGTGGAGGCCATCAAGGCGGCAGGCTGCTGCTGGGTTTTCGACCCCACACCACTCGGGGTGACCGTGTTGTTGCTGCTGCCTCCGGATCGCTGTGAGGCGATGAGCGCGGCGCTGTAGTCCGCAAAGTGGGCGGCGATTATGGGATGGATATTGCGCACCCAGGCGCCCAGCGAAGGAGTCTTTCCGGGCCTGTCGGGTCGCTGGGGCGTCGTGCGTTGGGCTGCCACCACGATCTCACCAGCAAGAGGGTTACTGCGTTGCATCTCCGTCGTGGCGACCAATGCGCAGTTGAGCAGAATGCGCGCCAGGAGGAACAGCTCGCGCACTGCCCTCCGCTGCACGGCGTCCACGCCAGCGTGCTTGGCCCTCGCCTCGTAGAGAAAGGTGAGTTCCTGCCCGAGGCCGCTGTCGCGGACGGCCTCCTTGACGACGGCCAGGGGGTTCACGTGGGTTTGCCGGGTGGTGAGAGGCTTTCGCCGCTGCTTTCGTTTGTAGTCAGCGACCCACCGCTCATCTTCGGATGACACGTCGTCGATGAAGCTGCCAGCCATCAGCGGGTTGGAGGAACTCCCGGCCGGGGCGGGCACCGCTGGCTGCTGTCGGAAGCTACCTGTGCCCGAGCTAGCATCAGTCGGGTCTCCTGTTCCTCCGTCCCGGTGAGCGCTCCCTCCGTCGGGTGCCGTGCCAGGTGGCTGACGCTTCGTCAAGACATAGTCCCACTGCGCGATAGACACCGTCACGGGGGGCGGCAGCGGTTCTTCGGCCATCAGGATCTCAGGGTGCACTGACACGACCGCGTCCATGCATCGTTGCACGAGCATGTACTGCAGCCCCTGTTCCAGCGCCTCGCGTTCGCTCGTGTCTTGTGGCGAAGGCCTCTGTAGGGACACATCGAGGAGCGTGTTTCGGCGGCGCCGGGTCTTCGTCGCTTCCTCGGCGTTTTGTTGCTGCTCTGCTTGTCGAGCGGCCGCGTGTTCCGCAAGCACGGCGTGCCGTCGAAAGCGCTGCGCCCATCGCCGAATTCGGAGGACCGCCTCGCCTTGCTCGGAGTCCAGCATCCGGTCGAAAATGGCGTCGCATCGCGTTCGTTGACGCCGTCGCAAATCTTCGCGGTCGCGCATCGCGAGGAGGGCATCGCGGGCCTTGACTTTCTCATTGTCGTCGGCGTGATCATGCAAAATCAGTTTCTTCAACCCCACCGCTTTCTTGGCCCGTCGGTCATCCCGCATGGCCCTCCGGGATTGCAACTCCGCCTTGGTGCGCTTGAGGTGCTCGACGCGGAGGACGATCTCGTCGAGCTCCTCTTGCATTTGGCGCGCGGCAAAAGCGTCGGTGTCGGCGCGCTTGAGACGGGCGGTGCGCTGCACTTTGTCGCGCACCAGCAACACCGACAAGGCCGTGCACGTCACCCAGCGCAGGGTCCAGTCGTCGCCGTGAGAGATGATCCAGAGCGCCGTTTCCCCCCCGTCTCCGGTGCTGCTGCCGTCCGTGTGGTTGCCACCCGCCACGTCGGTCGACATCACCGCCTCGCGTATGGTGTCGATATCGCCGAGGGTTAAGTAGCCAATGTGAGGCGAGGGATGCTCCAAGGACAACGTGGTGACGGAGCCAAGCGAAATGCTGTGCCGCAGCGCGATTTCCGCAAGACAATCGGTCACAAGTTTGGCGTCGGCACCTCGGTCGAGTAGCTGCTCTTGCAGCCAACCGGATGTCACGTCCAGTGGCGGCAGCTGAGCGCAATTGACTCCCGGGAGCGCCGCGACCGCCGCCGCGCGCACGTCGGACGCGTACGGGTGCCCACGGATGACGACGATGTCCTTGTGGCCGACGATGAGTACCGCGACGCGCGAGTGATGCGGCTTGAGATTGGCCGCGAGCGCGTCCATGTCGGCCACGGTCGGGAGGTGCTGCGTGAAAAGCGGGAATGGGCCGTGTTGTCGCCACGGCGGCGGGGTGGTCGGCGACGCCATGTCAAGCGGACTCAGGACCGGAGAGGGGGACGACTTCTTTGCTGTCGTCGGGGCGCCAGGTTGAAACGACGATGACGATACCTGCGCAGGCGCGACGAGCGCCAATGGTGCGACGAAGACGGTCAGCGTCACGTCGAATGTGTCGTACGGTGCGGTTCCCCCACCGCTCCGCTTGGAGAGAAAGTCCCCTGTGGCAGCAATGCTCTTGCGCCGCACGCCACGCGGACTTCCCGACACCGGCGCCGCTCCAGCTCCGGGTTGCCCCGCATTTAACATAAATATGGTCCGCAGCTTGGCGGCCTGCTTCTGCATCATGCCTGAGGTCGGCATCGATAAGGGGGCACGGTACAGCCGGATGGTCAGGGGCAATGTGACGTTGTGCGACGCAAGCCGCCGCGCCGTGGACGACGATGTTGATTGTGTGGCGGATCGCGGCGACGTCACCGAGGTCAGTTGCAGGCTTTTATCGGCGCGTCCGGCAGCTTGTTGTTGTTGCCGCGCGACCTCCTTCAAAAACGTCGCCAACGCGGCAACGGGTGCATCGGGCCGCTCCTCGAGGATTTGCGCCAGGCCGGCTTCGACCGCTCGCATTAGGGCTGATCCAGCAAGCAGCTGCCAGGCCTGGGGCTCTGCAGGAGGCGAGGACGAAGACGACGATGTTGTTGACGGTACGCTGGCGGCTGAGGCGGACTCCCTCGACGGAGGGGAGACGACGTTTACACTCGCGGCGGCCGGGGGTGGAAGCCCTCCCCATGGTAACCTCGCGGCGGTCCCGGAAGAAGTTGGAACCGATTCGTTGACGAACGGGGAGTTCGCGTCGAAGAACTTGTTCATCGTCGCGTCGTTCACCACTTTGTAGTGCGACGTGAACATGTGCGGCGGAAGGGAGCCGTCGACGTGGTGGGGCGCCGGCTGACCGCCGGTGGACAAGAACACGGCGGCCCTCACCGCCAGGAGCTGTGCATTGGACCCCCCTGGAGGGGGCATCACCCCCCCGGCGGTCGCACTCCCCCCGGCTAACGCCAAGTCACTGAGAGACTTAACAGGGGTGCGGGTGGGGACCGACATACCCCCGTTGGCGCTGCCTTGCTGATTCCCGAGATGGAAGCCAGCGGGGCCGACGGTAGAGGCGGAGTGGTGCAACGACTTGTGCCGAGGACTCATCGCGGCAGCCGAGGAAGTCATCAATTTTTTCGATGATGAGGGGCACGGAGGCTAGCTAGCAGGTCTGCTCTTGAATTCGGCAGGCCGAAAGACGTTAAGAAAGAGGGAGTAATGACTTGCTCTGGCGTTACGGTACCTTGGCGCGTAACTACAACGAATTGCTCGAAGGCTATGGCTTGTCGCTTTTTGGATTCACGTCGACGTGGTATGTCGCCAAAAAGTGGGGGGACACAGTTGATCAGTTTCTCGATACGATAAATTATTTCAGTTCATTTCGAACCAACTTTTTCTCACTCCTTTGAGCAAGTAAGAGCTAGCGGGATGTCACAATTGCAGAATAGGCTTCATCACGCCATACTCGCGCCTGACGACTCCCGTGGCGTCCGCATCAACTCCTACTCCATGCGGCTGGCCCCCCCTTCCACTTCACATTTTTTGCGGTAAAAGGGGGCGGGGGGTCAAAAACCCTTCCAACCAAGGAGCACAGCGTACACCGTTGTCTACAATCGAACATAGTAACGCAACCAGGGTGGGTTGAGGTCTGTGTCGTAACGGGTGGACGCGCGGACAAACTGAAATGAAAGGGATATAATGAATTTATCAACACAACCAAAAAGGGTTGGTACGTCATGGTATTGATACTTCAAGTGTGATTGTCGTCGTCTACACTGCATTTGTGGTGGCGCTCCCCGTGGAAAGCCACGACCGCAGCGCCTTGGCAGACGCTCGCGCGGCATTCTTCGACTTGTCATCCGCCTCACTCATTTCCAAAAGTCCCAGCGCGTCATCGAACTTGGAGGCGAGGGCGGCGGCGAACGCGGCGTTGACCGCACTAAATTCGTTGGCCTTTTCCGACGCCGCGAGTTCGTACATCCATTCGTCACCCTCACCCTCGGCGGCTGCGTGGCAGCGTACGGGGGCGGCGATGAGGGCGGCGGCGGCCGCCTTGCTCGAGGCTGGGTGGCCGATACCCATCAACACTTTCCAGTTGCGCGTTATCGTGACGCACTGCAGGACGAAGACGGCGGCCAGGTCGTCTTGCCGCACGTCGGGAGCACACATCATCAGCGTCTGCGGCACCGGGGCGCCGTCAACGCTGGGATCCTCGGCGATCTGCCGTTGAATGTCCGCGCACATCGTCTCCAGGGCAACCGCGCGCCCGATGGCCGGCCCGAACAGCGTCAGCTTCATCAAGCCCGGAACGCCGAAGTTGCCCACAACGCAGCTGCTGCTTCCGATGCCCGCCGAGAGGAAAAGTCGAGGCCGCGCCGCATCGTCCGCCTCAACGACGGGCACGTGGATCTGCGCGATCGCCTCCTGAATCTGCAAAGCGCAGTCGGCCGCGTTCCTTCGGTGGGACGGGGCGTTGGACGCAGCGTTGAACGTGAGTAGGAAGTGGTCTCCGTGGAAGCTATCGACGCTACCTCGGCAGACCCGTGTGGCGGCGTCCACTTGGTTCACAATCGCCTCGTGCACGGCGGCGAACTGGCCGACCGTCAGGCCGTGCGTCGCGACGGAGAAGTTCCGGACGTTGACAATGAGCACCGACGCCATTTTTTTCACTCCACCAATCGCCACGACGGATTGCATAAACGACTTCCCCAATGCGGAGGCCGCGAGGCGTCGGTTCCCGCTGCTGCGATCCGTGCCTCGGTCACTCCCCGCAATGTCGGATAAACTCGGGCGTCGCGCCGTTGCAGCTGCGGGCCCCAGGGGATTCGCCGGGGAGCGACCGCCGACACTTGCCGCTGGCGCCGCGGAGACAGGAGATGACTCAATCGCCACGGCATCCGATCGAGGTGGACTTCTTCCCGCCGCATCCGCCGCCTTGGCCGTCGGTGACGGCAATGGACGCGTAGCGACCGCGTGGACTGGCTGCAAATCCCCCACGAGCGACGTCAGCGCCGAACCGTCGGATCCACTGAGCAGCATGCAGAAATCGTCCTCGTCGCTCGTCACCGATGTGAACTGATGCGACAATTGATGCGTCACGGAGCTGAGAAGCGACCCCGCGGCGACTTGCTCTTGAATATGCTGAGGCACGAAGTCCCGCAGCGCTAGCAATTGCTGGTTGACGTCATGACAGCTGTCCGTGATGGCGTTGACATCATCGACGAGGGATACCGTCCATCGGCACTTATCCCCTTGCAATCGCGAAATATGCTTCAAATTTTGAGCGAGTTCGGCCGTCCACGACGCCAGCCAGCGCGCCAGTAGAATGGCGGCAACGGCACCACCAGTTAGAAAGATGCACGCGAGGGCGATCGTGACGCCCATGCGACGGTCCCCGTCGTCGAAGTAACGCGCCCGGTCGGTCACGAGGAGCATGACGAGCTCCATGTCCAAGTGCTTCACACGTTGAACCGAATTGATGGTGCTGCCCGTGATCCAGACGAGCGGCACAATCGACGCCGAAGGACAGACGCGAAAGGTATTATCCTGCGGACAGCCGAACCTTTTTTTCGCCTCGGCGACGGCTGTGTCTAGGCGGTGGACACCCGTGTCGTTGTCCAGGCGGGCCTCCTGTCGTGTTTCAACAACAGCCGTCGATGCATAATTAGTGTCACTACCACTTTTCGTGGTGGTGACGTTGTAGGTGCGCACGACGCGCAACGTTGGATTCGTCCACGCATAGAGCCAACCTTCTCGCAGGCTGTACAGGGCCATGTCCACGCCAGGGTACTTGTCGCCGAGGGCTAGCAGAGCGTTGGAGAAGAACTGGGTGTTGACATCCATCATCGCGACCGCCGAGGCGGACGGGAGGGTCGATGAGGTCGACGACAGGGACGACCGCAGCTGAATGACTGCCGTGAGGGTGATCAAGAACGACGCGGTGGTTTGCCCCGGTCCAAGATAGATCTCCGCCGGGCTCCAGCGCAGCGCAAGAGGATCCATGAGAGATCGAGCAAACTTGATGTAGGTGAACTTGGTCCAGTCGAGGATGACGTCTTGAGTCACGTTGACGTACGTAGGGTCGACCGACAAACCCATGCGACTGCTGGAATTGCTGCTGCTTTGAGGATTATGGTTGCTGTTGAGTAAGGCCACGTAGTGCTGCACGAAGTCTTGATACGTGGCCACGTTGCTTCGCGCCCGACTCACATCGATCAACAGCGGGGAAAAAGATTCGACGGCGCTGATTCCGCAGTCGAGCCAGGCGGTACCCCCTGAACCCGGCAGCTCAAACGACTGATACACATACTCCAACACGTCGTTGAATTTTGCCACAGGAAGCAAGAGTTGGTGAACGGGGAGGAAGGCTGCAACATTCGGCACAGCCACGGCGGTCGTCGGTTGGGTCTCGTTCTCCAGGGTCACGCGGATCGTGGAGTTGCCCGCGGTCGCGCCAAGGGTGATGCTGCGGTTGAACACGTGCGAGCACGCCAACCCATCGCGTTGAATCGTCTCCCGGATTAATTGCATTTGTGGGACGAGCAATTCGAGTGGCGCGAGCACGTCTCGCCGCGCCTCTTCGCTAGTGCGCCGCACGGCGTTGATGGACAAGGTGGTCGTCGAGTCGTTCAAGCCCAGAAGCGTGATGATGCCGACCACGCAGACGACCACAAAGTAGACCGCCACTTGCAATCCGAAGACGATGGCGAGCCGCATCGAAGGGAAAGAGCAACCTGATGCGTGAACAGAGTCACGTGCTCGTTTCTTGGAATTTTACAACACCAAATTCAAAACAATCTCTGCTTCTTTCTTGATTTCGCGTCCACGCGCGATGGGAGAACGTCTCCGTGAGTTGCAGCAGTAGCAACCCCGTATCCCGAGGCTCCGGCAGTATGGCCACCGAGAGAGCGAGGGAGACACGACACGCACACACACCGCTTGCGGCGACATCAAACAGAAGCTGTGCGAATCGCACGGAGCCGTTTTCG